>Ga0208299_1000687_pt1 | contig 29578 bp, 46 predicted proteins | sample 15_taG_FD_184089 | JGI IMG/M metagenome (GOLD analysis project Ga0208299, IMG submission 184089) | Marine viral communities from the Subarctic Pacific Ocean - 15_ETSP_OMZ_AT15312 metaG (SPAdes) (version 2) | ecosystem: Environmental > Aquatic > Marine > Oceanic | place: Pacific Ocean | collected...
GTTCCAGACGAACTCAAACACACTCTGGGTCCAGCCCAGCGTCAGATCATAGACCGCCACCTTATGCGGCTCGAGAAGGCGAGCAGGGACATCTTTGAGTGGGCAAGGCTGGCCCAAACGGAAAACAAGAAGATCACAATGGACGCGCTAATGGACCAATTGAGGGACAAGCTCCACGCGCCTGTTGACTTAAACGTTGTTGACGACATTGTTGGCACGGTAGTTGTGAATCGTCCAGAGGTGGACGGCATGTTCCTTCCCCCAGTTCCCGCAAAAGACGGGTACGTGACCCTTCTTACAGAGTTTACGGATGCAGAGAAAATCCGTGCGAAGGGGTTCCGTGCGGCTGAGGGCGACCCCTTTGCTACGCCAGAAGAGCCTGCCATCTTCAGGGGGGATGCCGGTGGGGTGGCCGCTGACAAGTTTGCCATAGAGGGCGTGGTGGAGAAAGAGGGCCTGTCCTTACCGGTAGACACAAAAGTTCTTAGTGAGGCTGGCAGCAAGATTGAGTTCATCCTCAAGGACACCACCATTGCAGACATGCAGCGCGTGATCCAAGGTGGCGGCAAGCTGACGGTTGAGCTTGAGGAAGCCTTCTTCTACCTGAACCTGCACAAGAACAAGGCTGGAACTGCGCTCAATCACGATGCACGGGTGGCCATGGGTAAGGCCCTGGAGATCATCAGGGACACCATGATCAGCCGCCAAGAGCAAATTGTAACAAGGGGTCGCCAGTTGCTCATTGCTTTTGCCGGATCACCCGGCGCGGCAATCCTCACGAACCTGGAGCCACGAGTTGCAGCCAGGGTCTACAAGCTCTTTTACACGGGTGGAGATAGCTGGATCGAGCTTCTTAAGTACCTGCAAGACGCAAAGGCTCTGGAGATAGGCCTTGAGACCATAGGTGGGAGTGGCAAATCGGTCAGGGGAAGGACTAGGATTCCTCGATATCGGATAACAGAGGCGTTTATGGGCGCGCTGGTCCGAATGAGGGCGATGGAGGTTCTGAATGACATGGCAGACGACATGGTCCGATATGGCATGCCTGGTGACATTCAAAAGTTCAGCAAACCTCGACCAATATTGAATCACTTCGGAAATGTGATTGCGTCACCGATTGACTCTGAGAGCAACTTCTGGAAGCGAGTACGGTTCTACGTTGAGCAAGAGCTAAACTTCTCAATGACCAGAGTGGAAGAGCGCGCATACAAGCGCGATATGGCCGGAAAGCCAGAGTTGGACGCAGAAGGTAAGCCGATTGTGTCTGATACACGGATTATCGAGCCACAAGCGCCTGGGCGAGAGCTTTGGGGAGAAGAGGGGCCGGACTATGCAGCAGTAAAGGGTGGGACGATGTCCAATCCGCACGACTTCGCGGCATACAGCAGGGCTCAGCAGATTATTGCCCAGTACGGACACAGGTATCGCCCAGAGAAATTTGTTGAGTACACATTCCCAAGCGGACAGACTGGGCTCGTTCCAAGTCAGTTGGTATCCCAGATAGACTCTGCGCTGGAGCGTGCGGCAACCATTGGTACGGCGCGAGTTGGCTCTCTTCCTGAGATTAGCGCCAACAGGCTTGGGTCGCCGGTCTCCATTGACCCAAAACATCATACGCTAATCAAGGCAGAGGCCTCTATTGGCCGCTTTATGGAGTTTCTCTGGGAGAAGTCACCATTGACCCTTCAGATGACAAAGATGGGCGTGACTACTGGGATCTTTGTGCCCAACCCAGCGTATTTCTTTGGCGTTGGTATGGGTGGCGGGCTCCAGTTGTATCAGGGGGTCGGGCCAGTAGCAGCAGCACGTATGACGTTCAAGAACAACGGCATGGTTGCCGCCGTCATGGCTAGAATGTGGAAGGATGGGGAATATGCACCCGGAAACCCCCTTCTTATCTCCAAGAACGGGCTGGCCTACACCGCAGACGAGGTAACAGAGCTTGCTCAAATGTATGGGCTAAAGTCCAGCTTTATTCTGGCAGAGGCTCCGCAGTCTCTCGCTAAGTCGATGAACAGGCTGAGGGCAAAAGGAATCAACAAGGTCTACTGGAGTGCCGCTGAGTGGCAAAGAAGCCTCGTTGAGTCTGCCACTGCTATGGACAACTATTACCGTGTAAGCGTGTTTACGGACGCCCTGCAACGCGGAAAGAGCCCCGCCGCCGCAGCCAAGCTCGCCCGAAAGGTAGCATTCGACTACGCTGATTTGACCGATGTTGAGAAGAGCCTCTTCAGAAACGTCTTCATGTTCTACAGCTACCTCAGAAAGAATATGGACTTGTTCTGGGATACGCTCTTGACGAACCCGGAGCGCATCATTGGCCAAATGCGTGCAATGAAGGGCATCCACAACGCCTACATCGAAGAGGACACAGAGGTCCGGTTGTTTGAGCGCGACTATGCCAAGACAAGGCTGGCTGTTGGCTTCAGAAACGCCGCAGTAAAGAATCATACGACAGATAGGTGGATGTACATGACGCCACCCATGCCTGCATACGATGCGGCTGGATTTGTTGCTGAAATCGTGAATGCGATTGCTGGGGACGAGGAGTCGCAGCGGTACATGATTGGGCAGATCAACCCATGGCTTCAGGCTCCGTTTGTTCTCACCCTCGAGAAAGACATCTTCTACAATAAAGACATCAATCAGTACAACCCCGTTCCGCCATGGCTTGTTCATCTAGACCAAACTATTCTCGGAAACACCCTGACCGAAGGGTTTGGAATAGTCGAGGCTCCACAGATCGACCTGTCCCGCCGGTATATCGAGGGTGATGAATATGCCGGGAGCTACATGGCACAAGAAGGCCGGTGGTGGTGGGTATGGAAGAATATTCTCCAAGTTCCCGGTACAGGGCGCTCGATGGACACCTTGTCGTATCTTGATAGGGCGAACCTTGGCCCAATGGAGCTTCTTGCGAAGATTGCTCGAATGATGCATGAAGAGGGCGCGGAAGGTGGCGCGTGGTCGTACAGCACGAAACTATCAAGGGTCGAGAAGGACACCCTTGGCCCACGCTCTGGCCTGACTGAGCTTGACGAGTTCCTTGGGCTTTTGGGGATTAAAGCATTCCCTGTACCCACATCAGAGGCTGCTCATCAGAGAATTCTTGACGAAGTCGTCGAAAAGATTGGCCGTGAGCGCGCCGATGCCGAGCGTACATCTGAGGAACGAGTCATTAAACGCCGAATAACTCCCCGCAAATAGAAGTTAAAATGATATACACTATCAAAACCTTTCTCCCAAACGTGCTATCCTTTAGCAGCAACCATCCCCCTTCCCCTTATTGGAGTAAATAATGTCCCAAATCGTCGAACTTATGGGCGGTCGCCGCCTCGAGCATGGAATGGTCACCGAAGGCCGTATCCGTGATGCCACAAGCACCGGGTACAACGTCGAAACTCTTGCGGCAAACAAGACACTTACAACCTCTGATGCCAAGTATCAGAAGATCGACCCTGCTGGTGCTCGGAATATCACCCTTCCTGCTGAAGCAGACAGCAAGGGCCTTGAGTTCTTTATTATGAATGACGCAGACGCATCAGAAGCCATCACTGTGCTGAATGATGCTGCTGGCACAATCGTCGCGATTCCTCAGAATGAGGCTGCGCTTGTTGTGTGCAACGGAACGACCTGGATTCACCTTGGTATTCTTACGATCCAACGCTCATAACCATGAACCCCTGACTCGGGGGGCTACCGTCCCCCGGATCACTTCTCTCTGGAGGCTCCCATGCAGGGGTTTATCGTCAACGACAACAGCCCGACAAACATCGTCGGCTATGACTTGGCCAAGAAGGTTCTTCTTCACGAAGACTCTGCCCAGGATGTCTATTCCAGGGCTTTGCCCAACTCATGCTACCTGTCGCACCTGGATCTACAGCTTATTCAAACAGCCGGAACATTGCACGAGCACGTTTCTTGTTTTCTAACATGGGATGAAGATGGTAATGATCCAATAACATCTGAGTCTGTAGGAAACCCTGTGGTGACTGGCTTGACGACTTCTACGTCTACATTTGCCCTTGCAGCAATTGCTCTGGATGTATGGATAACCAGGCCAGAGGGTCAAACAACTGCTGGCAAAGTCTACCTCCACGTTAGAGGCGACAAGGCGGCTGGCAGATATACAGTAGCGAAAGCCCGTCTTCACTGGGCGACACGCGAGACCGTCTAAACCACTTCAGGAGGTATCATGGCCGACTTTTACAACCGTGGGGGTGGGTCCCTCGTCCTCACAGACCTTCAGGTAGATGGCACCACAGTTGTCGTCGATGAAACCAATGACCGGGTTGGTATCGGTACTGATTCCCCGCAGGTCCAGCTTGAGATTCACGATACAACGACGAGCAGCGCTAACACGGGTGGGGCGTTGCGTCTTTCCGCTAATGATGGCGCAGTTATGGGCGACAGTCATCGGCTTGGCGTCATTGAGTTTACGGGGGCTGAAGATGGCAGCGGCACGCAAACGGTCGGCGCAAGAATCGAAGCCCTGACTGATGCTTCTTGGACAAACATTGAGAATGGGGCGGCTCTGTATTTCTACACCACAGATGGTGATGCTTCACAAACGAATGTACTGAAACTGGACAGCAATAAGAAGGCGACGTTTGCTGGTGACGTTACTATCAGCGGAACAACACCGCTACTAACCATCGGTGATGCTGGCGAAGAAGACACAATGATTGTCTTCGACGGTAACGCACAGGATTACCGCATTGGCCTGAATGATGGAACAGATGGACTAGAGATCGGTGTAGGTGCTGCACACGATACTACACCTGCACTTACCATTGACTCCAACACAGACATTGAAATCTTTGGCTCGCTGTCAATCAACTCTGCTATTGCAGACGAGAAGGTTTCTGGTATTACAGCAGTCTTTACTGCTGGGGAAGCCTTGTCGCGTGGTGAGGTCGTCTATTTCAAGGCGTCTGATAGCAAGATGTGGAAGGCTGTGGCGACGGCGGCGGCGACGGCTCGTTGTGTTGCGATGGCGGCTGAAGACATCTCTGCTGATGCAGTAGGCAAGTTCCTACTTCACGGATTTTGCCAAGATAACGGGACCTTCCCCCCGTACACGGTCGGGGGACTCCTGTATACACCAGAGGCGGAGACATCTAGTGAGAACGTACCAGAGCAGACCGCGCCCGATACAACCGGTGACTTTGTTCAAGTCATAGGCTGGGCGATCACATCAGACATGGTCTTCTTCAACCCAAGCAACGACATTATTGAGGTTGCGTAGTGCCCGACATAGCGACGATAAACGCTGTAGCTGCTGCTGATATAGCATCGGTCAATGCTGTTGCTAAGGCAAATATAGCGACAGTTAATGGTGTTGGCATACCTGCATCTGGTCAAACAGCAACACGCTGGGTAGCATCTCACGATGGGGGCGGGAGCAAATTCTACATCAGCTATGCACCGCACAGTGACCGTACAGACTGGACGGGTACAGAAGTTCAATCTGCGACACCCGACACGTACTGGCTTGCATACGGTAAGGACGGAAGCGGAAATCCTATATGGGCCACAGCTAACAACTCAGGGTCGATGGAGCTTGCTCGCGACGACAACAACGATGTCACAGATGGCAGCACATGGGTCTCGGAAGGCAGGACTAAGAAGTGCCGCACGCTGGCATGGGGAAACAACATCTGGGTCGGCATCGGACACATGGACGGGTCGAACAAGATCCTCACTCGCAGTGCCGATGCCGATACATGGGCGAACATCGATTTATCAGGCGTCACAAACATCACGACGGCCACCGTTTATGGGCTTGCGACCGATGGTGTGGGTAACTGGATGTTCGGTCAAGGCGCTCGCATTTTCGCCAGCACCGACGATGCCGCAACTTGGGCTGAAATGGATTCGTACGATGCCGGGACAGGTGGGGCGGTGCTCGACATCGGATTCACGAACAATACATGGGTGGTTCTGGATGCTGGCGATCCCGGTCAGATCAATACCGTTGGCGCGGCTGCGTTTGCTACAGAAATGGATGGCGGTAGCGATGCAACATGGGGCACTCAAGAGGCAGACGACGGAGCGAACACCATCGAGACTTCAAGTTCTGGCTCTAAACGAGCCACTATAGCCTGTGGAAATGGTGTGGTGATTATCTCGAACACACGCCACACCATGGCCTTCGATGTAAACGGCGCCACAATATCGGTCAGAGCATCGGGCAGGGTGGGGGTCGGGCACAACGACACCATAGGTGGACACATCAATACTATTGCGACCGATGGAAATGGTGTTTGGCTCGTAGGGTCTAATGGAAGCAGTGACCCTGTGACCGGTGGTGATGTCGCGGAAAGCCTCGACAACGGCGCTACCTGGACGCAAGTGCTTGACGACTACAGCTTCAATGGTGACCGCAAGTTTGAAGCGATCCGCGCTAACGTATTCTTACCAGTCTAAGGAGAAATCATGAAAAATCTACTCACTTCACTCTTTTGCTCTCAGAAGCGCGTCTCTTGGCGTCGTCTTGCTGTTCTGGCTCTTGGTACTGGCTTGCTCGTCGCAGGCCGTCTAGAGTCCGCTCAGTGGCTTTACCTTGGCCTTGCCTACATCGCTGGTGACAGTGCTGAGAAGGCAATGGCTGCAATCGCAAATAAATAGGAGTCTGGCATGGCCGATAGATACAAAGTACCGCCATCTACACAGCAACAATTGCCCGATGCGACGATCCCGCAACTACAGAGAAGTGGTGGAGGGACAGCAACGTTACCTCCTCCCGTAACGCCTCCTGCGGGGGCTGCGGATCCTGTAACGCCTGCTGCGGGGGCTGTGGCTCCTGTAACGCCTGCTGCGGGGGCTGGGCCTGCCCAGCTAACCAAACAGCAGCAGATGCTTAAGATGATGCAGGACGCTGCGGCTGCTATGAAGGCTCGAGACGCCACGGATGCTGTTCTTCAGCAATACATGGGCACGAAGTTGACAAGCCCCAGCGACGTAACTTCGGACCCTCTGACGTATAAGGCCCCAGTCACATCTGGAGTTCCTAAGAAATGAGCCTAAGCGCTACCGGCTTTGATGATGCTCTTGACTACAAGGTCATCCATGAGACTGCTTCGACGAACAGCCTGAACAGCAATGTGACGACTTCGGAAGGCAGGCTGTTCTCCGTTAAGCTTGTTAATGGATCGTCATCCGCAGCGTATGCAAAGTTTTTCGACGCAAACCCGGCAGCGCTTGGGAACTCACTTCCAATCCTCGTCCTGCGGGTCGTAGGCAGCGGGACCACTTTCTACCAGATCACTGGCGGTCTGGAGTTTACTACGCTTAGTTTTGCATGCACATTAAACCAAAGCCCAACCGATACGACTGCGCCCTCTGGTGGTACAGTTGCCGTAACCATCGTGTGTAGCTGAGTAGATCATGGCATCAACGACAACATCAACGATCTCTGGCCTTGGCGGAAAGCTCGTTGTTGAGCTTGCTATTTCTGGAGCCGATGGCGAAGTAAACCACAACGTAACAAGCGCGAGCAGTGGGTCCATATACTTGATCCAGTTGGACAACCCAAACAATGATTCGTTCTATTTGAAGATTCGTGACGCTGGCGGAACAAGCACAACGCCAAGCACCGCGACGGCCAATGGCGCCGGAACGCCACATTTGATGCTGTATTGCCCAGCAAACCAAAAAATATCGTACTCCATTCCAGGCGGATTCGCATACTCTGCCGGGGTGTCTTTCTGGGGGACAACCTCAGCAACTGTCGGGACGGTAACCTCACCAACAAACAGTGTGATCGTTAAACTGGTCTGCTCATGAAAAAGGCGATTGCGATTGTCTTGTCCGTCATTGCGGGCATAATCGCAGTGCTTCTTGGTAGAAGGCCCATAGGGAAGAAAGAAAAGAAACCTTCACCGCCAGACAACAAGGCCGCAGATGTCGCTGGCCAAGCGGTACAAGAGAGCCTTGAAGAAGAACTAGATCGAATCAAAGCTGCTACTGATGGCGATTCTCCTGCTGACGATCTGGCTGATCTTGGCAATGCGCGAAAACGACGATGATGACGACCCTCCTTTTCCTTGGCATGGCTTTGGCCTCGGACCCGATTGAGAGGCCAGAAGCGCCGAAATCGGTGGACGGAGAGTGCTTAAAGGTTTATCCAATAAGTAGGGGCCAGCCGCTGCCATCCCCGGTTTTTTCTCCGTCTGGAATTGCAGGTTGTTCGGCGGTGGCTGTGCCTCTCTCCCAGTTCTCTGACCTGCTCCAAACAGAAGAGTGGGGAAAGGCTGTTGCGCAACAGTACAAGATAGAAACTTCAATGCTGCAAATGGAGGTTGACTGGTACAAATCCAAACTCGACGAGGAAACACAGCCGAAGCCTTGGATGGAAAGGCCTGCAACTCAGCGCTGGTTTGGTAGAATAGAAACGGTACTCATTGTCGGCGTGGTTAGTATTGGGTTAGGGGCAACATATCAGTATGGTGCAGGATTATAATATGAATATGAAAGATTGGTTAGTTCCCGGTGTCACCCTCGTCTTTGCGGCGGGCATCTCGTTTGCATCACTTGAATCTGCTGCCCAGGACACTGAAGACCTCAGTAAGCGCGTCGTTGTCCTTGAGTCCAAGTCGGGCAAGCAAGAGGTGGTTGATCTGAAGATCGAGGGTATAGAGAAGCGCCTTGATAAGATGGAAGACCTGATGGCCAAGATGGTTGAGATACAGCAGCAGCAGGCAATCAACCAGGCCAAGATTTGCACTGCCGTAAATACTGACTGTGACTAATGAGGCCCGTACTGCTGGACTATGTGGCCTCTCTTGGGCACGCTGTATTTGAGCAGGGCCAGTACAACCTGAACATCATCGGTATTCGAAGCAGGGACCACAAGCCCAATAGCTTCGATGACCGCATGTGCGTTGTCTTCAGGGATGAGCAGGGATGGGTTACGCGCACCTGGGAATGTACCACTGAGCCCGGTAAGTACTGGCTTGAGCGCCCCACCAACGTACGTGGGACTGCTATCCTTGTACCTGGACAATACCGATCTGTATGGAAAATCGACAAGCACCAGGGAAAGTATGACGCACTCTGCCAAAGGAGCGGCACGGTCAAAACTTATCGTGACGACAATAAAGATGACATTATTGATCTTGACGTACAGTCTATTACTGAAGGCTATTACGGGATCAATATTCACAAAGCCGGGTCGGACTCCACGCAGGTAGACAGGTGGTCTGCTGGGTGCCAGGTCTTCAGCCATAGCGCAGACTTCGATGAGTTCATGTCCATCTGCTATGCGGCCAAGAGCAAGTGGGGCAACAGCTTTACTTACACGCTTATTGATGAGCCAGAACTATAGTAAGCTTAGCGCTAAGCCCAATGGCAAGGTTGCCCCTGCACCCCATGACGGCGGGTCCACGGGCCAGGTACCCGGTGGCATGTCAAAAGGGTGAGGGGAGATTTAGCCTTCGAAAGCTTCGGAAAGATCCTCGATTGGGTCTTCTTTTGCTGCTGGGGCAGACTCTACCGTCGTGGCCTTCTTGTTGATGGCATCAGCAGCCATGACCTGAATGAATTGCTTCATCAGATCCTTTAGCTCTGTGTCGTCAGACTCGTCACTCTTCTTGTTGAGCGCTTCGATAAGCTCTTTGTTGTTGTCAGCCACATTCACGTTGACATCCATTGCGGGGACGCCGTTCGCGTATCGCAGGTCTGCGTTATTGTCGGCATCAACAAACTTGCAGGCAATAACGATTGCTTCTTGGTTTCTTGGGTTCATCCGAATGTCTGCCTCGTAGTCCAGCAGCACCCACTCGCCGTTTGGCTGAGAGTTGCGAATGTTTTTGACCATATACTTGATGGTGTCTTCGCAGATCTCGTTCCAAGCCTTCTTATCAACCTTGCCCATCACGCCCTCAAGCGGCCACTCTGCTTTGCGGAGCCGGGTCCGAAACTCCTTGAAGTCTTTCTTCGACTTCTTGTCGATGGCTTTCGAGTCGTACACTTCACGGACAATGGACATGAAGTCTGTCGCCTGAATCATCTTTGGCGGGCCCTGCTTCGCCCCTGCCGATTCAGACATCCGAAGGGTTTTCTTTCCGGTTTCTGCAATTTGGTCAATCAATGACATGAGTTCTCCTACTCTGTGAAGTCTTCTTCTGGCTCTGGAAGGTCGTTTGCCTTGGCCTTCTCGACCAAGTCCTTAACTTTTGATTTCCTCGGCCTTTTTGGTTTCTCGTCCGGCTGGACATCGATAACGTTCTCTTGGACTGTAACATTGTTCGGCTCGTTTATGCCATCCACAGAAGAGTTTTCGTTTATTGGCGTATCATCAAAGTCAGATTTGATGTCGTGGGCCAAGACTTCCTGTGTCCGGGGCGTCAGGGGCAGGTACTTGCAGATGCGCCGGATAACCGTTTTGCGCCACATTTCCTCTGTGTGCTGTGACCATGGCCCAGAGTCTGGGCTTCGGGAAGACTGTCTGATCCTGTTGATCTGGTCTTTCCTCATGACCTCTATTTGGCGCTGGCCGTCCTTGAAGAAGCACACAGCGTAAGCCAGGATCATCTCGCCAGTGTCTTCATAGCACTTCTTGTGCTTTAGAATGTCACCATGCTCGAGGTCGAATGAGTGTTCGAACTCGTCGTTTTCGTAAACGATCTCTGCTTTGAAGTGGGCAACCTCTCCAGACCGCTTGACCAGATCCATGAGGCCTGTGTACTCAATCCAAAGCTCAGCATCGAAGCACTTTGAGCGCTTATTCCACATCGGAACGAGCGATGCCCTATGCAGTGCGCCACCACCAATAAGGTCAAGCTCACAAGCCTTAGCTAAGGCCAGATAGACTGACGTAGGAGAGCACTGGACAAGCCGTTCATTCTTTGCGGCCTCCATCATTGCGATTCTAATGATGCGGTCAACGTCTGCACCCCTGGGCGCAATCTGGGTAAGGCTACTCTTCTTGGTTCCAAGGAACTGGTTGAGTGCTGTAAGCTGGTCTCGTCGGCTAAGCGCTGTCGTCATTTCGTGGCTCCATTATTCGCAGAGTCCTGTTTGACGGACCCTCAGTAACGTACTCTTTGTACAGGTCTGGGTGATCTTGTGAGAATCTTTTCTTGTCGAAGCTTTGCCGTGGCTTTGATGGCTTCCATGTAGCCACCCCGGCTATCCCAAACGACTCTCCGATACAGCTTCGTAGCTGATTTTCTAACTCGTTCTTCTTTCCGGTCACTTCTTTGTGGGTTTCCCTGGCCTTCAGTATCTTCTCGTAAAGGTCGCGCTCAGCAACGCTGGCAGGCCTCAGGGGTTCATCGGCGACCCTTGGGTTGATCGTGAACATTTTCCCAAGCACTTCTCTGCACATGTCTGTACTGTCAACTGGCGGCGGGGTCTCGCTAGCGACATACTTTTCCCACCACTCTTCGGCGACACTGAGTATGTCTGCGCCAAGCTCTTTGTCTCTATCTATCCGGTACACGCGGAAGTCGTCTAAGCTGAAAAGAGTTGCGATATCCCAGTACGGGGCATCAAATATCTCCATATAGGCGCGCATTTGCACCTCTACATCTAGTGGTACGTCGGTGGTTCCGGTCTTGCCCCACCCCTTTCGCATCCTGCGCGTCTTGGCATCCATGCCAAACGTGACGCCACCGTGCTCAACCAGCATATCTGGAGTGCCGAAGATGCGTGGCCGAGATGGGTGCCAAGTTAATCCTCTCTCCCAAAGACGACATCCCTTCCCTAAATGGAGTTCGTATAGCTCAAACACGTACTTCTCCATCACCCGGCCACGCATCAAAACTGCATTGTCTCGGTCTTCTGACTTAAATAGCCCAGTCTTTTCGGACCAAATCTTAAAAAGACTCTTATCGAATGAACCAATTTTATCGGCGGCATCTGCGCCAGCCATCATGATTGCGGCAATATCAGTGCCACCCAATCCTTTCTTTCGCTCAGCGAGCCACGCCGTGCGTTCCGCTTGGTTCATGGTTGTTTCTCCTTCAGCAAAGATACTTCTTTCGCAGAAGTGTGTCAAGGAGCCACACCCGATTGTGGACAAAACCTGTCCGGTGCGCTATTTTTTATTAATAGGGTGTGTCAAATGATCATCGAGGTTTACCGGAAAAGTCTGCCAGGGAAGAGCACCCGAGTGCTGTTTATCCAGTGGCTCAATGGGGAGTTGATAAGATTTGATTTAAGGCTCAGTATTGGATACCTTCGGGACTTGGAATATGGGCGGAAAACGCCGTCACTTCCTTTGGCTATCGGTATCGAAAAGGCTACTGGTGGTATAGTGTCTGTAAGAGAGTGGCCTGGGCTTAAGCCTGGTCTTCGCTCATAACTGGAGAAGAGAATGAGTCTTAAAGAAAAAGTTGATGAAATGCGGATTGTCACCAGAGTCAAATGGGGACTGCACGGGTACAATTCATCTGAGGTTATTTCCACCCTCTATGCGTATATTGGGGAGCTTGAGGCTAAGGCTACACAAGCTAAGGCTGCGGCAACCAAAAAGCCGCCCGCTAAAAAAACGTCAACCAAAAAGCCGCCCGCTAAAAAAACGTCAACCAAGAAGTAACTACGCTTCTATTGGTTTCCAAAACACGGCCATCAACATATCGATGGCTGTTTGGTTTTTCTGTGCCTCAATATGGTTATCGATAATCTCGAGCGCACACTCTTTTGATATCGATTCGATTACCGGATCACCGCTGGCATCAAACATTTGGATGAACTCTTTGGTTGTCACGATGGTCAGACCATCTGGCGTATCCCATGAGTCTTGGACTTCATTCAGGGTGGACATCGACTTCCTGTGGCCTAATGATGTTGTTGTACCCACACCCGCTGTATCGGATTTGGACGTTGTCTAACCAGTGCTGCACTGCCTCGTCTGTCGATCGCTTCCCTACAGCGTAGCACTGGTTCCACAGAGCATTGCACCCGGTTGCTGGCGACAACCACAGGCAGTCAATCGTCTTGTGTAGCTCTCGACGGACATCTTCAGTCATCATCATGGCCATGTACGGCGTGGTTAGTAGCCAAACGTATGCCTTATCGATGGTGTCATCGTCTAATGAGCCCTCCTGGTACCACTCAAAGAAGTAGGCGTTGGAGAAGTCGATTAGGTCATCAAGGTCTTCAAAATCATCTGCGCTTACGGTAAATGTGCTGGCCCCCTGAAGCATCATGTAGTCGAGCCCATACGCTATGAATCGTAGGAAGTGGCCACCATCAATGAATGCCTTCACCTGTTCCGCAATAGAGTGGAGAAGGAATTGGTTCTCGGTGCCGATTGACCTAACTCTTGAGCACGTTGACTTACTGAAAATAATAGACTTGTCATCTTCGGTCAGGTATTTGTCTACAAAGGTGGACATCTCTTCTGCTCTACCGTGCGCGAATACAGGCATTATGCCTCTCCATTATTAGTCTTTTCTACAAGCTCTGGCTTGGTCATAGATATTATGTTGTCGTCCTTCCCTTCGACCCACACATAAGTTCGCTGTCCACCTATTCTGCGTCGAACCCTGTCGTACCCAAGCTGGCGCATAATGTCGCCTACTCGCATCTCGTTGTTTCGGGTCATCTGGTATTTCTCTAAGCTCAGCGCTTGAGCCATTATCTCGCTTGTGGATGACTTCCTCATGCTCCCTATCAGCCATTCCTCGATAACTTCGTGCCACGGGTCGTACTGTCTAAAGTCAGACGATTGAGATTCAAGCTGTTGCTCTGCTTCGTTTTCAAGGTACCACTTCTCGCCATTATTGTACGCGGCAACAGACTCTGCCCATATCTGAGCCCTATTTTTGACCATCCAATCAGTATCGATTGTCCCAATCTGAACTGGCCAGTATCTGCGAGAGCCGGTCATGTCGGTGATGAACTCACCCTTGTTCGTTGTCCCACAGAATACTGTATGACGCTTCAGTGTGATTGGCATGCGGCCATACGGTGGGCGGAAAGTGTCCTCTTGCGCCGACAAGAACGCTTTGGTTGACGAGTTGTGCGCTCTCCGAATGGAGTCAAGCTCGGCGACCTCGTACAGCCACGCTCTGTGAATCTGCATGTAGGCATTGCTCGAGCCAATATCCATGGGTGTGTCGCAAAAGTACTCGTCCGATGCGAGAAGCCTGAAGGTAGTGCTCTTGCGAGCCCCCTGAGGGCCCACCAAGATCAAAACGCAGTCTGCCTTACAGCCTGGGTCAAAAGCGCGAGCGATGCACTGCACAAGCCATCTACGGCCCATTTCTCGTGTGAGCTTAGTATCCTCTGCGCCAACAGCCCTGACGAGCCATTCGTCCATCCTGGGAGTGCCGTCCCAATGGATTTCCTTGAGCCAGTCAACGAGCGGGTTCCTTCCGTTCTCTTCTGCAAAAAATCCTATAGACTCTATGATGCAGTCTGTACTGAAGTGAACGCCATAGTGCCTATGGGTCCACCGCTTTATGCGGGTGGCGTCTGTGTCTCGGAAATCATTGTCATCCATTTTGATGACGTTTCGAAACGTGTCTAGCCAGATGCGCCCAGCCCACCGCCTGTCATGCTGAAGGATGGTGATAAGGTTTGGCACTGACGAGACAATCCTGTCGGTCCCGTCCCTGGATGTTGTAATCTCAAGGCGAGAGACTACTCTCGCTTGCGGCCCAGGCTGCTCACCGCTATCGTAGGCCTCTTTTGCTGAGGCAAGAAGTTCGGCTAAGGTCGGTGCCCCCGGCTCACCAGTCAGTACGTCATCAAGGTCTCTCACCATTGCCTCCATCTACTTCACCAAGAGGGAGACGGTAGCAGGCCCTGGAGCCAAGCTGCATCTGTATTGTGCTAGCGTACTCGTCGCCCTTCTGATCGGGGTCCGTGCCAACGTAGATGTCGATGCCAGCAGGGATGTTGAGCTTCCCTGCGCTCTTAAAGGAACCAGATGTGCCACCAAGTACGGCGAGCTTTATGGATTCCCTTTCAGCCTCGGACGACGCCTTGATAAAGTCGGTGATCCCTTCCACAAAAAGAACGCCGTCAATGCCCTCTGGCTTGCCCTGCATCATTTTGACTGCATGCCTGTTTGGCATGAACAACCCACCAGCCTGAAACCCGCTTGGCCAGAGTGTTTTGGGCGCACCATTCGTGTCACACACGGCCCTTGCGTGCAGGCTACAAAACGACCCCTCCGCATCAAACGCCGGGACAATCAACCTCCATGTCATACTACGTCCCCCCGGCCACCACTTTGGCCATGGATAAGCGTTTCTACTTGGCGTAACGCGGGCTACACCTGTGCGTGCGAGAGCATCCAGATCTAGTTTTCGGGACAAGAGGAAAGATAAGACTGGGTCGTCTTTTGGCACCTCATGAAGCTTCAATGAGTTTTTCCAGAGCGATCGAACTTCTTTGGCAGGAGGGCGAGCGTTGCTCATCTTCTTGGCTTTCTCTGGGGTGACCACATCCAAGTGCTTGGCCGACTCAAACCACTCTCTGGTTTTGTCTTTGTCTCCATCGCTCGCTTCCTTAAAGCTCTTTCCGCAGATGCTATAGCAAACGAGGTCAACACCAGAGCCCCCGTGTCCACACTTGTGACACTTCCATCCAAGGTCATCTCGTCTGAACCCTATTGGTCCGCGTTTATCTGTGCTGCCTCTTTGTTCTGCGCCGCAGTATGGGCACGGGCCACAAGACCCGCTCCTTCCTGCGCTCATGCCTATGTTTTTGGCAATTCCTGATACTGCTATAGATTCTACTTTTTTTAGCCACACTGTTGTTTCTCCGTGGTGTTTTGGGTGTTTAGGAAGCCTTTATCTGATACCTCACCTGCTGTTGGTCGGTAATGAGTATTGACATGGAGATTCCAGTTTCCTTGCCTACTCTTGCTGCATACCGGACCAGGGTGTCAACTGTTGCTGGTGGACGCCTTCCGTTCAGTACGCCCCACAGGTGGGTATGCCCACACCCCATGACTGTAGCGCACTCGCGGTAGCTCCCGCCGACCTCGTCAAACAAGGCCTGAAGTGCTTTGGTTGTGTCGATTACAAGTTTTGTTTTCATCCTGTCCTCCATTGGTGTTGTCACCGTAGGCCACACATAGGCTCGTGTCAATGAACAGGAACACAACATATTGTTCCAACATTTTGCGGGCGTGATTGTCTGAGCTTTGCTATGATGTCAAAGGTATAATAGTTTAACCATGTGGTGATTTAAATGACGCTAAAAGTAAGTAGCTATGGTTCTTCTGGTGGGTTGAGATACAAGATCGCTTATGAGGACGCCTGTGCAGAAGGTGCGGAGATCGACGCACTGGGCTCGGCGGGGACCATCAGGTCGGTTGTGATTTGGAACAAGCACAGTGGCACTGTTTATTTCAAGCTGAAGACTACGAGCGGCGCTTGGGTATCAGGTACCACTGATCCAGACTACCAGTGGCGGATGCCAGCCACCACAACGAATAGATTTGACTTCCCAGACGGCATTCCATTCAGCCAGTTAACGTTTTGGTGTAATGCCAGTTCTGCGTCGTCAGCCACTGATGGTCCTGGCGGGGTTGTTGATGTTACATTTGTTTGCTCATAGGATTTCGTTATGGCTTTGATCACAAGTATTGTCTCTGACCCTCTTTTCACTACGATTTCAACAGACTCAACGGCTGACCTTACCGTTGAAGCTTTCAACGATGCCGACACAACCGTCTACGCTATTGAGATTACAAACCCAAATGCTGATGGCGTTTGGGTGAGAATCAACTGGGCGGGTAGCGGGAACACCCTCACCACCACCCAATACGACAACGTATTTTACTGCGGGCCAAACTCAACATGCTCTATCTACGCTGGTGGAGGGTACGCAATCGGAGCGGGTGTTGAGGTCTGGTGCTCGACGCAGCCTGGAGTCCACAGTGTCGCTGGTGTTACGGTGACTGCCCCAGGAAAACCCGTAACCATTAAGATGGCGTTCAAGAACACATGATCACCGAGACCTCCTCAGGTCTTCATATGTAGCCTCAGGCAATCGCTTACAGCTTTTCAGTTCACAGCTTTTGGGCGTCCAATCGACCATGTAGTAGATGACCAGAGGGTCATGCCACGTTGGCTTGTGTGACCTGATGATCATGGTCGCATCGAGCCCAACGCACTTTATCGCCGCCCTACAGTCGTAGAACCCGTTCGATGCCTGGACCGTCCACTGTTTGTCCTCCACGGTTTCACTGAAGATTCTGTAACGGTACGAGCCGCTATCAAAGTCTTGAGCCAAAGCCATGCCTATAAGTATGGTCAGTAGTATCATGTTGTTTCTCCTTTCTTTAGTCCGTAGTTGTCCCTCGCCCAGCCGTCGCCCTTGAGGTTGAAGCTGGTGAGCGCTGGTTTCTTCTTCATTTGCTTCTTGCACACTGTGCAGTCTGGCCACTTGTCGGCAAAGCTTTGAAGCACCTCAGCGCACCTTCCGCAAGCGTTGCATTCAAATATGTAAAGTGGCATGGATTCTCCTAAAAAGTGGGGGATGGGGGGACTTGAACCCCCACAGCCATTGGCCAACGAGAAGTATTCCACACCAAGGTGTACACCCTTGGCTGCCTACCTGAGTGTATACCCTACAGGTCGCCGGTCATTCATTTCGCCGCGTCTACTCTATTCCGCCACATCCCCGATAGTTTAGAACGGTATCTCGTCATCGCTAACAGTTGGGCTTTGCTGTGGCCTGCTCTGCTGCGGGGCTGTTCCGTTCTCTGGACGAGACATAAACTCAACGCGGTCTGCGAGAACCTCTGTGCTCTTGCGTTGATTCCCATCCTTGTCTTCGTACTGGCGTGTACGAATCTTACCTTCGACGGCAACCTTTGAGCCTTTGTCGAGGAACTGAGCACAGTTCTCCGCTTGCTTGCCGAAGACAACAACAGTGTGCCACTCAGCGTGGTCCTTGTACTGGTCGCCGTCCTTGACGCGCTCGTTGGTTGCAATCCGAAGATTGGTAATGGCCATACCAGAGTTGGCCTTCCTAAGCTCAGGCTTCTGGCCTAAGTTTCCTGTCAAGATGACTTTGTTCATCTCTTCTCCTTTGTTGTTAAGTATTCGGGCGCGTGCCCGTGTATGGACTCTTGAACGATGCCACGTATGTCATCGATAAGAAGTTCAACTGTATGCTCACGAAACGTGCATCCTGTGCACTTTCGCCTTCGAACGATAAAATCTTGGGTGTACCACCCGACTGCCTTCTCCCCGTGGCTTAGTGACCAGCCTCTCCCTGGCTTGGAGACGCTTCGAGAAGTCAGCACCATGGTCTTTGCTCCACATTTTGGACACATCATCTTTGTTTCCGCCGCTAAAATTCTTGTACATTGCAACCCAGCTTCGTGTAGAACTCAGCCCGCTTCTTGTGTGCGTACCATGACGCCTGAGTGTTATCGACCAAGTCCACCACAATAGGTTTCTTCTTGTTCTCCGCTGCGCGCATGATTCTACCAATGCGCTGCTGGATGCGGCCCATTGCTTTTGTCGGCGTCGTGAGGACAACAGTGTCCAGACCCGGCAAGTCCAAGCCCTCGTCAGCCACAGTGGTAGCAAAGATTGCTTTCAACTCCCTGTTGTCAGCGGCGGCGAGAACCTCGGCCCTCTGATTCTTGGTCATCTTCCCGACGAGAGCGGCAGCGCTCATGCCCCGATTGGCCACATTCTCTGCCATGTCGATGCAGTGCTGTACCCTGTCTGACAGGACAAGAACCTGCCTGCCATCCATGACAAACGATTCAACTATCTCCAGTATCTGTTCGTTCCTTTCCTCATCGCCGCACATGCTGGTGACCAGCTTTGGCCAATCCATCTGGCCCGCTGGCGTCCAGCTTGTCTTCGTAAAGTGAATGTCTGGCTCCATGACGCGACCCTTCTCGATTAGCTCCCTGGTTGTGATTTGGAACAACTCTTTGCCGAAGTGCCACCCAAGCATTGCGCCAAGGCCGTCGGGTCTGTCTGGCGTAGCTGTGAGCCCAATCCGCACCTTGGCTGGCATGGACATCATTACTTTGCTGAACGTGGAGGCAGGCACATGGTGAGCCTCGTCTACAATGCACATCCCAAACTGCTTGCCCCAGTCATGGACCTCTTCCCACCTGCCCTTGGCGAGGGACTGGAACATGGCGATTACAATCTGGCCTGAGTCGTCGCGCTTACCACCACCACATATAGTGACGTTGGGCACCTCACCGTCCGGCGTGCATAGCTGTGCCTCAATGCGCTGCTTCCATTGCTCGGCAAGGTCGCGGGTATGAACAAGAACAACAATCTTTGTGTTGAACTTCGTCATGGCCCCAAGCCCTATCATGGTCTTGCCCGCGCCACACGGCGCCACCACAAGCCCACCACATGGTGTGATGGCACGCCCATCGTCACTCTTGATGATGTTATCAACAGCCTCTTTCTGATACGGTCGCAGGCTCACCCCTGGTGATAAACGCAGCAGTCCCAACTTCGACCCATGAGGATACGATGTGACGGTGTGGGTGGCGACATCAACTTCCTCGCGCAACTGAATGCCCCTCGGCACCATGAGCCCAAGGCCCCAATCGTGGCGCAAAGGAATCATCTGGCATGCGTACACCTTCTCATCGGGAACCTCGACCCACTTCCCCTTCTTTCGGAGAGACATCGCCTGGCTGAACTGTGGGTTCGGGCAAGTGTACTTTGCACGAAGCTCATCTATGTACGGTGAGCCTGGTGGTAAAAACCACCCACCGCCGAGTACGCACCTAAGGTCTGTCATGTTGTTTCTCCTAACACTATATATAGTGCTGTTGGTTGTGGTGTAAGTAAAAGGTTGAGGCATCTGTTCGACCACCGACATGCCTCCCTGCTCGGTGTTTTGAGGGCAGCAATGAGAAAACGCCCCTGGTCTATTTACTTATCCGACCACTTGCTCCTGAAGTGGGATGTGGTTTGTGAAGAAAGTTGAAAAAAGTTGAGGCATCTATTCCTCGCCGCCGATGACTGTGCCGCAGAACCATATCTCTTCGTCGGCATCCCATTCGAGCATCCTCTCTGACGGGTAAGCCTCTGTTGGCTTCAGGTACACGCCAGTGCTACCCATCGAGATTTCAGCCATGTAGACTTCTTCCCGCCCATCTTTGTGAATCTCCTTGATGTAGGCTCTTTCTTCGACAGGCTCCTCGTCACCTTCCTCACCAGCATCGCCAGAGAAGTCGGTCATGTCTGGCCACGGTAGGTCATCGTCCACCTCGTCAGCGGTCCCACTGAGTCGAGGCAGGCCATCCGCCACAGACGCAGGCTCATCAGCCACCGGCTCGGTGAACACATCGTCTGGCTCATCCTCTTCCTTCTTGCGAAGCACTGTCTCTGGCTGCTCTGGCTCCTCCCATCCTTCTGGTGGATGCCAGCCAACGTGAGGTATGCCATCGATGCGCCGTGTCTTCTTGCCCCAGCCCATGTTCTTCATGGTTGCCCCGACGGAAAGTTTGGCCTTGTGGGGCATCTCTGGCTCAGACTTGGGAACATCGATACCGTTACCAATGAAGTCATAGCTCGCCATAGCTACCTCATATGAACTGATGCCGGGGTATAGGCCCATGCTTGAGATGCGCGCAGCAAGCTCGTCGTCTGGCTTGACGCCGCTCTGCTTCTTTTTTGGCTTTGGCTTCTCTTCGACCACCACATCTTCAGCGATATCATCAGACCAGTCATCGAACACATCATCGACACCGCTCGCATCAATGGCGATATCCACTGGCTCGCTCACCTCGTTTGGTGTGCTGGCATCGAAGAACCCCTCTGGCGGGTACCACCTGTAGGCTCGGGTGCCGCTGGTCATCTGGCGACGGCGGTCCCACCCAAGCATCCTGAGGGCGACACCGAGTCCCTGCTCAACCGTTCGATACGAATGCGATGCAGGGTCGTACAGTTGGAACCTGTCGATGATGTCTTTAATCTCTGCACCAAGCTCGTCCGGCGTTAGCTTGCCTTCAATCTCTCCCGCAAGCTCTGCGCCAATCACATCAAAGTTTGGCCCAGACTTCTGTCGCTTTCCATCGGACACTACTGATGTCGCGGCAGCGAGTAGACCCATCTCTACCTCTTCAAAGGTCAGGTCTTTGCTGTACCTTCCAGCCATGTAGACCATGACGTTTGCGATAGACCGCTTTGTTGCCTTGGTTGGCCCATCCACTAAGGACTTTCCCTCCGTGTGGCTGAACCTTCCAGCCAGATTCTCGTCGTGTTTGGCGGCAAGATAGACGCTGTGGACACCCACAGCACTCTTGATTCCATCCATCAGTTTTTCACTTGGCATTGCGACACCTCCCCGTGTGCTTCTGTTGAGTGCCACAGCAAGGCCTAAGAACGTATGTGTTCATGTTGTTTCTCCTGTGGCGTCAGTGTACTCTACCACGAACACGCCGTGGCAGCAATCATATTCGATTAGTTTGCTGGCTTGTCTTCGCGAGAAGTATCAAGAGCCAGGCGTGCAAACTCCCAGGCGCCAAGGTCCATGTCCGCGTGCCTGTAGGTGTTCACCTCTACAGCGAACTTCAACTGCTCAACAGCGTGAGTGATGGCGAACAGCGCATGCCACAGAAGCTCCGCGTTCTCGGGGTCAACCTTTGGTAGTGGCTTTCCAGCCTTTCTTTTAATCTCTGGCATTGATGCCTCCTTCGATTTGAGCGCGGATAATGCGCTCGCTTGTTGTTTCCTCAGCCTCTTCAACAACGACCACTGTGGCCGCGTGATGTCTGATTTTATTCTCCTTGCATTCTTCATCGCAGTGGATGCAGTACGCCTCGTCTGTGTCGGTATTGGCGCGGTCTGCGTCCATTGTAGCCTCCTCACACATCGTGCAAGTAAAGCCGTGGTAGTCCACACAGAACGCGCACCACGACTCACCGCTCACCAGCATCGTCAGTTTGCCCTCATCTTCAACCTTCTCGTCGCAAGTAGGGTGCTCGCATGGGAAGGTCTCGGGTGGACACTTGCATTCCTCGGTGCCACTCAGGTGGTAGTGGTGCCCACACTCAGGACACTTGCGCCTGTACGCGCCCCAGTCATCAGGTAGATTGCTCATGGTGTTCCTCTTGTTGTGATGTATCGTAACCTTGGCGGGCTACACGCTACGGACAGATTATGACCGGGTGTTCATTCTTCTTCGCAATGGTGCTGGAGCATGTCGGCGATGGCTCGCTTGTCATAGGCAGCATCAAAGATAAAGCCGGAACGATGGGAAAGGACAAAGCCAGAGAGAATCGTCAATGCCGCAGCGGAAGGGCCAAGCGGATGATTCAGGTCGATGACCAGTGAGTCCATACGGACTGGCATGCTGGTTCCCCTATCATCCACTACGAGGCAATGGGTTTCGTGCTCATCGCCCCATGGTCTGACAGTCAGGCACATATTGTCCCTGATGTTGAATCCCGGCGGCTCCCTGCCTGGCACGAACCGCACGGGTGTGCCGACAACCAAGTCCAGCTTATCAACTGTGGGGATGTGGTTAATCCAGTTCTCTTCTTCCATCACTCCCCCTTCGGCAGCACGAACTTGCCGTCCACGAACCTGACGAGCCCGTGCTTCACCGCTGACTGGAGAGTGACATAGTGGTCATCGCCCTCCTTGAAGTTGGGTACCCAGCGGATGTCGAAGGTGAAGTCATCGTCCTCTTTCTCGTCCGTTGTGTACCAGTAGGTGAGCGGGCAGTGCGCCTCGCCGTTCTTGTAGGCATGGTAAATCTCCACGTTCAGGCCAAGCTTGTTGTCGAAGTCTCGACGGTCATTCTCTGGTGCCGCATCACAGTGCTGTTGGACTTGTTCCTCTGTGCACTGCGTGCGAACCTCGAAGGCCACATCGGGCTCGACGTATTCATTTACCCATGGCATCACTCATCTCCTTTGGTGTAGTAGTGAACCGCCACCTTGGTGACATGGGGTGTCTCCCACGCATCGTCGATAGCGGCCTTCTTTTCCTTCTCTGTCTTTGCCTCACGGCTGAACTCCAGACCGTTCTGGCTGTATCCATTGACCACCATCACTCATCTCCTTTGATTTCGTATAGAATGTATTCCTCTAAGGACATGCCCTGAAGCCCTGCTGCGTTGAGCGCGCAGTGTTTGTCCCACATACTTGTGAAGCGGTAGACCTTGTCTGGTGCATACTCGCACTCTAATGGATGGAGTTCTTCGTCAAGCATCACTCACCCCCAATCTGTTTGCGGCTACCACTGCTGCCGACACCAGCACTCAGGCTGACGTTGCGACCAGCGGAGTACCCCGCACTGTTGTGTCCATAGTTGCTGTTGGTTCCAGAGCGGAAGGAGTAGTTCTCGTTGACCCACTCATCCACTGCCTGCTTGCGACTGCGAACGAGTGCGAAGCCCTCTGCGTTCTCGGCTTGGGTGTCCTTGCGAATCTCTTCCAGCTTGGTGCTAAGGCCTGCGACGGCGCTGCGACGGAAGTTGTTGCCCATCATCTTCTTGCCGCCACGCCAGTCGCTATCGATGTTGTTGACGTAGCGTCGAGCCTCGCTCTCAATCTGCCGCTCGCAGATGTCGTACAGATACTGGAGCAGTTCGATGTCGGTGCGGTGACCGTACATGCTGATGAACTGACCAATCCCCTTGATGGATGAATAGGCAACAGTGCAGTTGCAGTGCTCGCCCAGCACAGATGCCAGGCTACGGCGCCAGACACTGACGCGAACCTTCATGTCCTGCTTCTCCATGGGGTCATGCTCGACACCCTTGGTCAAGTCAATGCTCGCCATCTCGATAGCGTGCGCTGCCATCATCCTGCTCGCCAACCGTGCAGCAGTCTCACCTTCCGGTGTGCCTTCTTGGTCTTGTGACAGACGCAGGAGCTTCTCAATCTTGGCAATAATGGGATTCATGATGCACCTCGTTCAGCAGTGTAGGCAGTGGCAATGGTTGTCTGCTCGGCGACCGTGAGCTTGGCCCACCAGTGCCCAGCCTTGTCGTCGTTGTCCAGGTCAAGACGACCGTCCGGTGTCTCAACAGTACCGTTGGAGCCGTCGCCACCAAGCGGTGTTGGGTTCGTGGCAGCGTTGAGGATGTCCCACAGCTTGCGGTACAGGTCAGGCCCGATACCACTCAGGCATTCGGCCACCTCGTCAGCGGTCCAGTACTCGAGTCCGTCTGGCATCTTCATCACTTCGTTCCAATGGCGATGAGCGCCAGTTCGATTTCATCAGCGGATTGGTAAGGGCCGCGTGCCTTCAGTTCAGTCAGTGCGTTCTTTGCTGCCTGCCTGCATGAGTAGGCACGGCTTCGACCGTGAGCCCAGACCAAACGGCTCAGCCCCTTCGTTGTTTTGATTTGTGGATATGTTTGGTACATTCGCATCACTCACCTCCTACAGGGTTCATGGCTTCGGTTGCTGCTTCCAGCAGGTCATTGGTTTCTTCGTAGCCGGGCGCATCAGTCGTCCCGCCCGCAGTCCTCGCGGTCGTACACTTCACGCAGTTGCATCTTGTGCATGGTTGCTCAGGCTCAGCGCTGGCTTTGGCGATTGCTTCACGGGCAGTCGCAAAGATGGCGTCAGCCTTGCGCTTTTCTTCCAGCGACGGGCAGCACAGTTCGAGTTCGCCGTTTACGATGTCTTCCAGCAAAGCCAGTAGTTCGTCTCGCTCTTTCTCGGTCTGTTTGAGTTGTTCAAACGCACGCTCACTTATCTTGACAGTTCTTCGATAGTTACCCATCACTCACCTCCTTTGGCTTTGGCGATTGCTTCCTTTGCTTTTTTCAACCGTTTCTCTACACCACCGTAGTAGGACTTTTCGCCCCAGCCCCCGGTCGCCGCTGTTGGGCCACCCGCATCCGTCAGCATCCTTTCCACCACGAACACCATTGAATCCAGCGCAGCCAGCAGGTCGGGTGCTGCGGCAATACATGCAGCGTCTTTCTCTTCACGAGGGAATGTGCGAGCACCGTTGGCAGCACCGTACAGAGAGGCAAGCTCCCATACTCCGATGTCCCACGCTGCAAGGTTCCCGGTGTCGAGTTGGCACAGGTGGTTCCACAGGTTGTGAACCGCATCGGCCAGCTTATCCAGATAATCCGCAGAGTCATACTCCCGGCACGGAAGCTCCGCTTGGATGAGAATCTTGATGATGTAGGCAGTACGAGAGTCAAGCTCGCTGTACCGCTCCAGGTTCTTAAGCGCATGAGTAGTTGAGTCAGACATAGTGTTTGTTTCCTTCATCCGTAGATGACTTGGCCAAAGCAGGCCTGTTGAACAATAGCGTCAGCAATATCCGAACCGACATCGCTTGAATCACCATTGAAGACAAGCCGGTCGATTGCCGACATGTAGTAGTTATTGAGCTTTCGCTCAGTGAATAGACCCACCACTGCACGCTCAAGGGATGCACGAGTGAGGGTCTTCTTAATGCGGATACGTTCACCGTTATCCATCTTGGTCTTCATACTATCGACGACGACATATCCTCGGCTCGTCTTCTCAAGAGAGCGGGCCCAGTATGTAATACCGTATCCTGCCATCTCTATGATGCCGTGGAAGTCTTCCTCGATAAGGTCGAACTTGAGTTTGATTGTAGCCATAGTGGGTGTTGTTTCCTTATTTGAATAATGGCGAGCGGTACCCAGTGGCATGCTCGACCTGGCTTGTGATTGGTTCTGTAGGTGACTTGCTTACCATCTTAAGGTAACCTATATCGAATAACTCTGCAAGTTCTTTCTGCCAGAAAGGGGGGCTGTCCAGGGTAGTGGGACAAATGGCCCTACAGGGGGACAGGGTAAAAAGGTAGGTTGAACCTGCGCTTTCTCTACTGTCCCTACTGTCCCTACCTACTTCTCTAATAGGGTAAATAGTAAAGAGAATATATAAAGATAGAATAATAATAGTGTGTACCAAAAGGGTTATATAGGGGGAGGTAGGGCCAAGGGGGACAGGTAGGGACAGGCTATTCGGTGGGCTTTGTGTAGATGATGGGCTCAATGATGCCTGTGGGGTGACAGAGAAGGTAGAGTACTACTCCCTCTGGCTTCCAATGCTTTGTCAGAAGGACGCACCAGGAGTGCAGGATGTCAATGGTGTATCTCTTGATGCCTGTAGAGCCCCTGAGCCAGTTGTAGACGGGAGGCGCACCCTCGCCCAAGACAGAGGCGAAAGACTCCAGAGAGTCCTTGCGGTTGAGTTGTGACTGTATCTCGCGATAGAGTACGAATAGGCGAAGGCCACATGCCTGAATCTCGGACTTGATGAATGAACCACTCAGATGACCATCCACCTCACGGTAGAACTGCTCAAGCTCACGATGGTTGTGAGAGCGGAGAGATGCATCTGAACACTCCATCCTGCGATGAAGGCGATGCCAGTGTCTTGCGTCTGGATAGTTTTCGCTCATTGGATTCCTTATTCGATTATGAAGGTTTTTCGGGTATTCGCTCACAACAAGTGATGCCTTGGATTGACCCTTACGATTTTGGAGGGGGAGAAGTAGTGCGTGCCGTCTGTTCAAATGCGGCCCCTTCCACCATGGTTGCCGGTGCCGTCAGTGCGGCCAAAAGTGTAGCTTTAACCTGCGATATGCTCAGTCGCGATAGAATCAAAAGGGCCGGGAACCCGAAAGTTGCCTCCAAGAAAACTGTGTCAACCACCCGTTCACTCCGTAGACTACTACGGCACAAGCGAAAGGTCAAGTGATTCTTTGGCCCGGTGCCTCCAGGGTGTGAGTGTGGGGTGCGCCTCCCCCGTTCTCGCGACAGGCCACACCCATGTCCGGGCGCGCGCGCGTGTGTGTGCACATGCTGATAGGGCGGGGCAGTCGCCCATCATTCACCTCCTTCTTTGTCATCTTGACCGATGGGTCGCCGGTAAACGAAAGTGGCTGTCTTCACGACAAGGGCTGAGTCGTTTGCATATTCAGCACCATCCACGAAAGCGTCTGCCTCGTCTTTGGAGCATGGCCCATAGATTTTCGCACCCTCGCCGATTACTTCGTGGTCATGCTTGGCTGCATCCTCGATGGCGATGGCCTCTGTCTCGGCTTCGATTGCTTCGAACTCAACCGCGAGCGCAGAGAGTAAGCCGGGCTCGCGTTTGTATCGTTCGCACAGTTCATATATCAATGCTGCCTCCATCTCTTGGAAGGTGTAGGATTCCATCGTCATACGAGCGATGAGGTTTCGATTTGCTTGAGTGTTTTCCATGTCGTGGTTCCTTTACGTCGTGCAACGTACAATAGTGATGATGAAAGCGTAGACCATGGCCAGATAGATGGCCGTTCCGATGAGTTGTTCATGTAGCGGTATCACTTGGCACCCGGCCCATGGTCAGGGAAGCCGATAACCGGGCCAGCTTTGGAGCCGTCGCAGAGTCGGCAGGTGTTGCAGGTGACAATCTCGGGTTGAAGCATTGCCGGGCATACTACACCCTTGTGGCCGTCCGGTGTTTCGAATACGCGCGCGGTATGGTCGTGAGGTAGTACAACGGTAGCCCGCCATCCGTCTGCTATGGCTTGGTCAGCTTGTGCGAGCGTATCGCACGAAGCCATGATGCTACCCTTCCAGCGTCTTGACTTGTCAAGGGCCCAGCCGTGGGTGTATCCGATAAGGGCGAGGCCTTCGCGCTTCACGGCTTCGCGGATGTATGCGCCATCGAGTGGCGACAGCCCAGCCGGGTCACCGATTGAACCGAGCCGGACCATCTTAGCCGCCTTGGATGCCGTCGCCAGTGCTCCGCGCAGGGTGTAGTTTTTGCCCTTGGCGTGGGCCTTGGTCATAGCGATGTGGGCGAATGAGGGTGTGCCGCTTTGCGCGTAGCATATCGGGTTACCGTCGCCCCCTTGTCCCCCGTGCTTTTTGTGCAGTAGTGGACAGCCAACGTCCCGGCATGACTGGAGCGATTCTGCACGGGTGCCGCCTATCCATATCGTGGGGACGTTGCCGGTTTTTTTGTTGTTGGATGTCGCTGTGCACAAGTATTCCACGGGGTAGCTCCAAGGGTGTTTGTTTCTTGTTATTAAGATAACCTAATAACTTTAACCGGTCAAGGCCTTTTAATCGATTATTTTAATGGGGGCGGTGTCGAGCCTGCCCAGTGCCGCGCGCGCGCGTGTGGGCCCACACTCGTGATAGGGCGCGCCGCAAACGGGGCGAGGACCGAAGCCCCCGCCCCCGCGACACACTCAGACTTGCCGCATAAGCTTGACAAGGTCTGGACGGAAGTGCGCCACGATTGACATAAAGTCGGTGAACCGTTCACCATTCATAGCCACACTGTGGCACTTGATAGAAGCGGGCCCCATAAGGTTCAAGCTCCGGTACTCTGGAGCGCCAACGGGTCGAGGTATCACCTTGTTGAGCAACGCCACGACGTTGCTGATTGACTGCGTCGGGTTGTTCGCACGCTTGCTGGCCTGCGCTTGCGCTTGCTGTACCGTCTTGTGGAACTTGCGTTGCTGTTCTGCTGCGTGGTCAACGTTGCCGGTGTGGATTGGCTGGCCCTTGTCGTCGAGGGTAAACCAGGACTTGACTTGCTCGCCCACGATTTGCAGCGCCCAAGAGTCACGCACTGACACGATTTGCATAATGCTCGAACCGTTTTTACCCCGCGCCACGATGTGCTTGACCTTGGCGCCGCCTTGACTTGTCCCGCTCTGTCGGGCCTTGACCCTATCAACAAGTACGGTGAGCGCCTCGGATGCGAGGGTTGCCCCGATGCCGTAAGGGTCAAGTAGGTGGGCCGCTGTCAATGCGGTGACCGCGTCAAGCCGTTGGGCGTCAAGCTCAATGGTGCGAGGTATCGCGCCGGTCGTTGCCTGGAGTTGCCGGGTCTTGACCGACTGGTCTGTCTTGGATTCGTGACCAATGAGATAAAAGAACTGGCCGCCTGTCGTCGTACTGATTGCATTGAAATGATGCATTTTGTTTCTCCGTCTGAAACGTGTCCTTGATTGGACATTATTAATGTAACCCACGTTCACTATCAAGTCAACACTTTATTGCGGGTTTCTTTCGCATACCTCACCCGAGGCCGCGCGCGCGCGTGTGAACCCTCACGAGTGATAGGGCGCGCAGAAAATGGGCGCCGGACCCGAAGGCCCGACGCCCTGCCCCTTCTCTACTTGTTGCAGGGCTGTGGTTGCTCAGGGGTTGCGAGCATCTTTGCAGTCCTGCGAATCGCTGCAAGCTCAACCGTTGCATCGTTCAGCTTCTCGCCAAGCTCATCCATCCGTGCCATGAGTGCCTTGATTGCATCGGTGTCGGTTGGCACGCATCCGAAGATACGCGAGCCCATCAACTCCGGGTGGAACTTGCACAGTGCGCTGAGGATGGTGTCAACCTCGTCAACGTCAAGGTGTTCAAGGTCGCCGACATCAAGGTCTACGCATACCTCGAAGTCATCGCTGCTGAGGTCTACGCTTCCGTCCATTGTTTCCCCACCGATATCGATGGTGTATTCAATGTCGCAACTGGAGAGTGTTCCGGTCTTCTCAAGGTGAAGGATTGTTGTGAAGTCTGAGATGTTTGTATCTGGGGTGAATCCCATAATGATTTCCGTCTGAAGGGGTTGTTTGTCCTTATGGACATTATTAATGTAACCTGTGTGGTCTTGAAAGTCAACACCTTTCTGTGTGTTTATTTGCGCGTGCCGGTGACCACCCAAA
>Ga0208299_1000688_pt1 | contig 29518 bp, 46 predicted proteins | sample 15_taG_FD_184089 | JGI IMG/M metagenome (GOLD analysis project Ga0208299, IMG submission 184089) | Marine viral communities from the Subarctic Pacific Ocean - 15_ETSP_OMZ_AT15312 metaG (SPAdes) (version 2) | ecosystem: Environmental > Aquatic > Marine > Oceanic | place: Pacific Ocean | collected...
AGGGACGGGTCTGCATGATTTTTTTAGAAAAAGCCATTTAACCCTGGTTGACCAATGAAAGGAGAAAAGGTAAATGCCACCAAGTTGGCTTACTTGTTGGGAGTCTCCCGGCAGTCGGTGTATAATTGGCGTAAGGACCCGGAAAGCCCACAACCGGATGGGGACGGTAATTACTCATTAGAGTTGTGGTTGGAGTTCGTCAAAAACAAGGGGCGAGACAACGGGAGTAACCTCACCGAGACTCAGCTTAAAAACAGAAGGTTACTAGCTCAATGCAAAAAACTGGAGGCAGAGCTGTTAATCCTCCAGGGCAAGTGGATACCCCGGAACGTGGTGGGGAGATACATGGAGGACGTGTTTGTTTCCTGCCGTTCCAGGATAATGGCAAGCACCATGGATGACATAAGCAAGGATGAAATATTAAATGAACTTACCAGGCTCAAAAGTGCCGAGCGAGTGGTTGCCCGTTCTGGAGAGATTGGACGAGACGTTTCAAGCCTGGAGGCCACCCCCGAGGATGACGGTGGCGGAATGGGCGGAGAAACACCGGAGGCTTTCGAGTGAGTCCAGTGCAAGGCCAGGTGCCTACCGTCTAAAGTCCGCCCCCTACCAGGCCGGCCCAATGGATGCGGTAATGGACCCGTCTGTCCAATCGGTGGTCCTCATGTGGGCTGCTCAAACAGGCAAGACCGAGTGCATTAACAACGTGGTGGGTTACTTTATCCATCAAGACCCCTCCCCGATTTTGTGCCTCCAACCCACCTTGGAGATGGCAACCACATGGAGTGGGGACAGGTTGGCACCCATGGTAAGGGACACCCCGGTCCTCAAGCGGCTGGTGTCCGACCCCAAGGCAAGGGACAGTGGCAACACCAAGCTGCATAAAAGGTTTCTCGGTGGACACATCACCATGGCCGGTGCCAACTCTCCTGCCTCGTTGGCTGCCCGTCCAATCCGTGTTTTGTTGTGCGATGAGATTGACCGTTACCCGTCCAGTGCCGGCACCGAGGGGGACCCCATCTCCCTGGCAGAACGGAGGACGGACACATTCCACAACGCTATAAATATTAAGACCAGCACCCCAACCGTTAAGGGAATAAGCAAAGTGGAAGTGGAGTATTCCATGACAGACCAATGTGAGTGGTTTTGTCCGTGCCCAAAGTGTGGGGAGTTCCAGACGTTAAAATGGCGGCAAGTGTTTTGGGAGGAGAGACAGATGGAAACGGCACATTACAAGTGCGAATCCTGCGAGGAGACGTTAAGCGAGCGGGAGCGGTTACAGATGATTGGCAGCGGGGAGTGGCGAGCAACGGAGGAGTTCAACGGCAAGCGTGGCTATTATTTAAATGGCTTGTGTTCCATGTTCCCGGCCAAAAAGGGTTTCAGGAACAGGTTACACCAGGCAGTTGCGGGTTTTCTGGACGCAAAGAAAAGGGGAACGGAGGGGATTAAGACCTGGACCAACACATTCATGGCGGAGGCATGGGAGGACGTGCATGAGGAAATCCAACCCCACTACCTCATGGCAAGACGGGAGACATACACGGCGGAAGTGCCCGAGGGTGTTTGCCTCTTAACTGCCGGGGTGGATGTTCAAGCGGACCGGTTGGAGGCAGAGGTTGTGGGGTGGGGTCCGGGTGAGGAGAGTTGGTCGATTGAATACCGGCAGTTCCTAGGGGAACCCTCCCACCCGGGAGTTTGGAAGAACCTGGACGAGTGGATGCAATCGCGTTTTGAAACGGAGGGGGGCAGGAGTCTCCCCATTGCCGGTGTGTGTGTGGACTCCGGTTTTCAGGCCCACCTAGTTTACGAGTTCGTTAAGCCTCGGCAGCCCAGGAATGTCTTTGCCATTAAAGGCATGGGAGGATTCGGCAAGCCCATTGTTAGCCGGCCCAGCAAGTCCAGTGTTAAGCGAGTCCACCTCTACACCATCGGCACCGACACGGCCAAGGAGTTGATTTATGGAAGGTTAAGAATCGAGGACCCGGGGTTTGGGTTCTGCCATTTCCAAATTGGCCAGGGATATGACGAGGAATGGTTTACGCAATTGACCAGTGAGAAGGCAGTTACCGAAACCAAGCGCGGGGTTAAGACCCGGGCCTGGGTTAAGAAAAGTGGCGGGGCAAGAAACGAAGCGTTAGACGTTAGAATTTATGCCTATGCTGCTTTGATAATACTTAACCCCAACCTGGACAAGTTGGCCCGGGCAAAGGATGAGCCACCCAAGACCGACGAGGAGAGGAAACCCAAACGGCAAAGACCACCAAAAGGGGGTGGTTTTGTTGGGAGCTTTAGGCACTAAAAAAAAATATAAAAAAAACACCAAAAGGGGTTGACAACCTAAAAGCTAACTGGTAGGTTACTTGGACCGGCAGGGAATAAGCCCGAGCCACAAATAAAAAAACATGAACAACCTAGATTATTGCGATTTGCAGGGCAAGTTGCAGGAATACATCCTTGGCCGCATCGCCGCAAAAGGCTTTTTCTTTTCACGCGGCAACAAGGACAACCGAACAATCAACGCATTGCAGAAAAAGGGACTTGTCAAAACTGAAGTGCATACAACCCCAAGCGGTCAACGCATTCGGAAGGTGGTGGCAAAATGACATCAGGGATAACAGTTAAGGGCAAGGCTCCGTCTTTTATAAAGAAGGAGGAAATGCGTGCCATTGTTTTAGGGACCATTACCGTTATGGCATACCATGGTTATTATTTGAAACGCCCCCAGGAGCCGGTGGTGGTTAGCATCTCCTACAGCGACAGGACTCTAGGCCCAAACAGGTTGACGGGCGGAAAAAATGGAGGTTGGGCCATGCGCGGAGTTGGCTATTGCGTGATTAGCGGAAGGGTTCGCAATAAGCCGGCATTTACCACCCTTTTAATCCACGAAACAATTCACCTGTGCGCCTCTTTTGCAGAGAGTGACGAGTTCATTGTTTCAACAATGACAGACCGACTTAAACCCTCAATTATCGAGGTGGCCGATGCGCTGGCAAGCAACACTTACCGGAGGGCAGCCTTTATGGCACACACCAAGCCGGGAATGGCATACCACAAAGAACCCGGGCGAGATTGCTACAATGACGACCAGTGGCGCAACAAGGCGACAACGAAAGGGACAAAATCCAAATGACACGGAGAACAATGTTAAAGGTGTTGGGGGCAACCACACTCTCCCCCCTCTGCCTGGAGGCTAAACCGGGCAAGGACTACCAAGTTAAGTGTGGCAAAGAGGTTGCCAAGCAGTTAAGGGAGTGGGACGGGTACACGGTCAACGGGCAGGGTGTGGAGTTGGACGTGGACGAGGTTGACAACCTTTACCACTTGGCAGAAGCCCGGGGGTGGTGGAACAGTTACGAGCAACGCCCCCATGGCGGACATTGGCAAGCAGCAAACCAAACCCCGGAGGCCCGGGAACAGTACAAGGCATTGAGCCAGGAACTAGACGAGTTGCAGTTGTTCATTGCCTTACAAAAGAAGGGAAACCCATGAATGAACAAGCTACAACAACGTGCTTCAATTTGGCCGGCTTTTTCCATGAGGGAATGCCGGCGGCAATTAACGAGTTCCTTGGCGTTGAGGCAATCGGGAGGGAGTTGATTGTTACCATCCAAAACAAAGAAGGGACACGGGCGGCGGACTTGGTGTTTACCAACGTGGAGGCCAAAAGACCGGACCCCATTATAATAGACGGGGGCATGGTGGAGTGGGGTGTGTCAGGCGAGGCAAAGGGCAACCACCTTAACTAACGTGGCTAAAAAACCAATCAAGTGCCCCGAGTGTGGTGCCAAGTTGAACCTTGGCAGTCTCATGGGGAGCAGGACAAGCGAGGCCAAAAAGGCATCATCCCAAGCTAACGCAAGCAAACCTCCCAAACCGGGGGCACGTCCAAGGGGCAGACCTCGCAAGGTGGATATTTGAAACACACCATTCCGCCCCTACAATCGCCACTAAATGGCGGCGACTGTACCGACAATAGAACCGTATGAGTTAATTGCCGGGGACACCCTCAAGTTTAACAAGACCGTGGTGGACTACACCCCGGGCGATGGGTGGGCCTTGGATTATTCATTTAGAAGCGACACCGGCACGGGGTTTGACATAAGCGCAACCGGCAACTCCTCCGCCGGTTATTTTGCAGTCAGCGTTACGGCGGCGACTACCGCCAATTACACTGCCGGCACCTATGCTTGGCAAGCCTACTCCTCCAAGTCCTCGGAGCGTTACCTTGTTGACTCGGGCAAGTTGGTTATCAAGGCCAACCTCAATGCCCTAGCCACTTCCGCCACTACAGACCAACGGACCCACGCAAGGGTTATGGTTGAAACCATCCGGAGTGTTCTGGAGGGACGCGCCGGCTCCGACCTGGAGAGTTACAACATTGGTGGACGTTCAATTAATAAAATCCCCATCCAGGAATTGGCGGACCTCCTGCAACGTTACGAGGACAAGTTAAAACTGGAGGAGGCCAAGCGGCAGACGGAGAACAAGCACGGCACCGGGAGACTCGTAAAAGCAAGGTTTTGAACATGGGTTTAGTTGATAAATTAGCCAAGAGGTTTGGATATGTTAAGCCTCAAAAGAGGAGTTACAACGGGGCAAACGTTTCCCGGCTAACCAGTGATTGGTTAAGCCCATCCACAACGGCAGACGAGGAGATTAGGAGGGACCTAAAAAAACTCCGGGGACGCTGCCGGGAGTTGGAACGGAACAATGATTATGTCCGCCGCTACCTGGACGGCATGGAGAACAATGTACTCGGTGCCCATGGGATTGGTTTGCAGATGAAGGTGATGGACCAACCGGGGCACCCGGACCGATTTGCCAACTTTGCTATCGAGAAGGCATGGAACACATGGGGCAGGGCAAACAATTGCACACCCACTGGCAAAATGACATGGCGAGATTTTCAACGTCTTGCCCTTCGCAGTTGTGCCCGGGACGGGGACGTGTTGGTCCGCATGATTCGCGGATACCGCAACCCCTTTGGATTTGCCTTGCAGATAATCGAGGCGGACCGTCTTGACTCGGAACACAACCAAGCCTTGCCAGATGGTAACGAGATAAGGATGGGGGTGGAGGTGGACCCATTTGGAAAACCGGTTGCCTATCACATTTTAGAATCCCACCCCGGGGACACCTATGCAGCAAGCTACCGCAAACGGCATCGCATACCGGCCAACGAAATAATCCACATATTTAACCAGGAGAGAATTAGCCAAACCCGTGGAGTCCCCTGGATGGTTAGTGCCATGACCAGGTTACAACAGTTGGCCGGCTACGAGGAGGCAGAGGTGGTTGCGGCCCGAGTTTCAAGTTGTAAGATGGGGTGGTTGCTCAAGGAAAACTCCGAGGGATACACCGGGGAGGAGGACCCGGCGGACCTCAACGTTTTGATGGAGGCCGAACCTGGAACCATTGAAGAATTGCCAAGCGGCATGAAATTCCAGGAGTGGAACCCTTCCCACCCAACGACAGCTTACAAGGACTTTGTTAAAACCTGTCTCCGTGGCATCTCCGCCGGCCTGGGTGTTTCTTACAATATGTTGGCAAATGACCTGGAGGGTGTGAACTATTCAAGCATCCGGGCAGGGGTGTTGGAGGAGAGGGAACACTTTAAGAAAGTCCAACAATGGTTTACCGATTCATTTGTTAGCCCGGTTTTTGAGTCCTGGTTGGAGTCAAGCATATTGGCAAACCATTTCCCATTTAACATAAATCGGTTTGACAAGATGAATGCCCCGCAATGGAAGCCGAGACGGTGGGCATGGGTGGACCCTCTCAAGGATTTGCAAGCCAATGTCCAGGCAGTTGAGGCCGGGTTAAAATCTCGCCGGTCCATTGTTGCCGAGAGTGGGGGAGATGTGGAGGACGTGTTTGACCAAATTGCAATGGACAAACAATTGGCCGAGGAGAAGGGGTTGGCCTTTGGCGACGATTTGAAACAGCAACCCGAAACCGTACCCTTGCAATCAGATGAGTGAAGTAAAAGAAGAACGGCACTTGGTGGATGTCCAAGAGGATGCCACCACCTTGACCATCATCATGGAGAAGAACCCCCCGGAACCGGAAGGCATCACCGAGGGGGACGATTCAGAAGAGGGCGGCGGGGAGAACGCTGCCGACGAGGAAAAAGACCAACACCGTGCCGCCATGGTTATGGCACACCGTTCCGTCCAGGCAGAGGCGCGAGCATTGGAGGAGGACAACGTTGTGGAGTTGGCCTTTAGCTCCGAGATGCCCGTTGAAAGGGACGGTTTCATGGAAGTCCTCGACCATTCCGAGGGCAGTGCAGATTTATCCCGTTTAAACAACGGGGCACCACTTTTGTTAAACCACAACACCGATGACCAGATTGGTGTGGTGGAGAGTGCCAGGGTTGACGAGGACAAAGTGGGACGTGCAGTTGTGCGTTTCTCCAAGTCCGAAAGGGCACAGGAAATTTACCGGGACGTGAAAGATGGCATTAGACGCTTGGTAAGCGTTGGCTATTACGTCCTCAAGACGGTACGGGAACGAGCAACGGATGGGCTGGATACCCTCCGAGTAACGAGTTTCCTCCCTCTAGAGCTATCCGTTGTGCCGGTGCCAGCGGACCCCTCGGTTGGAGTTGGCCGGGGTGTAGAAGTCGAACAACCACAACAAAAGGAAAACATTATTATGTCACAAGAAATAAAGGAAAAAGAAACTCCTAACGTTGAGGTTATCGCGGAGAACACCCGTAATGCCGAGTTGAAACGTTCCAAGGAGTTAACGGCACTTGGTGCCCGTTACAATTGCATGGATGACGCGCACAATGCCATCCAAGACGGCAAGACTGCCGGGGAGTTTTCCCGGTGGATTTTGGACAACCAACTCAAAACCGAGCCTGTCCAGGACAAGGGTGAAATCCTTGCACCTCGGGAGGAAAAACGTTTCAGCCTTTGCAATGCCATTGCTGGTTATTTAAAGGACGGACGTTTTGGTGGTTACGAGGCAGAGGTTAGCGAGGAGGCACAAAAGCGTTACGGTAGAGTTACCAGCGGTTTGTTAATCCCCAACGACCTCCAAGTCCGTGATATTACTGCCGGGTCAAGTTCCGGTGCGGATACGGTTGCAACCGTGGTGGACTCAAACTTTGTTGACCGTTTGAGCAACATGGTTGTGGTGGAACAAGCCGGGGCAACAGTCCTCTCGGGACTCCAAGGCAACGTGGGCATTCCCCGCTTGACCACTGGCAGCACCGGTTATTGGGTAGCGGAAACAGGTTCACCCACCGAGTCTAGCCCGGTGTTTGACCAAATCTCGTTAACCCCGAAACGGTTAAGCGTTCACATTGATGTGTCCAAACAACTCATGGTCCAATCCACTTTGGATATGGAAAATGTGTTGCGCAACGACATCCTCAAAGGCTTGGCCATCGCCGAGGACGCTGCCGCCATCGTTGGTGGTGGAACCAATGAACCCTCCGGGATTCTTGACACCTCGGGCATTGGCAACACCGGCACCGGGCAAACGTTGAGCTATTCCGAGCTTTGGGCTTGCATCAGCGAGGTTGACCAGGACAACGCCCTTATGGGCGATTTGGCTTGGCTAACATCCGCCAAGGGACGCGCAGCACTGGCAACCACCGAGGTTGCAAGTGGTACGGCAAAGTTCCTTCTGGACAATGATGGAAGGGTGGCGGGTTCTCCGTTGTTTGTTTCCAACAACGTCCCGGATACCCACGGAACGGGAAGCGACGGTACGGCATTCATTTTCGGCAACATGGCCGATTTGATTATCGGACGTTGGAACGGTGTGGAAGTCCTGGTGGACCCATACACCTCCGCCCATTCCGGGATTGTTAGACTTATCGTTTCTCTGTTTACGGACATTGCGGTCCGCCATGCGGAGTCATTCAGTAAGTTTGATTGCGACCTCTAAACGGTTAAATAGTTAGTGCATGGGGGGAGGGGGTTATCCTCCTCTCCCTTTTTTAATTTAAGATGAGCCTGGTATCACAACTGCAAACCGACTTTGAAAATGTCCGGGCTGACTGGACCACCACCTTTACGTTTGGGGGCACCTCCTACACCGGATACCTGGGGGAAGTGTCGGAGGAGAACAACTTGGAACCGGGTGGGTTAATCCCGGATTTCTCGGTGGAGTTAACAATTAAAGCGGCTGACTTTACCACGCTCCCGGACATTGGCGATACCGTAACAATCACCGCCACCCATGACACCCGGCTAAACAGCAAGGTGTTTCGCATCCATGCCCGGGCATTGTCGGACGGCAAGGTGGTTTCCTACCAGATGGCAGGATTAAACGAATAACATGGCATCACCATACAACAACGTTGACTCCAAACTGGAGTTAGCAATCAAGGAGGTAATTGAGGAGTCCAGTTTTTGGTCCACTTACTCCGCCGACTACGATGCCTTGACCGGCATAAACGATGGTGCTTATGAGAAAAACGGGATTGTCTGTTTTGCCGAGAGTGCCGAGGAGAGGCTGGTGGGGACGGGGTTGTGGTCTGTTCGCATGGTGGTAGAGATTAGGAGCAACGTGGACGCTACCAGTTCCGCCGCCACACACCGGACACTCCTGGCCAACATCCGGGACCTGTTCATGGATGACGGGATAACCACCACCCTGGATGCAACGGACCAGACGATTAGGACAAGCGGGGTGTTCGGGTACCGATTCACCCAGGGAGTGGAGGACCGGTTTCTGGTTGGGACGGTGAGTTTCGACGTTGTTGCCAGTGCCTTCTAAATTCTCCATTGATGATGGGGCATTTTATGGCTCCGTGGATAAACTGGTTGAGGAGACCGGTTTAGCAACCAAGGAAATTTTAAGATTAACCGGGCGGCACCTGGTGGAGACTGCCCTAAAGGTTACGCCCCCACACTCGGGCAACATGTCCGTGGCGCACTCCGAAAAGGGAGGCCAACAAAAAGCCCAGGGACTTCAAAACATCCAAACCGACATCAAGAGGGTGGTGGGTGTTCTCAAAGAATTAAAACTCTACCAGGACCCCAAGATAAAAAAACTGATTAGTAAGGGGGAGTTGAGGGTGTTGTCCCGCATCATTGGCCGGGAAGTAAGCAAGACCATACCGGGCAATTTCCATGAGAGATTTAGGAACAAGCGGGGACGCATAAACAAGACCACCGGCAAGCAGTTGTTTGTAATAAACAAGACCGAGCGCAACAAGTATATCAAGGATGTTGCAACCCGGTTGGGCCGGTACAAAGCAGGGTGGAACAAGGCAGCCCGAGGGTTAAAGGCCAGGGGCAACAAGGGGTGGCCGGCCTGGGTGAAACGGCATTCCGGGCGGGGTTATATCAAGGACAAGTCCAGTGGGTTCAATTTCCCCGGGCAGGAAATAACCATTGCCAACCTAATGGACTATGCCAGTGGCAGGGGGGCAACCACCAGGTGGATGAAGTATGCCTTGGACCAATCCATGGACCTAATGAACCGGTATTTTGAGAAACGTTTAAAGTACCGAATGGAGAAGGCTTTTAACAAATCCGGGCGCAAAATTTGAAACGCCCCCGATAAGTCTTAAACTATCTGAATGGCGACCTTTAATGGTAAATATGTGGTATGGGGCGTTAACGGAATAACTGCCACCGGTTTTGACGGTTCGGCGGAACCGTGGGCAACTGCCAAGGGTGAGGTTCAGAGTGTTTCGGTATCCAATAACTCCGATGTTGCAGAGGTGAAGAACGGCAACGGGGAGGTGTCCTTGTTGGTGTTCAGTAACCAGAACCGGGAAACATCCATCGAGGTGGTGCCCAGTTCAACAACCCTCAACACGGTGCAGGGAGACATTGAGAAGCTACTGCCGCCATCGGGCACCCTTATTACCCTGGTGGAGAGTGACGAACACCTAACAACCCTGGACGGGGACACTGACACGGTTAAAGAAACTGACGGAGCCGGGGTGTGGTCTTACATGAGTGGGGAGCTATCACGTTCCAACGATGCCGAGGCCCGTATAAGCATGGTGCTTAAACAGTATGCCGGGTGCGACCTGGATGCCACCTTGACCTAATAATGTGCAGTCATTCCATGACACGATTGTCCCGGACACTTATGAGGTTCTCGGCATAAGGCTCCGCCCCTTTAGCTTGGGGCATTACATACTACTTGAGAAAAACGCTTGTGCGTTACTCCTGGGGGGTCCCGTCACTGTCATAGATTTTGCCGCTGCCGTTGTTATCTGTTCCTCCACCTTTGAGGAGTTCTTGGAGGCTCAAGCGTCCGGGGCAATAACAAAACACACCAAGCGACTTGCCAAGGTTTGTCAGGAGATAGACTTGGAAAAGGAAACCCAATTTCTCCGGGAGTATCTGGAAGAAGGGGTGCAGGGTCCGAGCTATTGGTTCAAGGACAAGGGCAAAAACCTTGAGACACCCTTGGCCCAGGTTATCCGGGTGCAACTCCATAGCAAGACCAACCTAACCGAGTCCGAGATTATGAACCGGCCTTTCGCAATGAACCTTTGGGACATCGTAACCCTTGGGGAAATGGACGGCAGCCTCAACTTAAAGACCGAGGCGGATGATGAGGCAAAGAAGAAGGCGGACGAATTTGGAGAGAGGTTTGCCAAAATGGAGGCAGAACGGGAGGCCAACCAAATAAGGAACAACTAAAATGCTCGCCCAACTCGTTGCCAAACTCGGACTGGATGCCAAGCCCTTTAACCAGGGAATGAGCAAGGTTTCCGGGTCCATGAAAAAGTCCGGGAGGAAAATGGCATCTAACCTCAAGGGACAACTTGCCGGGGTGTTTGCCCTGGGCTTTTTATCCAAGGCTAGTTCCGAGGCGTTACAGTTTGCCAAAGACGTTAAAACCTTCTCCCACCAAATCGGGTTAACAACGGACGAGTTCCAAAAAATGGACTACCTCTTTAAGACGGTGGGAGCAGACACTAACGATGTGGTTGATGCCTTTGGGACTTTGGCGGATAAAATGCACGATGCCATAGGTGGGTCCGAGGGGGTCCGGGAGGACTTCAGGTTGATTGGGTTGGAGTCTGGCAAAATGAAGAACCTAACGGCAATGGAGGCCCTTTATGCCTTTGCCGATGCGGCAGCCAAGACCGATGACAAATCCCGGGTGTTAACTGCAACCATTCGCACCTTTGGCGATGACCTGGGCCGGCGAGTGTTACCCCTTATTAGCGAGGGGTCCGAGGCTTTGCGGGAAATGGCGGCAGCCTCCGGGGATTTTGCCATTAGCGAGGAGTCCATTAATTCTCTAGATGATGCCTCCAAGAAACTAGCGGCACTGACTGCCGCCAATCGCTCATGGTTTGGGGAGTTCCTGGGCAACCTAACCGGTTTTGCCACCGGTTTTGTTGAGGTGTTCAAGGGGTTAATCATTGCCCCCATCTCCGGGTATATAACGGGTTTGGGTGCCATAATGGCTAACATATCAGAAGGCAACTGGGACGTGGGTTTTTGGGAGTCGTTTGGCGGCGGGATGGAGGCGGTTTGGGATGACATAGAAAAGAACCGAGTAGCCCGAGAAAAGATGCTTGCCGACGATAAGAAACCGGAGGGCAAATTTATTGGCCAGGGGTTGGATTTCAAAATGGAGGCGGAGATTAAAGCCTTGGAGAAACAAGTTCAGAAACGCAAGGAGGCATTGGGTTTTGCCAAGCTAACCACCGCCGAGCAGCAAGCCCAACTTAAACTCCAAAAGGAACAAGCCGAGGCAGAGATTAAGGCACTCCGGGAAACCGGGAAACCGGAGGACAAAAAGAAGGCATTGGAGTTGGAGATGAAAGCGATGGAGGCTGCCGGCAAACTGTCCAAGTCCACCGCTGGCGGTGGTGCTTCCCGCTCGATGACATCCGCCCAACAAATCGGTGCCCTGGTTCGTTCTCCCCAAGGCTTAATCAATTTGGCTAAACAGCAACTCGTCCAACAAAAGGCAATCGCTGCGAACACCAAAGCAACTGCCTCCGCTAAATCGGGGGATTCTATTTATCCCAATTAAAAAATGGCAACAGTAGTAGGCAAAGGCACATATAGGAGAACAGGCAGACGCTACTCTTGGAACAAGCAGAGCGGTTGGCAATCGGAAGTGCGGTACGAGGGGGAGGCCAGTGCCGTCCGCAAACTAATTTCCCGGTACGCCCCCCGTTGCGATGATGTAACTTATGACACTAACGGAGCCACCGCCACCCTAACTGCCAGGATTAACCGGGACACCACCGGAGGGGGTGGGGGAGATAATAACGCCGATGTAACCACCACCTGGGAGTTGATTGGGCAGGACACCCAAAAGGACATCCGGGAGCATTGGCGATTGCACTCCCTTAACCCTAACACCATCAAGGACATTGAAAAAAAGGCGGCGGAGTGGGGGGATGATACCACCAAGGATTATGACACGGACGCATTTGATGTTGCCATTCACACCGGCAGCGGCACCACAACCAACACCTCTGCCTGGACCGATAACGCCAAGTTTTTTTTCTTCATGCTAACCAAGGGTCAGGAGTCTTACATTGAAACGGAATACGTTATTCGCAAGACGGAGTTGGTGGCGAGCGACTATCAACGCGCCATGGCAACGACAGGGGTTAACTACCTTTGGACCACGGCAAAACTAACAACTGCCGAGGGCATCCCGGCCATGATACAAGCCACCTTGTCCGAGATTCCCACCCCAATATTTACGGTGGACGGTGACATAAGCGGCACCGGGTACACCTACAAATGGTTATGGTTGAAAAAGTCCCCGCAAATCACCCAGGTTGCCGGCGGCAAGTTTGAGCGCAACCAGGAATGGCAGTTAAACATTTGGCCCAACTTCCTTTACCCGGAGGCCTAACATGGTGCGCGTCCCGGCAAAACTAAAAGGTAATGGACCCGAGGCAGCATGGCACAACCAACTGCGCGAGGTGATTTTGTCACTCCTGCCGGTTGGGTCCTCCAATACCAACTACAAGCGCACAACCCGGGGCACCGTCCGGGAAGGTAAGGGCGGCGGCAGTGGGAGCGGAGGGAGTGGCAAAGCGGTTTGGCTTTAGACTTTTTAACCGGCAACGAGCAACCCACGGCAGACCGGATGAATCTGCTTTGGGACGAGGCGGACACCATCATTGACAAGGCAATGGATGGTAAATCCACCTACCTCCTATTTAATGGGGCGGTGGATTCGGATTGGGTGGACTACCTCCTCACCGGCAAGGAGTTTTGGTTTTACACGTCAAGCCAGCACCAGAGCGATGACCTCTCCGTCATTTACCCCATTTATTCATCCCTGCCGGCAACACATGACCAGGCAACAATTGACTCGGCAGTAAGTGCGGCAACCTACACTTATGACTCCGGAGGCTGGGCATTGTCTGCCACGGACATTGCCATTGACCAGACCTTAAAAGCCCACACCGTTACCGACAGTGGCAACACTTATTATGTGTGGGATAAGGGGCAGCCGGCACCGGAGAAACGTTGGAAATATGCCGTTGCAGAGATTTTGATTGGCAACGCCAGCGGCAACGTCTTTGAGTTCCCGGACACCTATGATAAGTACAACGCCTTTAAACTCCACAACCTAACGGGCAGCCAAATCACGTTTTATTTTGGCACCTCCTCCAGTTATAATTACAGCCTTACCATTCCTGCGTATTCCCAAAAATGTGTCCGCCGGGATTCTGTTACTGCCGGTTACGATTCCAGTTATAAATATTTTTTTAAGTGCAAAAAGAATGACCCAAGATTTTTGGCCTTTGATTCCCACACCGGGAGCGTGGCTCAAACCATGCGAGCCAATAACATTACCAATGCCTCCTACCTCTACAACATTATGGAGTTTGTTGGGCAACATGATTTGGTCCAGGAGTCGGTCAGGCAAACACACCGCATCACATTTGAGCCAACCCAATGCGTGGACATTGGCGGCGAGTATGCAACTGCCGGTTATGTTCCAACAGTCAACGACTCTGCCAAGGTTGCGGAGTTAGCCTTTCACACGGGGGACTTGAGTTATTACCGGGCAACCGATGCCACCAGCACCCCGGAGATTGGCACCATAGAGTTTGACGGTTACAGCAACCTCGCAACTGCATTAACCACCGCCGGCCTGGGGTCCTCCACGGTGCTTAATAAGTTCACAATAACCAAGTCCGCCTCCAAATTGTATTATTATGTGTGGCAAAAAACCACGAACCTCTTGACCTACCAGGACCAGTTTAGAACGTTAGACTTGGGGAGTGGTTCTAGTGATGTGGCACTGGAAACAAAATTTTATATGCCCCCGGTTTTTACCCATCCTCAATACCTCCACAACTACCAGTACAGGGGCAACGACTCCTCCTCCTATGCTGCACACACCAAGACGGTTGGCACCCTTAAAACCGACCTAACAACCCACCTTAACAGCACCCCCACGTTAAGCAGTAAAGAGGTTAAGTTGACCACCGAGGGACCCATTCTTTTTTGGCATGAAGCTTGGCCGGTAAACAATTGGTTCACCGGGTTTATGCGGTCCCATTACACATCCATTAATTTAAGCGGCGGAACTGCTTACGTTGAACTGGACCAGGATTGGCCGGTGGCCACCAACAAAACTTGGCCGAGCCTTAAAACCAGTGAATACCGGGCCGGTTGGCCGAGTATGTGGAAGGGTTCAGTTTTTAACGGAACAACCGGAGGCAGGAGGCATTCAACCGATGCCCACAAGTTCCACCGGTTATTTGAGGGTCCACGAAAGCCAAGGCTATACGAAACCACCTCCGGGAATTATCCACACCTGGAAATTAACAACGACCCGGCTGGACCCAACGGGGTGGATTTCACGCAAAACAAGACCGGCACTTTAACCACCACCGGCATTGCCCACCAAACCAACGACATTGATATTGGAGTGGAGGCGTTTTCTGCCGGGGACACGGATGTCCCAAACTATCCCCGGACCGTGATAGCGGATGGGGCAAAGAACCTGGAGGACACAAACTCCACCTCGGCAACTGCCGCCGAGATTGTCTCCGCCGTTTTCGGGAACCCAACCGAGTATTGCCGGCTTAATCTGCTCAAGGAACATTACAACGACCTGGTTAACGTCTGTAAGGCGGCAACCAAGATTCGCCCCCTCTGCATTGATGAGGTTTACTTTGGCAACAAACGCCCCATGGCCCAGGGTAGTTACCTGTTTAACAACTACCTGGCACCCCGGGAATGTTATGCCGGTTTTACAGACGGGTCCAGTGAGGAGGACCTGTATAATAATTTGGGTGTGACAATCCGGGACGAGACGGATGCCCCCATGGTGGATGTTTACGCCGATGCCTTGACCGGAGATGATACCACCATGGAGGCTTGGCATTGGGTTAAGATTGCGGACGTTCAATCCCGGGCGACTGCCTTGGGCTTTAAGTTCCGCCTGGAGGAGCAAGTAATACCCATGCGTTACTCCACCACGGCAACCCGGTTTTTTGCCACCACGGCAGTTGATGCCAGTTGTGAGTGGAAATTTAGGGCAGCCGCTGGGGTTATCAGTGGCAGCACCTACATTAACACATTAACCCAAAACAATTACACTATCGGGCTACATTACACGGGGTCCACCACCACCACCGATGCCAACCGGGCAATCCTATTTCACCTATACGATGACTCCAGGACGGCAAGCGGCAACCGGGCGGATTTTGCGGAAAGTGAAATAGGCAACTCGGACGGGGCAACCTTTGGGAGTGACGCAATCCAGGACCTAACGGCAGACGTTAATTTTGTCACTCCCACCGAGACAACCAAGCATTACCTCCATTTTTGCCAGGTAAACCCTCCCGTAACCCACACCGCTTAATTTGAAACCCCAAAAATCTTTGGCACAATCCTCTTGTGGCAAACTTGCTCAAGCTTTTTGTTGACCTCCAAAATGACGAATTAGTAACGTCAGCGGTTGACTCCACACCGCTTAACATCCCGGCATTTGTCCAGGGGGACCAGATACCGGTGGAGGTTTATTTATTGGTCCCGGATGAGTCCGGTGGGTTCTCCTCCCAGTTTACCACCCTTAACGACAATCTAACGGTTAAGATTGGCCTGGTATCTCCCTCCTCGGCAACCTCGGCAACTGCCTATTCCAGTGCCACCCTCTCCCGTAAATATCGGGTTGGGGCAGCCAAACCCGTGGATGGGGGCACCGGTTACACGCTTAACGACGAGTTACAACCCCCCCTCGGTGCCGCAAGCGAGGACCCTGTTCTTATTGTTAAAGGAGTGGCGAGTGGTGTTATTACCGAGTTAGCGGTTAAAGCGCGGGGGATTTATGCCACCAAATCGGACTCGGCCTTGAGCCTAACGGATTATGTGGTGGCATCCACCACCTCGGGAGGGACTTGCCGGGTGGATTGGGAAACATTCCACCAGGGCACCCTTGACCTCAACACGGCAGGGGTAAACAACACCCTCCTCCTGGGAGACTCCAGTCCGGTGGCAAGTGCCACGGCAACCCTGGAGATAGAGATAACCGGCACCTCCATTGCCCGGACTCCCATTCAAAAAACGGTAACGGTTAAGGCAGACGGGATTAAGAGTGGAACGGGTAACAGCACCAGTGCCGCCGGTTATGTGAGGTTGGAAAAAACAACCGTTACCGGGTCTGCCTCCATGGACTCCCTTGCCCTGGGCAACTCCAGTTTTATCCAGTTGAACAACACGGGTTTTAGCGGCAACGCAACCCTGGACGGCATAGCAGGGGGAGCGGACGGGTATTATTTAAACATATTCGTTAATGCCTACTCCCCAACCCAAACACTGACAATAAATGATGACAATTCCGCCGAGGCCGGGGATGGCATTAAGATAAACGACACCTCCCTGGTAATTACCGGGGACGGGGTGGTCCAGTTGCTTTACGAGGGGGACGAGGGTGCTTGGCAAGTGATGAGTGCCCGGGACACCAGCGGCGCGGAATAATTTGAAACAGACACTTTTAAGGAGAAAATAACGACATGGCGGAGATTAGCATAACGGACGGATACATAACCAGTGCAAGTGCCGATGATAACACGGCACTCGGTGCCAGTAGTGTCCAGGCGGACACCCTTATTGTGGTGGCGCATAAGGCAAGCGAAACGGAAAACGCCGGGACGGTGTACCTACGGAAGGTGGGGGGGACAGTCAAGATACCCCTGGAACCCGGGGACGTGTTGAGCATCACCGGACCCAACGGGGAGGAATTCACTTTGGCACAATGGGAGATTTGCAACGTCACTGCCGGGGACGGGTGTGGCTATGTTGCAATTGACTATTCGCCTTACGGTTAAATCTAATGTCTAATTTTCAACTCTACAAAAAAGCAATAAGTGCCACCGGCACGACCGTCGAAAACGAGCCAATCATCAAATCCGATGGTGCGAGTTCCAACGTGATGCAATGGCTCTCCAACGACGAGAGTAGCAACGTCACGATAAGCGAGGACGACAGCAACAATTTAGACTTGGTTGTGTCGGCTGGAAACGTAGGCGTGGGAGCAACGCCAAATGCCAACTGGAGTGGAACGGGAGTTACGCTGCAATTGGGCAACACGGCGCATATGACGTCATCGAACGACTGGCTGTATAACGGCAGTAACTACTATTACAGCAACGCGGACGCAGATAGATGGAGGTATGCCACCTCCGCTGCGGCAACAAAGCACACACAAGGCGCGGGGAGTCACACATTTTCTGTCGCAGCCAGCGGGGTAGCAGACGCAGCAATAGATTGGACAGACGCACTCACCATCTCAAGCGCGGGCCTCGCGACCTTCTCGAACGGGATTGCAGTCACCGGCAACATAACAGCACCAACCAATCCGGCGTTTAGCGTTAAACTGTCAACAAACCAAGTTAACATTGCAACCACCGGCGTAGCCACGGTCTTATTCGACACAGAGAGGTTTGACCAAGGCGCAAATTTTAACACCGGTACTTATACTTTCACCGCGCCGGTAACGGGCACGTATCAGTTGAGTGCCCATTTACGACTCGACAATGTTGATATAGCTGCGACTTTTTATCAGGTTACTATCGTCACCAGCAACAAGTCCTACTGTTACACCGTTACGCCGCTATTTACGTCCGATGCCAGTTATATGTCCGCAGCTTTTTCTGTTCTGGCTGATATGGACGCAGCCGACACGGCGTATGTAACAGTAGCCCAATCGGGCGGAACGTCGCAAACTGACATCGAGTCAATCGAATCATTTTTCAGCGGCTTTCTTGCGTGTTAAATTTTTGAAATAGAACATACGAAATATTATGGTAATAGCAGAGCGAACATTAACGGCAACCGAGGAATCGGTTTTGAAGAACGACCTACTCGACCCGCAAGATTGGGTTGCGAGGGCGATTGACGGCAAAGTGGCAAACTGCACCAAGCGAATCATTGCGGAGTGGTTGCCCAAACTGTACGCCGACGAATCGGTGACACAAATCCCCGCAAGCGAGGATGATGTTGTCGCCTTGATTGTTGCGCGGGACGATTACAAAAATCGTGCCGACAGAGACGCAGCGGCAGCACCGGCAGCGGAGGAATCAGAATGACGGTTAAAGCAGTCGCTAATGCGGTGTGGACACCAGAACTGCTGTCCGCGTATGTTGCTATTATTACAGCAGCAGCGGCAGCACCGGCAGCACCGGCAGCGGAGGAATCTAGCGAGGAAGAATCTGATGCCAGCGAATGAGTGACGAACAGACAGTCACCATCGACGGCACGGAATACAAGGTGAACGACCTTTCAAAAGACCAAGTGCGATTTGTGAACCACGTTGCAGACCTTGACCGGCAACTGGCACAACTTGGGATGAATGCGGAACAGGCACAAGTCAGTCGCAATCATTTTATGGGGTTGTTGAGCGAAAGCCTGAAAGCAGCAACGGACCCGTAATGTTTGAGGTTAAGACCAAAGCAACCAAGGACCTGCCCATTAGCGTGGTGCAGGTGCAGTTGGTGGGTGCCCATGAGTTTGGTATGACTTTTGAGGCTACTGGTTTTGAGGTTAAAACCTGGACGGAGGGAGAGGGTGAGGAAGCGCAAACCCTTTCCAAGCGCAACCCTGTTCCCGTGATACGCCAGAGGATTAACCTGGTGGGGGAGAATTGGGACAAGTGGAAAAAGTCCACCAAGTCGGACAAGGATTATATTGGAGGAATGTGCCTTAATGAAATGGGACTTAAAAGGGGATGAATTGGGGGGACATAAAAGTGGGGGGAGTAACAACATTGGGATGGGTTAGCAACCTCTCCAACATCAACGAGATTTTGACGGCAATATTAACCATGTTGAGCATTGGATATGTTGCGGTTCGTTTAGTTAAGGAGATTAGGAGAAAAAATGGCAAGCGAGAAACAGATTAAACCGGGTTACAAGTCAACCGAGTTTTGGTTGGCTACGGTGGCGGCATTATGTGGCATACTCTTTGCCTCTGGAACTATTGCACCGGAGTCCGGTGGGGACAAGGTGTTGGGCATCGTTGCCGGGGTTTTGGCAAGTCTCGGATATTCAGTTAGCCGGGGCTTGGCGAAAAAGGAGTAACCCCGCCCCAGGGGGCACCATGGCGGAGGCACTTATTGCGGTTGTGGCTGCCCTTGTAACGTATTGGCTCAAGCGCAAACTAAACAAGGAGCAGGACCGAGGGGCATTGTTGGAGGACGCATTGCATGACGTGGACAAGGCAATCAAGGACGGGGACGCGGATGCTGTTAATGCTCGCCTTGAGCGTACTCTTCGCCGGTTGTCACACCGTCACGGTAATAGACGGCAACAAGGTGGTGGAGAGGTTGGAGAAGGGGAAACCCTACACCCCAAACCTTAACGGCTACTTTGTCCCGGATGCCCGGATGCGTGAAATCCTCCAGGAGTTGGAAGGCAAAGCGCAATGACCTCAAGACCCAAACGTCTCCGGGTTTTAAACCTCTCCTGGAAAGTTAAATTTTGCAGCAAACTCGTCCCGGAATCCAAGGAGGCATGGGGTTGGTGTGTGCCGGCGGACCAAACCATTTACATTTGCGAAGCACAACAACCCGACTCCATGGCGGACACGTTTCTGCATGAGGTAATCCATGCCATTATTTATGCCCTGGGGGTGGACCCCAAGGAGGAGGAAAACATTGTTCACCGAGTAGCCACCGGCCTTTGCATGGTTTGGAAGCAAAACCCCTCCGCCTTCCGTTGGTGGCAATCTATGTTATGAAGCGTTTTTTAGCGTTCGGGGATACCCATGGGGACATGGTGGATAATAACGCCTTGGAGGCCCTTTTACGTTTCAAGAAACACTACAAGCCACACCTAACCGTCCACCTCGGGGATGCCTTTGACTTTCGGGCATTACGGCAGGGCATAAGGCAAACGGAATCGGAAGCACATGAGGACTTGAGAGGGGACACCCTCAAAGGGTTTGAGGTGTTGGAGAGGACCCGGCCCAACGTTCTACTACTGGGAAACCATGACCACCGCATTTACCGGGTGGCAAAGGAACACTCCAACGGACTCGTCCGGGAGGCTGCCGAGAACGGCATTGCCCGGTTGGAGAAGCATTGCAAAAAACTCCGCTGCCAGGTTATCCCCTACCACTACCACCAAGGCATTTACTCTGCCGGGGCACTTCACTTTTTGCACGGGTACACTGCCAACCTCCGGGCAGTGGCGGAACACGCGCAACACTACGGGAGCGGACCGGACTCCTCGGTGGTTATGGGGCACCTCCACCGGGTGGAACAGTCCACCGGCAAACGACACGGCAGGGCGCAAGGTTTCTCGGCGGGATGCTTGGCCAAGTTTGAGTGCATGACCTATGCCGCCCATCGTTTGGCAACATCAATGTGGCAACTGGGGTGGGCTTTTGGGGTGTACGATGAGAAGCACCACCAAGTTTGGTTGGCAACCAGGACAGGGGACAGGTGGGTATTACCTACGGGAGTGGAAACCTTTTGAATGAATGACTGGCAAAAGATTTTGGCAAATGAGTTTGCCCCAAGAGAGTGCCCCCCGGGCTACACATCAACCAAGGAGGTGGCAAAGCTTATGGGGGTTAACCGGAGGGTGGCTTACTGCCGCTTGATTGCCCTGCACGATGCCGGCAAGGTGGAACGGCTAAAAGCAGTTTTGGACCGCAAGGAGTCTTGGGTTTGGAAAAAGACGGATGCCAAAAAAAAGCGGGGCTAAACCTAGTGGTTACATTGGCGTAATTGCCCCAATCAAGGAGGGGCGCAAGTGGGTTCTTAAAAGCCTCTCCGCCGGCATGGTCAACCCGATAGGTGCTAGGTTGCACCGGTTAACCTCCTGGCCTTTAGACTCGGACACATTTAGCACCCAGGAGGAGGCCCAACGGGCAGCGGACCAGGCCAACAATTACCTCGGGGCTAAACTTTAAACTTGCCAAGCGCAAGGACATTCCAAGATGCTCCCCGGCATGGGGCAATCAGATTGGTTTAGGTGGGAAATATCCCAAAGCGACAACCTCACCATGAGCGTGAGACTTTGGCCTATCAAGTCGGACCCAACGGCAAAGGCAATATACACAAACCTGGCAACAATGGGGGAAGTCGTTGACATAATAAAGGAGTGGTACACCACCTTAAAAATAACCCCCTCCAAGTCATCCCAGGAAACCCTTAACTGGATAACCCGGGATAACCTTTCCAAAAAACGCCCATAATAACCACTAAAATGGTGGAGGCGGGGGGAGTCGAACCCCTTGCAGGAGTGTCCGTTTCCCTTTAGTTGTTCCCATATTCCCATATTCATTAATATTTAAGTGCCCCATTGTTTCCCATTGTGCAATTAAGTGTTGACCTATGGGGATAACTCGGGATAACTTCCGCCCGGGTTGTTTAACAGTTTCCAACTAATAATTCTGCCGTCACAGCGTAACAATTCAATGTTTGCGGGGGTATGCTCTAGCTTCTGCCGTCACAACCTACCCCGCCCATGTTACGGATGGAATTTAATTTCAGCCAATGTTTACAAGGCTTGTGACGTTGTGACGGATTCTCGGGGGGGGAGGTGCCGGTGAAGCGAGTCAGGACCAAAGGGAATTACATCTACGAGCAAACCATTAAGGGGGTCCAGTATTATGTCCTTTGCAAATGGGTGGGAGGAAAGAGGCTCAAGGAGTATCACCGGACCAAGAAAAAGGCGGACTCCAGGTTAAAGGCATTGGATTTATCCCGGCAGAATCAGACCCTAAACTGGGAGGCATTAACGGACGCGCAAAAGATTAAGGTCCTCCAGGCAGCCAAGGTGGCGGAGGAGGCAAATGTGGACCTAATGGATGTGGTCCGGGTGGCGGGGAAGAACGGAGGAGGCAAGCCGATAGGTGCCAGGGAGGCAGGGGAGGTTTACATTGAGCAACTGGAGGAGGCAGGGGTGGAACACCTCACCCACCCCCGGGCTGCCGTGCAGCAATTCTACAACCATTTTGGGGACATAAAAATGGACGAGGTTGACCCGTCCGTGGTTCGCAAGTGGGTAGCCAACAACAAGGCTTGGAAGTCTCCCCGGACCAAAAACAACAAGCTAAACGAGTTGGCTAGTTGGTGGCGATTTCTAAAACGCGAGGGGTATGCCGTGGGGGAGAGGAACGTGTTTGCCGCCCCGGACACCGAGGGCAACCAAGGCATTAAGAGGCACAAAATACCGGCGGCAAGGGTGGACATTTTAACGGTGGAGGAGGCAGCCCAGGTGTTGGAGCAAGCCTTTGCCAACCCCTACACCGCTGCCATTGTGGTGTTGGTGCTGTTTTGCGGGGTAAGGACCCAGGAGGCTTGCCGGCTAACCATGGAGGACATCGACCTGGACGATGAGGACCCACAAATTGACATCCCCCCGGAGAAGGCAAAGAAGTTTAGAAACGGCAAGACTGCCGCCCGTTACATCACTTTAACTGCGTTCCAAGTGGGGTGGTTACGGGCAGCATTTGAGGCCGGTGGAGTATTGCCGGTGGACCCCAACACCTACCAGAAACACAAGGGAGGCAACCGGGAATATGAGGACAAAACATGGACAGTATCCGAGACGGGGCAGACCAAAACCAAGACCATCCGGGATGTTCCCGCCACAATCCCCCTGTTAAAGAACCGGCCAAACGTCCTCCGCCACACCTATTGCTCGTATCATTTATGCGCCTTTGAGGACATTGGTAAAACCTCCCATTACGCCGGGAATAGTCCCACGGTTATAAAATCAAACTACTTTGAAAGAGTTAAACCCAAGGTGGCAAAAAGGTTCTGGAATATCCAACCAAATAAAAAGTTTTAAAAAATGGTAAAAAAAGGGTTGACGGTGGAATCCACCGGGGTTAATTGTCTCTCCGTACATGACAAAGGCAGGAACAACGGAGGGTCGCCATTCCTAATATACGGGATGACAAAAAGGCAGCCTTACGCGCCTGGATTTGGGAGACTGACATGGAAGTCCTCAAGGCAGTTGCGGAAGAGCATGGACTAACTCGGACCGAGTTGGTGGAGTTTTTGATTGGGGAGTTAAGAAAAAAGGAACCAAAGGACATTCAAAAATGGAAGAACAAGAAAAAATAAAGGGGGCGCAATTATCCGCCCATCACATTGTAACAGATAACATGGCCGAAAGGGTCCAACGGACCCTCACCTTTAAACAGGCTTTTTGGCTAGGCGCGGGGTTGGCAGTTTTTGTGTGTCTATCAACGTGGGCATCCACCAATTACCATAATTGGCACGTTGGCAGCGTTTTCCATGGGGGGCACTCTGTTAAGGAATTGATTGAGCAAGCTTGCGATGGCTGCCGTTCCGCTGACCGCGCAACCATTAACGGACTGATTGCCGAAAAGGGAGCATGGCAAACTAGGGCAATCAAGGCCGAGGACACGTTAGAAAACAAGGCATGGCTGGACGAAAATTGGCAAATAGCCTTGGGGCTAATCCATGATAACTCGCTATGTCTTGAGCGTTCTAAAATTAGGAATAGCCTGGAGTTTAGGGATTGGAACCCAGCACTCCGGGGTGGATTCATAGACACGGCAGTTGATGCCGGTAAAATGGAGGTTTTGCAGTGGATAACATGGCAAGCAGATTGGGAGAAGGCAGCCGGCATTAAGGCTCAAGGCATCAATGAAAAGTTGGGGAGCGAGATGCTTACCATCGACATAATTAAGGGACAAGGTGGGCAATAGTTTTTTGGTTAATATGATAATAGAAACTCAACATTTAGGCATACGGATAAACGAGACGTTAAAGGGGCAGTTGGAGGCAATTGCAACGAAAGAGGACCGGAGCGTTTCCTCCGTGGCACGGATTGCGATTGAGAAGGGCCTCCCCTTTTTTACCAAGGGTGGAATCCACCGCCCCCCAAAAAAAACAACTAGGGTGGAATCCACCTATCGCAAGCGATGACTTACAAGGAGGCAGCGGATTATTTAGGTGTGCCGGTTAGCCGGCTCCGGAGTTGGGTCCGGGCAAGGGTAATTCCCGTGGTCCGTTATGGCTATAGGACCCACCGATTTAACCGAATTGATTTAGACAAATTTAGAGAGGAAAGAACCATTCAAGTAAAAGCATGAGACAAGCAACATTAACGGTGGCGTTAGTTGCCGCCCAAAAACCAAGCAAGGTTTCCAACGTTTTCCAATTGGAAAACAAGCGGAAAAGAGTGGAACGGATGGGGGACTCCCTGGTGTGTAAGGTGTGGTTTGCAATGTTTGCCATGGGCACCATGGGCACCATCGTTAGCCTCCTCCTCTTTGGTTGGAGATAATTTTGGGGAGGCGTTGGTTAGGAAATGAGTTCCTGTTTAATTAGCCCATCGTCCCCGGTGTGTTGCCGGGTTGCCCCTTGCGGCGGAGGGGGCGGTTAAATGGGCATGGGCTGCCCGGTTCTTTTCGTCGCAGAATTTATTCCGAAAGGAGACAAAACAAAATGGAAACAAATGCACTAGTTAGAGAAAACCCTGCCGAATTAATGCGGCAGAGCAGTGACGTTGCCGGCGTTTGCCGGGAGATAGTCAAAAAAACAGCACACCCCATCCAGGGCAAAAATTATGTTTGCGTGGAAGGGTGGCAGAGCATTGCAACTGCCCACGGGTGTGTTGCAGGAGCAGAGGAACCCCAGGTAGTGGACGGAGGAGTCCAGGCCAAGGGGTATGTTAAGCGGATGAGTGACGGCATGGTGTTGTCCACCGGTTACGGGTTTGTTGGTGACGATGAGCAGATGTGGGCAAAGCGTCCCGAGTTTGCCAAACGCGCCATGGCCCAAACCCGTGGCATCTCCCGGGCTTGTCGTTCCGCATTTAGCCACGTTGTGACCCTCATGGATGCCGGCTTAATGACCACCCCGGCAGAGGAGATGAGTGGGGTGGAGGTGGCCAAAGGCAACCAGCAAACAACCACCCAAAAAACCACCAAGCAACCACCCAAAAGGGAGGCACCCAAGACGGTGGAGGTGGCGGAGGTGGGCAAGGGAGAACCAACAAACAACCACCAAACAACCACCCCCATTGGGGACTTGCCGGTCAAGGGCGAGTGGTTTGCCCACACCCTTGGTTTTGGCAAGCACAAGGGCAAGACCCTCGGGGACATAGCCGAGGAGGACCCACAATATCTAGAGTGGCTGCCCAAGCGGACAATCAAGCCCAAGGAGGACGGCTCGTTGTGGGACTCGGACATTGAGTTAAACCGGATGCTAGAAGGCTATAAGCTGGACGGCTTGGAGGGTGTTGGGCAAATGGTCCAAGACGTTGTGGCAGTAGCCACGGCAGACGTTAAACCCCTGGAGGACGATGATGTCCCATTTTAGCCATGACATTCTTTGACATAGAAACCGGCCCTTTGTCGGACACGGAACTGGATGAGAGGAGGCCAACCTTTGAGGCGCGGAAAGGGTTGAGGGACCCGGTGAAGATTGAGGCGGACTTGGCTGCCAAGCGGGATGGGTGGATGAAGAATACCACCCTTAACGCATTCACAAGCCGAGTCTGGTCCGTTGCTTACAAGGCTGGAACAGACGGGGAGGTTGTTGTGGACCATTACGGACCCAACCCAAACGACTCCAATGAGGCGGCAATATTGGAGTGCTTCATGGGGCACATCAATTCAGAGACACGGTTGGTGGGGTTTAATATCTTAACCTTTGACGTGCCTTATCTGATTCGTCGAGCCTATGCGCTTGGGGTCCATGTTCCGTCCCAACTCCGCCACCAGAAATATTGGCGGGACAAGTTTGTCGACCTTATGGAGTTATGGACCTTGGGGACATACCGCATGGAATCACAAAATCGTATTAGCCTAAACAACTTGGCCAAGCACTTGGGCCTGGACGGTAAGACGGGCAAGGGGTCCGACTTTTGGCGGAACATGATAGCGGACCAAAAGGCGGCAATGGAATATGCCAAACGGGACGTGGAATTGTTGGGCGAGATTTGGGATAAGATTGGGTAATGCCAAGCCAACCTGCATTTGATTTGGACTTGGCCTTTGGCCAGGAGGGAGAGGAGTGGTTGCGCCACCTCCTTGACTCTCAATGGTCCTGCAAGGGGTGTGGGGAAAGTAACGGGTTGCTGGTGGAGGTTAAGACCGAAAGGGACTTGTGGCACTCCACCGGCAACCTATTTTTTGAGTTTGAATTTAAGGGGAAACCCTCGGGGTTTATCACCACCAAGGCCGAGTGGTGGATTCATTTATTGAGTTTAAACGGCACTCGGCACGGGGCACTCCTACTATCAACGGAGAGGTTACGGGAGAGGTTACGGGAGATGGTTAAGGAGGGCATTGGCCGGGTAACGGTTGGGGGCGACTACAACGCAAGCCGGGGAGTGTTGGTGCCCATGGATAAGGTTGGGGGGTTGTTTATATGATTAGCTAGAAAACATTATGTCATCACAATTTTATACGCATCCTAAAAAGTTATCTGTATATGTTATATATGAAGAAGTAGCTAGTTATCTAATAAGAAATAACATTAAGTTAGATAGTAAGTTTTCTGATAAAAAACTAAGTAAAGAAATAAATATAGCTAAAAGCGATTATCTTTACAGCGGTCATAGAAGCCCTCGTAATATAGACATAACTAAAGCCCGTAAGCATATAAAGAAACTTCTTAAACAATGGCCAAAGAGAAATTAGCGTTAAGGAATAGAGATACAGGAGAACTGTATACGCCGGATTGCATTATTCGGGCTTTGAACACCTTAACGCTCTTTTAATATACAATGACAAGTGGAATGATTAGCACATTAGAAAATTTACCACCATTGGAAAAGTACAGGGAGGGCAAGGTTATTATAGGCATTGACCCGGGAGTCTCGGGGGGGGTTGCGGTTCATTATGTAGGCCGGGAGGTACTAACCTTCCCGATGCCTCCCGTGGTTGATGCTGTTAGGGATTTGTTTGAGAGGATAACCCACCCTGATTGTCTCTCCGTTGCCTACCTGGAGGACGTGCCACCCTATGCCGGCAAGAACCTCCCCGGGTCCCGTATGTTCCGCCTGGGTGAGTCTTGTGGAGTTGTCCAGGGTGTTCTGTCGTCTCTGTATATTAACACCGTCCTGGTACGTCCCCAGGCTTGGCAAGGGGCACTTGGGTTGAAGAAGGAGAAGGGGATGGAACAGGCAGCATGGAAGAGGGCACTTAAGGAGGCAGCCCAAGTGCTTTACCCTGACATCACGATAACACTCAAGACGGCAGATGCCGTGCTATTGATGCACTACGGACTTACACAACCAAGCCAATGTTAACGGATGAACAATTAAGAGAGGCAGCCTTGGCCAAGTTCCAAGAGGAGGCGTTTGCCAAGTTCACGGCAGGGATAGAGGAACACAACCCGGAAGGGTTGACCCACCTTTGCCGGCTCAAACCATTGCAGTTGGTCAAGGAGATGAAGATGGAGGCGATAGACCAGTTTTTTTATGCGTGTGCCCTGGAGGAGGTTTTAAATAATGAAAGTGGGAATGGTCAACCTGGGTGCTAATAACCATAAGGCAAGGCTCAAGCGGATTGCTACCATCCTGCAAGCAATATCAAACCACTATGGCTACACCGTGGAGGATATAGTTGGGGCGAGACGTTGGGCGGACCTGGTTTGGCCTCGACACGTTGCAATGAGTTTGGCCCGGGACGAGGGTGCATTATTAAGGGAGATAGGAGAGGTGTTTAAGCGCAACCATCAGACGGTGATTAATGGGTGCCGCAATGTCCGCAACCTATGCGAGACGGAGCCACGGTTGGCCCGGGAGTATGAGAGGCTAAAGGAGAGGTTCAGGCAGTTAGGATGACTTACATTGACCTTATTAACGGCTTTTGGAGACTCCACCGGGAGAAGCAATTCAGTCCCGATTCGATAGCTGTAATGTTCCACCTAATGAACCTAAACAACTACCACCGATGGGTTGATTGGTTTGAGTTGAGCTACGAGAACATGAGTTATACACTTAAACTTGAGAAACGTAAATGCATGCGTTCCGTTCGTGAACTATCGCAAAAAAGTGCAATCTCGGTGCAAAAACGGGGGGGCAGATTAGCCAACAAATACAGTATCAAAAGTGCCATGCGGTACCATATCGGTACCACAAATGGACTACAAACGGTACCACAACTTGACCACAACTTGACTACAAATGGTACTCTATTAAAGAGTATAGAGTATAGAGAGAAGAGGAGGGGGGGGGGTAGTGGTGCCGTTGCACCCCCCTCACCCACCCCCCCTTCCAAGCCTACCAATGGCAAGCCTCCTCCCAGGTTGTTTATCTCTGAGTTGAAGATTAAGCGGGAGATATTGGAGGACAGGCTTAAGGCAGTCCGATACCGGGGACATGAGGACCCGGTGGGTGGGTTGCAATACTCAGACCCCAAGGACCGGCGGGAGGCCAGGGAACTCAAAGCAAAGATAAAGGAGATAGAGGACCGGATGCTGGATGGATGATGGATGGAACTTTAGGGTATTAGCCTTGGCAGTGATTGAACAGGCAGTGATTGATTACCGTGTTACCCTCGAGGCTGGGCTAGTGGACGCAGACGGTAAATTCCGCCCGGGCCGGGTTGCCCGTGCCAAGCGTCTGCCCACCATGATGGAACCCGAGGACATTAAGAGCCTCCGCCCGTTCCTATTCCGAGGCGGGGTTGAGGTGTGGATTAAGGGATGCGCGTTGAGTGTTAACGGTGCGTCGATAAGGAGGGGGTTGCGGCATCAAGAGAAAAACTTTAAAAGAAGTTGTCACGAAGGATACCTAACCAATGAGCAACAAGGAAATGTCCCACCGCCTGGACCAAGCGGAAGCAACCATCAAGACGTTACAAGCCAAATTGATTATGAAACGCAAAGCCTTCTACTCCGGGAAGCTACCCCGCTCCGGGAAATTGCCCACAACGCCACGCTAGAGGCTTTTTTAAAAGGCCGGGTGGAATCCACCCCTTTGGAGGATAAAAATGTCTCCTAGACCCCTCAACGGGCCGGGAATGATATGCCTAGCCTTTGGGTTGGGTTGTTTATTTACCCTTGGAGTGCTTGTGTGTGTCTTTTTGACCATTTGGGGGTTGGTTGTGGGTCCTCCCTGGGGTTTTTCCCCGAGAGGGACGGGTCA
>Ga0208299_1000689_pt1 | contig 29486 bp, 46 predicted proteins | sample 15_taG_FD_184089 | JGI IMG/M metagenome (GOLD analysis project Ga0208299, IMG submission 184089) | Marine viral communities from the Subarctic Pacific Ocean - 15_ETSP_OMZ_AT15312 metaG (SPAdes) (version 2) | ecosystem: Environmental > Aquatic > Marine > Oceanic | place: Pacific Ocean | collected...
AAGACTAGCACACAATATTGGCTAATTTTTGTAGTTCAATACTCTCTGATTGGTTTGCCTATTATATATAGGTATAAGTCAAATATAGGAATAGCGGTTTAACGCTGAATTTGGTATCATAAATCGATTATTATGATTTCTTGGTAGGAATGTAAGCTACTGTATTATTTTTTAGTTTTTTCAACGGATTTCTTTTTTCTAAGATCTGGCACTGGAGTTTTATCTTCAATCCAATTCTTAAAAATTTTTGTATAATTTTTTGTATATCGTGTTATATCTGTTACACGACTTCTATCTCCTTTTACGCTCATCACACATTCCTTTCTTTCTTTCACTATTACGTTAGTAATAGTTTTCTTTATTTTATATATATATATATTATATATATATTAATATTAACCTTAGGACGTATTAACAATATAAGTCTTAAAGTAGGTTTTGTCAAGTATTATTTTAAAAAAAGATTTAACTTGTTTTGTATTTATTACTGTTTTATATTCAGGTAATGAAAAAAGCAAATAAAAAAGATGCTATGCTACATTGTGCTAATTGGAATGCTGGTAAATGTTTAGGAGCAATGATGTATAGGAAAGATGATAAGTTGCGGATGGAGTTAGATAAGAAGAAAGCTGATAAGGATTGCATCGTAGATGAAGGATGTGATTATTTTGATAACATCGTAATACCTGGAATGGAGAACAATGGGAATTAATACTAAGATTAAACCGAAGGACATAAAGTATTTGGAGAGGGCTATAGATAAGGTTAGGCGTAAAAAGAGACCTGTGCGAGCTGAGGTAATGCCTACCACAGTTCCAGCTTGGGGCTCAATGAGAAAAGAAGAAAGGGAAGAAGTATGCGAAGATTAGATATAGGCGGTCACGAATATAAAGTAAAGATGATGGATGGTGAAAAGAATGCAAACGATGGTAAACTATTGTTTGGATTAAATAATCCTAGGACTTGTGAGATCTTTTTAGATGAGAAACTTGTTACGTCAAGAAGGAACGAAACTTTCTTGCACGAAGTAATTCACGTTATTCTTGTGAATACTGGTTGTGACCACGATGAAGGACTTATTGAAAGTCTTGCAAATGGTTTTCATCAATTAGGAGTAGGAGAATATCTATGGCGAAAAACAACGAAGTAGTAAACGCAATTGAAAATATGCATCCTGTTATGATGAATAGGTTTAAAAAGATTACCGACGAGCAATATGAGTTATTCTGTAGAAAGCAGTATGATTATGGTTGTGGCAATATAACGCTTGGTGGTGATTTGGATAACGATGAAGACAGGATGTTTGCTTTGACTGCCCTTGTTATTAGAATGAATGATAAAGTAAATAGACTTAAGAATATAATTGTTAAGCATAAAGGAGACAATGCGGTAAAGGATGAAACATATATGGATGCCTTTAAGGATTTATCTGTATATGGTGTGATAGCACAACTTGTATCGGAGCGAGTATGGGGCAAGTAAAATTCTTTCTTTACTACATAGAGTCACTGTTCTTAAAGTTTGTTCTTAAGGTGAGTTTATTTTTAATTAACCGTGGAGGAAAGCGTAATGAAGTGGACTAAAGCTGAAATGAATATAATAAGTCAGTACACTAGAACTATGAAAAGTGTTAAGGATATATGTTATGAGCTAGATGATGCTGGTTTTATGCGTACATATAAATCTGTAACACGTAAAATAGAATCTATGGGTTGGACGAGACCGACCAATCTAACAGATCTTAGTGTACTCCCAAAGATATTATTGTTTGATATAGAGACAACACCTATGCCTGTATGGGTTTGGGACTTTGGAAAGCAATATGTTCCATATACTAATCTTGTTAGAGATGACGCTGGTGAGCAAAGATTTTGGTATGTGCTATCTTGGGCTGCTAAATGGCTTTATGATGATAATACTATATCTGATGTGCTTACTCCAGAAGAAGCGGTTGGTAGAGATGACAAAAGAATATTAGAGTCTATATGGAAAATGCTTGATGAAGCTGATATTGTTGTTGCTCACAATGGTGATCGATTTGATATAAGGAAACTAAATGCAAGATTTATACTTAATGGTATGAGTCCTCCATCTCCTTACAAATCAATAGATACTTTAAAGATAGCAAGGAAAGAATTTGCTTTTAGTTCTAACAAGCAAGACTTCCTTACTAAAACATTTGGTGTATCTGAAAAGCTAAAGACTGAGTTTCAACTATGGATAGACTGTATGGATGGTAATAAAGAAAGATTAGCTGAAATGCTAAAGTACAATGAACGTGATGTTATAGGTTTAGAGCAAGTATATCTTAAACTTAGACCATACATTAAGAATCATCCTAATCTTGGAGTTCTTATGGATGATAACGTTTGTCCATCTTGTGGAAGTAAGAATCTAAAACCATCTGATGCTACATACTTTACAAGCTCTAATGAGTTTCCTGTATTTAGATGTGGTGGATGTCATTCTCCTTTCATAAGAAGCAAGACAAGCCTTAGTACTAATGCTACAGAATTAAGAGGCATTGCAAGCTAAAGCTTGACAAAAGTGTATTTAAGGGTTATATTATAATATATGCTTGTTCGCAAAATAAAAAGTGTTGAGCACAGGATATATAATGATGAGAAGGAGTTTAACCAATACTGTCCCGATGAGAACTTAACTCGCAATTGGAGGGATGGCACTGAAGGTAGCTGGGTAATGGCTGACGACGGACAAGTCTGTCAAGTTCTAAAGCGGGGTGAGCTTAGAGATAGTCAGTCTAAGGGCGTGTGTAATTACTACATTAGGACAGTTATTGGTTCTTTCATATGTAGGGACAATGTTATGATGGAGGGAGATATGCGAAAGAATATGTATTCCTTTGCTTCCGAGGATCTCTCTCCTTATCAACATAAGATAAATAGAAAAAAGCCTACTAGAAGAGAATTTCTTTTTGCAAAGTATGTCGCTCAAGGTGATGGAATCGCTGAAGCGTTTATGAAGGCATATCCTACCAATAACGAAAAATACGCAGACTACCAAGGAAAAATATTATTAAGCACTGAAAGGGTTAAAGGTTTGATTAGAGAAGAAGTAGATAAGGTTTTAAATGAAGCCGAGATTACTCCATTGTATTTACTTGAAAAGATGAAGTCGGTTGTTGATGATGATGGTTCTCAAGATAAAGATAAGATACAAGCTATTAAAACTCTTATGCAGATAAGTGGTATGATGGAAACAGAAAAAAGAACAGAGTCGTTAACATTATTTCAAGGATTTACAAAGGATCAATTAAATGCTATCCAAGGCGGAGATTCGAAAAAACTCATTGAGGCTTCGAGAGAAGTCGAAAAATAAAGAATGTTTGATATGTGGTTTTCCTATGGAGGACTTCACATCAATTTGGTATAATATATCAGAGGATTTTTTCTCGGTAGAGTGTTGCGAATGTTTCTCATCTTATGATGAAAACTTTGAAATAAGAATGCCAGGATTAATCTTTAACTATGGAGAATCATAATGAAAAAAGTAGAGTTCAATTTAACCTTTGAAGTTCACAATGGATTAGACGAAGAAGATTTTGAAATATTATTAAAAGATTATTTAATTAATGATGAATCAATTAAAAGTTTCTCTAGTCACGTAATTGGGGACGTAAGCGATATAGATAATTTTTCTATAAACTCAGTAAGTTTAGTAAGAAAGAAAAAAAATAAAAAGAAAAAAATAAGTAACGGAGTTCCTGATAAAAACTGGGACGTGGTATAAGTGAAGTTAGCTGTATATGGAACGCTTAGGAATGGAGATAAGAATACAGGTAAGGTAAAAAACACATCACTTGTATATCCTGGTCATCAAAGATTTCCTGCTATGATACAAGATTACAAAGGTAAGGGAACTGTGGTTGAGGTACACGATGTAACGAGTGAAGAGATAGCTCAGTATGATATGTACGAAGGTGTCAATATTGGATTGTATGACAGGGTTAAGGTTGATGTTGAAATGGATAGTGGAGATAAAGTTAAGGCTTGGGTGTATGTTGCTGGATCTCAACTATTAGAATTAGTAGACGTGTTTAAAGAAATTCCAAATGGAGATTGGTACGATAGAAAAGTTTAATATAATACCTAATGACTTAAGTGAGAAAGAACGTGTTCTTAATATGGTATCTAAAGATTTAGTTGCCTTTGGACAACTGTTCTTACCAGAAGACTTTATGAAATCAAAGCCAGCTCCGTTTCATCACGAAGTTGGTGATTTGTTTTTAAATGACACTATAAGAAGACTTTGTCTTGTTTTGCCTCGTGGTCACACTAAGTCGACTATGGCTAAAGCTGCTTTGTTACATAGGCTTTGTTTTAATCCGAAAGGAAAAAAAGAATTTGCTGCTTGGGTATCGGAAGAACAAGGTCAGGCTGTAGACCATTTAAAATATATTAAAAGTCATATAGAGTTTAACCCAGCTTTAAATTATTACTTTGGTGATATGGCTGGTAACAAATGGACTGAGAAAGAAATTACTACGGCTAAAGGCGATAGAATTATAGCAAAGGGTACTAGCCAAAGACTTCGTGGTAGATCAGAACTTGGACTAAGATATACTAAAATTATTCTTGATGACTTTGAATCTGAGTTAAATACTAAGACTCCAGAAAGACGTAAGGAAATTAAAGAATGGCTTATGTCTACAGTCTATCCAGCACTTGAAGAATCAAAAGGTAATGAAGGTTCTATATGGCTTATAGGAACTATTGTGCATTACGATTCTGCTTTGCAAGGAATATATGATGGTTACTTACAAGCACAAGAAAATAATGAAAAGTATACTTGGGAAATGGTGTTTCATAGAGTAATAGAGAATGATAAACCACTCTGGCCGTCTTATTTCTCAAAAGAAAAAATAGCTGGAATAAGAAAAGATTATGAGTATGTTGGGCAACTTCATAAGTTTGCTCAAGAGTATATGAATGATGCTCGTGATTTAGATAGTGCAAAATTTAAAATAGATAAGATTAATTATTTCGATGGAGAATTTAAAGCTAGAAACAATCAAGCGTATATTGTTACAAAAGAAGATGCTATACCAGTTAATGTTTATATGGGTGTTGATTTGGCTTATGAATCTTCAGCCCAGCACGACTACCAGGTTATTGTCGTTGCTGGTATTGATAGTGATAAAAATATTTATGTAATAGATATATTCAGAGATCATATTCCATTGTATGATATGCCACGTAAAATATTTCAGTATGCAAAAGAGTATCAACCTATGCGAAGAGCAAACGTAGAACACGTTGGAGCACAAGGTATAATAAAAGATGCTGTAAATGAATTATCTGGTAAGGATAGAAAGATGGCTCCAGGTATTGCAAGAGGTGTAAGACCTCCATCTGGAATTAAGAAAGAAGATAGATTAGAGTCTTTACTGTGTCCTATTGTTAATAGAGGAAAGTTATTCTTAAAAAAGAATCATAGTGATTTAGTTGATGAAATGTTTCATTTTCCAAAAGCAAAGAATGATGACTTGCTTGACGGTCTTTGGTACTCTATTATAAATGCAAGAGCACCAATAAGTAGCAAGTTTGATGCTGATAATTTCGAAGAAGAAGTAAGTGAGAAGAGAGAATTCTTGGGAAAGAAAATACTAAGAAGTTGGGTGACAGGACAAAGATATTAAAATAAATAAAAAAAAACTTGACAAACGTATGTTTTAGACTTATATTATATAGTATAGGTTAATTTATATATTCGGGGGATTTAATATTACAAACGAACAAGATTTTGCGCAAATAGATGAAGCGCAAAAGAATAAAGACTTATGGAGAAGATGGCGCGATGCTCGCTCTGATTGGGATGATGAAGCTAGGGATGCTGTTGATTTTGTCCTAGGGAATCATTATACTGCAGAAGAGTCTGATGCGTTAAACGCTGTTGGGCAGGGTGACTTTATTATAGATAGGGTCTATGCTGCTGTTGACAAGCTTAAGTCTTTACTCACCTCAAGAAATCCAAAGTTCTCTGCTGTTGGTAGAGAAGATTCTGATAACAAGATTGCGCAAGTATGGAAAACTATACTTGAGTACTGTTGGGATATATCAGATGGAGATATGGAATTTAAGCAAGTTGTCCACGACTATGCAATAACTGGTCTTGGATATTTTTATGTATATACAGATCCAGAGGCAGACTTTGGAAGAGGTGACGTAAAGTATACCCACCTAAATCCTTTTAGAGTATATGTAGACCCAGCTGCTAGAAATAGATATTTCAGTGATGCGTCTGCTATAATACTATCTACTATATTAACTAAAGAGCAAGTTATATCTCTTTACCCACAGATAGAAGAATTTATTAAAGATATAGAAACTATGACTGACGAGGAAGATTATCCATCTTCTTCAAGAAAAAATTCATCAGAGTCTTTTACACCAGATGTTGTTAAAGATAAAGATAGTGGGTCTTACGAAAGATATAGAATACTAGAAAGATTTGAAAAAATAAAAGTTCCTTATTACAGACTTTTCAATAAACAGAGTGGTGAAGAAAAAGTTGTTGACTTGGAAACTTTTCAAATAGTTTCTACGGAGAATGCTCATCTAATAGAATCGGGACTGGTTGAAGCTGTTGAGATTATGCAAACACGAGTCAAAGTGGTTGCTTCAATGGGACAGCATTTGCTATACGAACAAATCCTCAATACTGATATATACCCAATCATACCAGTCCCAAATATTTGGACTAACACTCCATATCCAAAATCAGATGTATCTAAAGTTAAAGACTCTCAAAGACTTATTAATAAGCTTTTTTCTTTAACGCTTAGTCACGCTCAAGCTTCTGCTGGTCTTAAGTTACTTGTACCAGAAGGAAGTGTAGATAATGTTGGTGACCTAGAAAGAGATTGGGCAAATCCTAATGCTGTATTAGAGTACAATCCTGAATTTGGTGAACCACATTTTCCTGCTCCTCAACCACTTGCTGGTGAGTTCTATCATTTAATAGATAGAGTAGAGCATTATATAGATTTAAATTTTGGAATCCCAGAACTTATGCAGGGATTTAAAGAAAAAGCTCCAGATAGCGTACGTGGTACAGCTATGCTTTCAGAAATGGGAGAAAGCCGTGGACGTTCTAAGTTAAAAGACATAGAAGGAAGTCTTAATCAACTTGGAAAGTGTATTTACAATTATGCTAAAGGACATTACAAGTATCAAAAAACATTTAGAATCGTACAACCAAACAATGATCTTACTGAATTTTCAGTAAACAATAGGTTGTATGATGACAAAACCAACGAACTGCAGACAATTGATAATGATATATCATTAGGTCAGCACGATGTTAGAATAATATCAGGTTCAACTTTACCTTCAAATAAGATGGCGGAATATAATATGTATCTTGAAGCGTATAAGTTGGGATTGGTAGACGATGTCGAGGTCTTAAAGAAAACAGAGATCTATGACAAAGAAGGTGTATTGCAACGCAAAGGTATGATGTCTAAAATGCAGTCATACATACAACAACTAGAGGGTCAAATAAAAGAACTCAGTGGTGATTTACAAACAGCTGACAGAGAAGCTGTCCACGCTAAGAAGCAAGTTATCACAGAGAAATTCAAAACCGACCTAAAAGAGATTAGCTCTGAGGCGAAATATAAAGAAAGAGTTAAGCTTGGAGAACTAGAAAAGGTGATTGATAAAGCAGATGTTCGTGCCGAAGCTGCGTTAGCTATACAAAAGGCGAATAAAGGGAGTTCCTCTAAAAAGGGGAGCGCACAGAATAAACAATAATCAAAGGTCAAGCTTCTTCGAAGTATCTAAGGGTGTTTCGAATTAAAGAAGAGATCTAAAGGAGGTTATATGGAAGATCAAGTGCAAGGCGATGTAGTTGAACAGAATGTTGGTAAAACAACAAGGGAAGGCTTGCAAGTCTCAATGCCAGATGTAGAATTGGCTTCAGAGATTCCAAGTGTTCAAGATGGCGTAATTGACGAAGGAAATAAAAGAGCACCTAATTTAATAACTAAAGAAGGTGACGAGTCTGAAATTAACTATGCTACTGATTGGGAAAATGAAACTAAGAAGTTTCAATCTATGTATGATAAACAGAATTCTGATTATCAGAAACTTCAAAGTGACTATGAAAAACTTCAGCCAATGTCTGAATTACAACAGGTTCTTGAATCAAGACCAGATGTAGTTGAGGCTATAAAAGAAAGGCTTGAAGGAAAAAGTTCTCAAGAAACTATACGCGAAACAGATGATAGCGACACAGTCGACGAATCATCTTTTGACCCGTGGGAAGCCTATTACAAACCAGAGTCAGCTTCATTTAAAATGAGGACGGCTCAAGAAAAGGCTTTGGTAGATGAGGCAGTTGGAAAACATATGTCTGATCTTCAAGGTCAAGTAGCGTTGCAAAATTTACGCAACGAGTTGGCAACTAGTTATGATATGAAAGATGAAAAGGATATTAATGACTTTATAGATTTTGCTACTACGCCAAGAGATCAATTACCAATTGATTTGTTAATTGATGTTTATCGTAAGCATTATAATAAAGGAGCTGATAACGTTTCTCCAAATATGGAAGCAGTTAAAGCAACTCAAAGTATTCCAAGAACAGCTGGGATTCTTCAAGGTGGCGAACCACCACAAAAGAATGAACAGGATTCAGCTTGGGATAGAATTTTGCAAGCAGGGCAAGCAGGGAGAATTCCCTAATTAATATAATCAAATAGGAGGTAACAAATGGCTGTTACACAAGGAATAAAATCCAGTTATGATATTACAGCTGCTGCCACTAGTGCTGGTATAGGAACCGCTCCTGACCGTAGACGATTATACGATTTCTCGGATAGGGTTGCCGAATTGGCACCTGAGGAATCACCGTTTTTTGTATATCTTTCAAAGGTTGCAAAAGTTCCAACGGATGATCCTGTATTCCGATTTTTAGAAAATCGTTCAAAAATCGATTGGTCAACGAGAGACTTTTTACTAGCATCAGCTCCTGGCACAGTAACCGCTGGAAGTTCTTACTCATTTACAGTTGACGCAGATAGCGCAACTGGTGGTAGTGCTTCAGGTGGAACCGCACCTAGCTTTTTAATTAAAGGTATGGTATTTTCAGTAGCTTCGCTTGGAAAAAATTCAAGTGCAGGTTATTCACAGGTTTTAGTTAGAATTGAAAGTGCTCCAGTAGTTGGTAGTTCTTCTACTACATTTACAGGAAAAGTTATTGACTTTTCTTCTTTAACTAACTCAGGTGGTGCTATTAGTGGTGAAGATGCATTAGCAGATAACGATCTATGTCAAGTAATTGGTACTTCATTTCAAGAAGGCTCAGCATCTCCAGATGCCTGGTCTAGTGAAATTGAAGATAACTATGGCTATACACAGATCTTTAAAACGGCTTGTGAGATGTCAAACACAGCGATTGCAACACGCTATCGCGGATATGCAAACGAATGGGAACGCATTTGGGCGATGAAACTTCGTGAGCATAAAGTTGACATTGAAAGAGCTTTATTATTCGGTCAAAAAGCAAGAGTAAGTTCAATTCAATACACAGAGGGTGTGGTTGGACATATACTAAAAAATGGTGTTGCACAGATTGGTGATGCTGATCTTTCTTATACATCTGGACAACCTTATTTTAGAAGTGTTGCTGATTCCGAATTAACTTACGATAGATTGCTTTCTGATATGGAAGTAATTTTTGATCCAGCACGTGGTGGTGCAAGCGAGAAACTAGTACTTGCAGGTCTTCCTGTAATTAGTTACTTTAACAAACTTGGAAAAGATTCATTCTTAAGTACAAGTTTATCACACAATGCTAATGCTGCATTAAGTGGTGCTGCTACTACTACTAACCAATCTCCTCACCGTATGAATATGGAAGAGAGAGCTGGTGCATTTGGTCATAAGGTATTTACAATTGAAACTGTTCACGGTACAATGCACTTAGTCAAAGAGCCATTGTTTAGAGGTATGACTTCTAACTTTATGGCTATGATTGATATGAGTCAAATTGCATACCGTCCACTAGTTGGAAATGGTATTAATCGTGATACAGCAATAATGTCTAACATTCAAAACGCTGATGAGGACTTGAGAAAAGATATGATTCTAACCGAAGCAGGCTTAGAAATTACATTACCTGAATCTCACACACTCTACAACGTAGAATTTTAGGAGGTTATAATATGTATACTGATAAGATAAATAAAAATAGTGGTGCTTTTGAAACTGGCGAAAAAGCTTTTCAGAAGATTGATAATTCTGCAGCTTTAGCAAGAACGCTTAAAGCTTCAGAGTCTGGAACTCTTTTCGCAGTTGATATGTCTGCTGTAGACAACAATGTTACTTTAACATTACCAACAGCTTCAGATGCAGTCGCTGGTGTTAATTACGATTTCTGTTTTACAGTAAATTGTGATGATGACGCTGACTTCATTGTGACTACAGGTGCTAATGGAACTGATATCTACGGATATATTGTTGCAGGTGCAGCTAATAGTACAGTTGATGATGTTGATGGTTTATCTAAAATAACTATTGACGGTTCTGTTTCTCAGGCTATTGAAGGTCTAAGAATGACTTTTATCTGTGACGGTGTTAATTGGCATTTATCTGGATATGTTCCAGTTGCCATTGGTACAACTGTTATAGTAGAAAGTGCTTCTGCTTAATAATCCGAATAAATAAGGATTAACAGATTTGGATTCTGTGGGGCTATTCAAAAAAAGTTTAGCCCCGAATATCCTAAAAATTTAAATTAAGGAAATAGAAAATGGCAGATTACAACGCATCAAATACAGATGTTAAAGTATTTATTCACAATCCTAAACCAGGAACTAAAACACAAAGTGCTGGTGAGATTGCAAAAGATGTTTATGACCATATAGCAGGATTAGACTCTACTAATAATAAAGTTATATCTATATCACATTGTGCATTAAAAGGTGATAAGATTTTAACTATGGTAGTATCTGGTGCGTAAGCTTAAGTGTCAACATTGCGATAATCCAAATCCAGAAAATTGGTTTTTCTGCAGAGATTGTGGTAAAAGAGCATCAGCTCCAAAGTTTACTACTAATTCATTTGTTATAAGTGAAGCTGGTAAAAGAACTGATGTAGAATTTAATACTATTTCCTATGACGAAAGTATTAACAAGATGAATAAAGCCGATAAAAGATGGAAGGGATTTTAATATGCCTACAGTAAAGACTAAGTCTGGCAAGAAAAAAAAGTATCCATATACTAAAAAAGGTAAAGCTGCAGCTAAGAAAGCTAGTAAAAAAGCTAGGAGATATTAATAAGTGGCAAATTTTGACGCACAAGTAATAGAATTAGTTGGTACTGCTTATAGCACCGACCAAGCTGCCTTAGATCAGTTTATAACTGAAGGAGCTAATGAAGTTATTAATGCTATGCCTCGTTCTATAATGGAAAGAGTAGCTGAAGAAACTACTTTTACAAACACTGTATCTTCAGAAGGTCATAAAGTATTAGCTGTTTTAAAAAACGACGGTACGATAGATCAACCTTGTAGAAAAGTCCCAGCTTTTAAAAGAGGTAGGATTCAAGATTCTTCTGATATGGAATTTGCTAGTAGTTCAGATCCAGCTTATTATATACAAGATTCGCTGATAACATTATTTCCAACTGGGTCTGGTGGGAAGCTTGTATCTATGCCTACGTATAGCCAATCTTCTCCATTAGATGCTAGCGCTATTTCTACTATAACAAATTTTCCAAATGAGTATGAATATTTAGTTGTATTATATGCAGCAATTAAATCTCTTCAACAAGTTTTAAGTAGTATTGTATTAGCTGATGCTAGTATATCTTATTCAAATGCTTCTGTTGGTGATTCTGTAACCGCTGCTGTCGATGTTCCAACTTCAAGCGTAGCACCAAGTGATGCCGCTTATACATCTCCTACTGTGCAATCAGACGGTGGTAGTGTTGAATTAACAACAATAGTTCAATTGGATGCTGAAAATACAATAGATGATTTTGATGGTAATGCTATAGAGTTTGACCAGTGGTGGTCAACCTTAGCTCATCTTATAGAAGACGAAGAAGATTCTGAGTTAGCACAACTTCAAATATCTAAAATAAGTGCATACGTAAATGCTTTCCAAGCAGAAGTTCAAGACGCTCAAGCAGCTATGCAGTCTTCAATTGCAAATGCGCAAAACGATGTTAATGTAGCTATTCAAAAAATGCAGTTATCAACACAAGCATCAATACAGAAGATGCAACTGTCTACTAATGTAAATATTACAAATGCTGCTAAAACAATGGAAGCATTAATACAAGATTATTCTGCTTTAGTTACAGAAAAAACAAATGAATATACTTGGGCTATGGGTCAACAAGGAAAATTACAAGCTGATTACGATAAAGGTATTCAGATAATGAGGGGCGCATAATGGCATTTGCTAAAGTAACTCTTAACACATCTCCAGCTTCTACGCTAGTAACTCTTAATACTTCTCCATCTTGGACTGGTGTTGCTTTGCCAGCCACTACAAATTGGATTGCACCTGGAGCTGACACAAGAGCTTGGGATGTTATAGCAGTTAATTGGGAAGATGAAACAAGACAATATAATCAATTTGGATATCTTGGAAAGGATTCTCACTAATGGCTGTACATAGTTTAACAGTTAAAAAAATTATATCAATAGTAAGACAAGTATTTCCAGATGCTCCACAAGCTTATATTATAGAATTAATAAATGAAGCATTAGTTGAGGCTGGTAAATATAATAGTAAAATTGAATACGCAAAAACAACTACAGTTGCAGATCAGCAATGGTATACTTTAAAAGAGCAAGTTGCTGGCGCATCTAATTCTAACATAGAAGTGAATAAAGTTCATAGAGTAGATTTTATGGATTCTGCTGGAGACTATGTAAAGATACCTAGGTTGTTAAATAATGAAATACAAACAATGGACATAGATTAATGGCTAGTACTTATAATAACCCAGAAGATTATATTGCTTGGTTTATAACTGGAGACCATCTTGCCATTGTTACCACAAAGGGTAACGATGCTAATACAGTCCACCAAAGAGAAGGTGACTACAAACCTATCGATGAAGCAGTAACAAATGGTGTTTTAATACACTACTCAGCTGAGCCAAATGCTGTTTCAGCATTAACAGATGTCCCAGATATTGACAATACAATGCATTCTTTTATAACTGACTTTGTTAAATGTAAGTTATATATGGATAGAGCTGGTCAGCTTTCTATTTCAAATGCTAATGGTGCAGCAATTTCGATGAATCTTTCTACTCAGCACGAGAGGAAATGGAAAGAATGTTTAATTAAGTATGGAAGTAAGAAACGTGATAAAATTGGTGGCTCTAGAAGAATTATGCCACCAGACATAAGATAATTAATAGTCTGTAAAGACGGTGGTGGAGGGAAATAAAGGATTAAAAAATGGCAGTGCCAAGTAAATATCAAGCAAAAGAAGTATTAAACAAAGTTTTAAACTCAGGTGAGGACGCGTTAAACGTAGATATAGATAACGTAACACTGACCACTGAAGGTGGCGACGTAGCAATAGACGTTGCTTTAGATAAAGCTAACGATAGTGTTACTATATATGCTAACACAGCAGCAGATGGTAGTGGTGATAGTACCGTTCCATTGGTTGACGCAGCTGGTAATTTACAAATAGATATTGTATCATCTGCTTTACCTTCTGGTGGAGCAACGGCAGCAAATCAATCTACAATAATCGGTCACGTAGATGGAATCGAAACTTTAATAACATCTACTAATTCAAAGATAGATACATTTGATGCTGTATTAGATAATATACTTACAAAGAATACTGAGATAGATGCAGTATTAGATACAATTAAAACTGATACACAAGAAATAGAAGAAGCAGTAGAAACTATAGAGGGCGCTGTTAGTGGTTCAGAGATGCAAGTTGATGTAGTTGCTTCTTTACCAGCTGGTAGTGCAGCTATCGGTAAGTTAGCAGCAAATAGCGGTGTGGATATTGGAGACGTAGATGTAACTAGTGTTGTACCAGGTACTGGTGCTACTAACCTTGGTAAAGCTATTCAAAGTGCTCAGGGAAGTACAGATACAGGTGTTGCAGCTTTAGCTGTAAGAAATGATGCTTTAGCTGACCTATCAGGAGCTGATGGTGACTACACTCCACTACAAGTCAATAAGACTGGAGCTTTAAACGTAACAGAAAACACAGGTTATCTTGGAGCAATATTTGAAGATGGAACTGATAATATAACAAGTAAAAAGGTTGTAGCAATTCAATTTTTAGAAGATACAACATTCACTACATTAACTCCTGAAGATTCTTCGTATATAGGAACGGCTAGTGGTAACGGAGATGCTATTGATACAAGTAATACATTTCCACAAGGTATGACTATATTTGGAAGATGGACTGGATTTAGGCTAGCGAGTGGTACTATAGTTGCGTATCAAGGTGATTGGTAATGATTAGTTTAGGTTTATCTATTCATTCGGTTGTAACTCAAGTAGCTCGTCTTGCAAGAGATATGTGGAACTCTACTAACCTTAATGACATATGGGAAAATGAACAAAGGAATTGGGATGATATTATTTAAAATTTATAGATCGAGGAAAATATAATGGCAACATTAGCAGGAAATACGATAGCGTCAACTTATCCGCTATTGTTAAAAATAGATTCAAGTGGTATTGATGGAACATTAAGAGCTGTAGAGGATGGTGACGGAACTGATTCAGCTCTATCAATAGCTACAGATAGTGTATTAGTAAAAGGAGATGGTGTAAAATTATATTTTTACGATGCTGATGGCGGTGAACATATATCAGCTGATGCTTCTGGAAATTTAACAATAGGAGCTGCTGTTGATATTATTTTAGCTGGAACAGCAGTAAATATAACTGCTGACACTATTGATTTATCAGATGCAACAAAAGATGTAACATTAAATGCAGCAGTAGATGCTCTAAACTTTGATTCTAATACGCTTTCAATAGATGCTTCAAATAATCGGATAGGAATTGGAACTGCGGCACCTACTGAAGCTCTAACAGTATCTTATGGTATTGGAACGGAGTCTACTCTTACTGGTGTTTTAGCCCTTGAAGGGACAGATACTTTAGGCTCAAATATGGTCTCTGGTTCTGGGCCATCATTAGATTTTAGAATACCTACAAACACAGGTGCAACTCATGTAGCTGCGAGAATTGGCTGTCCAAGAGAAGGTGGGGATGAAGATGCTAATGCTGGAACATTGTCATTTTATACTGCAAGCACTAAGAATGCAACTGCTACAGAGAAAATGACCATTTTAAAGGGAGGCAATGTCGGAATTGGAACAACTGCACCATCAGTTGACTTGGTTGTTTCTAATGGTGGTGCTAATGGAATAGAGTTAAATGCAGGAGCAAGTGCAAGCACGATTGGTGCTTTTAATAGAAGCACATCTTCTTATACAGACCTTACTCTTGAGACTGCTAAAGTAACTTTTGCTCCACAAGGCACTAATCCAGTAGTTATAGACCAAGGTGCAAATGACGGAGAAGCTCTTTCCTTAAAATCAAGCGATGTAGCTCACGGAGTTACTGACAGAACAGAAACAGATACTTATGGTTATATAAGTAAAGCCGTGTCAGCTAGTGGGGGAGTGTTTCTTGGTGGATTAAGTGAAAGTGAGATAGGAATAACTTTAGATGCCACAAGCACCGCTGATGTTACTGATAAAAATACATCTGCAAATGGAAATGTTCTTGTTCGTGCCAGAAAAAGGGATGGAACAGGAGATGGTCAAGTTGGTTCAAACGCCAATCTTGTAGCAATCGAAAATTATGATACGACTCTTTTTCTATTTGATGCTGAAGGACAAATGCACGCAACAGTTGCAAGTACAACTTTCGATGCTTATAATGACGCTCAACTTGTTCGAGCTTATGACATTTCACATGGAAAAGGTGTGATTGAATCAAAGTTTGACCAATTCATTGATTATAATCATGAAACACTTGCTAAACTAAAACTTGTCGGTAGGGAAAAAGATGGAACACCGAATCGCATGGTAAATGTAACTGGTATGCAACATCTTCATAATGGCGCAATCTGGCAGCAATATACCGAAATGCAGAAGATGAAAGAGTTGATGTACGATACGATGGTTGAAATGCTTGGTAAAGAAAAAGCAGATAATAAACTTAAAGACCATGATATTAAATTACTTGATAACAAAACTTTGCTAAACTAATAGGAGAATATAATGGCAAAAGAAATAACAATTAGTATGGCAGATTCGCAGTTTGAAACTCTGCAAGAAGCATACGCAAAAGATGATGATTCAGTCGAAAAAGCCGATGTTGATGTGACTTATGTAAAAACCAGATGGGTGAATTTTTTAAAAGCAAAAATTCGTAATTATGATGAAAAAGTTCAAGAAGTAACATATTCATCATTTGACCCGTCTTAAATAAATGGGTAAAGCATTTACTTGGTTTGTTGTTGGCATGATGTCTGCATTTGTTCTTGTAGAAATTTTTGATGGCAAACCTGCTAAAAAGGTTAATTATTACAGACACGACTATTATCGTGTAAGGTATATATATGAGCCTTATCCATTTACAAGAACATATAATCAGATAGATACTTTTAATAATCGCAGACCACATAATAATAGTGGTGGGTACAATAGAAGTAGTGGAGAAAATAGAACGAATACACAAACTCAAACATTTGACCATACACCACAACAAAGAACAGAATCGTGGGGTACTAAAAACTAATGGCTTGGTTTTATTTACATTGCACAGTCGCAGTAATAGTTTTAATAACAGATGCTCAAGGTACGTTTGAACCTTTTATGCATAAGTGGGAAAAGAAATTAGGGATACCAGTTCCTGAAAAAGTTGAAAAGGAAGAAATTGATGGCTAAAGAATTAAGCGAAGAAAAGATATTAGGTTCAAAGTTTACCTTATCTTTGCAGACGATGATATTTCTTGGTTCAGGACTTGTCAGTCTAATTGGAATGTGGTATGCATTACAAGCAGACATACAAGAGGCTAAAGAATTACCTGTCCCTGTATCTTTATTTTCTCAAGAATATCCAAGTAAAGCAGAAGGTTATAACTGGAGTCCTAGTTATGAACAATATAAGCAACAAGTGGGTAATCTTCAAGAAACACAAGATGAGATTTACGAAATGGTTGAAGAGTTACAAGAAGAGATTGAACAATTAAAGCAACAAGTTATTAATCTTAGGATTGCAGTACAATGAGGTGGCTACTATTACTAACATTAGCCTTTGCTCAGCCTGCACAACAAGTCGTGAACGATGACAATTTTTACGGAGCAATCTATAAAGGAATGCATTTAGTAAGGTTTACTGCTGAATGGTCAGATGATAATAAGCAGAATTTTTATCAAGGTAAGTTTATTGTAGATGGAGATAGTGCTTATCATGGATGTATGATGATGATACTTCCATCAAAGAATGTTCCAGAAACAGTAAGAAAATTAAGATTAAGAAACTTTCCAAGTGTTGTTTTATTTAAAGATGGTAAGAAGAAAAAAGTTTGGAAAGCTGATTTTGATGGTAAGTTAGATTTAACAACAGAACAAGTACGAAAATCTATTGATTGGCATTCGGCAGTTTTGAAAGGGAAATAATTGAAAAAAGATAGTATAGATAGGTTTTTACAAACATTAATTAATCTAACTGGATTAGCTGGTATTGTTTATATAGTTATGATTATGTCTTCTTGTGATGACAATATTTATATAGCAAACTATAATAAAGATTTTGAAGAAATAAATCAGAAAATATTTGAAGTTGATTCGCTATTAAGAACAATTAATATGGAAATAGATTCACTAAATGCCCAATAAAACAAAAGGAATTAGTGAAGATGCTCAAGTACATATTAGCGTAGCCTTTTTAATTAAGGCGATGTTAGCAGTAGGTGTTGTTACTGGAAGTTGGTATCAAGCACAAATGAAATTTCAAGAAATAAGTATAAGATTAAATGATATTGAAGATAGAGTTACTGTATTGACTTCATCTGTTCAAGGGATGGAACAAGACCACTTAAACGAGTTGGAAGAAGAAGTCAAAGAGCAGAGAAGTCTATTACAGAAAATGGGAATAAAAAAACCGTAAACAAAGGAGTTAAAATGGCTAAAACAGAAAAAGAACAGCCTGTACTTAAGATAGACGATAAAGAATACGATATTGAATCAATGAATAATGAACAAAAATCAATGATAAATCACATAGCTGATCTTGATAGAAAGTTACAATCAAGTGAATTTAATTTGATTCAATTACGATTTGGAAGACAAGCATTTGTAGATGCTTTGAAAGCTTCTATTGATGAAAGCGACAGTAAAGAAGCAGAGTGATATAATAGATAAAGCCATAGTCTCGGCTATGATGATTGAATCTATTATAATCGCTTTTAGTATTAGAGAAGATATGTTTTTAACTGTAGCTCTGGGAGCTTTAGTTATAATAGGATTAAGAGCAACCAAAAAGGTTTTAAATGATTGACTCTAAGGTTTTAAGTTTATATGCAGAATATGGTGCAATAGGTATTATAGTATTTTTATTCGTTATGATGATAATGAATTTAATTAAAAGCCAAAAATTGCAGAATGAAGACTTAGATTTAATTAGGCAGTCAATTATTAAAGCTGAGACTAAGTCGGCTAATGTGGAAAGTATTGTTTTAAAGATGTTAGACAGATGGAATAAATCAGATGATACATCTGCAAGACATAGGGAAGATATTGTAAAAGAATTGAATGACGTAACAGATGACTTATCATATTTAAAAGGTAGGATTAACGGAAAATGAATAAAGTTGATATAGAGAAATGGCGTTTAAACGTTGATAGTAGACTTGAAGAATTAACTGTTATTAATGCCAAACAAAGTAGTGAGGTTAGTCATATTAAAGAAACCACTGACGAAATTAAAAGCTTGGTAAAAGAACAAAATGGAAGAGTTCGAGTTTTAGAATCATCCGTATCTAAGATACAGGGTGTTGGCTCTATGTTTGTTGTTGTATTTGGCTCTTTAATAAGTTGGTTATTTAAAGGGGAATAGTAATGAGTGATATTATAAGTACGATTACAGGTAATTATGTAGGAATTATATCAGCAGTCGCAAGTATTGTTGGCGGCTTTGCTGTTATAGCTTCAATAACACCAAATAAAAGTGACGATAGAATTGTTCAGATTCTTTTAGATATTGTCAATTTCTTGGGTGCTAATTTTGGTAAAGCGTCAAATAATAAATAAAAAAAAGGAAAGAAATGTTAAAAATATTGGTAAAGAAATTAGTAAAAAAAGTTGGTATGGTTAACTTACTTTTATTAATTGGTGATACAGCTGTAAAAGCAACGAAGTCTAAAAAAGATGATAAGGTTTGGGCTGAAGTAAAGGTACTATTGGAGACTTTTTCATAATGCCAAAGTTTAGCACAAAGAGCAGGTCTAAATTACATACTTGTGATGAAAGATTAATTGGTTTGTTTAACGAAGTAGTTAAGCATTTTGATTGCACAATCATAGAAGGTCATCGTGGGAAGGAAAAGCAGAATGAAGCGTATAACAAAGGCAATAGTAAACTTAAGTTTCCTAACGGTAAACACAATAAAAGCCCTAGTATTGCTGTTGATGTGGCTCCCTATCCCATTGATTGGAATGACCGTGATAGGTTCCATTATTTTAGTGGATTCGTTTTGGGCATTGCTTCGCAAATGGGGTTAAATATTCGCTGGGGCGGAGACTGGGATCAGGATACCCATACTAAAGATAATAAGTTTGATGATTTGGTACACTTTGAGATAAAGGAATAATGCCTAAACTTCTTAAAACATATAGTAATTTTACTGGAGGTCTTAATACTGTTGATAACGACAGGACTCTAAATGATAATGAACTTGCCAGTCTTAAAGATGCTGTGATAGACAGAAGAGGATTTATTGTTTCTTCTGGGAGATTTGCCGACAATACAAGCGATTATAGAGCACCAACTATTGACGCTTCTCAAGCTGGATATGGTTTATTTCAGTATAGATCTGATTACGACCAAGCTGGAAACAATGAGTCTATAGTAAGAACTTTATTGGCAGATGCTGATGATGGTGGACAAGTAGAGATTAGTGTTTACTCATCTGATACTAATACGTGGAGTGATGCACAAATTAGTTTAGGTGCTGTTACGGGCAGTGGAAGTACTGACCAAGGTAGGGTTATATATCATATTGCTGGTGGAGATGTTAGGATTTGCGATACAAACATAACTAATACAGGAACAGATGTAAAGAGATATGGGTATGTATCTGCTCAAGGAAGGTGGAAAGATTCTTCTGGTAGCGTTCAGACTCCAGGTAGCTACGCTGGAGCTCTTGGTTGGATAAGTAGTAAAGTTAATTTAGCAAAACCAGATAAAGGTTTAGTTGGGATAACTATTGGAGGAAATGAAGATACAGATGCAAGTTCCAGTAATGCGACAACATTAATTTCTGACTCATCGTCTTTCCCTGCCTCGATGGACACTGACCTTGATTCAGGAACTGGTTCTAGCGTAAATGATTACTGGGGTGTTAATCGGACTAATGGTTTATTTGCTGCTATTACAGACAGTAGTAGCACGGCCGACACAACACTTACAACAGCGACTATAAGTGGCTCTGGAACTTGGCTTGGTAATAAAGTTTTTTCAATATATCCTCCAGCTGGAAGAGGACTTAATTTAAATGTAGTTGCTTCTAGTGGCGGATCTTGGGCTGCTGGAGATTATGAATTTGGAATAACTTTTGTATATGAAGGAAATCAAGAGTCTTTAATTTACCAATTAAAAGGTGATGCTGTTACTGTATCTGCTAATCAAAAATTGACTTGCACTATTTTAGCTACGCAATATAAAGATCAAGGCAGTGGAGCAGTTGAATACGATAGAAGAATAACTGGAGGAAGAGTATATACTAGAATATCTGGTAGTGATGATGCCTGGGTTTTATTTAGCGATGTGAGTTTTACGCTTGGAGCAAGACCAAGTCTTGAAGGTGGGTATACATATTGGACTGAAGAATACTCAGATGCTCCTTTTTTATATTCTTCTTTTGTTAGCAGTTCTTTAAATTTAGATACTTATGAATCTATAAATGGATTTAGTCCTGATTCCGCTTTTATAGCTTTGCAGGGTGGTGAAAAATACAAAACTAGTGTTGTTACTAATAGAAGAGCTTTTATAGGAAATGTATATTATAGGGATTCTGAGAATAAAGTAGCTAGCAGGGGTGATACCATAAGATATAGCCAAGTAAATAAATTTGATACATTTCCAGAATTTAACTTTATAGATATAGGCGTTAATGATGGAGAAGAGTTTATAAAGCTAGAAGCTTATGCTGATAGATTACTTGCTTTCAAAGAAAAAACTTTATACATTATTAATATAGGTGGTGGTTCTGATACACAATGGTTTTTAGAATCAGAGCATAAAAATATGGGTGTTGGGTTTCACGCAGCTACTGTAAAAACAGATTTTGGAATAGCTTGGGTTAATAAAAATGGTTTATTTTTTTATGATGGTAGTCAAATAAGAAATCTTCAAACTAAAATACACCAAACAGAAGATGCTGGAGAAATAAACTCTTGGAATAATTTTGTAAACAAAACATACATAGATACTATGATTGGTTATGAGCCAAAAAGAAAACACTTAATTATTATTAGAAATGCTGGTTCTGCTCAATATGATGGAAATAGTGGTGATGCTTTTATATATTCTTTTGAGACTAATACTTTTTCATTTGTCGAAAATTTTGCTCCAGATGCAGTGAAAACTAATATGATAACAGATGCTTACAATAATTTATCGGTAGGTACTGCATTGGATGAAATAGAAACTTACAATGGCACTCCAGCTGCATCACTTAGCGGAGGTGGTTTTGGAATTACTTTAAAAAATGATGATTTTGGATTGCCTGGTGTTGTAAAAAAAGTTTATGGAATGACAATAGAATATTCAAGTAGCCATACAAGCGGTTCAACTAGTTTTAAATATTATCATACTGACTCTGCAGGAACTAAGCAAGGGATAGCTAGTGCATTTACTCCTCCAGCTACAGCTGGTGATTTAGATGTATTTCAACAAGAGTTTAAAAACTCTGGAAACTTAGCCCCAATATCGTCAAGTTCATTCCAACCTTATTTTAGCTGTCATAATTTAGATGGTATTCATAAGGTACATAGTGTCACAGTAGAATACAGACCAATAAGGAAAAGAATTACATAATGTCTATTGATAGAGAGAAAAGATTTTTATACAACTCAAAAGGTGTAGATACAAAACTACAAGTAGGGTATCCACCTAAGACTTCTGGAAATGACGGAGAACAAAGAGTTGTCAAAACACCAGATGGTAAGCTTAGACTTTATAGAAAAGAGCTTGGTGCTTGGTATTATTTAGAATTTACAAGGAGTTAATATGTCAAATTTTTTATCACAAGTAGCAGCTGCTAGAGCTGGCGGACAAGCAACTGGTGCAATGGCTGGTCTTCAAATAAGAAGAACAGGTCTTGGTGAGATGCAAACTATTGAAGACGAGATAAGAACTATGGAAGAAAAGTTTGCTGCGGAAAAAGAGTCAGCAAGAAAAAGAGACAGTAGGCGTGGCAGAGGAAGGCTTGCTGGTCTTATACTAGGTGGAGGTTTAGCTGCTTTAACTGGCGGAACTTCTTTAGCAATTGGCTTAGGGGCTGGTTTAGGTAGTTTAGCTGGTCAAGAAATAGGCTCTAGGTATTCTATAAGCCCAGGTAGCATATCAAAAAGAAAAAGAACTTTAGGTAGAATAAAAGCTGGTTTAGCTGCCAATGAGGGTTTATTTCATCAAGGAAAAAGAAAAGATGTTGAGTTGCAAAGATCTAAGGTTAATCAGTTCTTAAGAGATGCTGATAGACAATTCAACGATAGGATTCTTGAAAGTTCTCTTAGCGATGCATTCTCAGCTTTTCAACTTTCTGGAGGAAAACTTACTGATATTTTTGGTAAAGAAGGAGCGAAAAATGTAGGTGCCAGTGCTATTAGCGCCGACTCTATGAAAAAATCGGTATTCGGTAAAAATCCAATTCTTCCTAAAGGAGCAGCTAAATCTAAATTTACTTTAGGTGGTTACGGGGCGACCCCTGGTAAGTTAGGTAAGTGGTCAGATGCAGCTAAATTATTTAAGGGTACTCCATTAGCACCTTTTATAGATCAAAGTATTAAAACAACTGCAATTCCAAATTATTTAAAAGCTTTACCAGATTATTCCTTTGTTAATAAATTTGTTAAGCCAGAAAGTGTTAATAGTTACGATGATATTTTATCAGCTATAGGAGGTATAAGATAATGGATACTACATTGCAAGATTTAATTAAAAGAATGGGAGTAGATCCTGGGTTTTTCCAGGAAGGTGGATCAAAATTATTTGGTCAAACAATTGGTTTGGCTGGAAAAGGACTTGAAGGTTTTCAGAAGTTTGCTGATATATCAAAGTTTGACCCAGCAGCAATAGAAGAAATGCTAAAGTCTATTGGGCAATACGGTCAAAAACAAACTGGATACGTTCAAGAAAAATTTAAGTCTGGTCAGGGAACTTTAAGAGATATGCTTACTGATAGTATGCGTCAATTAAGAGAGGGATCTTCTGTTAGAGGTGGGCAATTTGGTGCTATGCAAAAAGCAATTGGTCAATCAAGACAGAAAGCTGGTACAGCTTTTGGTCAATTAGGTCAACAATTTCAGCAAGGAATGGACACTGTTGGTCAGCAAGTAGATGCAAGAACAGCACAAGTTCAAGGGTTACTTGGAGATTATATATCTAGACTAACTGGCCTTGGAAGTCAATACTTATCTTTTGATCCTGGAACTGGCTCCCAAACTGGATACGAAGGATATACTCCTTCTACAACAGGAGACCCAGGTGGTATTGATACAACTGCTCCTATTGCTGGAGATCCTAATCAAGCTTACGTATAAAGGAAGATATTATGGCAAACGGATTTAATTACGAATCACCATTGAATAGGTTACTTAGCGTTACCTTACCTCAATTTATTTCTCAACAAACAGCTATGGCTAGAGATGAGAGAAATAGAATACGCCAAGAGGAAAGAGCTGACAAAAGATACCTTCAAGAATTTAATAGAAATGAAACTCGATATCAAGATGGATTAAGAAGACAAACTGAATTAGACAATAGAGACTTTGATTCTAATCTTATCAATCAAGGCTCTAGCATAACTAATTTACAAAGTCAAAAAGATTACTATACTACACTTTTAAAGTCTGGCAATCTTAAATCTACCGCTGGGTATGACCTTAGTGAGGCTAGAGTTACAGCTCTTGGTTCTGGAATAGACCATGCAAATAAAAATGTAAAGATGCTTGGAGATATGGGGATAGAAGAATATTATGTTAATAGAGCTAAAGATTTCTATATGCAAGGTAATGACGTAGCTGCTTTCAATGTAATAGATACGCAATTAAAATATAAATTTAAAAACCCACAAATTTTAAAGCAAGCTCAATTATATATGAGTGATATAGAATCTTATAATACTCAATTAGGAAAATTGATTGGATTAAACACTCCAGAAGTAAAAGCTGAAAGACAAAGAATTGAAGGTTTAAAAAATAAGACAACAAATCAATTTAGAAAGTTGTATGAACTTGCTATTCCGTTTGACCCTGAAGGAATTAGAACTGATTTTGCTATATCAATTCAAAAAGCAATTATAGATTCTGGTGCTGAAGTTGATGACAATGATTTTTCAAAGTATTTTGGCAATGATGGTAAATATTCTAATCAAGTTGACGCATTTGAGAATAAGTTTGTATATGGATCAAAAGCTGAATCTTTTTCCCAAGAAGAAGTACAAAAAGAAATAAGTAAAATTGTTTCACAAATAAAATCTGGAGAAAGCAAAGAACTTCCCACAGAAGATACTAAGTTTGAAGATTTAGTTCCAGGAGTGGGGACAATTGGAGGATTATATGTTGGATGGCAACTATCAAAAAAGCCAAGGGAGTATTTATCAAATAAAATAGGTCAAGCCGCTAAGTATACAAAATGGGTAACTAAGCTTCCAAATGAAGATGTTGGTAAATTTTTAGAATTAGTATCAAAGAAAAGCCCTGGTCAAGTTGGAACTATGATGCCAAAAATTGAAAAATTAATATCTCGAATAGATGAAATTACCCTTGAGGGAGGAAGAGGATATAAGAAAAAAGTAGCAGAAAAAAAGAAAGAACTTGATAGTCAGATTAAAAAAGTTAAAAAGGTGCTTAAAAGCAAAGGTATTTCTTCTAAAATTAAAGATGCAGATCTTGAAAAATTAATAAGAAATCCAAGCAAATGGTTTTTACCTAAAGTTAAAGCACAAATGATTTCAGCGAAGGGAGCTTCTGCAAAAATGGCTAGAGGCTGGGGTGCTTTTAGAATAGCACAAGAAGCTGGAAAAGCATTAGGAGACCCAACCGAAGGTGTAGCTACTGGTATTACAGCTGGTGCTGCTGCTAAAGGTATTAAAACAATAGCTGATAAAAAAGGTAAAAAATGGGTTTACAATAAAGCTCTTAAGGTTTTCGGAAAGTCAGCAGCTAAAAGAATTGCTACTAGTGCTGCAGCTGGTTCATTATTTCCAGGGGTTGGTACAGCAGCGGGAACAATAGCTGGTACAGCGATAACAATCTACGATATATATAATGCTTTAACAGAAGACGAAGAAGAGTAATATATGCCTCAAGAAAAAGATTATAGTTTATATACAAGCCTTATTGATGACGATGATGAGATTGCGTCAATAAGAACGTTTGGTAGTGGGCAAGAACTACAAAGTGAAATAAGTAAAGGAAGAGATTTTTATAATCAATTAGCTTATCAGCCACAAAAAGCTGACTCATCAAGGCTTCTTAACTACATTCCAGACTTTATTAAAAAAGGATACAATGAATCAGTAACTGGTATGGCTCAACAGCTTGCTACTGGTGAAGCTCCATTTGATTTAGAAGATTACAATCCAGGGGTTCTTGCGGATATAGGTGCTGCTGTAACCAGTTTTTTTATGCCTGCAGATCTTCTTACTTTTGCTGCTGGCGGTGGTATAGGTGGACAAGCTGCTAAGAAAGCTGGTAAGCTAGCACTTAAACAAATGATGAGAGCTGGAGTTAAAAAAGAATTTGCTGAAGATGTATTGCAAAAAGGAGCTGCTACATTAGCTGGTAAAGCTGGTATATCTGCTGGTACAGGTGCCGTTGCTCTTGGAGTTTATAGTGGCATAGCTGATGCAATGGCTCAAGAAATAGATACTAATGAAATAGATTTTGAAGAAGTTCTTAAGACAGCTGGAAAGAGTGCTATTGTAGGTGCTGTTACTGGAGGTATAGGTGGTAGAGCAGCATTTAAAGGTTCAAGTGAATCGGTAAGAGTAGCACAAGAAATAGCAGGATTTGGAATAACTGAACCATTAGTAGATTTAAGAGCTCCAACACCTCAAGATTTTCTTCACGCTGGTGGAATGGTTCTTGGTATACGTGGTGCTAATATGGCACTTAAAGTACCAGGAAGAATCAAAAGAGGAGAGGGTATCTTCCAACCAGAACTAAAAATAAAAGACAAACCATCACCAGAGTTTGTTAAAGAGCAGGCAGAGCTTAGAGCAAAAAGAGAACAAAAAGAATTTATAGAAAGTGAGACTTGGACTTCTGAAAAATCTTTTAAAGATATAAAACCTGGAGAACAAGTTAAAATAGTTAAAGATAGGACTATTGAAAAAGGTGGAAAGACTTTAAGTGTATTCCAGTTAGAGAATCTTAAGACTGGTAAAAGTGGAATGGAAATTCAGAAGGGTGAATTTTTTAAACAGTTTGGTAGATCTCAAGACCCAATGTCTCCAGAAGCTTTACAAAAAAGAAGAGTTGGACAGGTAGCTGGTCTTCAAAGAAAGCTTACCACAGAAGAATTTGGACTTGATAATAAATTTTTATCAGAAAGAAAGAAACAAATTACTGGTAAGAAGAATATAAGCAGTAAGGATATGAGTGCTAGAGAATTATTTAAATATAGAAAGTCTCTACAATACGAAAAAGATTTAATACAATTAAAAAAAGAACTTCCAAACCAACTAATAGAGATTGAGCCTGGCAAGACTTTAGTTGAAAGAATTTTTCCAGCAAAGTTTGTTCAGCCAATGTTATCAGCTGAAGCAAGGCTTAAACTAGGTGAGAGTCAAACCCTTGGTCTTGAGATGATTCCAAGGGCTGATGCTAGAAGAGCAGAGATAGTCGGAACTTTTGTAGAAGAAGCTGTGTTTGCAAGTGGTCTTAGAAAATTTAAAAAACCTCAAGAAGTAGCCGATGCATTAGAAGGAAAAAAGAATGTAAGCAAAGAGGCTAAAGATATAGCTAAGAAAGTTAAGGTTGTTTTTGATAAAGCTTATAAGCTTGCTGAGAAAACAGGCATAGAAGTATCTGGATATATAGAACAATATTTTCCAAGAATGATGAGGAAGGATATACAAAAAATTATCTTTGATGACCTTATGCCATTCATTGCAAAGAACGAAGCTTTTCTTCAGAATAAAATAACAAATAGAAAAGACTTGAATATGCTCAACAAGATAGTTGAAAGATCGGTTCAAGCTGGCGAGTTTAATAAAGTAACAACAAGAGCTTTAAATAAATTAGTTAAAGAAGGTAAGCTTAGTTATAAAGAGGCGATGGAAAATTTAAGAAGTGAAGTATTTAGTGAAATGTATTCTCCATTTGGTAACTTGGAAAAGAAAAGAAAGTTAAAACTTCCATCTGATTTCTATGAAAGAAATGCTAAGGAAGTTATAACAAGATATCTTGATAAGTTTGGCAAAAGAATTTCTTCAGCTGAAGTGTTTGGAAAAAAAGGAGAAAAAGCAAAGTCTCTTCTTGAAGCGCTAAGATTAAAAGACCCTACAGAATATAAAGTTATGAAAGAGTTGTATGGAAATTTCACAGGTCTTTCAAGTGTTGACCCTGCTAAAGCTATGTCACCTGCTGCTCGTAAACTTGCAGATGCCGTTATGTCTTTTGAGTATGGTACTAAGATAGGACTTGGATTTGCTACTATTCCAAACGTAACACAGACTTTAATATCTACAGCTGTAGAGGCTGGCTATTGGAGAACTGTTAAGGGTGCTGTAAGATTATTAAGACCAGAGGTTAGAAAAAGAATTAGACAGTCTGGTGCTACACATCATAATGTTATGGATATATTACTTGGTACTGATATGGGAGTTACCAACCCAAGAAGTATAAAGGAAGGTCTTAAGAAAATTGTAACTGAAAAAGGTATTAATAATAGGCTTGCAAATACAGCTAACCTATTAACTACAGTGTCTGGTTTTAAAGGTATTAACTATATAAACCAATTACTTGCAGCTTCAACAGCAGAAGTATATGTTAAAGACTTAAGTAAAATATCTATGTCAAAGCCATCTAAGAGAACTGGGAAATATAAAGACGATACTCTTAGATATAGGTGGGCTACAAAAAATTTAAGTAGGCTTGGTATAACAGATCCTTCTAAAAAGTTAACTAATGTAAATATAGAGAACGCTATGTATAGGTTTGCTAAAGAGAGTCAACTTCAAAAAGATATTCTTAAAGACCCTCTTGCATTTAATAATCCTAAATTAAGACCTTTATTTATATTTAAAAGATTTGGATACAGGCAAGCTAAGTATGCTAAAGATACACTTAGAAGAGAGATTCAACAGGGCAATGTTCTTGTTCCATTAAGGATGGCGGCTGGTGGACTTATGGGTCTTGGATTTGTTAATGGAGCTAAAGACTTCTTGGTTAAATTCTTTAGTGGAGAAGATGTAGTAAGAGAAGATAGCGAAGGATTTTTTGATAGACTTATAGAGGCTTGGGGTGCTGTTGGTTCACTAGGTTTCTTTTCTGACTTACTAGATTCAGAAGATGTATTGTCATCTCTTAAGTTTACATTGACACCAGTAGTACTTTCTGATCTTGACAAAGCATATGCTGGTATAGAGTCTTTACAAAATAATATAGAAAAATATGGTGCTGAAAATTGGGAGACTTATCAAAGAAGTATTAAAGGATTTGCTGGTCTCTTTGGAACTAGCGTTAAGAAATATGCTGAAAGATTTGAGACCCCAGGTCAAAAAGCAAAAGGTATATCCACAGAAAAAGGAAGATTTAGAAGTAAAATATTTGAGCACTATAAAGAAGGTAAGTATAAAAGCGCTGAAAAACTTTATATACAATGGAATGAAAAAAGAAAAAGTAATCCATTTACATTTGAGGATATCGGTTTCCCAGCTTATATAACCTGGTATGCAAGAAAAGAAAAAGAAAGATTAAATCCGTAATGCCTCCACAAAATCAAACAATAGAAGACGTATATAAAAAGATGGAGCTTGATATGCTCTA
>Ga0208299_1000691_pt1 | contig 29463 bp, 42 predicted proteins | sample 15_taG_FD_184089 | JGI IMG/M metagenome (GOLD analysis project Ga0208299, IMG submission 184089) | Marine viral communities from the Subarctic Pacific Ocean - 15_ETSP_OMZ_AT15312 metaG (SPAdes) (version 2) | ecosystem: Environmental > Aquatic > Marine > Oceanic | place: Pacific Ocean | collected...
TCCTACTAAATGTTCATCTTTAATCTTATGTTTGAATTTATTTGGACATGTTGCTAATTTATCTTCGTGAATATGAGAACCAAAGTTTCTACCACCTCTTCTTAAATCTTCTGAGTTATTTAAGATATAATCTTTAGCATAAACGTATGGATATATTTCAAAATAACCTGATTTTTCATTTAAGTCATAAAATACCTCTCCAAAAATAAAACCTCTTACTTTATTATATCCTTTTGCTTGGTGTAAACTATAGAATATTTTTTTGACGTTATTATTTCTTAATCTGCTTTTAACCTGTATTGGCGCATTATAAAGTTCTATATCAGCCTCGTCATATCCATGTTCCCATTCTTTATTAAATGCATTACATAATGCCATTTCAGCACAAAATCCTGAAAGTCTTTCTATTTTTCTGAAATATCTTTTAGATTCAGTGTAATCTTCTTCAGTAAATGGTAGTCTAAGTTTTTGCATTATGAGGGATTGTCAAATAATATAAGAAACCAAAAAGCTAAAAAAACAAAACAGATTACCAATATAATTGGAAACCATAATGGTGATGCTATCCATAGCCAAGACCAATCAATAACTTTAGTCAACTTAAGTATCATCAATATTACAAAAATGGTTAGCATATATCTCATGGTAATTACTCTATAACCTCAGCTTCTTCTATAGTATTATCCTCTTTAATAACTTTAGGAATATCTGTTTCATACCATCCATTACATGTACGTATATTCATAATATCTGTAAAAAACTTTTCATACATTGGAGCAACTTTGTCTAAAGTAAACTTTTTTCCATGTTCTCTACAATCTTTAGAACTTATAGCTCCTTCATCGATATTTTTAGCTGCTTGTACATAATCACCAAATGTTCTACATCTATAACCTGTCACTCCATTTATATTATTTTCTGTAAATGCACCCCAATCTGAAGTTATAGTTGGAGTACCTGATAATAACATTTCAATTTGTACTCCACCAAAAGGTTCAACATATTGAGATGGTAAAAAAGCACCTTTAGCCCCTGCCATTAATTTCTTTCTTTCTTCAATATCAACATATCCAACAAATTCTACATTTTCTGGCCAAACAAAGTTTTCATAAACTGGGTCGAGTTGTCCTGCAACTTTAAGTTTTAATCCTAGATGTTCGCATACTTGTAATACTATATTGATTCCTTTTCCATCATATACCCTACCAACAAATAAGAAATAATCTTCCTTGTCTTTTTCTTCAGTATAATCAAAATCATCAATATCAAAATAATTTGGAATGACAATATCATAATTATTTTGTTTGCATTGTCCAACAGATTCTAATCCACAGAATGCATGATATATTGCATAAGATTCCCATACTTTGAATTGAGCCCAATGACCTCCAGCATATCCAATTCCTGGTTCAACTGTTATTAGATCAGGATGCGCATCACATACTGGTCTTCCACCTGAACCCCAAAATGGTAAAATAAAATCATTAGGTTGTTTTCTTTTTCCTACTTCTTCTATAGCATTTTTGAAAAATGTTTTGTATGCATCATCATTTACATCGAATGTAAAAAATTTACTACGGTAATCATGTGCTCCGTATGTTGCTTTGTATTCTTCACGTGATAAAACTGGTACATGTTCAGTACATTGTAAATCTGAATCTTCATGTCCATAGTGAATAACAGTATGTCCTCTATCTGTCATCATTTTAGCAAACTTTAAAACTTTTTGAGTATATGCGCAAGCGCTAAATTCGCTATTTGTAATAGTATGTGGTAAACCTAATGCGTGAAATCTAAATTTTTGGTCTTTCATTTTTAATTGTTATTGGTTTATATATGATATTTTTAACAATGTCCAAAATATCCTGTTATTATTTGTTTTTCTTCAATAGTTCTATTTTCCCACCATATTGGAAAATCTTTACCTTTAAGATTCAAATATTCCTTAATAACACTGTTTTCTTCTTTTTTGATTTCAATTTCATCAGTATTAGATATTTGGTCTTTTGCTTCTCTATTCCTATTGTATTGGTCTATTAACCATTCCTGTTCTCTATCAACTGCTTTGGATATTTCAGAATCTTCAGAATCTTTATCTTCTAATTGTGCAAACTTGTCTTGAGTAATTTGTATCTGTATCCATTCTTCGTTTCTATCGTGATATGGTCTTGTATAAGAATATTCAGTTATCTTATTATTTAATATATTATTTTTATGTACCCAAATATTAACTTTCATTTATGTATAATTTATAGTTATTTTCGTAATCTCTGACTAATATTACTCATATATTTATATATGATAATTATATTTTGTTTAATCAAAATTTGGTTGAATTAGTGTTTTGCTCTAACAGCCTTAATCTTCAAATCAGGATTTTCTTTAGCAACTTTTTTAATAATCTTGATATTTTCTCTATCATCATCAAAAAATGTTAATTTATTATATCCCATGATAATGAATTCTGTAAAAGCTTGTTTCTTTTTATCTGCTATATTACCCTCAAACCCATGGACTGGGTCATTAACTGCAAATATTAGTTTCTTATCTACATGAAATCCTACATGTTCTTTTAACCATGTAAAAATTAAATCCTGATCGTCTCTTGCTGTTATAACTCCGATTGCATTATCTTTCTTATAGTTCACTTCTAAGACCTTCAAATACTTTTCTATTAGTTTTCCAGCTTTTAGAATTTCAAGTGACTTAAACTCATCGAAATCTAATACATGTTTATCATTTGCTTGGTATGAATTAAAATCTTCTGGAGATAATGATAATGTTTCACCACTATCTATATCAGTGACTATAATTTTAGCATTAGTAATAACTAAAGTATCATCAATATCAAAAATAAATATATTTGATTTAGAATATCCTTCATTAGTACTCATCCTTATAGTTTTTTATTTTATTATAGACTCTTTCAGTATCTTGTGAGAATATTTCCCATTCATATTTGTCTAGTGGTAATTTATATATTAAAGTCTTTGCTATAAGCTGTATAATATCTCCTGAAACTTTACCAGTATCTATCCAATCTTTATATTCTCTATCTGTTATTTCAAATCTATCCATTAAATTTTATTTTATACAGCAAATCTAAATGATATAGAAAGTCCTTGTGCTCCAGATGCTGACATATTAGCAGCTGATGTTATTATATTAGAAATGTATAATCTACAACCACTACCAACTGTAATATTTCCAGTTGTAAATGAGGCGGCTACAATATCTGCATGCGTTGTTGATGCAGCATGTTGCAAGGTAGTTATATGGGTTACCGCGTTAGTATTTGGTGCAATTTGTGAAATTGTATAAGTTATTGTTTGTCCTGATATGACACTAGCATTACCAAGAGATGCTCGTATACTATGTAATTCAGTAAATCCAACAGGTACAGCAACAAATGTATCTTTATAGTTAGTAGTAGTTATTGGTACATTAAAACCAACAGCTAGCATTGCAATATATTCTGAACCAGTAGTTCCAACTCCAGTTGCTCCAATAGGACCATCAGCTCCAGTAGAACCCCAAGTACCACTAGCTCCAGAAGAACCATGTAGACCAGTAGCACCGTCATCCCCTGTAAAACCAGTAGCTCCAGTAGCTCCAATAGGACCATCAGCTCCAGTAGCTCCAGTAGCTCCAGTAGAACCATGTACTCCAGTAGCTCCATCTACTCCATCAGCTCCAGTTGCTCCAGTAGCTCCAGTAGCTCCATCAGCTCCATCAGCTCCAGTAGCTCCAGTTGCACCGTCAGAACCTGTAAAACCAGTAGCTCCAGTAGCTCCAGTAGAACCATGTACTCCAGTAGCTCCATCTACTCCATCAGCTCCAGTAGCTCCAGTAGAACCATGTACTCCAGTAGCTCCATCTACTCCATCAGCTCCAGTTGCTCCAGTAGCTCCAGTAGCTCCATCAGCTCCATCAGCTCCAGTAGCTCCAGTAGCTCCAGTTGCACCAATAGGACCAGTAGCTCCAGTAGCTCCAGTATCTCCTACACCAGTAGCTCCAGTAGCTCCAGTTGCACCAATAGGACCAGTAGCTCCAGTAGCTCCAGTATCTCCTACACCAGTAGCTCCAGTAGCTCCAGTTGCACCAATAGGACCAGTAGCTCCGTCATACCCTGTAAAACCAGTAGCTCCAGTAGCTCCTACACCAGTAGCTCCAGTAGAACCATGTACTCCAGTTGCTCCAGTAGAACCATGTACTCCAGTTGCTCCAGTAGAACCATGTACTCCAGTTGCTCCAGGTAAACCAGTAGCTCCAGTAGCTCCAGTAGCTCCAGTAGCTCCTGAACCTGTAGCTCCAGTAGAACCATGTACTCCAGTAGCTCCAGTAGAACCATGTACTCCATCTAAACCAGTAGCTCCTAAACCAGTAGCTCCAGTAGAACCATGTACTCCAGTAGCTCCTGTACCAGTAGCTCCTTGAGGACCATCAGCACCAGTAGCTCCAGTAGCTCCAGTAGCTCCCGCACCAGTAGCTCCAGTAGAACCATGTACTCCAGTAGCTCCTTGAGGACCATCAGCACCAGTAGCTCCAGTTGCACCATCAGCTCCAGTAGCTCCTTGAGGACCATCAGCACCAGTAGCTCCAGTTGCACCGTCATAACCTGTAAAACCAGTAGCTCCAGTAGCTCCAGTATCTCCTACACCAGTAGCTCCAGTAGAACCATGTACTCCAGTAGCTCCAGTAGCTCCAGTAGCTCCATCTAAACCAGTAGCTCCTAAACCAGTAGCTCCAGTAGAACCATGTACTCCAGTAGCTCCTGTACCAGTAGCTCCAGTAGCTCCATCAGCTCCAGTAGCTCCAGTAGCTCCTACACCAGTAGCTCCAGTAGAACCAGTAAAACCTGTTAAACCTTGTATACCACTTGCTCCAGTAGCTCCTTGAGAACCATCAGCACCAGTAGCTCCAGTAGCTCCAATAGGACCAGTAGCTCCAGTAGCTCCAGTATCTCCTACACCAGTAGCTCCAGTAGAACCATGTACTCCATCAGCTCCAGTAGCTCCAGTAGCTCCAGTAGCTCCAGTAGCTCCTGAACCAGTAGCTCCAGTAGAACCATGTACTCCAGTTGCTCCAGTAGCTCCAGTAGCTCCAGTCGCTCCAGTTCCAGTTGCTCCAGTAGCTCCAATAGCTCCAGTAGCGCCAGTAGCTCCCGCACCAGTAGCTCCTTGAGGACCATCAGCACCAGTAGCTCCAGTAGCTCCAGTATCTCCCGCACCAGTAGCACCTATATAACCAGTTGAACCTGTAGCTCCAATTCCACCAGTAGCTCCAGTAGCTCCTGATCCAGCAGGACCAGTATCTCCAGTAGCTCCTTGTAATCCAGTAGCACCAGTAGCTCCAGTAGCTCCAGTTGCACCTGTAGCTCCTGATCCAGGAGGACCAGTAATACCAGTAGAACCTTGTGGACCTGTTGCTCCAGTAGCTCCAGTAGAACCTGGACTAATTGGTCCAGCAGGACCTTGCGGTCCTGTAGCTCCAGTAGCTCCAATATCACCAGCAGGACCTGTGACTGATGCACCACTAGCCCCAGTAGAACCATGTAGACCAGTAGCTCCCTGTAGTCCTTGTGTACCTGCATTACCTACATTTCCTTGATTACCCGATGGGCCTTGTATTCCAGTAGCACCATGTAGACCAGTAGCTCCTTGTGGACCTTGAAGAGGTCCAATATTTACCCATGTATTTGTAGTACAATTCCATGCTAAACCATCTCCTGAATTTGTTCCAGAACAACCAGTAGGATCGGATACTACCCAAATATCATTACAAGATGGGGAAGGTAAAGCAGTTATATTTGCGCATGTATCATTACCAATAATGTTAATTCCTGAGACAGGTTCTTCAAAAACCCAAACCTTTTCTCCAACAAGTGCACCTACATTTATTAAATGAGTATCAGATACTAATACAGTATGTAATTTTAGTAATTTACCCATATCAGTAGCTCCTACTGATCCGTCTGTTGCTGAACCTATAACATGATAACCTTTTATAATCTCACCTATTAGGTCAAGATTATAATCCATTTCGCTATGGGTTAACGCACCTTGGTCTGCATATTCTGGGTCAAAATATCCACTAGCTCCTGTTTGCTTTTTGCCCGAATCTTGTATATTATTTGAACTCATTTATTTGTTTTTATATTTTCTATATAGTGTTTTTAATTCTTCTAATTCTTTACTAAAATATCTTTCGACATAACCGTATTTGATAAATTCATCTACTCCTCCTTTTAGTAGAGCATTACTAGTCAATATGTATTCATCCATTTTTAATTTATTAAATAATTTTAGAACATTATTGTATATCTTTATATATTTAGTATTTAAACTGTTTATTAAAATTTTAGCAGCCGGACCATTTGCCTTAAATTTTGTACCTTCTTTGTTAGTTATATTAAATAAACCACCTTTCTTTCTATTTCTAACATTAAAAGATTTAAGTGAATATATTCCTATCAGTTTAGTATTAACTCTCTCAAAGTCTACTAAACTATCCATTTTCTTAAAAAATGTTTCAAACTCTCTAAATGTTGCAAATCTAGCAGGAGCGCGCGTATATTCAACCTTTGGGTCTAAGATTCTTCTATTTAATAATATATCAGTGACTAACCCTTCACTTGCGTTAAACTCTCTAAGTTGTATGTATATCAATTTTAATGATAGAGCATCTACTACTGTACAATTTTCATATTGTGTCCTATTCATATTATGCGAATATTTTATTTAGTAAAAAGGCTATTGTTCCACCTGCGGCAGCAATAATAGCTAATGTAATTCGTACAAAATTAGCCTTCCAAACTAATAAAGCATTATGCTCATCTCTTAATTGATAAAACTTATCTGAAAATTGTTCATGTTCATGTCTAAATTCTGTGTTCTTTTTAGATTGAACTACTACACCATCATAAGGATTTAATAATTGTCTCTTGAGTTCTCTAATCTCTGTTTTCATATCATCCTGACTTTCCACTAATTGTCTTAGTGTGACTTCGATTTGTATAAAATTAGGGTCTTCTATTCTCGTCTTAAATGAAGAAAAGAGAGTCATTAATTCTTCAATCAGTTCTTTAGGATTTCTTTCATCTGGTTTCATTATTCAAAAAAGGTCTTTTTTATCTAGATTATATATCTAAATTAAAAAGACCTCTAAAACATGTTTGTAGGATTTATTAGCTTAAATCGTGTTCGTAGATTGTGAAATCAATTTTTAATTTCTTTGAGAGTTTTAATAGCTCTTTTTCACTATCCCATATATCTTGTATATAAGCAACCTCAACATCTAAACCATATGCATCTTTAATTCTACTTTGAATCTCATCTTCATCACCAAAGCTTAATTTTAGTTCATCTCCATTATCATATCTAAATGTAGCTGAATATAATCTACCACCTCTATCATTATATGTTAACCAAAGATATGTAAGTTTTGGTGACTTTTTTTCTGCTACTAAATATGTTGCAATATACTCTTCACGAGTCATACCCATTCGTTTTGCGCCCCAATCTATAAAATCATAAAATTTACTCATATCTTAATATCTTATAGTTCTTGCCAACCAAAGTTTTGGTTATCTGTTGTATAATACCATTTCTTATCTTTTACAGAATATAAATATGCAAATTCTTCAGCGTGTTGTGTTCCAAATGTTTCTCTATCTTTGAAGCTACTAGTCATATCATTACTTTCACCACGGTCTCTACCATAAAATACAGTTTCTCCTTTCTTTGGATTGGCAAAAGAATGGTCATCTCCACCTTTAATTGATTTACCTAATGAAGAAATTCCAAATTCTCCTAAGTTTAATAAACGATTAACTTCATCAGCTTTAGTATAATTCTTTTTCAAAGTTGCTCCAACACCATCAACATCTCCATCGTAGTGTATATATGTTCCAGATATTCTACCTTTTTTATCTTCAATAGCAACAGTAGAACGTGTAGCTTCAGTAATTAAAGATTTTGATTCTCTAATAGCAAGTATTTCTTCTTTAATAATTTCTATTAGTCTTTTGTTTGTAATCTTCATTTTATAAATTATTTTGTTTTTGTTCTGTTAGTTTCATATAACTATATATCTTTATTTTTATATCCTTTAATAGGATTTTGTTTTGTATATTTGCATGTTAATTCCTCCATTGCATTTATACGTCTTAATGTTTTTAATTTAGTATTATCCATATCATCTTCATCTTCGACAAATTCACAATTAGGATTATCTGAATGGTTAATGAATCCTCCTAATGGTGTTCTAATACTATCATCTTCAAAATTTGGGTCATATATATGGGTAATACCTATTTCTATTCCGGCTGGAATATCCTCTGTAGCTATTAGTCCTGCTCCATCTATATTTGAGGGTCCTATTGATAAATAAGACGGTAAGGGCTCATAATTCATATAGATTAACTATTTTTACGAATACTATTACTTATATATCTTCGTCTTCATTATCGTCTATAAATCTCTTAATGTCCTCTTTTATCTCTGATACTCTAAATTCCCAATCAAATAATTCTTCAGCTGATATTCTGTTAATTTTGTGAAGTTTTTTTGCTTTATTAAAATCTTTTTTAGCTTTCGCTAACATATTTTCAAGATTTTTTAAGGTAGCACTAACAGCTCTGTCAGAAACCTTAGTCTTTTTTATTGGTCTGGCTTTGACCTCAAAAGATACATTTTTGAAAAAACTCATAAACTTATGTTCAGCGCTTTCTTCTTTCATATATTATATATCTATTATATTAAACTGTTTCGCCATATAATCCATTCTTAACATCTTTCTCCATTTGAATTTCTTCATCTGTTAAGTCTTCAATAATTTCTTCTTCAGGTTGGTCAACATAAGAATCAGCATCTAAGCCGAAGATGTCGTCAAATGCGGCATCTTCAGCTTCTAGTTGCTTTCGTTCGTCTTCAACAAGTAGGTCAGTTTTCTTATCTCTGATAAATCTATCTCCATCAAATGATACGCCAGCATCTAATGTGAAAAATAGTTTTTTACCAACTTGACCTACTCTGTTTTTATCGAACTCCATATATCTTCTTCCTGTGTTTTCTTCTCCATCCCATCTAAGGTTTAACATTGCGGAAGTCATATGACGTAATTTATTACTTCCAACAAATACACCACCTTTATTTAATTGTAAGATAGTTACGAATGTTGTATATTTTTTAGGTTTGTTTTCTCCTTTATTATTTGCAATCATTAAATCTAAAAACCATTTTTCAGTTTTACTTCTTGTTAAATGGCATTCTTCCTTTACTGTATCATTTACTTCTGTGTAAGAATCTGTTAAAATTAAATCCCAACCTTCATTTAATACTGATTCAATAACTGTTTTTGGACATTCATCTACATAGTCACCAAGAAATAAAATAGGTAATTGTCCCCAATGAGGAAATCTTTTCAAATATCTTGCCATATCTATTTGGCTCATTTCAGCAGAAATAAATAAAACTTTTTTACCAACATCTTGTAATTTTGAAAGTAATTCAATTCCAACTGTAGTTTTACCAATACCTGGAGAACCCGTAAGCATTACATTTGTTCCTGGTGCAAAACCTCCATCACTTGAACAAAATTCATCAAATATAGTATCTGTCTTCATTGTTGTAAATAAAGAACTATCAACGTTCAAATCATCTAATTTAGTTAGATTTACTTTAATACTACTTGATTTTTGTTTAGCATAAGGTTCGTATGCTCCATGATAATCTGTTGAAGAATTCCAACGACCATTAGTAGTTGAGATGTTAACTACTCGTCCTTGATTCTTCTTTACCCAATCATATTTGCTATGACCTGGCTCTATAATTTTTGATTCTGAATTTGTACCTGTACCTTTTAGGATAAAATCTTTTCCTTTTGAGGCTTTGTGAATTGTGTACTGTAATCTGTTTTCTGACATTTGGCGTATGTTTAAGTTAGTATTATGTTTTTGTTATTTATAGTATAAATATAAACAATTTCCATGACATATAAAAATCTGGAGTGATTATTTTCAATTATTTTTCAAAAGTTATTAACAATTATAACAACTGTTGAAGCTTTTGAATTTTACTTCTGATTTTTGGAGATTGTGGTCCTAGCTTTAATACTCTAATAGCCTCTAATATCTCTTCTTGTGTTAATTTGCTTTTATTTTTCATATTATTATTTATTTTTAATAAAGTTATTGACAATTTCTGCTATTGAGTATCCTAGACATACTGTGATAATACCTAAAAACGACATTCCTAAAATTTGAACTATTTCCATTTTATTTGTTTTTGTTATTTAATTATAGTACAAATATAAACAATTTATACGACATAAAAAAATCTGACGTGATTATTTTTCATCTTTTTTAATCTTTATAAGCTAAATACCAACCCCATGGATTGGAATTCTTAAAATCTGGTCGAGTATCTGAAGCATCAATAATATTGAATCCATTATTTTTTAATAATTCTAAAGCTGCTAATTTTTGTTGTTTTTGTTCTGGCCATAACCAATCATGAAAACTAACTGTTATTTGTTCTATTTTTGCAAAATCATTACTATCCATACTTTGCAATAATGAGTACTCTCCGCCTTCAATATTTATTTTAAGAATAGCAATAGTATCTATATTAAATCTTTTACAAAAAGATTTCCAAGATAGTACATCATACCAGCTACCTAAGCCATTATTTGAAACTCCTGCGCCTATACCAGTTTCTTCTATTCTTGCTAAACCATCAAAAGGACCTACAATACCTTTAAATAATCTACAATAAGGAGGAGTATGTTTTTCTTGAGGATCCGCTCCTATTACTCTTCTATTACCTAAAAACATATTAGACCAATCCCATCCTAAACAACCTATATCTACTATATCACCAGAGCTATCTTTATATTTTTCATGTACTGATGAATAGCATAATACTTCATCTTGTCCAGGAATTGTTTGTATGAATTTATTCTTTTTCATTTATTTTTCTACTTGCATAAAATCTAACTCTATTGGTGTTTTTCTACCAAATATTTTTACCATTAATCTTAACTTTTTCTTTTTCTCATTAATGGATTCAATTTCAGCATTAAAACTATTAAATGGACCATCAATAATCTTTACAGTCTCACCAACAATAAAAGGAATGTCGATTTGCTCATTCATTAGTCCAAGTTCATCAACCTTTCCTAATATTTTATTGATTTCACTTTTTGACATTGGAACTGGAACTCCTCCTTTTTTATCTCCTAAAAAACCAAGAACTCCAGTCATGTTCTTTAATATATGAGGAACTTCTCCAACAAGATTAGCCTCAATCAAAACATATCCAGGTAATACACTTTTCTCTCTACTTATTTTCTTTCCATTTTTTATTTTATAAACTTTTTCTGTTGGAACAATAATCCTAGAAACAAAATCTTGTATACCTAATCTATCTACTTCCTTTTCAATATAAGCAACAGTCTTTTTTTCTCTGCCACCCATTACCCTTAGTACATACCAATTATTCACTTTCTCCATTCTTCTTGTGTTATTGTTTAATTTTTTAACCATTTTCTTAAATCATCTATCCACATGTCGGATAATATCCATCCGCTCCATGCTGCAGCTGAAATTATAATTATATCTAATAGGATGTATGGGTCTTTCATATTTGTCATTACTAGACCAATTAATGATACAGCACCCCATCCTATTAAAATAGTTGATGCTATAAGTGCTAAACGTGATAAATTTCTACTCATTTTTACAATTTTTAATGTTAATACTAATTTTTAGTGGAGAATATCGGATTCGAACCGATGACCCCTACAGTGCAAGTGTAGTGCTCTAGCCAACTGAGCTAATTCCCCGTCTTTTATTTCCAAAATACTTGTACCAGAACCAATATTATTGCTAATAATAATGATACGTATGTTTTAGGTGTTAATGATTCACCCATGAAGTAATATGTACAAAACGCAAATGATATAATACCTAATGAAAATACTAATAGTCTTTGTGGCCATAATACTCCACCAAATCCTTCAAATGACATTTTAGTAGCTATAATAAACATATAACTAATAGGAACTCCTAACAATGACAAATATATAGGATTCTTATCGAACCATTTCCATACAAATTGGCCATTTATTTGAAACCACACCGTTAATTGCGTTACAAAAAATAATAAACTGCTTAATACTATTAACTTTATATTCATATGTTTTGTTATATTATTATAATTACATACTTTATGCAAAATTTACATAAAAATTATAATTATTTTTATTTTTTATTAAAATAATTCTCTTGTTGTTGTTAAAAAATGTGAGATGAAGGTTTCTCTATGGTGTATACTTCCTCCGCTCTCTTTAATTGCTTTTATGTGTGCTGCTGTACCATATCCTTTATTTGAATTCCATAAATAACCTGGTATTTCTAAGTCTAATCTTTTCATCTCCAAATCTCTTTCAGTTTTTGCTAATATAGATGCTGCCGCAATACAAGAATATTTATTATCTCCTCCTATTATAGTTTCATAAGGTATAATATCATCTCCATGACTGAATCCGTGGAATTGATTTCCATCAACTAAAACTAACTCAAATCTATTAGATTTATATACATTCTGGAGTGATTCGTTCATTCCTCTTAAAGTAGCTTTTAATATATTAGTATTATCGATTTCTTTTGGAGATATATGAACTATGGCATACCCTAGTGTATTTTCCAGAACAACTTCTCTTGCCTCTATTCGTTGTTTTTCATTTAGTAATTTTGAATCTTTAACTAAAGGGTGTTGAAAACCATAAGGCATTATACATGACGCTACAGTGACAGGTCCACTTAATGCTCCTCTTCCTGCTTCGTCTACACCTACTTCTATTTTGTCTTTATCTTTACTAAAAGAGCCGTGTAATTTAATTTCTTTCATATTGTTATATGAGAAATCAAAGAGTTGTTTATGATTTAGAGTTGTTCAATTTATAAAGTTTTCTAAAATAAGGTATCCAATATTTTTCTAATATGTTTCTCCAATTTTTATCAGGAAACATTTCACCATAAAGAGTATCTGTATATTCTTTAATATTATATTCTGATGTATTAAAATATTTAATATGACCAACAGCTTCTTCTGCTGTATTAAACTTTTTAACTTTATAATAGTCTCTAACTATACCAACATCAGTTGATATAAAAGGTATTTTACACGCAGCAACTTCAGCAAAATATGTTGGTAAACCTTCTGCTCTAGAACAGCAAATTACAATATCAACATCTTCATACATTTTAGGTCCATGCTCTCTTCCTGATATTATAACAGGTTCTATATTTGCAAGTTTACATATATCCATAAACATTTCTGGCCTTTTAATATATTTCCAATCTTCTTTAGGATTATCTCCAACAAAACCAGCTCTTTTTATTTCTTTTACTTTCTTATAAGGTTTGAATTTATCTCCATTTACTCCAATTGGAAGCATTTGAGCGTCAGCTCCTTTTTTTCTAATTTGATTAGTAATATAACCATTTATACCACATACTGGTCTAGTAAACCAACCATCATGCCATCCATGATTAAAATGTTCTGAATCTATATCTAATTCGCAATGATAAACTGGAATAAGTTTACTCTTGAATAGAGCTTGGTCTTCTAAAGGAAAGTACCAACCTGAATCACAAACATGTGCCATGTGAGGGTCTATAATTATAAGGTCGTAATTTTTCCAATTTTGTTCATTAAAAAACCAAGAGTATTTATCAATATCACCCCAATCTACTAAATCAAAATAAATATTTTGGTAGCTTTCATCTATAATTCGTTTAATATCTCTATTAATGATACCCATGGCTCCTGCTGATAAATCACCGAACATTAAAATTTTTATAGTTTCCATATTGTTAGTAAACAAACGTCATTATTAACATTGTCACTAACATTCCTATCACCGCTATAGCGAAGAATGCCATTGAATCTACTTTATTTTTCATATCTTTTGTTTTATTTATAGTGTTCTCCACCAACCCAAAGAACTAAACTTTTTCTAACTCCTTTAGTGATTGGAGAAACTCTATGCATTAAAAAACTTGGAAATAATACTCCAACTCCTAAACCTCTAGGACCTATTTGACTATTATATAGTTCTCCATTTTCTGATCCACCTAATGATATTTCTAAATCTCCTCCTTCATATTCATCAGTATCAGACATTTGTATTGTAATGGAAACTTTTCTAAGAGATGCATTTCCAGGTCCAATATCTTGGTGCCAATTATAATGTCCAGCTTCTGATGCATGATATTCAGTATATTGTATTTGTTCTAATGCAGAATGTAGATTAAATTTCCATAAATTATCATTAGCAGTCGATCCTAAATATAACATACGTTTATATAACCAATCAAAATCAGAATTTTTAGGAATCCATTTAACTCTAGAACTCCTAATAGAATCATTTGATTCTGCTATTGTTGTTGCTTTTTTAGCTTCTGGTAATTTAGAAACTAATTTCATAACTTTTTCAACCTCTTTTTTAGTTAAGGCTTCCTTAAACCAATAATATGTTTGGGGTTGATTTGTTTCTTTTGAAAAAAGGTAATTCTTCATGTATTTATATTAAGTATAGAATAATTGTTTCATAAAAAAAGGACTCCGAAGAGTCCTTTTTCTTAAATAATGGGAAAACGATGTGACAGGATTATAGATTACCTGCAATTCAATAGTTTGCTGTTAATGAGGACGACCATATATTCGAAATGCCTTTCAATATCTTAATAAAACCTCGATAAGTTCTATCATTGATATTAGCTACTACAACTAATATATGTACTTTACACCACAAACAAGTGTTATTCAGTCACGAGATAGGATTATGTTTCCAATACCTATACGTCCGGCCAGAATCTAGTTAATTCTGTTTGTACCGAATGCCATGAACCTTAGAAGTTATCTAAGTGCTGTTCTCCATTTGGAGAATTAGTGGACCATCGCCCTGTTCATACGTCTTAGCAGCTTCTGAAACTGCTGTTCGACAACACATCAGTATTTTTGGGAGCTACCCAGTAAATACCTTTTCCCATTAAATCAAAGAACTTTCTTTGTGGAGATGGTGGGTTTCGAACCCACGTCCATTAAGCATCCACAGTAGATTTTTTTACAGCATAGGATAAGTTTTTCTAAACTTCCAAAACATGATAGATTTTATTAAACCGTTATTGTAAGGTGGTTTATGGAATCAATATCATCGCCATTCATCATACACAATGAGTCGTTTCATTTTACATCTAGTAATTTACTAACTCTCGTAAACTCAATTACCTGATATTGCATTGCTTACCTATTAGGCAGCCATCGCAAGTTGTTGCTCGCCAATTACGAACTTGATGAAGGTCATCACCCTTACTGAATCTAAAGCTTCTCTCAAAATGTCAAAGCCAGTCATCCCCATACGTTAAAGAACTAATAGTTGTTATATATCCAAAAACAAATTTGTTTATATTTATTTTACTTCTTCAAATTCTACATCTTCTACTTCTGTTTCATCAGATGTAGTTTGTGTCTCTGATTCATCAGTACTTGCTTGAGAATACATATGTTGAGAAGCAGTACTCCAAATTTGATTCATCTTTTCAAGAGTCTCATCAATTAAATCTAAATCTTTAGATTCTTTTGCTTTTACTAATTCATCTTTCAAAGATTCAAGTTCAGATTTAGAATCTTCTGGTAATTTATCTCCATATTCTTTTAATTGTTTTTCTGTTTGAAAAATCATAGAATCTGCTTGATTAAGTTTATCAATTTCAGCTTTTTTATTAGCGTCAGCCTCTGCGTTTGCTTCTGCGTCAGCCTTCATTTTATTTATTTCTTCTTCTGTTAAACTACTTCCAGATTCAATTTTAATATTTTGACTTTTACCAGTTCCTTTGTCATTTGCTGACACAGTGATAATACCATTAGCATCAATATCAAACGTTACTTCAATTTGAGGAATTCCTCTTGGTGCTGGTGGAATATCAGTTAATTGGAATCTACCTAATGTTCTATTATTTGCAGACATTGGTCTTTCTCCTTGTAATACGTGAATATCTACTGCAGGTTGATTATCAACTGCTGTTGAGAATACTTCACTTTTGGAAGTTGGAATAGTTGTATTTGCATCAATTAGTTTTGTCATTACACTTCCCATAGTTTCAATTCCTAATGAAAGTGGAGTAACGTCTAATAATAGTACATCATTAACTTCTCCAGTTAAAACTCCTCCTTGAATTGCTGCACCCATTGCTACAACCTCATCAGGATTTACTCCTTTAGATGGTTCTTTTCCAAATAATTTCTTAACAGCATCCTGTACAGCAGGAATTCTAGTAGAACCTCCAACCAAAAGAATTTCATCAATATCTCCTGCTTTTAATCCAGCATCCTTTAATGCCTTTTTACATGGAGCTAATGTCTTTTTAACAAGGTCAGCTGTTAATTTATCAAATTGAGCTCTTGATAATTTTTTAACAAAGTGTTTTGGTCCAGTCTGATCTGCTGTAATATATGGTAAATTTATTTCAGATTCGCTAGAAGTTGATAATTCACATTTAGCTTTTTCTGCAGCTTCTCTCATTCTCTGTAAAGCTGCAACATCTTTAGTTAAATCTACTCCAATTTCAGCTTTAGATTCTTTTAACATCCAATCCATAATTGCCTCATCAAAGTTATCTCCACCTAAGTGAGTATCACCATTAGTAGATTTTACTTCAAATACGCCATCTCCAAGTTCTAAGATTGAAACATCAAATGTACCACCACCAAGGTCATACACAGCAACTGTCATATCTTTATTCTTTTTATCCATACCATAAGCAAGAGCTGCCGCAGTTGGTTCGTTAATAATTCTATCAACTTTCAAACCAGCAATTTCACCAGCTTCTTTTGTTGCCTGTCTTTGAGAATCATTAAAATAAGCAGGAACAGTAATTACTGCATTCGTTACAGTGGTACCTAAATATTCTTCTGCACTTTTTTTAATATTCTGTAAAACTACAGAAGATATTTCTTGAGGTAAATATTCTTTATTATCTACTTTAATTTTAATTTGGTCTCCTTTTTTAACAACATCATACGTAACTTTTGATATGTCGTTTTTAATTTCTGAGTATTTAGAACCAATAAATCTTTTTACAGAATATATTGTGTTCTTTGGGTTTGTGACCATTTGTCTTTTTGCTGGGTCACCTACTTTTCTATCTCCTTTTATGTATGCAACTATAGATGGAGTAGTTCTTTTACCTTCAGCATTTACAATGATAACTGGGTCACCACCTTCTATTACTGAGATACATGAGTTTGTTGTTCCTAAATCGATTCCGATTGTTTTTCCTTTTTTTGTCATAATCCTAAAATTTATTTAATGTTAATTATTTGTGTTGGTGTTTCTGGTACTAGAGGTATTTTAATTGTTAATAAACCATCAGCCATTTCTGCTTCTAATTTACCTAAATTATATTTTGGACTTATCCTCCAAGCCAGGTTAAATGAACGGTTCGCTATATTTTTTACAATATAGTTTCCAGTTTCAATATTTGAATCATTAGATTCAATATTTGGTTTATCGTAAGTGACTCTAAGCGTATCACCGAGTTCTACTTCGATTTCAATATCTTCTTTATTGATACCAATAACAGCAAACTGGAATTCCAGGCCGTCTGATTTTTCAATAATATTTAATGGATATTTGATTTTGGCATCTATTGCCGTTGTGAATTCTGATACAGTATCAAATAGATTCCTGAACATCAGATCTGTTGGGAATAATCTCTCCCTAAAGGTTAAGTAATTTGTCATAATTCTAAAATTTATGTTTATATTAAATAGATAATGCCTCGTAAGTACATCGTCTATAGTATATATATAAGATTTTCTAAAAAAGTTTCACTTTTTATAATTTCTTAATATGTTTCTTTATTTCTTCTGCTTTAGTGTAATAATTATAAGATAATGACTTATAGTCTTTACGTTGACCGTATAAGTCACCAAGTATCATTCTTAACATTGAATCTTCCTTTTTATATACTACACCATTATCACAAACAATAACATTTGTATTTTTTCGTTTGTTCTCTACCTCGTCAGGTTTAACTTTTTCAATAAATGCATCTGGCGAAATATTAAATTGTCTCATTATTGAAGGATATAGAGAAGCAAAATCAAATGCAGCTACTCCTTGATGATAACCTTTAATTGGTTCTTTTACAAACGCTCCTGCATATTTACCATCTTTTTCATTATCTTCTTCTGAATATTCTACTCCTATTCTTTTACCAGATTCAAGTAGTTTTCTAGCTATTAAAGATTCTGTAATTGCTACTGGTGATGATGCTTTATATAGAGCCATTTGTGTAATATTTGAAAGTGTTAAAAGAACTTCCATTGATTTTAACCTTTGGTCAATATAATAAACTAATATTGAATCGACCACATTATAGTAAATATATTTTGTAAAATCACTTTCATAAAGATCTTGTAGTCCTCCAGTATATTTAATCTTATGGAGATTTAATACTTGACCTGATACAAAATCAAGAGCATTTGATTCTTTAACCTTTACACTTCTATCATATTTATCATATAGTGCCATATAGTCGAGAATTCCGATATGAAGTGGTCTGCTGTCCTTTCTATCAAGTTGCTGTGTCATACCAACCTCGCTTATATCAATATTAAGTATCTTGCATCTATTTACAATATACTGCCAGTCATAGTTAATAAAGTTCCATCCTGTCATCATCGGGAACTTAGGTAAAAACTTCATTAAGAAGGTGTATACCATATCATACTCAGATTCGAATTTCTTATATGTAAATTTCCAATCTTGGTCTAAGTCTTTGAAATATTTATTAGTATCATCTTCAATCTTTTTGATTTTATCAGATGCCATATCTTCAAGACCTAATACAATTGCTTTTCTGTCTGGTGTAATTATTGAGAATGAAAGTATCCTAGTTTTAGCTTCTTCAGCTTTAGGAAAACCATCTATAATCTCAGTCTCAATATCTACAAAATATGTTTTTGGTAAATTATATGCAAGAATTTCATCTCTATCTCTTTTAGGTAAACTATTCATAAAATAAGTTAAAGAAAACTTATTATATTGTCTTGCATTTCCAAGTTTAACTGGTCTTCCATCCCAGTTTTTATATTTGTCACTTACATTTCTATCCTTTGCATCACAAACATACCAATTTTGGTATTGCTTAATAGGATATTGTTTGAAAGCGACATTACCTTCCTTGTCGTAATATGAGATAATTATTTTATCCTTCTGTTGTTCTATATCTAATATCATACTTTATTTTGTACCTGAACTTCCAAAACCACCTCCACCTCTATTAGACTCTTCTTCATATAAATCTTCCACTTCTACTTCTTCTACTAAAGGTTCTCCTAATGGTAATAATACAAATTGTATGATTTTATCTCCTGGGCTAATAAATTGGTCTTCTTTTCCAACATTTGTTAGATTTATATGAACTTCTCCTTGGTATCCGCAATCTACTACACACGCTCCAGCATATAATTGTTTCTTAACTGCAACTCCAGATTTATTAAAAGCCACTAGAGCAAATCCTTCTGGTACATTGACCTTTACACCGGATGGAATAAGACATGAATTTCCTGGAAATAATCTTATTTTTTGTTGGTCTTCTGGAACGAAGAAATCTATTCCAGCATCTGTTGAATTTGCTCTAGTTGGAGTCTTTACGTCTCTAATTTTTGATATTCTCATAATTATTTTGTTATGCTTATTGAATTATTAGTTTTCACTATTACACAATTTCCATAGTGATATACCGTGATACCATCTCTACTCGTTACTTTTGTTAAATTACCGTAACTTGGGGCTGTCGTTGCCGCAGTTAATAATACAAATAACGCTGCTATAACTGTAATTACTCCAATTCCTGCTAAAATTTTCTTTTTCATTTTTTTATTTTTTGGTTTTTAATTTTTGTCTTATTGTATTTCTTTTAGAAATCAATTTAGCTGTTTCTTCTTCATTCTCTCTTATCTTTTTCTTTTTTAACCTTTTATCTATTTGATTGATTGCATCAAGACTTTCTAATCTCATTTTGTTTCTTCCGTTTCTTTTACTCATTTTGATTTATTACTTTTTTTTGTTATTCTTTTATCTATTCCTTTTTCTATTTGAGTTGTAATGTACATTCCAGCGACAAAACACGCTCCTCCGTACAGTATGATAGCTATTGTTTCCATTAATTTATTAGTTTAATTGTTAATGATATTATATACTAATTTTGAAAAATGTTTATATAAAAAAGGGTCCCAAAAGGGACCCTTGTTAATGGTTAAAAACACCTAGAATTTTTAATTTCTAACTCTTTTACTTAACTTCTTACTTTTTATCAACAAAGAAAGAAACGATAAGAACTAGTACTACTAGTCCTACGAATCCACCTTCACCGATTGAAGTCACCATACTTGTTAAATTAGATATTACATCCATTCCAAATACGTTTCCTCCTGTAAGAACTTGCCATAAAATTGTTAAAGGGAATACAGCTAGCATTATACCAGTTAATCCACCTAAAAATCCGTTTAGCATTTTAATTACATTATCCATAGTGTTTTGATTTTTTTTGTTAATTATTTATTTAATTAGTGATTAGAATCGGTACGATAAACCTAAGTTAAACGAACCGTTTCTTTCTCCATCATCATTAGCATTTGCATCCATCGTGTAGTTAGGTTCAACATTCAAATTCTTCCATACATTGAATGAATAACCCAAACCTACTGATAAATTATCAAAAGTTTCTTCAGTTGGAGCTTGTAAAGATACAAATAAATTAGCATTGTGGTTATACCTTGCTAATAAATCATACTCTTCACCGTTCTTTACCAAACCTACTGAACAGTTATCAGCACAGTTGTACATGATACCTAAATTGTTCGTGAAGTTCTCGACTGAGTAAGACTCTCCCTCAGCAGGAGCATTGTAAGACGATACAACTGTAAAGTCTTGAGCAGTAGCGGCAAATAAAGTACCCACAGCTAAAGCCATTGTTAAAAACATTTTTTTCATCTTTTTTATTTTTGTTTTATTAAAAAAATTCATCTGACTAATTTTCGTATCTAGGATTTAGCCAAATATAGACCTTTATGGTCTCATTATATATACAATACAACACTTGTGAACATTGCATTGTTAATAAATGTAGTTATTATATACGTTTATGGAAAAAGGTTTATTTTTAATAAATTCCACCTAGGGTAGCAGGGTGTATATGTATAAGGATTAACATATTATGATATTACCGGAGTGAATTATATTACGATATTATGCACTAAAAATCACCCTCGGCAACCTGCATTACTGAGATTCCTTTGTCTCTCCACATCTTTACTACCTTATTTCTATCATCGAAGACACAAATAACATCAGATTTATCTGGAAATACTTCATCAAACCAATCAGATTTTAACTTCTCATCTGGCATATATCTGAAAGGATGATTAGTTGGTCTCATCTTTAATATAGAAAATGGAACTCTATGTTTAGCCAACCAAGACCTTGTAGTTAATTTACAAGATTTACTTCTACCTGAAAATATTGCAATTTTATGGCCACTTTCAGCCAAAGATTGAGCCATCGTTATTACTGCCATATTTGGCTTATCCATCGAGATGTTCTCAGGTGCAAAGAACTTATCCCAATCCATTTTACCATTAGATTTTACACTGAATTCTCTACGTTCATCTATGAGAGCCAGAGTGCCATCTAAGTCAAATATTACCCATTTGTTAGTATTATCAGTCATATTATTATATCTAAGGTTTCTTATTTGTTTATTACATAGCTAATATAATAAAAAAACCTCAGACTAAAAAATCTGAGGTTGTTTATTTTCAAAAGTTATTAACAATTATACTGCTAATAATATGATAAACTTAGAAAATACCAAAGATTATATCCTTACTCTCGATTAAAGTATATGAGAATGAATTCCCATGAATCTCTCTAGCCTTTTCACAAATATCTAAGAAATTATGCCAGTCATCATTAGCTGCAATTACTTGGCAGCCAGCACTCCACTTGTTTACATATGTAGAGGTTTTACCTTCTAGAGCGGTTGCTCTATGAATATTGATTCCAAATAATCCAGTATCTGCAGATTCTTCAATATAATCATATTTGTTATCTTTATTTGCATCTCTATAAACTGTTACTGGTTCTTTTTGTCCGAGTGCAGTATACTTACCACCATGTAGTCTAATCTTATGAGAACGTCTATATTGGCCAGGTTTTAGTATTGCACAGCCCTTTTCTAACATAGGATTATCCATGTAGTCATCTCCTGGATCCGTTGTACAACTATATTCATTATAAATCCAGCCGCCATGTTCACACTTATACGCGATTGTCATTAAGTCATCAAATTTATTAGTTACTGTTCCATTAGTTTCAGAGTTTCTAATACCAATGATGTTAACGTCGTATCCTTTATTACTATTATCAAGAAAATATTTATAGCCCTTATCTTCTACTGTTTTTTGAATCTGTTCTCTTGTATATTTCATAATTTATTTATTTGATTTCATCTATGAATTTCTGAACCTCTTTTCTAGTTGCTTTTATTGTAAAGGATATATCTGCTGCATATCTTTTAATCTCTTTGCCATCCTTATATATGATAATGGTCGGAACAGATTCAATCCCTTTGTGTTTATTCGTCTGTTGACAAGGAACGCATTCTTTTGAAAGCTTAATATAATCTATGCTACAGTTTTCAAGACTATCTATCCATACCACGCTGTTCTTTTCATTCCAATCTGCGTTAATAGATAAAACATGTACTTGCGCGGTACTTGTTGTAGATGAACATATTATAAGTATTAAAAATAATACATATACACAAAATATTTTAAGACTATCTCCCATAAACTCTGTCTTCAATTCTATCTAAAGATTCTTGCATCTTTATAATATCTTCCTGAGTCTGTAAAATAGTATTACGTATTAGTTCGTCTTTAAGTTCATATTCTATTCTAGTAACTTCTTGTTCAGGAAGAGTTTTAGCTTCGGCAATATCAGCCTTTAACATAAACCACATGCTTATAAAAGAAGCCATAACGACTCCTACGCCAACTAATGTTTTGATACTTACATTAAAAGCTGTATTTTCATTTAATTCTTTACCCATTGGTTATATTTCAGTTTTTGAGAAACCTAATTTATTTAGTCCCCATAATATAGGTTCTACTCTAAAGAAAGCACAAACTCCAAAATATAGAAAACAATACCAACATGTATATACTATACTACATGCAGCAAATACAAGATATAGCCCTCTTAATGAAGTCCATCCTTTCCAATTTTTAAAGTTTAACCATTCTAGTTTTAATAACCCTTTTAAGGTTGACCATCCGTTCTTAACGAAATTTTTGATTGTTTCTAACATTTTATTATTATTTTATTTTCCTATGTTTACACCTTTATTTGAAACATGTTCTCCTACATTACCTGCAGCATAAATACCAAACACCCATTTTACAAAATCTGCCCATTGTGTAAAGTCAGCTTTATCGATTGCGACAAATACTATAGATGTTATAAATAGTATCATTGCGAACATTAGTTTTTTAGATTTTAATTGTAGCCTGAGTTGTGTCATCATATTTTTTTTATATTTAAGGAAGCGTATAGTTTATTACGTGAATAATACCAACAGTACTTATTACACCCACAATAAATCCAAATTGTCTTTTATTCCACCACTTCTTGTCTCTTTCATATTGGTCTGCATAGATATTTATTCTATCGTTCAGCAACATAATCTCTTGATTTTTGAAATCTATAATCATAGAATCTTGCTTAGCCAAGAACATGAAGTTCTTTATCTGTTCGTCTTGTTGACCTATTAGAATATTATTTATAGAATCTTGTTGCGTCAAAGTATCTATGACTGCTATAATCTCATCTAAATCTGCTTGAGGAACTTTAACAGTATCCGTCTGTGAGAATGCATTCAATGAGAATAAACATAGTAATATGAGGATTATCTTTTTCATTATTTTTTATATTTTCGTTTTATATCTAATTAAATATATTATAAGTTACCACTTTCCTCATGTAGCACTATAAATTCTAGTACTAAGTCTTCGCTTTCTAAGTTTATTCCATACAGCATATTACTTTGTATTTATTTTTATTTATCCCTTAAAACTTGTTTCTTACCGCCAAAATATGTATATGCATGACCTTCAGTTATTAAAGTTTCATTTATATTTATTGGATTTTCTTCTAAATCCAATATAAAAAGTTCTCCAAGAACTCTTCCATATTTTCCTACACCATGGGACTTTAATCTAAAATATCCAGGTTTTGATGATGTTTCACTTAAAAGTTCTATTACTCTTGCTTTTGCAGCTAATCCTTTCTTCTTTTCTTCTAAGTCTCTTGTTCTAGATTCCCAAGCATCAAGTCCCATAAAACGAATTCTTTTCTTAACCCAAATATCAAAACCGACATCTATAAGAGCATCTACAGTATCTCCATCTATAACTCTTTCTAGCTTAGCTCTATAAATATATTTATCCATTGTATATTATTAGTATACTCTATATATCTAATATAAATAATTATATTTATGAATTATCTTCAACAAATTTGAATCCATTCCAATAATAGTATGTCGTTGTTCCTGTTTCTCTATACCAACCTTTTGGCGGATCGCCATCATCATCTCCTCCTGTAGCATTTGGAGTAGAACTTAAAAGGAAAAGTCTACTATAAAATGTATCCATGTGGGGAAGATGTGCAGCATTTCCATGATGCAAATTTCCAGAATTGAAAGAAGAACCAGTACAAGCATAAGTACACTGGGCATAGGTTGAAGATAATGGATATGAATCGGAAGTACTCCAACCGTAACCATGTGCATAACTACCATACGAGAACCATGTGGATGAACTAGTACCTCCCTGTCCGGGATCGGTCATAAAAGCATATTGAATATACCACGAAGTAGTAAAACTTAAACCTGCTGGATCTACATCTCTATCAACATTGACATAATCAACTTGCGTATGAAGTCTTCCTTGACTACCTAAACCGTTCCAAGCTGCACTTCCTTGAGCTGCTGTCCAGTCAACAGTTAAATTAACGCCGTTAATTGTAGCTGATCCAATACCAGCTGAATCAAGAGTCATTGTAGTTCCTGACGTATTAGTATGGAAAATGTTTGATGCAGAAAGATTACCAAGACCTGATGAGGATGCGTCCAATCGAATAATGGGTTTTACCATACCAGAAACACTCATATCTACAGTATATATTTGTGAAGGATGAGTATAACTATTATACGAACCATTCATCTTTCCAGTTCGATATGGTGTATGGGAAACATAATTATTTCCACTTACAGGGGCTTCTAAATTTTGATGTTTTCGATGTGCCGAGCCATAAACAAGATAATGGCCATGTGGGTAAACTGTGCCATTTCCTGATGTTTCATTGGTAGTTTTGGTATAGATGTTAAAAAATTGGAAAGGATAATCCAAATGGTTGGTAGTTCCTTGCCATGTGGTTGTTTCGTTTGTGATTATTGTTGTGCCAGTTGATTGAATATTTAATCTGGTAACATTTCCATATTCATCAGCAATCCAAGAGTGACCAATAATACCCCAAAGGTCGACTGGCATTAATCCTGCCGCGTCATGGTATAAATATCCATTAGCTGATTCTAGAGTATCTGAATTTATATAATAGAATCCGTGCGGGTTGGCAGCTCTAATCTGGGTAGAATTACGATTTGAATCAAAACAGTCAGGATCGGCTAGAGATGCTGCGTATGCATCAAAATTTCCAAACCATAGGTAAATTTTCTTTAAAGGCATTCGTGAGTATACTGAAATCATATTATTATTATTATAATTCTTCTAACCATTTATATCCATTCCAATAAGTCCAAAGTGTAGATGAGCCAGTTTCTCTATACCATCCATAAAGTGGATTACCATTATCATCTCCTCCTGATGCAGCTGGTGTAGAACTTTGTAATGTAATTTTAGCATTAAACTGTGTAGGTAATTGCTGACAAGACATAGCACTTACACCCGTATGCATCCACCAATGATGGTACGCATTTGAACACCCATCCATTCCTGTATGTGCGTTTTGGTTGCCATGGAGTGGATATGAAAAAGATTCTTGGGCGCCATGGGCATAAGATTGGTTCCAATTATCACAGTCATATTGAATATACCAATTAGAAGATGCAACAGCACCGACAGGTCCAGCAGATTGGGTATTAGCAATACGATCGAGTTGTATGTTATATAAATTTGGAGTATATGTTGGATGTGTAAAACCTGTCCTTACGTTTATAGTTCCAAAACTTGTAGAAGGTAAGGTATTATTTAACTGGTGATAGGAGTATGCAGAGGCTAAGCTTTGTTGAATTGGAAGTGCTCCTATATTAACCCATGGTTTAACATTACCAATAACACCCATATCTAAAGTCATACTCCCAAACATTCTGCCTATCTTATATTTAGATGAACTTATATTGGTGGTCGTAGATGTTAATGTTGTAAAATCTGGGATGTCATGATGCGCGATACCAATTGATATACTCCTAATTCCTTGAAAATCAACACCACCTGTAATTACCTGACTTGCATAACTGCCAATCGCAACCTCACCCCATGTTTTTTGATTTGCAATATCTAACCAAGAATTACCATAAATTTGTAAATCTTTAATTTCAACAACAACCCCTGAATCGTCACCAACCCACGAGCTGTATATACTATTATACGGCGATTGTAATGTATATGCTCCTTGGGAATCTACGTATACATGAGTTGCATCGCCCAATGTAGGAGCATCTATCCAATAATTTCCATCCATAATAGAATGACTGAGGTATCTAGCACCCGAATTAGACGATGATACATGTACTCCTAAATCAGAATGTTCTGGATCGCAAACAGTTGCAGTAAGTCTTTTGTTTCTAGAAAAATATAGCCCAACAAGGTATAATTTTGGCCTTCTGGATATTGAAATCATAATTTAAGATATATTTATTTTATATATACTAATTAACCTGTACATGATACTGTCTTCGTAAATTTAACTCCATTCCAATATGCCCAAACTCTAGTCTCAGTACCTATATATTGTATACTTGTTACCGGGTTTACTCTAAGAGTATACCACCCTATATCAGGATTACCATTATCAATTCCTCCAGCAGAATTTGGTGTAGTACTATCTAAAAATATATATCTCCACCATTCAAGATGTTGCAAATGTGGATGGAAACCGCTATAGGCATGGGTTTGTTGTTGGTGTCCTCCACCAATACTACCATTTACTTGTTGGTCGCAGTTAACATCGTCACATCCATCTGGGCCATGTATTGGATATAAAGTAGCAAAATTATGTCCAAATAATAAAGACCCACTATTATTACGCGCTGTAGTGTATAATATCTTCCAAGATGAGGTATAGTTCGAACAACCTGCCCACCAATTATCCTTTTGAATATAATCAAACTCTATATCTGCTCGCGAAATAGCTGAACTATTACTCGTCCCATTTGGTGTATATGTTGTTGACGTATAATGTCCTACCGAATTAAACGAAATTTGCGTTTTATGGGATATATTACTAACTCTATGAAATAAATCCCACCCTTCTGGAGTATTAACCATGCTATTTGTGTGTAAAGTATTTCCTACTACACCAGTCGGGTTAATAGCATCTTTATCCATTCCAACCATACTCATGTTTACATACCATACCCTGTAAACTTCTCCGTATCCTTGTTGATATGGTGTAAGAGATAATCTTTCAAAGGCATCTGGATAAGTTTGAGTATTGTTTGTCATATCTACATGGGAATGATAACATACTCCATACGTTCTCGCAGCAGAAGTAGTTTCATTTCCAAATTTAACCGCAATATATTGTGATGCGTAAGGTAATTTCGTATCTATTGGATCGACATCATAAGTTTCTTCAGTATCATTCCATTTTTGTTTACTTATTATGTCTAGTTGACCATTTCCCAGGGGCACTTCCATTCTTGCTGTATTTCCAAACGAATCTGCACAATATATTCCAGCATTAGCTCCATTATATTGGTAAGGACCATAACCAAAAGTATATGCCCAAGTAGCAGGATTAGCTCCTTGCGGGTCTAACCATACTCCAGTTGCATCAGCTAATGTGCCTGTATTTCCATCTACATAATAAAAAATTCCAGAAATTACATCCATCTGATTCCCATTTCTTCTCACATTAAATTCATTTCCACCCAGCTGAACACCACTAGTTGCATCCGCAAGATGAGCAGCATAGTTTGGCGTAGGACCAAACCATAATTTTAATGCTTTTCTCTGTACTGCTGGAAATATTGAAATCATAATTTAAGATATATTTATGATTTATATATCTTAAATTATTATATGTGTAAATGGAATACTAGTATTTACAACAAGAATGATCTGGAAGGCATTTTTGACCTTGTTCCATCAATTCACAATTATGTGTAGTAGTTTGTGTAACACCACATCCTGTACATATTGATAGTACTAGGGCTAATAGAGTTATTACTATTAGTATTTTAAATACATTTATTTCGTTCCAATCTTTCATGATTTTCTTAGTTTAAATAATTGTTGTTAAGAACCATCAATGTGGTTAGTATGATAAACCATACACCTAATATAATCATTGGTAGTCTCGGTTCTTTTTCTGTGCTATCTTTCATTGTTTTATACTTAATTTTCTATTTTGAATGTACACTACACCTATTGGTACATCAGTTAATTCTCTACCTAGTAAGTCATATATTCTATTATCGTTGATAGTATTTAATGGTAATTCTGTAATTGATAATGGTTGTGCTGTTATAGCTTCCCATTGATATGTGTTTGGATTATATACTAATGAGTCACAACCTGAACAAGTATAAATTGCTCCCATAACATATATGTAAGCATCATAACAAACCTTTAATGTATCAGTTAAAGATACTTGTCCGAAAAAAGCATTTACTCCTGACCCTGAATAGCATAGACTTGTATTACATACTGTCCAATCCCATATTATAGTATCTACCATGTTAGATAATCCACCAGCATTTCCTGCTAATATAAGTGGATGGTTTATTGTTGATGTTGTTGTATACGATATTGAATCACAATAGTTGACTTGAGCTTGTGATTGAAGTCCAAATATAAGAAACAATGCTAATAATAGTTTTTTCATTGTTTTCTTATTGTTTTCTTATATATTCTAAAATTATATCTAGTTTCTTTTTCATTTCCTCAAGATTTTCTGCTGCCTTTTCGTGATGACGAGAAAATTGGTTCTTTACTTCATACAAACTAAATACTAAAAATCTATATAACGCATATAATGCTCCTAGTAATAATACTAAGGGTAATCCATAACCTTCTATAAGTT
>Ga0208299_1000694_pt1 | contig 29404 bp, 19 predicted proteins | sample 15_taG_FD_184089 | JGI IMG/M metagenome (GOLD analysis project Ga0208299, IMG submission 184089) | Marine viral communities from the Subarctic Pacific Ocean - 15_ETSP_OMZ_AT15312 metaG (SPAdes) (version 2) | ecosystem: Environmental > Aquatic > Marine > Oceanic | place: Pacific Ocean | collected...
ATAAAGGCAGGGGATAAAGCAATTATAGCTGGCAATGGAAGTAGTTATGCCACACAACCTGCAGGCACTACAATGGTATATAATCAGAATGATGACGTTCTTATTAATGCATCAGGAGGGGAAATTAAGATTGGGGGAGCATATGGCAATAGACCAACAGGCGTGGATATTGGGCCAACAGATGGAGACATTGATATATGGGCATTTAGTGCAGGATCTAAAATAAACCTAACAGGTACTGGAGGAATTGATTCGTTAAGCGTTCATAACTTTCAATTCGACAATGGAATAACATTAGCTGGAATAGCAGGAGTAGCTGGAGAGGTAATAGCCTCGGCAGGACCAGGTGCGCCATTGGCATGGAGTACTGTCTCAAGTTTATTGCATCTAACCACTTCTAATGTGTTTACAGGAGACGCTACTAACACTCCTACAGCAACTGATCTTATAAAGCTAGATTTAGCACCAGCAGCCACCTTTCCAGATATCACTATAGGCAAGACTGGTCCTATAACACTTACACATACACTTGGACTCTATTACGCTGCTGTAACTCATCCTCTTGGCGATCTGAATTTATCTTATGGCTTTGACGCATTAGTTCAAAGCCCACTAACAGGGACTTTAAATACAGCACTTGGAATAGGGGCACTACAAGAGGTCGTAGCAGGTAGCTATAACACAGGTGTAGGGCATAGTGCAGGCGCAGGTACACAAGATACAGCGCACAACACAGCACTAGGATTCAACGCATTAAAAGGAGTTGCTCCAAACACAGTTGGCAACTATAATGTAGCGATAGGAAGTAAGTCTATGGAGTTTATGAACTCTAATGTGGCTGACTCTAATACTGCTGTAGGTACGCTCTCTTTAGGCGCGCTTTCAACAGGAAAAGGAAATGTTGCTATAGGTTATGACGCAGGGTTTGGTATAACAACAGGAACAGCAAATATTGCTATAGGAAGGGACAGTATGCTAACTGCATCAGTAAACGCAAGCGAAAATGTGGTTATAGGCGATACTACCGGACAGAATATAACTTCAGACGAAAATGCCATTATTGGTGCATCAGCTGGCAACACTCTTGTTAATGGACAGAAGAATGTCCTCGTAGGTCACTCAGCAGATGTAAGTGCTAATGCTGATTCTGATGCAGTAGCAATAGGGGCTAATTCAACAGCTGGGGGTGCATCAATAGCTATAGGATCGTTGTCTAATGCTGCGCAAGATGGCATAGCCCTAGGAGGAAGAGCCACAGCTACAGCACCTCATTCAATTGCATTAGGAAATTTATCTGCAGCTCCAAACCTACAAACTATTAACATTAATGTCGTAGGTGGTGTTGCTCCTGTTCTACAGGGAGGATTAGTTACTGCTCCAATAGGCGCACCACTCCCTCCACCACCTCTTACTGGAGGAGATGTGTATGTGGTTTCAGGGGTTATGTTACCAGGATCAGCTAATCCTTGTAATGTACTTTGTATAGTATAAAATTAAATTATTATTAATCAAATCAAATTAAATCAAATGGAAAACAAGAAACTTACCGAAGAAGAATTAACCAATATCAAAGACCTGAATAAAAAACTTTATGATAGTCTATTATCTATTGGGGACATGGAAGCCTCTATTTGGGCTTTAACTGAGAAGAAGAAGATGGCTATTAGCGAACACCAAAAGACTATTTCTACTATGACTCAAATTCAATCTGAGTTAGGAAAGAAATACGAATCTACGAAAGTCGATATGTCTACTGGCGTTTTAAGCTAATGTTAATACGAAAGATTTCTATAGGCTTGGACTTCAAGTCAAATGCGATGCATTATGTGTTAAATCAACCTGTTTTAGGGGGGAAAGCTAGTATACATCTTATTCAACAACTCGCTGATGGACAAGTAAAAATTTGGATAGAAAATAGCGACAAGACCATAAAGTTATGGAAGTATTTTAATACGAATATGGCCTATACTTTAGAATATAACATAGAAAAATACTAATATGCGTTCTCCAACTTTATTTTTAATTCGCCCTAAAGGGGGGCGGAGATATGATAATATTAAGAAGTTTGGTGACATTGATTTTATAACCTCAAGTTCTCAAGAGGACCATAAGGTTTCCAATCGGTATGGCGAGGTTATTGCCACTCCTATAGGTTACAAAGGAGATATTGAGCCAGGAGATATGTTATTAGTTCACCACAATGTCTTTAAGAAATATTATGATATGAAGGGAAGAGAAAAATCTGGACCTTGTCATTTTCGTGATGATATCTTTATGGTTAACAATGATCAATTCTTTTTATATAAACATGACAATAAATGGCATACTCATTCTAGATATTGTTTTGTAAGGCCTTTAAATAATGAAAATTCCAACCTCTTCAACATGAACATCGAGAACAACAACCATTTGAGTTTGATTGGTCAAATAGTGTATTCCAATGATGAGTTAGAGGACATGGGGTTACATAAAGGGGATTTGATAACCTTTCAACCTCATTCGGAATATGAGTTTATGATAGAAGGCGAGAAACTTTATAGAATGTTTACACGTAATATATGTACAAAGATTTAGATGTAAGTAAATTAAAAGCACGTATTATTGAGGCTGGGCAAGAAGCTGTCAAGCAGCTCATTAATGTGGCTAAAGAAGAGATTATTAAGCCTGATCCCGAAGATGAATTGGCGGCTGATCGTTTAAAGAATGCAGCAGCTACTAAAAAGTTGGCTATTTTTGATGCCTTTGAGATTCTTAAAAGGATAGAGGAGGAAAAAGCTATTTTAGAAGGCACTGAAGTTTTAATGAACAACAATGCTACTCAGGGGTTTGCCGAGAGAAACTCAAAGTAGAATGGAAAATGTCCTATATGAAGTTATTGATCCTAAGATTCCCGCCGGGGCGAGACTTAAAAAAAACAAGGCTAAAACTTGGGACTATGGCTACCACCCAAAATATGATATGGTCGTCATCTCTAAAGATGGGACTTTAGGAGAAGTTTATGAGGTTAATGGGTTACGCATAGGCTTACCAAAAAATACTACCAAATTACCGAAAGGGGCTAACCGATGGGTGGCTTCGGATTACCCTAAAGAGCTACGTCGTCTAAAAACTATTTTTGATTGGAACAAGAGGGATAATGTCTATAAGAATAAATGGATTTCTTATATTGAAGAAGAATATAATAGACGAGATGATGGTCATTGGTTCATTAACAATGGAATAGAGACGTATATTACTGGCACCCACTATATGTATTTGCAGTGGACTAAAATTGATGTCGGCAAACCTGAGTTTAGGGAGTCTAATAGGATATTTTTTTTATTTTGGGAAGCGTGTGTTGCGGATACCCGTTCCTTTGGAATGTGTTACCTTAAAAACCGTCGTTCAGGCTTTTCTTTTATGAGTTCAGCAGAAGCCGTTAATACGGCTACTATTACCAGGGATGCTAGGATAGGAATACTATCAAAGACCGGGGCTGATGCCAAGAAGATGTTCACCGATAAGGTAGTTCCTATTTCCAATAATTATCCTTTCTTTTTCAAACCTATTCAGGATGGTATGGATAAGCCTAAGACAGAATTAGCTTATAGAGTTCCCGCTTCTAAGATTACTAGAAAAAACATGGACCAAGTCCACGATTTAGATGTTGATGGATTAGATACTGTTATTGATTGGAAGAACACTTCGGATAACAGTTATGATGGAGAGAAACTTATAAGACTTATACATGATGAGTCGGGAAAATGGGATAGGCCCGAAAACATCCTTAACAACTGGCGTGTTACTAAAACGTGTTTGCGTTTAGGAAGCAGAGTGGTAGGAAAATGTTTAATGGGGTCAACCTCTAATGCCTTAGATAAAGGAGGGGCTAACTTTAAAAAACTCTTTGAGGACTCCAACCCTACTCAGCGTAATGCAAATGGCCAAACGAAATCAGGATTATATTGTCTCTTTATTCCTATGGAATGGAATTTTGAGGGGTATATGGATGAGTATGGGTGGCCCATACTTGAGGACCCTGATGAACCTATTCAGGGGTTAGATGGAGGATGGGTCCATCAATCAGTCATTACCTATTGGAAAAACGAAGTAGAGTCTTTAAAGTCTGATCCGGATGCTCTAAATGAATTTTATCGTCAGTTTCCTCGTTCTGAGTCCCATGCCTTTAGGGATGAAAGTAAAAGTTCTCTATTTAATCTAACGAAAATATATCAGCAGATTGATTATAACGATTCTCTTATTCAAGGGAGATTACTTACAAAAGGAAACTTTCATTGGTATAATGGCGAAAAAGATGGCAACGTAATATGGACACCTGATCCACGAGGAAGGTTTTTTGTATCGTGGCTTCCACGTTTAGAGCTTCAAAATAATTCTTTAAAAAAGAATGGACGAAATTATCCTGGCAATGAACATTTGGGGTGCTTTGGATGTGATCCTTATGATATATCGGGAACGGTAGTTGGTAAAGGCTCTAATGGTTCATTGCATGGACTCACAAAATTCAATATGGATGACGCTCCAAGTAATGAGTTCTTTTTAGAATATATTGCTAGACCTCAGACAGCAGAGATATTTTTTGAAGATGTCTTAATGGCGTGTATTTTTTATGGGATGCCTGTATTAGCTGAGAACAACAAGCCGCGGTTGTTATACCATTTTAAAAATAGAGGCTATAGAGATTATTCTGTTAATCGCCCCGACAAAACTTATAATAGACTTTCTCGCAGTGAGAAGGAACTAGGAGGCATACCTAATAGTTCTGAAGATATTAAGCAGGCTCATGCTTCAGCTATAGAATCCTATATTGAAAAACACATAGGCTTAGATACTGAAGGAGTATATCGTGATCCCACGGAGATGGGATTAATGGCTTTTACTAGAACCTTAACTGATTGGGCTAAGTTTGATATTAATAATCGGACTAAGCACGATGCAGCTATAAGCTCAGGCCTAGCGATTATGGCTAATCAGAAGCATATGTATACTCCCATTAAGAAAGAGTCAAAAATAAAAGTTAACTTTGCAAGGTATAGTAACAAGGGCTCAATGAGTAAAATAATAAATAACGACGACTATGACAGGAATTGATTTAGTGATAGCTCCCATCAGTTTTCCATCACAAACAGCTACAGATGCAGAAAAAGCAAGTGAAGATTATGGACTTAGAATAGGTCAATCTATTCAGTATGAATGGTTCCGACGAGATGGTTCTACGTGTCGTTATTACAATCAATGGTTAGAGTTTCATCGATTAAGACTTTACGCTAGAGGAGAACAACCTATTGGTAAATATAAATCTGAGATTGCTGTAGATGGAGATATGTCCTATTTAAACTTGGATTGGACTCCTGTTCCTATTATTCCAAAATTCGTAGATATAGTAGTAAATGGAATGCATGATAGACTATTTACTGTACAGGCTTATGCTGTGGATGTTTTATCTGCGCAACATCGAGCTCAATTTCAGAAGATGATTGAAACGGATATGATTTCAAAAGATTTTCTTTTAAATACAAAAAAAGAGTTTGGCATTGATGGCTTCAATGTTTCTCCTGATGAAATCCCTGAAAGCGATGAGGAATTATCATTATATATGCAATTAAAGTATAAGCCTGCTATTGAGATCGCTGAAGAACAAGCCATTAAAACTATCTTAGACGAAAATTTCTACGACGACATTAGAAAGAGAGTAGATTACGACTTAACAGTGGTTGGCATAGGGGTAGTAAAACACGAGTTCCTTCCAGGGGCAGGTATAAAAGTTGAATATGTAGATCCGGCTAATATTGTATATAGTTATACTGAGGACCCTTATTTTAGGGACTGTTTCTATTGGGGTGAAGTTAAACAGGTTCCTATAACGGAACTCTATAAGATTAAACCTGACATTACTAAAGAAGAGGTAGTTGAAATCCAACAATATGCTACCGCTTGGTATGATTATTATGGCATTACTCGACAGTATAGAGATGATATTTTTGACAAGGACGTTATAACTCTATTGTATTATAATTATAAGACCACCAAGAAAATAGTTCACAAAAAGAAAAAGATGGCTCATGGTGGGCATAAGGTTATTCAAAAGGATGACACTTTTAATCCTCCTGTTGATGAGGCAGAAAGATTTGGGAAAATAGAAAAAACCATTGATGTTTGGTATGAGGGGATATTAATAATGGGAAGTAATTATCTTTTAAAATGGCAGCTATCTAAAAACATGGTTCGCCCTAAGTCGGCTTCTCAATATGCTCTTCCAAATTATGTTGTTACTGCACCTAGAATGTATAAGGGAGTTGTCGAGTCTCTTACTCGTAGAATGATAACTTTTGCTGATCTTATTCAAATGACTCATTTAAAACTCCAACAAGTTTTAGCCCGCATTGTTCCTGATGGAGTATATATAGATGCCGATGGAATCAATGATGTAGATTTAGGAACCGGGGCAGCTTACAATCCTGAAGATGCATTAAAGATGTATTTCCAAACTGGTAGTGTAATTGGAAGGAGTTATACTCAAGATGGCGAATATAACCATGCTAAGATACCGATACAGGAATTAAATTCGAATAGTGGCCAAAGCAAGATTCAGGCTTTAGTTAGCACTTACAATCATTATTTAGATATGCTTAGAGGTGTGACGGGACTAAATGAAGCTAGAGATGCTTCAACTCCCGATCCTAAGTCTTTGGTAGGGGTTCAAAAATTAGCTGCCTTAAACTCCAATACGGCTACTAGACATATTTTAGAAGGAAGTTTAAATATAACTAAAAGACTATCAGAGGCTCTAACGTGTAGGGTTGCCGATATTTTAGAGTACGATCCTTTTAGGCAGAAGTTCATTGACCAAGTGGGGCAATACAATGTTTCTATTTTGGATGAGATAAAAGACTTATATATCTATGATTTCGCCGTCTTTATAAAGGTGTCTCCCGATGAGGAGGAAAAAGCTAAATTAGAAGAGAATATTCAGATGGCTATGCAAAAAGAATCTATTACCTTAGAAGATGCCATTGACATTCGCCAAGTAGGAAATCTTAAATTAGCTAATGAGTTATTAAAAGTAAAACGCAAACAGAAACAAAAGCAAGACCAAAAGAGAGAGGACCAAATCCAGCAACAGCAAAGTGAGCAACAAATGCAAATCCAGCAGGCAGCTGCCCAAGCTGAAATGCAAAAAGTTCAAACAGAGATACAAGCTAAGATGCAACTTGCTCAGGCAGAAACTCAAGGTAAGATAAGTCAATTAGAGGCTGAAGCAGGTCTAAAAGAAAGACTTATGACCAAAGAGTTTGAATTTAATATGCAACTTAAAGGAGCCGATAGTTCTAATATTCAAAAACGAGAATCTCTTAAAGAAGCAGCAAAAGATAAAAGAATTAGTCAGCAAAATAGTCAAAACTCTCAATTGATACAACAGAGAAAACAAAACTTAGGGCCTATAAACTTCGAGTCTAATGAGGATACTTTAGATGGATTTTCGCTCTCGCAGTTCGATCCTCAGTAAAAAGTAAAAAACTTTTACTAACTTTGTAATAAATCAAATCAAATCTAATGGCTGACATTAAAATAAAAGATATTGGCGCAGCAGAAGAAAAAGGCACCCAAGTTGTGGAAGCCGAACTTCTAGCCAAACATGAGTCGCAGCAAGAAACCGTCGAGGCTGAGACTGTTGATGCAAGTATTGAAACTACCGATGTGGAAGTTGATGTTCCTGCTGATACAAACAAAGAAATAGATGACGAAAGCGTTCTTTCATATATTAAGAATAGATACAATAAAGACATCAGCTCTGTTGATGAATTGTTTGAAACCACTAGGGGCAACGAAGAATTGCCCGAAGATGTGGCTACTTTTTTAAAGTACAAACAAGACACCGGTAGAGGTATTGAAGATTTTGTTCGTTTGAATAGAGACTTTGATAGCGCTGATGATGATAGGTTATTAGAAGAATATTATCGTGAAACTAACCCTCATTTAGATTCTGAGGATATAGAGTTTGAAATTGATAGCAAGTTTGCTTACGATGAGGACTACGATGATGAGGGAGAAGTTAAGAAGAGAAAAATAGCCAAAAAACAAGAACTTGCTAAAGCCAAGGATCATTTCACAAAACTAAAAGAACAATATAAGGCTCCACTTGAGTCAAGGGAAGTTGGTAGTTCAGATAGTAGCGATGAAGGATATAAGGCTTATCAGGAATATGTTGCTGAATCGAAAACGGTACAGGACCAGCAGAAAAAAAAGCAAGATTACTTCTTTAAAAAGACAGACGAATTATTTAATGCGGAATTTGAAGGTTTCAAGTTTAATGTAGGGGATAAAGACGTTATGTTCAAGCCAGGGGAAACTCAGGCTATAAAGAAAAATCAAGCCAATGTCAACAACTTCATTAATACTCATTTAGATGAGAACGGGATGTTGAAAGATGCTGAACAATACCATAGGTCGTTATCAGTAGCGATGAATCCAGAGTCCTTTGCGAACTTTTTTTATGAGCAAGGAAAGGCTGATGCTGTAGAGAGCAGTGCTAGAGAGTCCAAAAACATTGATATGCGGAGGGCTCCTGAAAGTGTTACTCGTGGCGGATTTAAAGTTACGGGTACACCACCACCATCGAGGAGCAATGGATTAGTTATTAGAAGTAACAAGAAATGATTATTATTAAAAAAATTAAAATTTAGATATTATGCCAGGATCAGTCCAGGCTGTACCGGGTTATGATTTAACCCCGTCAGCAATTAAAGCGACCTTGCCTACTAACTATATTACCAACTTCGATTTTATGAATCAGTATTTACCTGATACTTATGAGAAGGAGTTTGAGAGATATGGTAACAGGTCAATCGCTTCATTTTTAAGGCTCGTAGGTGCCGAATTACCTACAAACTCTGACTTAATTAAATGGGCAGAGCAAGGAAGATTACATACTAAGTATACCTTATGTACGGCTCAAGCTCCAGTAGGTGGAGGTGCTGCATTAAGACAACAATTCGTGATTACCGATCCGGGTATTACAGAATGTGTATACAGAGTAGGACAAACAGTCTTTCTAACATCTAACGCAGCAGGAGGTGTTTTTGCTAAAGGCGTTATTACAGCAGTAGATTTAGCTGCTCCATCATTTACAGTAGCTTACTATGTAGCTGGTGCAACTCCAATTGCCGCTCCAACTGTATGTACAGCATTTGTATATGGTTCAGAATTTGCAAAAGGAACACAAGGAATGTTGGGCTCTAATGAGTCTGAAGATATTTTCTTCGACAACAAACCAATCATCATTAAGAATCGTTACACTGTAGCTGGTTCTGACATGGCTCAGATTGGATGGGTTGAAGTAACTTCAGAAAACGGAGCTACAGGATTCTTGTGGTACATAAAATCAGAGCACGATACTCGTTTGAGATTTGAAGATCAATTAGAGATGGCGATGGTAGAGGGTGTACAAGCAGAAAATTTATCAGGTGCAGAGAATGCGTTAAGTACGTCTACTCCAGCTGCTGGTACAGTTAATGCTGGTACTGAAGGTCTATTCGACGCTATATCAGGATTCTCAGCCTTCACAACAGGTAGAGGTAATGTATGGTCAGGTGGTAACCCCACTGTACTTGCTGATTTTGATGCTGTTATCCAAAGACTAGACAAGCAGGGTGCAATCCAAGAGAATGTAATCTTCTTGAACAGACAGTTTGGATTTGACATCGACGATATGTTGGCTGCTCAAAATTCTTATGGAGCTGGTGGAACTTCTTACGGATTGTTTGATAACGATTCTGAGATGGCCCTTAACCTTGGATTTACAGGATTCAAGAGAGGCTATGAGTTCTACAAAACTGATTGGAAGTATTTGAATGACGCTACTCTTAGGGGTGGATTAACTTCAGGTATTGTCAATGGAGTTATGGTTCCTGCTGGTACTACTAGTGTATATGATCAGGTTTTAGGCAAAAATGCTAAAAGACCATTCTTACACGTAAGGTACAGAGCATCAGAAACGGAAGATAGAAGGTACAAAACTTGGATTACTGGTTCTGCTGGTGGTGCAAGGACTAGCGATCTTGATGCAATGGAGGTTCATTTCCTATCGGAAAGAGCTCTTTGTGTCATGGGTGCGAACAACTTCTTCATGTTCCAGGACTAGAATGACAGAAGGGGGAGGGCAACTTCCCCCTTTTTTTTATAATCTAATTAAATCGAATCAAGTGAAAAAGAAAGAATTAAAAGATAGGATATATGTCCTAAAAGGAGGTACGGCTCCTTTATCATTTATGTTGGCATCACGCCACACCCGTAGACATCCATTATTGCATTTTGATGAAAAAACCCGCACCAATAGAGAGCTAAGGTATGCTAGAAACCAAGGTTCCCCTTTTGTAGATGAGCAAGATGATAACGCTATTATTGAGCCCATCGTTTTTGAAGATGGCTCTTTGATGGTTCCTAAAAGCAATATTGCTTTACAAGATTTTTTATCTTATCATCCTGCCAATGGTCAGAAGTTTGAAGAAAAAGATGAGCAAGTAGAGGTTGCCGAAGAGTTGAGTTATCTTCAGCGTGAGGTGGATGCTTTGTCAGTAGCCAAAGATTTAGATATCAATATGATGGAAATGATTTGCCGTGTAGGTATGGGTAGCAATGTTGATGCAATGACAAGTGCAGAATTAAAGAGAGATGTGTTTGTGTATGCTAGAAACAACCCCACTGAATTTTTAGATCTTATTGAAGATCCTAGATTGGAGATGACTAATTTTGTTTCTAACCTAATGGCTCAAGGGCATCTAGGGGAACGCAACAATGGCAGGGAGATTTTTTATAATCTTAAAAACAACAAGAAGCGGTTGATGACTGTTCCTTTTGGCGAAGATCCCAAGTCTGCATTAATAGCATTTTTCCAAAGTGATGAAGGGTTAGAGGCCTATGAATATCTCAAGAAAATAAGTAAGAAATAATTACTATCTTTGTAGGGTTATATTTTTTTTAACCATAAATTTTTTACAATGGAAAAGTTTTTAAACATTACAGGAACCGCAACGGCGGCTTATGCAGGAAGGCAATTAGTCTCATGCAATGGAATTAAGACAATTAGATCGGCTACGGCAACAAACGTAGCTACTCTTATTGAATATCACGATGGAACCACTACTACTATTACTACGGCAGCACAAGTAGGATTTGATGTAGTGTTAGCTGTGACTGACCATGTTAAAGCCGCTTTAGAGACTTCATGGACTAAACCCGTTTATGATTGTACGTTGCCTAAAGCAATTGCTGCTGCAGGTATCGTTAACGCTTAGGAGTTATACTGTCATTTATTAGAGAAGAGTGGTTTAAATTAAACTACTCTTTTTTTTTGCTATCTTTGTAATAAATCCCACGATATGATTAACGAAGTTAGGAACACTGTTATGGCCATCTTAAACAAAGATAATAATGGTTACATCACTCCCGCTGAATTTAATTTATTTGCCAAACAAGCCCAACTAGAATTATTTGAAGAATACTTCTATGACTACAACAATTGGCTTATAAAGCAAAATCAGGGTAATGGCAGAGAGATAAGGCTATCCAATAGTGGGTATGCCGATATTCCTCAATCCTATGAGCAAGTTATAGATAGCTTTTCTTCTCAAGCCAATTGTCCTTTTGCTCTTATCCAAATAGATGCCACTACCGTATGGAATGGAACCGACTTTGTGGTAGGAGAATTAGTTACTCAAGCAGTAAGTGGTGCAACAGGCACAGTAACGAGTTTTGAAGTGTATGGAACCGTAAAGGTATTAAGATTAACTATACCAGCTGCATTAGCATTTGATACCACCAATGCTATTACTGCACCAAGTGGTGCGTCATTAGCGGGTGTAGTAAATCCAGGGGAATATATAAAAGTGGATGCAAGTGCGGATAACTTTAAACTCCCTGAAGATTGGTACTACATAAACTTTATTAGGTATGGGGGGAGTACAGAGGTAGAGAAGATTCATAACAACCAAATATTATTATCTCAAGGCTCTGTATTAGCCGGGGCTAGTTTAACCTATCCCACCTATTTTCAGCAAGACAATTATCTAGTTGTAGCCCCTGCCACCATAACAAATCAGATTGTCGCTCACTATGTTAGATATCCTCAAGATCCTAATTGGACTTATCAAGCCCTAGCTCTTGCAGATGGCGATCCTCTCTTCGATGGAGGGGCTGCCGATTACCAAGACTTTGAGCTTCCGCTATCAGATAGCCCGACCCTGGTATTTAAGATATTGCAATATGCGGGAGTGAATATTAGAGAACAAGAAGTGACGACTTTTGCCACGACAGAGGAAACCATGGAAGATAAAATAGAAGGATAATGGCCTATATAACAGATTATAAATATTATGAGAATGATGGTATAGCCCCAAAGGATGCAAATTGGGGGTCTTATCAGTACGTTCCTTTCACTGAAATTGTAAACAACTTTTTATATATGTACATTGGGGATGATAAAATCCTTAATAATATAAAGAGGTCAACAGTTATTTTTCATGCTAAGAGAGGCATTCAGGAACTTAACTACGATGCTTTTAGAAGCATTTGTGTCCTTGAAGAGATGCTTACTGACAATCTACAGATGGTTTTACCATCTGATTATGTAAACTATGTAAGAATTTCAGTAGAGCAAAATGGGGTATTGTTTCCCTTATGGGAAAACCCTTATATAAATTACGCCGCTGAGTATTTAAGGGATAATCAAAACCAGCTGTTATTTGATCTAAGTGGCGAAGTGCTGTCAGAACAGGAGTCTCATTTAAACCGAGAACGATTGGCAGGGCACCCTATCCGTAGATATGGCGGATTGAATAATAGATATGGAAATTGGGGTTGGGACGTCGATGGTGCATGGCAATATGGATATGGCATTGGAGAGGCTTATTATGGGTTGGAAACGAGTCAAGCCAATGTAAACGATACCTTTAGGATAGATAAAAAAAGTGGTGTCATCAACTTCAGTTCTGGTGTAAGCGGCCAATATATAGTGTTAGAATATGTCTCTGATGGTATGGCAGGAGGAGATGTGGATAAGATTAATGTTCAAAAAGAGGCTGAAGATGCCTTATATGCCTATATTAAACACGCACTCTTAGATAACCGAATTGGAGTACAGGAATATGTAGTGAGGAGAGCCCAAAAGGAGAAGTCATCCAAAATAAGAAATGCAAAAATTAGGCTTAGTAACCAAAAGATGGGGCGACTTTTGATGGTTCTACGAGGCAGAGCTAAATGGATAAAATAACATGGCATCGCAGAATTTAAGTAGAAGTTTTGTAAAAGGCATAATGAATAAGGACGACGACGAAAGGTTGTTGCCTCCGGGAGAGTTTAGAGATGCACAAAATGTAAGCATTGGCACTAACGAAGGTTCTGACATAGGGGCCGTTGAAAATACTAAAGGAAATATAAATATAAGCAACCTAGGTCCTACGGGTAGCGGGTTACTCACGGCAGATGCTAAGTGTCTAGGAGCAATAAGCTACCCCGAAGAATTTAAGATATATTGGTTCGTTAGAGATGGTCTTATATCCTATATCTTTGAGTTTGATGAGACTAATGACGTTACCACTACGGTGGTGGCTGATGACAGAATTGTAGGAACGAATGTCTTAGACTTCCAAATAGCCCCAATTACGACAGAGTCTTATCTTATAACTGGTGGCAATTACTACGACGGGTATCTGTTTTGGACTGATAACTATAATCAACCTAGAAATCTAAATATTGGAAGGGCAAAAACCAATACTGCTAATTATGGAAATGCATGGTTAACTAGACCCGTTTCCGAAGGCGGATCCTTGAGTGTATTTGATGTGAATGTTATTGTTCAGCCTCCACAAGCGGGGCCTTATATAACCATGGTAAACAACGGCACTGAAGAAAACAATCTAGAAGAACGGTTTGTAGAGTTTTCATATAGATGGAAATATCAAGACAATAGATATAGTGCTTTATCTCCCTTTTCAGCTACTGCATTTCAACCTGGCATTTTTCAGTATGATTATGTATCTGGCATAAATAAGGCGATGATCAATGTATATAATGAGGTTACCATTAAATTTAATACTGGAATGCCTCAAGTGGAGGAGATACAAATTGTGATGAGGGATACTGGTAAATCTAATATTTATATTGTTGAGAACATAAGCAAGTCTGATTTGGGATATGCCTCTAATATTGATAAGACTCTTACCTTTGATAACAGCAAAATATATACTGTCCTTTCTAAAGAACAGCTAGGTCGGCTTTATGATAATGTTCCTTTAAAAGCTCAAGCTCAAGAGATCGTAGGTAGGAGGTTACTTTATGGAAACTATTTAGAGTTCCGAGACTTAGTCTCTATGGGCGAGCCCATGGGGTTGCGTTATACTGTTGGCTATAATTCTTTAGACCTAACGCCGAATGCCACTCAACAGGGGTATAGAACTTTTAGAAGTGATAGAGACTATGAGATAGGAATAGCCTACTTGGATGAGTTTCAAAGGCAGACAACCGTTCTTACTCCTCCGACAATAACTACCGGGGCGTTACAATCTTATAATACGGTTTATATCCCCCCGTCGCAATCAGCCTCGGCGAATGATATTCAAGTAGAGATATTTAATTATGCCCCTGATTGGGCTACCCACTATAGGTTATATATAAAGCAGAGGAAGGAAGATTACTATAATATTTTCCCTTTCATCTTTTATCAAGAGGGAGCATACCGATGGTTTAAGATTGAACGAGCTGATGTGGATAAAGTCCCTTTAGGCAAATATCTTATCGCCAAATCTGATGAGCTAGGACCTACCTTTAGCAATACCCAATACAAGGTTTTAGATGTGGGAGCTCAGGAATTAAATTTTTTAGGTAACAATGAGCCTCCGGGCTTATATTTTAAAATTGGAGTCGATGGAGGAGAATTTGACGAGAAGAACCTTACTAACATAACAAGTTATTCAAAAGGATGCATAGGTAAATGGGGTAAGTGGGTGAAACAATCATACTACCCCTTTCCTGTTTTCAATTGGAGGCAGTATACAAATACATCATCCCCATCTCAATCATTCCCCTCGGATCAAAAATGGCATTGGGAAAATGTAAACCATCCTATTCATTACCCAAAAAAGACAGGCAGTTTAAATGATGTAATAATAGTGGACCCAACCACAAGCCCTGACCAATCAGCTTTTTTGGCTGATGACAGGCTTTCTATCATAATCCGAGCTGGCAATACCTTTGATGTATTCTCTTGGAAGCAAGGAACTATGATGATCGGTGAGGCTATAACGGGAGGTCCTCAAACTATTTCTGGCCTTGGCAATGGCTATCAAATAGAATTTCCTTCTGGTATAGGATATCAGCTAGGAGATAGGTGGGTAATAAATATCCGCTCTAAGCGGCATTGGGGATCTTACAGTGGTAATTCTTCGGCCCAAGGTACTCAAGGCGAATCATTGGGTGGTGGCAATTGGCATGGCGTAGCTGGAGGGGTAACGACAGGAATAGTAGGGACCTATAGTTCGTCTGGGGCAATGATAGACAGAAAAGAGGGAGGAAAGGAAGGCGGTTGGGGTATAATCCCCAACGACAACTTTGTCACTGTAGGGGCTAGTAATGATATACATAATGAAGATGCTACCGATAAACCTATTAAGGCGGGGGCTCAAATATCGTTCAACTATATCAAGATGCTTAACCAAAGGACTGGAGGGCAAAACTATGACACCCCCTACCAAGGCCCTTATACTTCTAGTAGAGAGTACGCTAATATTGAAGAGTGGTTTTGGGAAGATGAGATATATAAAGTTTTTAAACAACTAGACGGATCAGGAACAGATATCGGATATAGAAACGTGTTCTTTCGAAGGGGGTATGATTGGGTATTCCATGGATCATGGACATCCATTGAGACTCATGCTATTAGTTCTCTAGCATATCCTCCTGTCAGAATGATTATAAAAGGAGAGGGGGAATGGAAAAATTCTATGAGAGCATTTGTGTGGGTGTCGATGACCATCATACAACCTGAAAATCCCATTTTCTTTGAGACGGTTCCTATTGATAATGACAGCGACTTATTCCACGAAATATATACATCAGATCCTTTAGCTCTATTAAAAGCCCCTACAGGTGAAAATTTACATACGGGAAACTATGCCAGTCAGTCTATAGGAGGTGCAGCTATTGTATCCCTTAATCTATATAATGCCCTATTCCCAACACAAATAACTAACAATATGTTGTTTAATGGCTATGCTTTTGGAAATGGGCTAGAGAGCAATAGAATAAAAGATGACTATAACGCACCAACCCTAGAATATAGCCCTCGTGTAAGCACTATCATAGATGATTATAAGCAAGAGCGAAGGGGAGATAGTATGACGTATAGTGCAACCTATGGGTTACTTATAAATGGGTTTAATGACTTTAACTTATCTCAAGGCAATTGGAAAGATTTAGATATCTCTTTTGGCTCTATTCAAAAATTATATGCACGAGATACTAATGTTCTTGTTCTACAGCAGAATAAGGTATCTCACGTTCTTTATGGTAAAACTCTATTATCTGATGCTGTAGGAGGAGGGCAAGTAGTAACTATTCCCGAAGTTTTAGGAAGTCAAGTTAGCTATATAGGGGAATATGGAATCAGTAATAACCCAGAATCTTTTGCTGAATGGGGGAGCGAGATTTACTTTAGCGATGAGCGCCGGGGGTGTGTAGTATCTCTACAAGGAATGGCTCTTACAGAAGTGAGTAGTTTGGGGTTAAGAGATTATTTTAAAAACTTTTATACTGAGACTTCTCAAAGTGTGAAACTGGGAGCAATCGACCCTTATAGCGAAAAATATAATCTAGCGGGAATTGATTTGCCACTGCCATGCAGTTTTAAAGTTCAAGTTAAGGGAGGTGCTTACTTGGCAAGTGGAGATGATTTTTATACTGGAAGCAGTGCTGGAACTAGGTGTTTTATTGTAGAAACCGATGCCTCATGGTCAGTTATAGCTGTGGGTGCTCCTGCCTGGGTTCTATCTATTACTCCTACTAGTGGTTCAGGCAATGGGGGAGTATGTATAAATTTGTCAGGAACACTAGGTTCTAATAGAAGTTTTATATTGCGATTCTCAGCTTGTGGAACCACCTTCGATGTGAATATATTGCAACGAGGTATTCCAGAGGAAGTTGTGGTAGTACCTATTGTAGTCGTTAACCCTAAAGATTCTGGACAAATATTAAATCCTAGTTATGCCTATCCCGGATATACGGGGGCGGGAGGCGACTTGGACTTGCCAGGGACTATTGGCCCTGTTGGAACTATAGGGGAATGGGGCGGATCGAGTGGATGGGCTCCTAATGATGGGATACCCGATATTGGAGATACAGTTACTTTTAGAGGGCCAGGAAACTTTGCATTGGAGGCTAACAAGGGATTTGAAGAAGGATTAAATAACGAGATGTCATATTTGGTATCTTTTATAGAGTATGGACCTAACGATCTATCTACCATCCAAGCGGCGGCCATTCCCATAGCTCCTGTATATATTGCGCCAGAACAACGGTGGGATGGACCATTTGTGTACAACAACCCTGGAAATGATAAATATTTATATCTCCTATGGGATTATACTGATAGGATTCCAATGGGGACAACTGGAAGTTCGTTAGGGAAATTGGGAACTAATCATGTAGTCCTCGATTTTGGAACTGATGTGGGAACGGCTCAAGTCACCTATGATGCCAATACCACCCCCAATAGGTTCGTAGTAAAATACAACAATTCAGTAGTAGGAGATACCGGCTACGTTGGGTTAAACACTTTGGCTAATTACAATGATTTAATAGCTGCAGGGGTCCCCGACTCAGAAATAAGTTTAGTTTTCCCATATGATGGCTTAGTAAATAACGGGGTAGGAACTATTGACTTTAATAAATATTCTACTGATATTACTACAGGAGAGTTAGATGTGTATACTAAAATAACACCACTTGACGGTTGGGATGCAGGCACAATAGCTCCTTCTCTTACGGGATTCCTAATTAATAATACTCCTAGAAATACGGAATTTGATGTATGTCCCGATACACCAGGGACGGGATACTTCCACAATGGACTTGGTCTGACCCCTGTTGTAGGAGATACCATATATACTATTGCTGATGGATCACAGATTTTTCAAGGCGATAACGCTTATTATGCTACAGGAGTGGCAGGTCCTTTAAATACGTGGGTGATTATTACCAATAGAGGAGTGGTTTCTACAGTAGGAAGTTGTGCGTGTGCTGAGGTTGCGATACCTGTTATTTTTGCTACTACCATCCCATTACAAATAGGTGCTCAAGTAAATATGTCATTAGAAGCAACAAATAATCCTACCTCATGGGAGATCTTGTCGAGTTGCGATAATTACACCTTGTTTGGTGGAGATTCAGGAGGTACGTTTACAGGAACAAATTGTTACTCGTCATTGGCTAAAGTAGTAGTAGTAGCTAAAGGGGAATATATAGTGACGGAGTATGTAGGAGGTACAGTATCAAAAATAATGGGTGATGCGACAGCCACATTTGCGCAAGGACAAGTTTCTCCAAATAGCCATTTCCCTCCCGGTATAACTTTAAGCCAAGAGGGTATGCTAACAGGAGAGGCTAATAAACCGGGTATTTATACTCTTTATTTAAGAGCTACAAATTGCTTCGGGCCAAGCCTAGATTCTGCCGTGGTGATTGAGGTGGAGTCACCGGGGTACAATAGATTCTATATGAATGGGTCTACTGACTTTGATACAGCACTTTTGGCGTGTGGAGCGATAGTCCCTGGAGGCGAAACTAGATTTTACCATGATGGTCAGTGGAATAATAATTCGGAATACCCCATGCTTAATGACGTTGTTTATTTAGGGCAAATGAGTCCAGATGGAGATTATGTTGGGGAGGGGGTAAACAACATGGAGGATATCTACGATTCATACTATCATAGATTTAATGGAGGAAATAAATGGTACGTGAGGGCTGATGGTGTAGCCATTCAAATTGCCATTGATGGAACTGTTATAGGAATATTCACTTGTGGTCCATGATCCATAAAAACATAAACATATTATAATGGCAGAAATTACTCTTACATTTTCTAATAGGCTTCAAGGATGGACATCTTTTTTCTCTTTTCATCCTGAATGGATGATTGGTATGAACAATGTGTTTTATACCATGAAAGCAGGGGAGTTATATCGACATCGAGATAATACTGTTGACAGAAATACCTTTTATGGGGTGTATGGAGACTCCACTATTACCAATGTTTTTAATGATCGTCCTATGGATGCTAAGATGTTTAAAACAATTGGGTTAGAGTCTACGCACCCATGGAGGGCGGTGGTAACCACTGACTTGGAGAATGGACAAATACAGACAGATTGGTACTTACGTAAAGAAGGAGATTGGTATGGCAATATCCGACGAAATGACAATAATACTGACTTAGATCTTATGTCTGCTCAAGGAATAGGGACTGCCGCCGCTGTAGTAGGAGTTGTACCTGGAATTATAACTATAACTTTTGGATTCAATATAAACCAAATGGTAAATGTTGGGGATGTTGTTTACAAAAATAATGTACTAGCAGGAGACTTAATTGGGACCATTACATTTATTGACAAGAATGTTATAGAAGTTACAGTCTCCACTAATGCTCCAGTTCCAGGGGATTTTATCTTAGCAATTAAAGACTCGGTGGCTGAATCTTATGGCTCTAGAGGATATTATATGGAGGTTCAACTTATCAATAGTCTTACGACGGCAGTAGAAATGTTTTCAATGAAGAGTGAGGCATTTAAAAGTTATCCTTAATTTAGTATCTTTGTAATAATGGAGTTCCAAGTAAGACTATTACGAGAAGGAGATTACGAAAACACTTTAGTTAAATGGTGGAAAGATTGGAAATGGGCCGCTCCTTCTAAGGACTTTCTTCCTGAAGATGGAATAGGTGGCTTGATGGTATCAAAAGGGGACAACGACATTTGTGCGGGGTTTATTTATTTTACTAATTCAAAGGCCGCTTGGTGTGAATTTGTTATTTCCAATAAAGAGTATAAAGAGAAAGATAGAGGAGATGCCATTAAGGTTTTATTAGAGTCTTTATCTGCGATTAGTAAAGAAAGAGGGGTAAAATATGTATATAGCTCTTTAAAGAGCAATAGTTTAATAGAGAAATATAAAGAATGTGGGTATATTCAAGGAGATACTGGATGTACGGAATTAATTAAAATTTTATGATATGGCAGCAATAACATCAGTATTAGTAGCCGTGGGTGGCTTAGGGATGAGCATCCATCAGATGATAAAGCAAAATAAATTAAAAAGAGAAGCCGAAGCGGGGGGTATTGCTGCGACTAATCGAGTTAAGGGCGTTACTGTTCAGAATGAACTAGCAGGACTTCAAGCCGATACCGAAGCCATAGAACGAACAAAAGAACGTCAAGCCCAAAGAGATGCTACTACTATCCCTACTATTCAAAAGGATGCCCGATCAGCTATGGGTGGCGCCGTCAATATTGCAGAGATTGGTCGTCAAGAAGATTTAGACTTAACTGCGGACACTGCCAAGAGGCTATATGATCGTGATGTTAAAGTTCTAGAGAAAGACCAAGCCATTGAAGAAGAAAGAGCTACACGAGAGTATGATACAGCGCTATTGGAAGCCGAGGGATATGGCAAGATGGAAGCCGATGCCCAAGCGAATTATAACGTAGCAGCGGGGAGTGCTATGGCTTTGGGAGGAGATTTGGCATCAGGAATAAAAGAAAAATGGGGTTAAATGGCAAATGCATTAGGATATCAAAAACGAGAAGAAGGTGAAGGCGCCTTTGATATAGGAGGAGCAGCGAGGACTCAAGCCGGAAAGATACAAATTGCTCAGAAATTAGAACAACAAAAAAGGGATAAACTTACAGCGGAGTATGATGAGTCTATTCGCAAAATTAAAAGCACAGAAGCTAAAAGCAAGGGCTTTAACAATTGGATGCAAGAGCAAATCACTAAAGTCACTAAACAAAAATATGACGACTTCCAAGCATTGAAAAAAAATAAGGGGCGTAATGATAATGAATACCGCCGCAAGAACACGAATATGGACGCCTCTTGGCAGGCATTAGCTACCAGGGCACAAGATTGGAACAAACACTATGAGGAAGGTATTAATACTGTAGCAAGTGGAAAAGGTTCTGATTTCATGGCTGCTATGTTGCAAGAAGATTCTAAGATAGGCGATTTTTCCGACTTAGATATGATCATTGATGCCGATGGCAATATGGAGTTACAAGGCACCCGTGCGGGAGGTCTAGTAACGAAAAGCCTTACTAGCATCCTCGCTCCTGAGAATAGTTATGATGAGGCTATAGATGTTTCTAAGTCCTTAAACAAGATGGTAGGGGATTTGCCTAAAACTAAAGTGAAACAAGCTGATGGCACTTACCTTGAAAGCCAATCCGAGCACCCTGACTTTAACGGTCAGAGGCTTCTTAATGTTGACGCCAATACTAGCAATCCTCGTGAAGTAGCGGGGTGGTATAGTGGCCTATATGACCACAAGCCTACTTACGTCACAAGTGAGGCTAATCGCATGAAAACTGTAGCCGATTATATGGTATCCGATCTAGGCAAGATGGCTATCCAAGCGAAAACCCAAGAACTTATAGCAGCGAATACTGGAAACGCAGCTTATACCCCAGCTCAAGCGGCAATAGATGCTGAGATGGCGATTCGGGGAGAACAGCAGATGTTAGCCATATCTTTTGCCGAAGTAAAGGGGATTAATACCCCTCAGTTTCAAGGTCATGCTTTCACTATCCCAACGGGAGGGGAACCTATGACGATTACTTATGATGAGATTGATCCTATAAGTGGAGATGTTAAGTCGGTAACCAAAACCTTTAACCCTGGCGACGAAGTTAATATTGGGGATATGCAACACAAGCGAGTACGAGCAGACCTCTATAAGAAACAATCTAGTATGGTAGACCACATTCAAACCGGGGGTAAGGCTACTGACAACACGACTAAAAAACTCACCCCTGCACAAATAGCCCAAAATAAATCTGATACCGCCTTCTATACCGATGTTTCCGATGCGGCGCAATGGGATACTGATGGGTATATTGCTGCTAGTAACGGAAAGTTTACTAGAATATCACGTGCCCATAATGGGAAAACAGGAGCTGACTTTAGGTGGACAATGAAAATATATGATAAAAATGGCAACGTAGAGCGTATAGACTATCCTGTTAAAAAGGACGCTAATAAGGAAGTAATCAAAGATGCCAATGGAGAGCCTGTATTAGATGTAGCGAAAATGGAAGAGCGTCTTGCCGATTATTTGGAAGGAGGTAAAGCTAAGGCGGGAACAGGAAGATTTAGAAAAGGAAAGGGGAATTATGGCAAAACTCCGTATAAAGCTAAAGGAGGAACGCCCGAAGAGTCTATGCGATATTATCCTGTTTCCAAAGGGGCTCAACGCCAAACTGATAAAAATGGGGAGGGAATGTTTATTGGCAAAAAAACCTATCCCCGATTTACGAGGCCCGTCAAAAATAAGCAGGGAAAATTGGTCGCTGAGTCTGTAGACTCTAATACAGCGATGACCATAATAGAAAAGGGCTATGGTTTGGTGGCCACTGATACTTTAAAAGCGCAGAAGAAGAAAGATATCAAGCAATATCTAAGAGGATTTGGATCGGTTCCAGACACTAAGGTGAAGGTAGAGACGTTTGTTCCGAACTCAGGCCAGGATACTAATCGTGTTACAATTGCCTCCCATTATAAGGGTATGGGACAGATTTCCCTAGATATTGTATCCAACAAACCAGATGCGGCCCAACAAAAAAGCAATAAAAAACTCATGGAATTAGGCATGAAATATTATCACGCCCGAACCGATAAGCAAAGGGCGGCAATACGAAAGGAAATAAATAAGGCAGCCCCTTGTATAAATAAGAAAAAAGTTACTTCACGAGGCATAGAAATAGCGTGTTAATATGATAGGTACAGACAAAAAATATAAAATGCCTAATGGAGACATTTTAAGTGAAGATGAAGCCATGGAAGAGTTTGGTGATGACTTGCAAACCTATATAGCTGAAGGTCAAATCGTGGAAGTGGAAGAAGAAGAATCTGTAGCTCAAGAGGAAGCAGCGGAAGAGGAGGTGAGTGGAGATGCCCTTTTTGTTGCTCCTGACGGAAGCGAACTCAGTGAAGAGGAAGCACGAGCCGAATTAGGTGAGGCTTTCGATGCGGCGGTGACATCAGGTCAATTAAAAAAAAAGGCGCCAGCACTACACCCCCTCCCTCTCCTAGTCCCAAACCAGCAGCCCCCTATGAAGCCCCGGTGGCAGAGGATAATGCAGCCCATGCTCAATATCTTCAAGAACAGGAAGATGGAGAGGAATTACAAACTCGCAAAGAGCCTCTTTCGTATATTGAGATTGACCAAAAGGACGATGTTAATTATATGCTTCTTGATGGCAACACGGTTCCTTTAGAAACATTTATTGATGAGGCAGGTGAAGGCGACGCCGTAGTAACCTTAAAAGAAAAGTATAGCAAGTATGGCTTTAAATTTACGGAAGCTGTATATGGTATGGACTATGTGGATGTAGAATCCTATGATGGTCATACCCATAGACTTAGTTTAGATCCTTATGGCAGTAGCTATGAGGAGGCTGAGAAGTTAAAGGAATTTCTTCGAACTCATGCTGTAGATAAAACAGCTCAAGAGATTAAAGATATAAAAGAACAAGAAGGCTTGAGTTTGGGAGAAAGCACTCCTGAGATTGATGCCCTTATTAATAAAGTCACTGAGCTTTCTCAGAACCCTGAAGTCAATAAAGACGAAATTGATGCTCTTAATGCTAGGATTTCTCAAATGCAAAAGGCTAAAATTAAGGGAGAAACCTTAGATTGGAGGCAAGAATATTTTAAGAAGGAAGATTTAGAGTGGGGCAATATTGATGACCAACTAGCTCCCCTTCGCAAAGAACGCAAAACAGCTACCGAAGCTAGGCAAAAAGAAATTGATAAAGAGATAGCTCGAATAAGATGGGAGGCAGGAATGTCCGGTAAGATAAATATTGCCGAAGAAGAAATCATGCGATTAGAGGCCCGTATCAATGATATTGAATCGAACCCTGCCGACACCCAAACAAAAAATATTGGATACGATCCTAAGTTTCCTCAATATGAAGAGGTCCCGGTTTTAAGTAAGGCTCAAGAAGCGGAGATAGCAAGACTAGAGGGAGAAATAGATGAGATGATAGCTGAGAATCCTGCTTTAGGAAGCGGAAAGTATACCACCGCAAAATTAGAGACTGATAGAATCTTAGCACGAGCCCATAGGGTGACCGCAGAAAAAGCCACTAAAGAAAATAATAAACTTAAAGAAGAAGTTTCTGAAATAGATAAAAAGTCTATCGAAAAGTTTGGAGTTCCTTTATCGAAGTTGTCTACAGTAACACTGGAAACTCAAGAAGATGTAGATGCAGCCAACCAACTAATTGCGGAGAGAACTATAGTTAGAGATAAAGAGATAATGACAGCCCAAACTTATAGGATGTCAGGTTTGTACTTCGATGAAAAAACCAATAAAGGCATTCAAGAAGAGTTTGTAGGAGAGTGGGAAGGATTCACCAATCAGATGGCTAAAGGCTTTAGTCAAGGTGTCAGTGTAACAGATATGTTAAAGGTAGAGGCAGGTGCTCATACCGACAAAGAGTTTGCTCAAATATTGGCAGCCGAAGAGGCATATAGGCAGACTCTATACGACTCCGAGGCGGTAGCCAAATTTAATGGAGCTAAGACATTTGCCGAACAATTAAGTGTTTTTGGTAACGATCCCTTTGAAATAATAGGTGGGTTAGCAGCTAACTCTTTAGCTATGATGTTGCCTATTGCCGCTCATATAATGCCTACCACAATGGCTGTCGGTGGGGTAATAGGGTTTACGGGAGGCCTTGGGTTTGGAGCTCTCCCCGGACTGATAGGGGGTGCTGAAGTAGGAATGTTTATGACCACCACGGCGATGGAATATGGCAATACCATTATGGATACTATGCGTCAGTCTATCAACCCCAATACAGGACGACACTATGATTTAAGTAACCCTGATGATATAATGGCTGGTCTGGCCGATAAAGAGGTTATGAATACAGGTCGTCTCCAAGGGTTGATAAGAGGAGTAACAATTGGCGCTGTAGATAAGATTACGGGAAATATGTTAGGGCGTTTTGCTAATCCATTCATAAATAAGTGGGCTAATATTGGAGGCACCTTAGCTGGGGCCACAGTGATAAGCCCTATTACTGAGGGTATGGGTGAGGCTGCGGCACAGATATTATCAGGTCAAGGGTATAAGGCTACCGAGGTTTTCGCTGAGATGGTAGGTGGCCCTGGAATGACAGCCACGCAAACTAGTATGTCTATTCTTAGAGAACTAAGTGATGCCAATCAATTTGACTTAGGTAAAAAAATAAGTTTCTTGCCGGATATGATGCAATATGGGCAAAGTGCTGCAACAATAAATAAGTGGGCTGACAAAGCCTTAGCGGCAGGAGTTCTCAATAAGAGAATCCATGGCTATATCAAACAGAACTCCAACATAAAGTCTCAGGTAGACCAGAAGTTTGACCTCGTGAAGAAGGGTACCAGTTTTAACCTATTTAAAAACAGAGATGGAAGGAAGATAAAGAACGCCTTAACCAACCTCATCTTCAAAAGACAAAAACTTGAACTCAATCCTGATGGCAATAAAGAACAAATAAAAGAGTTAACGGAGGCCATTGACAATATAGTAAAGAATAAAAAGGTAGATCAATCTGCTACCAACTTATCTGATAGTATTCGAAAAGAGATGGATATTGATAAGAGGGAATTAGAGTTAGAGAATGAGAGAGATAATCTCTTATCGCAAAACCCTCTTAGTGAAAAAGCTAAATTAAAAAGAGAGATCGCCTTAGATGAAGTCTATGAGGGATTGAAAGGGGTTCAACAACTTAAACAAATGCAGGAAGCGGGGGTAGATATTCAAAGTCTAACTAAGCCCTTTCAGACTCTCTCTAAAAAAGAAAAAGCACAGCGAGTAACTAACCTAAAGAAAGTTGCTGAGAAAGTTGGTAAATCACTAGGGAAAATAATTGATCCCAAGATGATTCATGTAGCTGACTCTCAAGAAGCCTATAATAAAGCCGTTAAGGATGCGGGATTAAAATTAATTAAAGGGGAGAGTGCAGCAGTAGACTTTGATAAAGATACGGGTAAACTAAAAACATTCATTGTCAATGCAGCCTTAGCTGATGAGAAGAGTGTCATGCACGAAGCCTTCCATGTGGTATTACAAAACACCTTTGGCAATGACCAAAAACGATTTGCTACCTTTCAGCAGGACATAAGTTCTAGGCTAAAGAAAGCGGGCTATGGGAATTTAGCTCGTAGGATGGCTAAGTTCAGTAAGCAATATGAAAAAGGAGTGCGGTCCGAGGAGTTTCTGGTGGAGCTTGGAGCCGCCTTAACGGATGATGGCTTTGATGCTAAAACCTTAACGGATGAGCAAAAGACCATACTACAGCAGATAGCTGAAATGATAAACAAAATTATTAGGGAGGTTACAGGCAATGAAGAGGCAACGCTAGATGAGAATAACCCTCAAGATATTCTATCTTTTTTAACTGAGACAGCAGCAAATTTAAAAACGGGCCAAGAGGTAGGTACACCAACCAAGGTCACTACGACTAAGCAGAAAAAAGCTAAAGCGAATAGAGAGGCACGAAAAAAAGAGATGGCTAAGAAGCGTAAGGAAGAGCGTGAAGCTAAAGAAAAGAAAGGGTTTAAAGAAAGATTAACAGGCGCAGCTAAGAAAAAAGCCGAGCAAGTAAAGGAAATGCTAGAAGGAATTTCCGAGAAGAAAGCTAGAGGCGAAAGAGCGAAAAGGAATACGGGCAAACAGTTAGAGATAGAATTTAGCGAAACAGATATTGAAGCCTTAGCAGAGGGAGCATCGGTTCCTATTGGTAAAGCCAAAAAACTAAAGAAGCCTGGTCGTCGTTCTAGGCTAGGAAAGAAAATAAAGTTTGAAAAAAGCTACCCACTTTCGTATGTTAAACCTAGTGACAGTTTAGATTTGTTAGCTCTCATAGATGAGATTATAGCCAAAGGGCAGCAGGTTATGTTTTGGACTGCCGACCAATTGGGCAGAGGAATCTATGAAGATGTAGTCATAAATAAAGAGCACTTTTTAGATGCTGGTCCTAGTTATGCATTAGATCCTACCCATAGGGAAGAGGGCAGGTCCTAGTTATGCATTAGATCCTACCCATAGGGAAGAGGGCAAAATATGGGCTACAGGAGCGGAGACTAAAAGTCTAGAAAATAAAATCGACGCTGATTACATCTTTATTATAAGTGGTTCTCCATCTCAAAGTATGCTCTTTAATAAGAAGGTGTTTGATGTTCATAAAGATAGGATAGGAGATTTCAAGAAATTCAAAAAGGATGTTCTAGGATTAAAGAAAGTTGTTAAAGGGCTAAAAGAAGTTGTGGAGGCTCACGATAGTTGGGCTTCTCTACGTAAAGATCCTACTCTTGACAAGGTTCTTAGTGTGAAGAAGGCTAGGCAGCAATTGATTGATAAAGCTGCTAAACAGAAATTGATAGATCATGGAATTAAGAATCCGACTGACGCTCAAATTAAGGAAGCTACGGCCAATAAAGCATTCAAAACCCTATTTGAACCCACGGAGGCTCAAGTAAAAGCAGCCCATGAAGCTGGCAACAAAATAGGAACGGGACGGAAGAAATTTCTTCAACTCATGGGGGAACAACGGACAAAGTCAAGAACTGCATTCAATAAACTTATGACACCAAAGGAGGGCTTTATAGATGTTAATACACTTAGAGATGGATTCTATAAGGATAATGACTTTCAGATGAACGACATCATGTTAGTTTTAAAGCCTAATCAAAAAACTCAAAAAAGTTCTCACTCTACCTATCATACTGATATAATGGGAAAAGTTGTGGGTGTTCCCAATCAGAAGATTGATGCTTTTGAAGTAATGCCTAAAGAGCTAATGCACAAATATGATTTAGTTGCTGATGAGGCAGGTAGGGAGAGATGGACTATGATGTCAAAGAAGAAGGGCAGAGTAGAGCTGGGTGAAGCCAACAAGAACCAAACGATAGCCCCTTATGGTATGCGTAAGACCAAACTACAACGACCTGAAGTACTCCGTCGTTCTCAAATTAAAGATGAGGTTTGGAAGTCTACGGCTATTGAGGGACTAGAGGTGATTCAACAAAACGCAGCTACCCCGGAGCAATGGATGAAGCAGATAGCTGAGAAGGGGGGGGTAGGTACTAAAGCCGAGCTAGAAGCTATTGGGCTAGGTCAGTTCTTAAAAGAGTACCAACGTGAACACGGTGGGCGCTCTATTCCTAAAGCCGCAGTAGTAGAGTTTGTCACTAAGAATCAACTTCAAATAGAGGAGGTGGTATTAGGGGAGTCTGCCGCTAAAGAGGCCCTGAATTTAGATAGTCAATATGCTATTCCTGAAGTAGTAGACTTTGTAACAAAAAATCAAGGTGTGGGTATTGACGCTTTGGAAATAGGACTTGCTAATGATTACGACGTATATAATGCTATAAATACCGCTTTTCCCGACTTGATGGAGAATGATGAAATGTGGGAAGAAACGGTTATAGATGATGTAGTAAGAGAGAAGTCCGAATTACACACCCCCTTTCACGAGACCGAAGTTCTACCCGGAGGGACGAACTACAGAGAGGTATTGTTGAGAAGGCCCGAACAAACTAGGCCTGCTATTTTGGATAAGAACGTGGTGGAGAGAGATGGAGAATATTTTGTATCAGGCTTGGAGAGAGATGGAGAATATTTTGTATCAGGCTTGGACTATATACCTTTTAACACCAAGGAGGAGGCGCAAGAATATATTGACAAGAATTATAAGACTGCTAAAAAATTAGTGCCAGGAACTACTTTCTCAGAACGAGCGCATTTTGGTGGTATGCAGAATATCCTAGCTCATTTCAGAATCAATGATAGGAACCTAACTGTACCTAACCCTAATTACGTTAACCCAGATTCAATTGAACTAGACTTTGATGAGGCTTTTGAATTAGTGGATAGAGGAAGCGCATATCAAATCAGAAATAAATCTAAGGATGTCAGGTATGCAAATAGTTACCCTAAATCTAAGATAGAGGAGCTTGGCATGAGTCTGAACGATTTTAAAGAAGATATGGTGAACCGACTCAGAAAAGAGCACCCTAAATTCCAAGAAATAAATAGGACTAACACTAAAAATATCCAACAAAAAGTTTTATTTGTTGAGGAGATACA
>Ga0208299_1000695_pt1 | contig 29400 bp, 16 predicted proteins | sample 15_taG_FD_184089 | JGI IMG/M metagenome (GOLD analysis project Ga0208299, IMG submission 184089) | Marine viral communities from the Subarctic Pacific Ocean - 15_ETSP_OMZ_AT15312 metaG (SPAdes) (version 2) | ecosystem: Environmental > Aquatic > Marine > Oceanic | place: Pacific Ocean | collected...
CATGTTTTCCATCCAAACTTTAATATTTGTTCTCATTTTGCAGATAACTATTTAAGTTATTTCTTGGCGCTGAATGAAGAGCCAACGATTGAGTGTAATTATATTAAATTGCAAGAGATGCCCAACATATGTGATTCGTCGGAGAGCATGGAATGAAAGTTGCATTAATTTTTCCTACCTGGACAGATACATATGGAGGGTATGCTATTTTTGCTCGAAAAGCAGCTGGTTGGCCGCCTCTTAATTTATGTATTGTCGCGGCTTTAGCTGAAAAAGAAGGTCACGAGGTTCTATTAATAGACGCAGAAGCAAGAAGGCTTTCTGTGGAACAAACTATTGAAGAGTTGAGAGAATACCAGCCTGATTTTATAGGCTTCACAGCAAATACTCCTTTTTATCATGTAGCAGCCGATTGGGGAGAAAAAATTAAAGCAGCATTTCCCGATATAATAAGTGCTATTGGAGGGCAGCATATTACAGTATTAAGAGAAGAGGCAATGTTGCCTGGCTTTGATGTAGGATTTATTGGCGAAGCTGAGGACGCATTTCCAGCATTTTTAAGAGGCCTTGAGAAAGACAAGGATATCTCTACTTGGGCAGGTAAAATTAACGGATTAATATATCGGCAAAAGGACGGTACGCTAACCAATACAGGCCAAGCTAATCCTGCTTATGTAGTTGATGAAATGCCTGTTCCTGCCCGACACTTGCTGGATAACTCTTTATACACCTTGGGCACCGAGCAGCGAGGTGTTAGGAGGATGACATCGATACAGACAGTTAGAGGTTGTCCGTTCAAATGTACATTTTGTAGCACAAAAGTTTTTGGAAAAAATTTCCGCAGACGATCTCCACATTTAGTCATTGAAGAAATAATAGAATGTGCTAAAGAGCATGGCAGTGAGCATTTTATGTTTTTAGATGATACCTTGACCATGCATAAAAAGCACATTATCGATATATGTAATGAAATAATATCTGCAAAAAATGATGGTCGCCTACCTAGGGATACTAGTTTCGAAGGAAGCACAAGGGCAAATGTTGTTGATGAAGATGTGGTAAAGAGTCTTGCTGAAGCAGGATTTGTACGCCTTAGCTTCGGCTTGGAGTCTGTAGATTCTACTGTAAGGAAGCTCATGAGAAAACAAGTGAAGATTCCCACTTATGTAGCCGCATACGAACTAACAAATAAACATGGTATTGAAACAGTTACATCGACGATGATCGGTCAACCTGGAGACACTCATGAGTCTATCAAGAAAACACTTAGTTTTCTTCGTTGGGCAAAATTAATTAAACGCGCAAATATGAGTATTGCTGTGCCTTATCCTGGTACGGAGATGTATGAATGGGCTGCCCAAGGCAAATATGGTCTAGAGCTTGTTGAGCCAGATTTTAAAAAATGGCGCAGATATAATGTTGCAACAATGAAAGTAGGCGATCTAACTCCTGAAGAATTGGTCGAATATCAAAATGATGCATATGCCAGTATTTATATGGCGCCATGGCGCTGGAAAGCACTTTTAAAAAAGGATGGCTGGAGCGGCGTGTGGCTAACCTTTAAGCGCCTACTTAGGGCAATCAAGAAAGGAAGATTTGAAATGCTTTTTGTATCTCCCAACTATTGGAAGTCTGAGTTAGATAGAGATCCTGAAGAGGTAAAGCAGGAATTAATGAGGTGGAGATCGATGTCCGCGGTCACTATCGATATTGAGCCTAAAAAGTCGCTTTTTAATATTATTTCTTCTTCGAAAGTAGAAAAAAAATGGGATATCAAAGTAGTTGAACCTAAAAAAATCGGTTCCGGAACAATGTTTACATCCGGAGAAAAAGATATTGATGATTCGGTACTAACTGCTGAAAAAAGCCCGCATAAAGTCAATGTGAAAGAAAACGATATAGTTAGGAATTTTATAACGGTACTTGGAAAAACAGTCCTGGAATCAAACGATGACAACTCTTCAATGCTGGTCAGCGGCGGCAGTTCGCGAGCAGCTTCTGATCTGCCATATTCCTGCAGGATGGGTGGGTGTGGAGAGTGCAGGGTAAAACTAGTATCTGGAAAAGTACTTCTTGCAGCCCCACACTGTCTAGACAAAGGAGAGCTAGCAGATGGCATTATCTTGACATGTCGATGTGTGGCGCAATCAGATCTTGAAATAGAAATTAGAGAGGGGATCTAGTGAGTGATATAAAATATCCATTAGCAAAAGAAACTATTAATGAGGAAGATATTGACGCACTTTGCGAGTGGCTTAAAAGTTATCCTAGGTTGACAAAAGGAAATCTTACATGGCAGGTTGAAAGAGGGTGGTCAGAATACATTGGAACTGATTATGCGGTCTTTAGCAACTCAGGCTCTTCAGCCAACTTGTTGATGATCGCCGCCGCAGTTCAGTGTGGAAGAATCAAAAACAAAAAGATCGTAGTTCCATCTGTCGGATGGGTAACTACGATTTCTCCTGCGATTCAACTAGGTTTGATGCCCATAATGTGTGGCGCAGATCCGAATACTTTTGGTATAAACTTAGACTATTTAGAGGAAATATGCAAAAAAGAATCTCCAGATGCCGTTATTTTTGTGCAAGTATTAGGAGTGCCCCACTACAAAGAAAGACTTTTGGCATTGAAAGAAAAGTACGGCTTTACGCTTTTAGAAGATGCATGCGCAGCCTTGGGTTCTGAATACTCAGATGGTAGCAAAGTGGGCACAATTGGAGACATGTCTTCTTTTTCTTTTTATTTTGGTCATCAGCTCTCTACAATAGAGGGAGGGATGGTTAATACAAGCGATAGAGAGCTTTATGAAATGCTGCTAATGCTGAGAAGCCACGGATGGGCAAAAGATCTACCTAGTAAAGTCTCAGAGCAGTTGACGAAAAAACATCAAATAGACGATTTTCATTCACCTTTCACATTTTTTGTGTCGGGATATAATTTAAGATCTACAGATCTTCAGGCTTTTCTAGGGCTGCGACAAATTAAGAAAGCAGATTGGGTTGCGGATCAGAGAAACAAAAATCACAAGAAATATGCTTGTCGACTTGAAGGACATGTGTCTTTCCAAAAATGGGGCAACAACAAGCCTGTATCTATTTCCTTCGGCGCGTTAGCAAAAAACACAGAACATAGACGACAGATTGTAACGAGGCTAGTTCAAAATGGAATAGAAACTAGAATATTTAGCGCCGGAAACCTAGGAAGACATCCTTTTTGGACAGAAAAATATGGAGTCTTCAAGGAACGCCAAAGTGATTTAATACATGAAACCGGATTTTTTCTTCCAAATTACCCCGAAATGGGGGAGGAAGTAGTTGATTACGTATCTAACGTAGTCATAGGAGATATAAAATGATTATAAGCGTGATTTTACCAACTAGAAAAAGATATAATTATTTAGTTCGTGCCATGCACAGCTTAATTGATACGGCATATGATACAAGTCGATTAGAATTTTTTTATGCGTTTGATTCTGATGATGAAGAGACAATGGAAAAATTTAAACAATATGTCGATAAAGTATGGCCAGATTTAAAGATGAATTTTTTAGTTTTTAAAGAAAGATATGGCTGGTCGGGAACACATAAATATTTAAATGATATGATACACAAAACTAATGGCGAGTGGGTGCTTAGTTGGTCAGATGACGCAGTAATGCACACAAGAGAGTGGGATAAACTAATTGAAGAAAAATATAAAGATAGATTTTGTATTGTCGCATCTAAAATACTTCATCATGAATGCAATTTGCCTATTTTTCCATTATTTCCAAAAAAATATTATGAAGTACAAGGCAATTTTCTTTCTGGAGATTGCCCTGACTTGTGGCTAGGCACAGTATCACATTCATTGGGTATATTGGTTGATGATAATGAAATAATAATTTCTCATTTTGCAATGCAAAAAGAGAAGCATGGCTCGATTAATCATTTGTTTTGGAATGCGAGAGAAGTTTGGCAAAAAGATATGCAAAAATTACAACAATATATTAATACATTACCGCCTAATAACTTAGAAGGCTTTAAAAAATCATCAGGACATTGGTAAGATGGGCGGCTGTTTAATAACTGGAGGATCTGGGATGATAGGCTCGTCTTTTAGAGAGTGCCTGCCAAATACTATATATATGTCCTCAAAAGATTGCGATCTTAAAAGCTTAGAGCAAGCTTGTGACTTTATTAGCGATCACGAGCCATCTAAAGTTATTCATTTGGCTGCTAGAGTTGGCGGGGTAAACGCGAATAGTAGTTATTTAGGTGAATTTTATTTTGAGAACAACTTAATCAACATTAATACTTTAGAGGCATGCAGAAGAAATAATGTAGATAAAGTTTTGTCACTTCTTAGTACATGTATTTTTCCTGATAAAGTAACCTATCCTATCACCGAGGAGCAATTACACAACGGAGAGCCTCATTCTAGCAACTTTGCATACGCATATGCCAAAAGGATGCTTGACGTCCAGTCAAGAGCCTATAGAAAACAATATGGATGTAATTTCATAACAGCAATACCAAACAATCTATACGGCGAAAATGATAATTTTGATCTCGAACAGGGTCATGTAATTCCAGCTATTATTCGTAAGGTTCATGAAGCAAAAATGAATGGCTCTCCTGTTACTCTTTGGGGCGATGGATCTCCTCTGAGAGAGTTTACATATTCGAAAGACTTGGCAAAGGTGCTTGTGTTTCTTCTTGATAACTATAATGGAGAGCACCCAATCAATATTGGTACAAACGAGGAAATTAGCGTGAAACAGATTGCAGAAATCATATGTCAAGAGCTTGATTATTCTGGTGATATTATCTGGGATACAAAAATGCCTGCCGGCCAGTTTAGAAAACCATCTGATAAGAGTAAAATTGAATCTCTAGGATGGTCGCAAGACAAGTATGTTTCAGTTGCAAGTGGCCTGAAAAGAACTTGTGAGTGGTTTCTAAACGAATATCCGGATGTAAGAGGTGTTAAGTAGGTGAAGGTATTAGTAACCGGCGGCCTAGGCTTCATAGGGTCTAATCTAGTTGATGCGTTGGCGAAGCAAGAGGGCAACAAGATAACTGTTATCGACAATCTATCATCTGAAAGCTCATCGACAGATTATATACGCTCAGATGTTCGCTATTGGATTGATGACATCCTCAATATTAACGACTACATCTACGCGAATGACGAGTTCGACGTTGTTTATCATCTTGCTGCAGATGCCAGAATACAGCCAAGTTTCGAGCGTCCAGCGAAGTACTTTGCCTCAGACGCAATGGGTACCGTAGAAGTCCTAGAGTACGCTAGAAAGTGCCAAGCAAGGCTAATTTACGCGGGTTCTAGCACTGCTTTCGCAGGAGAATACCTCAATCCATATGCATTTGCCAAGCGTACTGGCGAAAGAGCATGCGAGATGTATAATAAAGTATTCGAAACGTCGACAGTTATCGCAAGATTTTTCAACGTTTATGGACCTCGCCAGCCCACAGTGGGCCCATGGGCGACGGTTATTGGGATATTCGAAGAACTTAAAAAATCTGGGCTGCCCTTAACTATAGTTGGAGACGGAACGCAAAGAAGAGATTTCACGCACGTTGATGATATAGTGCACGGCTTAATATCCCTTTCAGATAGAGAGTGGAGCTGTGAAATCATTAGCCTCGGTACGGGAACAAATCATTCTATTTTGGAGCTTGTTGACCTATTCAAGTCCGAAAGAATTCACCTTCCGCCTCGCCCGGGCGAAGCAAAAAATACTTTGGCTGACATATCAATAGCTAAAAAACTACTAGGTTGGCAGCCAAATATAAAACTTGAAGAATACATTAAAAGGAGAATAAAATGTTAAAGTTATCAGATGAGGCGCTGGGGGCAGTAATGATGGCTCTACAAAAATCTTTATTGGAGCAAAGTGATATCGTTCCTGTTTTAAAAGGATTTGATTTCAAAGTCGATGAAAAAGAAGAATTGTATATTATGAATCCGCCTATTGTAAAAATAGATTCTGAGCTGTAATGCCAGAATACAACTATAAATGTGGTGAATGTTTCGTGGCCTTCAAACAAGAACACGGGATGAGAGAGAAGATAGAAGAGTGCCCTTCGTGCAAGTCTATACATTCTCTAGTGCGTCTCCCATCTAACTTTTTATTAAATAAAAATGATAAAGAAGACAAGCCAGGAGACTTGGTGAAGCGGTCAATCGAAGAATTTAGAAAAGACCTAATTGAAGAAAAGAAGTCTTTAAAGGAGGAGCATTATGAATAAAATATTAGTAGCGGCGTCTGCACTTATGAATGCCGTGCTCTTGATGGTCCTTTTTGGTCCCTTACAATTTTTTCTTTATTCGAGCATTGTTTTGCTTATCGCCGGCCTATTTTATATAGCCCATCTTATTTCCATGAGGAAAGAGATGGCAAAAGAAATAGAAAACTTATTAGATAAAATATCTATCTTTTCAGCGTATATGGAAGAGATCTATCAACTAGAGGTTTTTTATGGAGATACAACCATTCAAGAGATGATCGATCAATCTAAAAAGCTAATGAATGATTTCTATGACTTTGAAGAGAGATTTTTAGATACAACATACGATGAGGAAGATAATGACACAGCAGAAGAAAACAGCGACCCGACGCAAGAAGTCTAAAAATCAGTATTTCACGAAAGTACATGAAAACGCAATAATACAGTATTGCGTTTCAGACGAAAAGAGTGAAAAAACATTTTTGTATACTGAATATATCCAGCCGGCCTTCAGTGAGATGGTCGACAAGATTGTTTATACATACAAGTTTACTTCTCTGCCGAATATTGATTATTTGAAAGACGATTGTAAGATCTGGCTTACAACCATTTTAAACAAGTATGACCCGGCCAAAAGATCAAAAGCTTTTTCATATTTTAGCGTGATCACCAAAAACTGGTTTATACACAAGGTAAAGCAAAACTCCAAGAAGCTCAGAAGGGAAGTTGAAATTGACAACCCTAATATAATGCTAAAAAATGAAGAACTCATAATCGAACACGAATACGAATCTAAGAGGGAACATGCTGAGTTTTGGGCCCACCTCTTTACAGAGATTGATTCCTGGGAAGCAATGAACTTGAAAGAAAACGAGTATAAGGTCCTCGCCGCGATTAAAATACTTTTTGAAAGTTGTGATGAGATTGAAATTTTTAATAAAAAGGCTATTTACCTATACATAAGAGAAATTACAGGTTTGAATACCAAGCAGATAGTGAACAATCTTAATAAAATAAGAGCAAGATATAGAAAATTCAAGCACAAATGGGAAGAAGGAAAAATCTAAAAATGTCTAAAGATAACTTGGAAGATTTATTTAGCGAGGCCATAAAGAACATAAGAGATGATCGATCTTTAACCTCGACTTTACTGGTTGACTTGGTGCAAGTTTTAAAAACTGACCCTTCGAAACACCAGTATACTGGTCAAATTGCTGCTAAATACCTAGAGACCCTGCAGAGATCCAACGAGCAGCTTGTCAAACTAACTTCCATCTTACACAAGAAGAGTGGATCTACCGGCTTGACACAGAAAGACAAAGATGAGCTTTTTGACCTTATAGGCGAGGAGCAGTAAGCCATGGCAGGTAAAAAGAAGGATTCAAAAGGCCGCGCAGGAAAGAAAAAGAAAAAGGCCGACGGCGCCGCGGCCATCGTTGGAGATTTTGCAGCAAATTTAATAAGAGATATTCCTTCTGGCTTCTTGAATTCTCTAGACCTTCCGATTGCAGTCACAGATCGTATTTCTGAGGTGGCTAGCCCTGATGCAGCCATACGACAGACAGTAAAAAAAGTTAATTCTCCGGATCTTGTGACCGGCGCTTCAGATCTCCTCGGGGTTGTAATGAGGCTTGAGACAAAAACCAAGAATCAGAGTTCGTTTATAGATTCGATAAAGTCCTTAATTAACTTTGGCGATGAAGATCAAGAAGAAAATGGATATGTCAAGGCAAAAGTGCTTGTCCCGGAAATGCACCGAATGCTTATGCGGCCATGGGGCCGATCCCACCCAGAGTATCCAGCACAAAAGAATATAAACGATCTTGTCATAGATTTTTATCCGACCTTTCAGAGCATTAGTAATGACCCTCAATTTCAGGATCTTGCAATTGGCGATGTGGTGACCGTCTCTTTTAGATCAAAAAATAATTTTACGACCTCTGCAATGCCAGTAATTGTTTCTAAAATGGCGGTGTCTGTTGCTGCAGATCGGTTTGCGGACTGTGCGGATTTAAATGCTTATCTTGCAAAAGCTCCTTCTGGCGCGCCCATGCCAGACAACCAGAGATCTTCAGGCCACACAGGCGACAAAGGCTCAGCTCGCAGAGCGAGAAACAAGAGATCAATTGCGCAAGTTTTCATGCACCAAGAATCCGGCGAGATATTAGCAAAAAACTTATCTTCTATGGTATATTCTCGCGGATATTCTGTGAATGTTGCTGATTCCGCCACCTCCGCAGCCACCGCAAAAAAAGTTCAAAATGGGCCAATCTCATACTTAAGCCACACTTTAGGATTAGATATCCTTGTCGCCGAGGCTGACAAGAAGCCCATGTTTTCAACTGGAGCTGAAAATATAACAATATCTTACAGAGTGCCTCATTCTGACCCCGCTGATCTAAATTTTCAGCTGGAGCAGCAAAAAATAAAGGATATTTTTGCTGCCTTGATCAACATTATTGATAAGCAAGCCGGCGGCGCCCCAATAATAAACTTCATTCTAGATCCCAACTGGTCCTTGTGGGATGACCAGAAAACAAAAGTGTGTGTCACACTAAAGAGCGATATATCTTTCAGAAGTAAGTTCTCCGGCGGCCTGTCTAGAATTAACTTTTTCGACACAGTACCAAAAGATCATGATGGAACATACATCGCTCGCGCCGCCGCAACGAAGTTATCTCCAGATCTTGCTGCACATTTTGTAGAGCACATTGCTTCGGCTTTTGCTTCGCCAACTGCTGCAGGGATGATAACCAACAAAAGGCCCGGGCCACCAAGCGGCCCTGATGTAAAGCCTCTTTCGCCATTCAGGGTCGACACCACAGATATCATAAAAGCTGCCTTGAGCCAAAATGATTTTGAGACACCCGTCGACGCCGAACAGTTTTTGGCTGCGATTTCGGTAAAAACTGCCACATCGCTTGAACAGATAAAGTCTCTAGACCCCTCCTCTCTCGGCCTCGCCGCGGCTATTGGCATTACGCCGGCTATGGTCTCTGACATTGTAGGCCAGCAGCTTCCGGCTGCTGAGATCGCGGAGCAAACTAATAGAATAGAACGAAAGATTTCTTCTGCCATCGATGTGCAAAGGACTGGCGCAGCCCGGGCTTCGGGGCTTTCTGTTGGCTTGGGAAATCTACCAAAGTCCGGCCCTGTACGATCTCATTGTTTGCTCGAAGCAGCCGCCGACCTCATCGATCAGAAGCAAGAAAAGGTTAAAAAAAGCGAGTCCCCATCCGGAGCTTTGCCTGGCTATGAAGCAAATCAAGAGCAGTATGATTTTAGGAATACATTTGATCGTGATTCTACAAGCTACCTCATTATTCATAATCCGGCAGCGCCGTGGAAAGGCGTCGCCTCGCTGGCGAGCCATTTAAATAATAAAGGCCTGGGGGTGCATTTTACAGTATCCCCTACCGGAGAAGTTAAACAGCTGATAGACATGTCAAAGGGATGTTACCACGCACCGCCAGTTAACAAAGATTCGATTGCAATCGAGGTGGCGAATGCATCGCCGGATGGCATGACCAACCCAGTGTATAAATATGGCTCACTGCGACAGATGAAGGCTGTTTATAAATTGGTTAAGACTATCTGCAAGCATACTTCTATTCCGTTTCGCTTTGGCCCAGCTATAGAGAGCGAAGGTCAATTCTATAATGGCTGGAAGGCGTTTAAGTGGGCTGGAATTAAGCCCGGCGTCTTTGGCCATGGCCATTTCCAGCCACCGGAGGGGGGCTCGAAGCAGCATTCTGATGGCAAATTTGAAATACTATATATGGCGCTCCGCAAGAAGGGCTTGAGTCCGCAAGAAGCTTATGGTGTCGCGACTCGAACAGAAGACATGTATCACCCCCCGGGTCTCCCCGGACGAACCGGTTATCTTGATGTGCCAGCACTCAGGGATGGCATCACGGCCCTCGGCTTCACACCCCCCATCGACGGCGAGACCCTCCCCGGCGAGCATGACTGGTCGCTGTCATCCACACCGCCGGTCATCGCGGTCAACGACAACGCCGACAACACCGGTGCCGATCTCAACGTGGACCTGCCAAAATGATAACAAAACTTAATTTAATTAATTATGGAATATATAATAATATGGAGATATTATGGGTCTAGATAGTGTAAGTAAGCCTGCCTTGGAGACAGCAAAACAGTGGAAAAAAAATATCCAGGAGGAGCTGTCAGGCGTCGGCGCCGGCGTAGCTAAAAAAAAGGCAGTTGAGATTTCTGATTTGCCTTCTGGTGATTTGCTGAGGCTTGGCAAGCTCGGACCCAACGCCAAAGCGGACATAAGCGGCTTTGGGTGCAAGAGAAACATCGAGCCTTTGCCAACTTATGTTCGCGCCAAGTGCGAGAAGGTCATATCAGGGAGAAACAACAGTTATATTGTTTTAGGTCGCGATCGCCCAAAAAGCAAACTTAGCGGCTACGGTGGCAAGGGACATACAAAGTCCGGCATGATAGACTTGGTAGTTGGCCGGCTAGGATCAAATACTTCTTACAAAGACGTGAGAGCCCATCCCGATTTCAGAGAGGATTCTGCTAGAATTTATATCAGCCAGCGAACCGACATAGATCATAACTTCGAACTTGTCGGCTCTCCAGGCGCCCCACGCGCGATAAACTACAAAGACGAGCCAATCCCAAGAGCTTCTATAGGAATAAAAGCAGATACTGTCCGGATAATCGGCAGAGAAGGCATCCGTCTTGTTACAGAGCAGGGCACTGACAACTCTATGGGCGGCTTGATACAATCTAGATTTGGAATTGATCTAGTCGCGGGCAATGATGATTCTGATATCCAGCCAATGGTTCGAGGCAGAAACTTGGTTAAGGCCTTGGTAGCGATCGTCACGGAGTTAGACGAGCTTCGTGAAGTTTTTAATGGCTTTGTGGACATACAGCATAAATATAATACTAAAATCCAGAACCATACCCATCATTCCCCCCTCTTTGGGCGCCCCAAGACTTCTGAGTCGCCTACGTTGCTATATGCCGGCATGAACTGCACCATGGATGTTTTTTCTAAAACAGTGGTTTCATGCAAACTGCAAGCCTTTAACCTGCAGGCCTTTAAGAAGAACTTTCTATCTCCTGGTATTACCATGCCATCAGACAACTATATATGTTCCAGATACAACCACGTTAACTAAACATGCCCGCAAATAATAACTATAAATTTTTTGAGAATTTTATTCTTCCTGTCGACATTCCGGTGTCGGACAGCTTCGCCACCGATCCCGACCAACTACCAGATGTGGTCAGGGAAAACGTCATCGCGACTGAAATATTCAAATGCCTTATTGCCCAAGCCGGCTATAAAAAATATAATAAATTAATTTTTTCTCCGGAAGAAGAGTACACGGGCACAGACGAATACTATGAAGATGGCTTTCTTTCTGTTAGAGACGAAGTCGTTGTAAATATTGACATGGCGATGATCGTCACCCCGGATCACGACACCGGCGACGGCATTCACTTCTCTGGCAAAGCAAATGTCCTCATTGACACTTTTGTACTTAGAGAGTGGCTCAAGGGTAGAGAACAAATAAAATGCAAGGCCGCCGGCGTGGATTATGGCGCTCAAGGCTGTGCGCATGCTGTCCCCTCCGGCGCCACTCATGTAACGTTCGGCCTTCCGCTAACATCAAATTACACAGCAAATTTAGAGGCGACGTTTGGGGCTAAATCAAATGTGCCGGCTTATGAAAGAGTAACGCCGTATGTCAACGACCCTGGTGGCATCGACTCAGCTGCGAATATATCTAAAATAACTTTTTGGGAGAGCCGCAGTGACACTGAATATTTGCCTGCGGGTATTTATGTTGGTAGCATCAATGACCAACCTGGCGGCCCCGAGGGATTAGCTCAGGTTACGATCTTATCCGGAGATCTTGAAAACACCGATGTTTATCTTGGCAAAAGCTTTTTAAAGCTTGTAACTTGGAATGACTCCGCACTTGAAAAGGAGTTGATTGTCCCCAAGGGCATGCTCGGCCAAGTCGTAGATCGCCCAGTCAACGACCCCCCTGCTTCTGCAGTGGTAAATTCTGAAACCTTCGGCGCCACGCATATTGTGCGACCACACCTTAACTTGGACGGCCGCCCAACATCTACAAAGCTACATGCCGCCCCGGCTGAAGATGCAAAGAGGCTAGGTGTCTTATTAAAAGATATCGCTGTAAAAGTTATTGAGCAATCTACAGGCGAAGGCTTGCGCTTTCATAAGGTATATGTCGCCGACCTTGCTGCAGGCCTCGACACGTATGCAAAGGAAGGCTATGTTCTTGCAGCAGACTTAAGGCCCATCGCGACGCCTTTTCTTCTGGGCGACTGGTATTATTTGCCAGTCGTAAATACTCCGGATAATAAAAGCCCTGTTGGTGAATCACCACTGCTGAAAAGGGCATGGGAATTTTTAGATGAAGACGATGGTCCTTGGCTTGCAAAGGGCAATGCAGGATACTGGGATGATAGTTATAAAATAGTTGTTTCCCAGAGGCCTTCTCCTAATCAGATGAAGGCAGCTCAAATTGCCGGCGCCGGCGTTTTTGCGTCGTTCGAAGAGGCCCACAAGCTAAAAGCTGCAATGAACATGGCCACGTTCTTCGACAAAAAGATGGGATTCGGCTCGTTTGAATATTTTGCTGCATTGGCTAAATTTGCTGCCAAGCTAGAAGGCTCTGAATTTGGGCCACGACACAGTCCGGCCGTCGTTAAGAGCTTGATCTCTATACCTGCAAAATTTATTGATGCTCTTCCTGATAATAATGATGATTTTAGTTTTGATTATGAGCCCGACTTAGAAGCTGTTCGCGACCGCGAACGCGCGCTAGCTCTTATAGAAGTCCTTACGGATGATCCTGAGTCACTAAGCTCTATAATCAGCGATGCTGTATCAAAACAATATAAAAAGGACAATCCGCTAGGCTTCCGGAAAAGGATAGAAAAGGTAACGGCAGCGATGAACTTCGATGCCGCCACGGCCGATGCCCCTCATCCATTCGACGACGACACTCCATGGAGCGCCGTCGACGACGCGCCATGGGTGATTCCGCAAGAGGTGCATGCAAAAATTCTTTCTGGTCGTATACGGGTCAACCCTTCAGTAGAGGGGCAAAAAGTAGCATTTACTACTGGCTTATATTATTCTGATTTAAAGAAAAACATTAACCAAGTCAAGAATATATTGACTCATTACGAGCCAAAAATAAAAGATTCTGGCTATCTGGTAAAGTTTCCTGCCTTCAGCGGGCCACTCAATATAGAGAGAGAGAAAAAAGCGTTAGATGAATGGCTCGGCATAGTTGATGAAATTTTACATCTTAACTCGGCAGAATTTACCAAAAAAGCTCCTAAAGAAGAAAATACGCCCACAGAGGCAAAAAACAATCCGGACAAGAGCTGGCTAGAATTTGGCTGGAATCAGTATTTTGAGCCTATTTACATTCTTTTCAATGGCCACCCTTTGCGAATAGGCTTTAACTTATTGAAGCATCGCGAGCCTTTTAGTCTGGCAAGAACAAACGCATTTATTCATAGATCCCCGGAAATTGCAAAAGAGTTCGGGACGCAAGCTGGAAAGAAAGAGCCATGGACCGAGTGGATTAAGAAAAATGTTTATCCAGCAGCTCTTATTGAGCCGACCAACGAACCGGACGCCCTTTCTGACAAAGCCAAGCGTGACCTAGCCGAAGCACGAAAAAAAGCTAACAGTTCGTCAGCCAAGACCACCGAGGAGATTAGAGAAGAAGATAGCAATATTGAAAACCCGGAGCTTGAAAAAGCTAGCGCGCTAGAAGCTAAGAAAGCGGAGATCGACGCGACCGATCAGACCTTGAGCGGCTGGCAGGACAGACTCAAGAAGGTAAAAAAACTTGATGAGATTTACGACTTCATCTTCAACAAGCTGCCTTTTGAATCCATCGCGATGGAGTTTTTAAGGTGTATTGGTGGCGATTTGACCGCCGATGGAGTCATAGAGCTTCTAGTCAGATTGGCCATTAAAGAGATCTTCGCCGGGAAGTGCCCGGAGGACATGCTCCCCGAAGAGTGCGCCGAATACGCCAGACACGCCGCCACTGAAGGCCTTGACGATGTCATGGAGATTCTATTTGTAACTAAAGATTGTGCTCTGGATATTTTAGATAGCGGCTGGGTAATTGAAGCGGAAGAGATAAGCGTGGACGACGAAGCGCTCTTCGATCCGGATATGGAAAATCTTGAATTCGAAGCTGTGGAGGCAACAGGGGGCACAAATCCAAGCAACGAGGAAGGCAAAGGGATCACGCATATAGTAAGAACGCCGCCAGACTTAAAAGAGCCATACTCTAATCCTGTCGGCGCAGATAAAAAGCAAGCGACTTTTTGGAAGACACTGCCATGGGAGGCTAGCCCTGGATCAAAAGCAACAGGGTACACGCCATCTGGGGGCACTGCGCATGGTCGCTTGAACCCCGGCGCCGCAATCGTCTTCGTTGAGGCCGTCGCGACCCCGGGAATGAAAGATGATGGCTATTACGAAGGCAGCACGGCTCCCCCCGACTTAGGCAACATATTCGCTTCTGGATATCTTAAAGTTCGGCTGTACGATCCCGTCGCTAATTTGCCAGCTGGCACGATTGGCTATATTCATGGTGATGCCCTCGAAGAACTCGATGACGCCGCCGCCGCGGGAGTCGCAGCTGCAAATCAGGCAGTAATACTCAAGAAAGGCTCTAGGGATGGCAAGAACGGCCTAACAAATGAAGTAAAGGCCCTTCAATCATATATGGGCGCCGAAGTCGAAGTTGAAGACCCAGATGATATGTCACCAGCTAATTTCGTCGCTGGCAAAACTAGCAGTAGAAAAATGATTTTGGCCATGAACGACGAGCAGCTCGCAACCAAGCTAGCCAAAAACGCCGGCGCGGCGAACGTGCAAAAGCTGCTAGAAATTGAGATTACCAACTTAGATGGCATATTTGAAAAGAGAATGAAGGCTTTGACAAGGATTCTTGGCCTTGCAATGTTGAAGGCCCACATCGCCGCAGAAGGCGACACAACCGGCGACAAAAGACCGCTAATAGACAAAGCTTCGGCGACTAAGATGGCCACCAACGGCGTAGTTACCGTTGCTGCCATGGCCGAAATAAAGGTAGTTTATAAGACAAGAATTTCCGGAGCGCTGAGTCAGGGAAGTCTTGAAGATATAAAGAACTTCTTATCTTTCAGGACTCCTTCAGTCGTTTTAGGTAATGTCCTATTTGCACCCCCGGGATTTTATGACGGAAAAGAGACACAATGTAATGACTCTTTTGTTGCTTTGGTGGGCATGCAGGCTGAATATGAAGCTGCCCTCATAGCGTTCGGCTCAAGTGCCAGAAAAACTAAAAAAACAAAACTGCAGCTTGAAGCTCTTTTCGATCAATATAAAGTCTGCATGGGCGCAATTGGCACCAATGTATATGGCAACTATGTTTCTCACTTGTTCGGTCGTGACATATCTGTCGAAGAGCAAAAAGAAAAAGACGGATATAAAATTATCTTCGGAGACGAGGAAAAATCAGAATGTCACAGCCTGGAAGTAGCACTTAAGGCCAAACTTGGTGGTGATATCTGGCCAGGCGCCGCCAGCGCCACCGCGCAACAACAAAAGGCATTTGATAATTGGATGGCATGCGTGCATGCTACAGCGACCAAAGAAGCTGCAAAACAAAAAGAAAAGCAAAAGCAGCAACTTAAGGATGGCATAGTGCAAATGCATGTCAGCGCCCGGGCCAATATACCGAAGACTTTCGCAGAAGTGTATGATTTGTTCGTGAATCAAAACTTTGGCATGGGTGCAATCACGGGCCTAACCCTCAAAGAAGGCGCTGGCCTTGCAATATCTGATGCCATTTTCATGCCCGGCCGCCCATGCCAGGAGACGATTGAGATTCTTCTTGAGATGCTGCTCGCCTATATATTAGAAAAATACCCAGAAATTGAGCTAACAGTAAGATACACAATGTTGGCATATAAAAAATCTATGGAACTTTATGCTTTGGTGCGTTCGAAGATCGACGGAGGTTGGGAAAGCTTTGGATTGCCGAACTTTGGCAAGCTATCGAACTTTGGTACCGCGTCGGATATTTCGAAAAAAATGTGGGAAGCTTTAGAAAAAGTTTTATACGAAGTATTATTCCTGACACTTAGAGATCTTTCTCAGGCCTTGGCAGAGATTTGCGCCCTCATGAATGAGTCCGCCGCAAGTGAAGTTTCTCCTCCTATCGTGGCCGCCGACCTCCGCGACGCACTGGACCGTGACGATGCAGCACAAATTGCGCAAAGCCTATTTGCCAATGCCGGCATCATCATCGCTCCAGGCGATTCGACTCGATATGGCCACGAAATGGTACCCGGTACCGAGTGGTACACGGAGCTGACCTCCAGACCGACAATACACGCATTTTTATTGTCTGTTATCGATGGCCTCTCGAAAGCCGATGTATGTTCAATTATAAGACGATCTCACAACAAGTCTCTTACAAAGAGCGTCAGGCAAACACTTATTGCCACATATCCAGAACATGTTGCAATTTTGAATAAAGAATCAACTATTCTTGCTATATTCGATATGATCGCGGAAATAATGCCGGCTGATTATTGTGATAATGTATTTGCTCCTTCAGATCAGACTGGATTTTTATGTCTTGCTGACGTTATTGAGCACAATCAAAAAGAACGATTGTCGTCGTATGATTTGCCAGATGGAGATGTCGCAGAACTAATCGCAGCTCGTAAAAAAAGAAACATGGATAGAATGGTTCAAGTTGCTGACATTATAGCTAACCCGGCCAGAGCTATTGAAAATGCCATGCCTAACATGTGTGGCGAGGTTAAGAAGCAGTTAATGACCGACCCGGGCTTTATATCATCTTTGCAAACTTCAGTCAACGCACAGCTACAGACGGTAAGGAATGTCTTTAACATTGATCTGTCAACATTTAAGCCTATTTTGCTTCAGAACCGCCCCACCTCGCCGCTTGACGATGAGACTGAAGCTCAGCTCACTTCCAATCCATTTAAGTTGCTGATACCTGAAGAGCCCGCGGGATCAGCTGCTCCTGGCACCCCAATTGGTAATTTTAATATAGATCTTTTCATGGAGGATAGCGCAGCTGCGCTGTCGGCGCTGATTGAAGGCGCTAAGGCCAAGGCGGGCGACGAGAAAAGTGATTACGAAAAAACCATTGAGACCCTTGGGGAAGACATGGGCACGAAGGAATACTTTGGCTTATTTTCTGAAACAAGATCTGCGTTTTTAACGTGGGCTCAATTGATTAAACTCCATCGCGCCGCGAAGAAGGGCAACGACGGGAACGTCGAATCGCCGGCAGTCCCCAAGCCCGACGGCGACGGCGAAGAGGCTCCCGGGATAAATATCAACACCTTGATTGACTTTGTTAACGACCCCGCCGCCGATGGCGGTATCTCTTGGCCTCCTGACGAATTCACCGGCACCCACGGCTTCTTCAGCAGCCTCGACGACCCGAAACTTGGTTTACACAATCCAGTGGTGTTCAATGATGCGATCTTTGGTACCGGTGGCTACAATCCGCTAACGGGACTCTTGTTCAGAAATTTTGATACAGCTAATGGAAACGCGCCCTTTGCCACCCTCAGCGATGAGCTGCGTGAAAACTTTATGGAGTTTCTGGGATTTGAAGGCCAGGGCCTGTCATGGCCTCATACTGATCTCCAGGCGCTGAACGATAATATAACCTACCCATCGAATCACGTGAAGATAGACTACAAAGAGTTCTTGGCGCCATTTCAACTATCTGATTATAGTCGTAAATTAGAGGATGACGTTGCTAGATCTCTTTCTTCTTTAATCATGGCCAACCTAAAAAATGCGCTCGCTAACACCGACGACTTGCTACAAAGGCCAAACGCGACGACCTCCCCCGTCGGCGCTCCATTCCAGTTTAGTTTGAAGACGCTAGCTAAGTCAAGTAATGCGCTTTTTGCGAACACACAGTATTCTTTAATAGATGTTAATTTTCCAAGTACCAAGCAGAAGATTGATAATTCTCTTAATATTGGCGTCGTCGGCGGAGAGCCTGTAATGCAGTTAACTGAGCCAATCATGCTGTTCGATCCGGAGACAAATCTTCCATATCCGAATCCAGCGGCCTTCTCCGCCGGCGGCCCGCAGGTAGAAATAGTATCTGGTGAAAAAATTATTTATAGCCCCCCGACTGCTCGTCCTCTTTATGCTGAAAATTTTATTGATCTGGTTGGATCATTTGTTCCGATAACCTCTAAAGAAACTGGCCAGTCGAGAGCTTTTCTTGGTCTTGTCTTGCATGCTATACATAAGCATTTCCCTCTTGACCCGTCCGGAGGCCTCGCCCCCGACTGGCTCGGCTATCTGCAGGGCCATTTCGACGAGCAGCCTATTCGCGGCGTCTATATGAGTATGGTGAATACTGTTTTCGAAAATACGCTAAAAGCTATTGGAAAATCAAAGTATTTCTTGCAAGATGAAATATCTAAGTTAAATTTAAATCCTGATCTTCCTGATCTCAGCGCATGCGCCGATGACATCCCGGGGGAGCTTGGAGATTTGTCTTTACTTGGATTGGAGAGCATGAGGTCTTATATGCTAGAGGCCTTCGAGGCAGATTTTAACCCATGCGAAGTAAATAATAAAGATGGTAGCCCCGAGACTCTTGAGTCTGTCGTCGCTGAAATTTGTGTGATATTGCATATAAGAGCAACCATACTGGAAATGGCTTTGAGTGGAATATTCGCATTTGGAACGTTTAACGTTAATGACATTACGAACGATCATTTTATAAAAACATATTTGTTTAATAAGCTCAAGACCAGCCTGGAGCAGGACGGCCAGTATAAGGCATTCAAAGAAACTGCTATTAAGGTTCTTGAGCGCAAAAGAAAGCAGAAAAAGAAGATAATTCCACTCATGGCCGGCAACGAGGCGTTGATTTATTTGATCGGCCAAGAGGCAAAAGTTGTGAGCCCAATCTACGAAGAGCTTCTTGGCTCTAGATCAAAGAATTTTGGCGATGTAATGCTCGATGATATTATCTTTCCTATCCCCGTGGACATGCATGACTTCAGCGACGACGGAGCCCACGTCCCGCCATATAGCCGACTCACAACTCCCTTTGGCGAGGTGCTCTCGTCCGGCCTAGGCGCATCAAAAGTTAAAAAGTATTATGGAATTCCAGCTAGCTTACCAGACAAGGAAGACATAAAGGTTGATATTAACGGAGTAAGCTATACTTCTGGCGATTTAGGTAAGCTATCTCATGCACATATCTTTGGTCGCAAGCCGGGATTTATTCTGGAGAGGTTTTTAAAACTCGAAAAAGGGCACAATTTTGGTACTTTAGTTGATAAATTCGCTGCAATAAACGATACTTATACGCTGCCCGGCGGCCCGTTGCCTACACCGCCTGACGGCCCATCTATCAACATGGACGCTTTTTTCAAATGGGTCAACCATGTCGATGACGTCGCCGCCGGCAACTCGCTCGGCGGCGATGATAAGGAGTTTCTCAATAGCCTTTTGTATTCGCCATGGGATGAGTATTATAATATTTCATTTGGTGTCAGGGTGAAATATTTGTTCCCCACTTATCCCACGTCCGGACAATACGGCAGAAGCTACTTTGCTGATGTTTCGCTACAGGCGTTTAGTCAAGAGCTAGAAGAATTCATCGGCACGTACGAAGGCACGTCTGCAAGCAGCATTGCAGGCGTACCGCCTTTCGCCAATGACGGCGCTTGGGCGCCCTTAGACAAATCAAGTCGAGTATCATTTATAAGCAAAGCGTCGATAAGTCAGCTGGTGAAGCCTGTTAATCAATATGACGCGTCTGACGTCTTCGTCACAGAAGAAGCCGTTACCCCTGGACCGTCGCTCACTGACGGTACTATATGCGAAATACCCATGGTAGAAGAATTTGTTACTGCGAAGACCTCAATGCTCCCATCGGGGGGATACGTTATTAGTTTGAAGGCTCTGTCTGATCTAGTCACAGCTACAGGCACCGCAGCAGATTATTATGATATGTTCGTTTTAAATCATCTAAAGACTAAAATCAAAAATAATAATATGTTTAAGTCGATATTTGAATATATGATTCCTTCTCGATCCATCATAAACACATGCTCCGCATATGTGAGGGAGTTGGTGGACATAGAATATCCAACAAAAACAATGTTTACGTCGACCAAATATGTTTTGGCTTTGTTGCATGGCACAGCGATAAATAAAAATTTGAATATTGCCGGCTCGACCGCGGAAGTCGGCGTCGAGATCGATGACGAGCTTTCTTTAGAAGACAAAATCCATAAAATAATATTGGGTTACATACTCAAGGCCCTTCTCACTGCGCCCCTTCTGATAATTAAAGGTGTTGCCGAAGCCGCAGATCCTAATATTATGCTCACAAAGAAGATTTTTGATGCCGCAGACCTGACCGTCAAAGTGGCTATGTCGTTCATTGTCGACGCTTTCGAGATGGCAAGGCAAGAGTATATGGTGGTCGCGAAAGATGTTAATAAAGAGTTCAAGGAGATGCAAGCCGAACTCGGCAACGAGGTCTTGCCAGATGAGCTGCCCATGCCAGAATACAATAATGTTAGAGAATTTCAGGCATTTGCCATTGGCATCAATCCTCCTCTTGATCCTTCTGTCGGAATTCCCAGGGCTGTAGCTTGGGGCATTGCACCGCCTATTGCGATAAGCATGATGCCCTGCTTGCTGCCCTTCGGCGTCGGCTTCCCTCCGCCATTTATGTTCGGCCCGGGCGTCGGGCCTCCAATGACAATGTTTGCGCCGCTATATCTTGCGTTCGGGCTGATCAAGGAAGGCGGCGTCCTCGAAGGGCTCATGCCCGATGCGCTTGAGCGAGGCACGAGAGATGTTTGTGGCGCCATCACCAGAAGAAAAGATCCACATGTGGAAGACGACGACGATCCCAATCTTCTGGATACCATCCTGGACCCAACTAATGTTCCCCCGGGCCCATTGGATATGGATAATATGAAAGACTACCCTGGCCAGCCGGATTGATGGATCGAGGAATAAAACGTAAAAAGAAAATCTAGAATAAAAACATCGACTAATTAAGTTATAAGGAATACAATAATGCCAGGTTTTTCACCAGTGATACCGTTAGAACTAGATCCAAGTGATGGGTTCTCTTTAACAAAGACGTATAAAGAAGTCGGCCGACAAAACTTAAAAACCCTCATATTGACAAACCCGGGCGAGAGGATAATGGAGCCGGCCTTCGGCGCAGGTATCCGGCGAAGACTTTTTGAGCCCAAAGCCGGGACTACATATGCTGTGATTGAAGCAGAGATTTTAAGCCAAGTGGCATCTTATTTGCCTTATATAAAAATAAGAAAAATTATATTTGACGAGCTAAAAGACCCATATTCGAAACAAGACCTGCTTCACTCAATAGCAATAAGAATAATATATTATATCGATGCCCTAAATATATCAGATGAGTTGGAAGTGCTTGTCAGCATATAGGAAAATGAAAAAACATGTCAAGAAAAGTTACACCAGTAAAATACACAGATAGAGATTTTGAATCGATCAAGGCCTCGATCCTCGACCACGCTAAGAGATATTATCCAAATTCACACAGAGATTTTAATGAAGCTTCTTTTGGCACCATGATGATTGATGCCGTTTCTTATGTTGGGGACGTCCTATCTTTCTATCTGGATTACCAGACAAACGAGACTTTTCTTGACACTGCGACTGAATTTAATAATGTTGTAAAGCTCGCGCGCCAAGCCGGCTATAAGTTTAGAGAGAATTACTCTGCTAGCGGGATAGTTTCGCTGTTTATTGCAATCCCGCGCGTCACAGCCGGGCAAGGCCCGGATTATGATTATGCGCCAGTTTTGAAAGCCGGCACGACTTTTAGTTCTCACGCTGGAGTTTCTTTCTCTTTGATTGACGATGTTGACTTTTCCGATACTAATAATCGCGTAGTAGTCGCAACTGTTGACACAGTAACCGGCGAGCCCCTTACATATGTTGTAAGATCCCACGGTCGCGTGTTGTCAGGATACATCTCAAGGACTTCGATAGAGGTTGGCTCATATGAGCCGCTCAGGCAAGTCTCAATTGACGTGCCAGATGTTAGTGAAATTGTTTCTGTTGTAGATTCGGAAGGACACGAGTACTTCGAAGTAGAATATTTGTCACAAGATGTAATATTCGATCAGGTTGCAAACAGATCGGATAACTCGTCCGACGCTCCTCGCTTCATCATGCGCCCCCGAGCTGTTCCTCGAAGGTTTATCACAGAGTATGAAATAGGTAGAACAATTCTGCAATTTGGCTTCGGGTCTGATTCGACCCTTACGAACGACCCTGTTACCGACGTCTCGTCCGCGATGATGAAAATACACGGCCGCGCATATGAGCAAACTCATAATTATGATCCTTCTAATCTTCTACAATCAGACAAGCTCGGCATTTCTCCCTCGAACACTACATTGACGGTGAGATATAGAGTCAATTCTAGAGGCGCCGTCAATACCCCGGCAGAATCTTTAAACGGCATCACCGACTCAGTGCTTGAGTTTAAGGCACAAAATTTATTGGCCTCAAAAATGAGAGACGTAACAAATAGCTTGGAAGTTAACAATGATAGTGACTTGTTGGGGGACATTGATGTACCAACGATCGAAGAAGTCCGACGCCGCGCAATTGATGCATACGCATCTCAAAACAGAGCTGTCACTGCTCAAGATTATACATCACTTATTTATAGAATGCCTCCTAAATTTGGTGCTATCAAGCGATGCGCTGTTGCACAAGACAAAGACTCAATCAAGAGAAATTTGAACGTCTACTTGCTTTCCGAGCGCCCCGACGGCACCTTGGGTGTCACCAATACCACCATCAAAGAGAATATTAAAGTCTGGCTCAATCAATACAAGATGATCAACGATACAATTGATATTATGGATGGAAGAATAATAAATATAGCAGTCCACTTTTCAATAAAAGCCAGTCAGGATTTTAATAAATTTGAGGTCCTCGAACGCGCCCGCCGAAATCTTATTGAATATATTACGGATTACAGTTTTGAGATTGGCGAGCCGCTATACGTGACTAACTATTATAATATTTTGAAACAAACTATTGGAGTTGACGACACGCTGAAGGTCCAGATAGTTCAATCCACTGGCGCAGAGTATGCTGATACATCATATCACGTAAAAAAGAATATGTCAGCTGATGGAAGACTGGTGTATGTCCCTGAAGATCATATTTTAGAAGTAAAATACTATGATGTTGATATTGTTGGAGCAGTTAAATAATGGCAATAAAAAGATTTTTTGCAAATAAAGATAATACAATAACAAACGCCTTTAAGTCCAACCTTAGGACCCGCGGCACGGGCTCCAATCAGGGCGCCTCCGACGTATTGGAAGTTTTTTCTATTTATGGCCAGATACTGGATGTAACAAATAATTCTGGATCGCAAGAGTTATCAAGAATCTTAATGCAGTTTCCAGTCGCTGCATCCGGGTCAGACGACATTAACACAGCGCGCACTGCTGGCGATATCCCGGCCAGCGGCAGCGTGAGTTTCTATTTGAGGCTCTTCAATGCAAAACATTCACAGACAGTTCCGAGATCTTCCACTGTTAATATTATGGCTGTCTCGCAAAGCTGGTCCGAAGGCACCGGACTGGACATGGAAGAGTATAAAGACCTGGGCTACAGCAACTGGATGAGCCGAAGCAGCGATTCAGCATGGGCTGAAGTTGGCGGAAAATATCATACCGCTTCCTATACTGCGGCCAATGGTACGCTGCCTAGCTATACTTACACATTTGAGGGCGGCACAGAAGACTTAGAAGTTGATGTGACTAGCCTTGTTGAAGAGTGGCTAGCTACTAATCAGCAAAATTATGGTTTTGGTGTTTTTCTAACTTCAAGTCACGAAGCGTATTATTCTGGATCCACCGGTCTTAATACGGGGTCTATCATACATAACACCGCCGGCGCAAAAGATTCATATTATACCAAGAAGTTCTTTAGCCGCGGCACTCAATTCTTCTTTAAAAAGCCCATGATCGAAGCTCGATGGGATTCTTCAGACAAGGATAACCGCGGTAACTTTTATTATAGCAGCTCCCTCGCTCCAGCGGAGAATAATTTACAAACTTTATTTTTGTACAACTACGTCGACGGACAACTAACAAACATACCAGACACTACTTTGATTTATGTACAACTATTCTCGGGATCAACCGAGCCGACCGGATCGCCCTTGCAGCTGTCCATAAGCGCTCAGGTCGCTAGCAACAATTTGTATGTGGTCACCGGCGGCCTGAGCACAGCGACCGGCGTGTACACAGCATCTTTTGCCGCCACGGCCAGCGCAACGCCGTTAGAGACGCTATATGATGTATGGGGTGCCGGAAATGGTTCTTTAGCCCCGGGGACAGCACAGGTGACTCAGTATTTCACTGGCTCAATATCACCCTCCGTCCGCACCGCGAAGCAAGAAAACACAATACCTAAATATAGAACATCAATCACAAATCTGAAAAACTCATATTCTAGAGATGAAAATGCAAGATTTAGAGTTTCTATAAGTGACGTCGGTCGTACTCCTACGGTATATACAAAGGCTGTCGCATCTACGCCGACTAGAATAGTAGAAGATGCATATTTTAGCATCTTAAGGGCGTATGACGACTATGTTATAATACCTTTTGGAACTGGCAGCGCCAATAGTTACTATACCAGAATGTCATATGATGTGTCTGGAAGCTATTTTGATTTAGATATGGGGATGTTCGAACCGGGCTATCAATATGGAATTAAACTTGCTTACTATTTAAGCAACAGATACGTGGAACAAGAAGAGATTTTTAAATTTAAAGTCGAATAAATATTATGAGTTTAAAAGATTTATTTATAGAAGAAAACACGGCAGATAAGTCACTTATCAACGTGAGCGCGAAGTCACTTGTTGACGCCTCCGATGTAGAGTCCTCGAACTATTTGCAAGCATATGTTATCGACAAGAGGAGAATCATACCAGATTTAGACTTGTCAGATCCCAAAAACTTCGCGCGCTTCGGCCGAGCAGAGTTTTATTATGAAAAAGCCTTCGAGCACATCCAAGATTACTATCCGTACGATGGCTCTGATTACGAGAAGCTGGCATTTCAGAATTCTGGATCGATTTTGGATATGTATATCCTCGATAAGAATTATCCGAAAACAACTGGCTACGTTACTTTTGGCGCCAATGGCTCCGTAGATTATACCGGTACAGAATCCGACACTTATAAATTAAAAAATAGTACAAATCCTGAATATATTTTATTTAAGGGCGGTCCGAACGCAGCTCAGCCCGGCCACTCTATTAAAGATGATATTTCGGACTCTAGAGCAAATGTTTATGACGAATCTACATACCGGATGTCAAATCTCTATCTTGGCATGCCAAGTGGCTCAACTATTGAATTTTGGATGAAGAAGAACGCCTTCGCTGGTGCTGGTTTCCGCGAAGTTGTATTTGATTTATGGAACTCTGGCTCAGTAACTGATGATTTGAGCGCCAACGAGATATATGGAAGATTGAACATTAGCTGCATTCAGTCTAGCACGAATACTTTAACCTTCTATCACCGTTCAGGCAGCGCCTCCGTCTCCGCCAACCTAGACACTGGCTTAACTACGCTAGCCGATGGTCTGTGGCACCACTATGCAGTTAGCGCAGTCAGTAGCAGCACAGAGGGAGGGTCAATCAATCTCTTTGTTGATGGAAAGCATGCAGCTCGAAGTAGCTTTTCAACTGCGCTTAATGAGATTACTGGCGCCATGCATGCGACTCTAGGCGCTGCAGTGACACAAATGGATGGCGACGATGCCGGCGGTCTAGGTTGGGGCAAGCTCTCCGGATCTATAGATGAATTTAGATACTGGAAAAAAGCTAGAAGTAGTAAAGAAATACAAAGAAACTGGAAAGGCCACGTCGGCGCCGGAGCCAACATCGACGACGCCAATACTTCGCTAGGCGTTTATTATAAATTTAACGAGGGGATAACTGGCACAGCCTCAATTGATCAAACTGTTCTAGACTATTCCGGACGCGCAACTAACGGAAAATTTACTGGTTACGACTCCTCATACTCAAGATCAACAGGCTCCGGCTTGGAAGAAAGTGGTAATAACATTTTCGAACCAAAAGATCCTATCATTTACAGCTTCCACCCCGATGTTCTCACCACATTGGGTGATCTTAAAGCCACCGGTGCCGTGCACGATTATCAAAACACCAGTCGACTGGATCACATGATACCAAGTTGGATACTAGACAGTGAAGACGCAAAAGACAATGTTATAACAAAATATTTAATGCAAGTTTTATCATTTTACTTTGATGAACTATCAATGCAAATAACCAATCATTCGCGTATTAAAAATGTTAATTATATGTCTGGCAGCATAACTGGCAGCTTTGCTAGACCTCTACCTTATGCCAGGAGACTGCTAAACTCCCAGGGCTTTATCGCGCCTGAAATATTCACTCAGGCTGAATATTTTGAAAATTTACAGAATAAAAATGATGATTATAGCTTCTCTGGCAGCTTAGACGAAATAAAAAATATCATCTACAATAACATATATAACAATTTAGGCGGAATACACAAAAGCAAAGGTACGCGCAGGTCAATTACGAACTTGATGCATTGCATTGGAATCGACGAAGATATTTTTAAGATCAATTTGTACTCTTCTGGCCATGAAGTGAGATTAGAAAATAACTTCAAGATACGTTCTGTTAAAAGTCGCATGCTTGATTTCGCCGGCGCAAAAGAAAGATTTAATGGCACTGCATATCAATTTGCAGATTCAAACAACCCAAATTCTCAGAATTATATTTCCGGAACTTTCTCAGCTAGCTATGAGTCTTCTTTAGGTTATTCAGTAGAGACCGAGGTGATCTTCCCTCCCGCCGAGCAGGCCGGCCATGCATTAATGAAAAAGCGCTTATTCGGCGCCGTTTCGTCTTCTATATTTGGCCAGCATACAGCAGCAAATGAAGTTTCTGGAGGTGATTTAACGTTTGGCGCGACTGGATCTTCTGGTGCAGCTTCTGATTTTTCTCATTTTTCTGTTTATGCGGTCCGCCCCGCGATGCATTCTGCAGATGCCGCCATCGTCGTCACCGGCTCCAAGATAGGTCAATTTGAGACAGAGACAATCAAAGGACTATATAACGGCGCTAAATACAATATTGTATTCTCTTTGTCTCCTAGAAAGTCCGATTATAATGATTCTCTTCATGGCGGCGACTCCGCCACTGTAATTTCTTCCAGTACAGACGGCGCCGTGAGGGCTAATATTGTTGTCGCCTCGACAGTTTATGACAAGACCGCTGTTTTTGTAACTGCGTCAAAGGGCCTGGAATATTCCACTGCAGATTCTTTTCTGAAACATAACAAGAGAGTATATGTTGGCGCTCATTACCAAAACTTTACAGGAAGCGCGCTGACAACAAGCGACGTAAAAATTAATTCTTGCAGAGTCTGGATGGATGATTTAGACCAAGATGCCATCATAGCCCACAATCGAGATTTACTAACATTTGGCGCTAGGCATCCTGGTCGAAATATTAACAAATCTAGCGTATCCCTCCAAGGCCTGGAGGTCCCGCAAGATAGAACGCTAGCTTTATATTGGAACTTCAGTAACAATACTGGCTCAAACGCTTCAGGGCAGATGACTATTTTTGATGAATCCTCTGGATCTGCAGATCATTTTATTACTGGCGCATACGGCTGGATCGGACGAACAGTAGGCAAATTCCATTCAGGCATGGCCAACTTCTTTCCAGCTAGCGATAGCAATATTATTGATATCGATTATATAAGCACTGCTCGACAGTCCCTTCCGGGCGTGGTCGACAGCGATGACATGACGCAAATACTCTCTGGTAGCGATGACGTTACGTTCATGAAGTCTAGTCGCCCCACAGATTATGTATTTTCCATAGAAAAAAGCTTCTATCAGAATTTATCAGAGGAAATTCTTAACTTTTTTGCAACCATCGAGGATTTCCATAGCTTGATTGGCCAGCCGATCAATAGATATCGACAGGAATATAAAGATCTAGGTAAGTTAAGACAACTGCTGTTTCAAAAGTTTGAGCACATCGACGACATAGAGAAATTCGTTAATTACTATAAGTGGTTTGATTCTTCAATGGTCAAGATGATTCAGAATTTAGTTCCAGCTTCAGCAAGATTCACATATGGCGTTTCGAATGTCATTGAAAGTCATGTCTTGGAGAGAAACAAGTATTGGAATAAGTTTCCAACTCTAGAACATAAACTTGAATCTATAGAAGGAACGATAAGGGGCAGAGAAGAGCTAAAATATAAGTGGCAATATGGCCATGCGCCGATTTTAGCTAGACCACAAGCAATTTTAACTGTTGAAGACGGCGATGCTTTGGTGACCACAAATGGCCCATTAGCAGAAAAAGATCATATCTTGATTACCTCTGCAGATGGTACTTCAATTAGATATATTATAACTGATGAAAGCCAAGCGGGAGCCCGAACAACTGGTCAGCCCATCACTGCTGGTGGCTCACCTGGCGGCCTAGGCGACACCGGCGCCGGAATAGCAGATCACGATGGCGTAGCAGTAAGTGTAAAAATAGCTAGCTCCACTGAAACAAAGAATAAGCTTTTGGTAGAGCTTAGATCAGCAATTAGAAGTGTGTCCGGCCACAATGGAAAAATATCTGTTCCCGCAGTTCCTACCGAAGCAAATGGAGCACAATCGATCACACTAACTGACACAACACGACCAGGAAATCCAGGCGCGATAATCGACATTAGTTCTGATATAGCAACAACTGTTTTAGCTTTTTCAAGCACGCCCGTTCTTTTACAAAATAACAACTGTAGGTGGTGGTCTGATCGTGCTGAAAAAACCACATTTGAACTTAGCAGCTCTAACGCTTCTGTCAACGTCGATCGACAGACTATTCTAGAAGCCATCACTACAAATGTTACAGGCGCCGGCAAGCAACTTGTGAAGTATAATTCGGACGGAACAAGAACAAAGTATCAAGCGTTCAGATATGCAAATCGC
>Ga0208299_1000696_pt1 | contig 29394 bp, 49 predicted proteins | sample 15_taG_FD_184089 | JGI IMG/M metagenome (GOLD analysis project Ga0208299, IMG submission 184089) | Marine viral communities from the Subarctic Pacific Ocean - 15_ETSP_OMZ_AT15312 metaG (SPAdes) (version 2) | ecosystem: Environmental > Aquatic > Marine > Oceanic | place: Pacific Ocean | collected...
AAAAAGCCTAGTAATGGACCAAAATAAAGCATTAGTGTCTTATGAAAGCACTTTGCTAGTATTATCAGGAAGATTGCTGGATTCACGAAAGCAAGGTTCATATACCGGCCCCGCCGTAGCAAACATACCCTCCGATGATAATAATGGAGAAAACAAGAACTAAGATTGAAAATAAGGTGAAAAAAATGAAATTAAGAATTTTGAACGAAACAGGACATACAGAACTAGAATTAGCCGTAAGCGAGGTTATTGACCAAATTACCGACCACCCTACTCATTGGGTGTTTGTTGATGGAGAAATGGTTTCCCGTGAAAACATTAATGATGTTGATTGGGAAAGTGTTGAAAATGTCGATTTAACCCCTGCTATTGTTGGCGGTAGTCTTTAAATTAGACAATAGCCTGCTTCAATAGCAATTATGGTATGAAGGGGGAAGGTGGCATATTAAGATTAATGTCGCTTTCCCCCGAAAATGCTATAATGAAAGGTATTCTGTAAAGTATATAGATAATATTGTCGTTGATAGGATAGGTAATTAAAATGACTAAGGAAGAAATATTCTTTATGCAAGAAAATGTTGCTAAGATTATTATAGAACAATTAGGTTGGAAAAGCCACAAATTTATAACATTTCCAAAAGGAATTGCATTAAACCCCAATTTTTATCCTAATAATTGGTGCATTGCTAGAAGTAATAAAGCAACAATAGTATCACAAGGATATATGGTAGTATTAATTGATGGTAAAAAATATAATAAAATAACTGAAATGATAGAAGACTTCGGAGAAATAATATTAGAATCAATACTAGATTGGGAGTGGGTTGCTACAAAGGAATGGGTAATTAGAGATAATGATGGAAATTGGATTAAGTCATTTGATAATTTCTATAATTGCCCATTTAGAACAGTTGTGAAATGTTAGGTAATGTGGTATTAAATGCCATTTAGACCAATATGGCGCATCTATAAATGTGATAGATGTGAATACCTTGATTATTTTTTAACATACAGTAATCAAAGGCGGTCATGTCCTTATTGTTCTTTGAATCCAAGAAGAAAGTATTTACATATCATAGGGTGGGAAAAATGAATATTAGTAAAATATTTAAAGATTGGAATGATTGTAAACAAATTGTATTAGAAATGGATAATATTAGGCGTGGGCAAATAGAAAGCGACCATATATGGAATACAATTATTAACTTTCTATATCAGTTAGATAAAAATAAACAGTATACAGATAAGGTGAAAATAGATAGTCTTATAGGATGTATTTCAATGAAATTAGCATTACCTATAAATGTATTCCCTAAAGCATGGTTAATTAAAAATGTCCCTGAGATTAGAAATAGAATAGAATATTATAAAAATAATCCGGAGGAAGAAGAATGATAATTGAGGTGATGATGAATGGTAGAATTATTTGATAAAGTAAAGTGGATGGAAAAATATAATAAGAAAGAAATTATTAAGATGATGAAATTACACGTTAATCCAGAATGGAAAGGTGGTAATAAAACTCAAACTATAATTGAATATAAAACCAAAAAGCATTCTAATCCTAAAGTTATTTATAATAGAATACATCGAATAGGCCATGAAAGAGAAGGTACTAATATGAGTAAACATCCTGCGGTAATTGATGACATTAAATATTCTTGGAGAGAATTAAAAAAGATGAAAAAGGAAATGTTAATATTTTTAGCATTTAGATTAGGAATTGAAGAGGAAGAGTGATAATATGGATTATAGATACAGAATAACTATCTTAAGGGGAAATGGTAGTGTATGGGTAGAAGATTGTAATAATTTAGAAGATGTGTTTTCTAAATTGCATGACTTAGTAGATAGATACCCACACCTTGTTATTTCTAAACAAAAATTAAATAAGGAGGAAGAAGCCTGAATAAAAATCCCGAATATGTAAAAAGTAGAAATTCTTATATGAAGAGGATTGCTTCTAGGTGTAGAATTTGTGGTGGGCAATTAACTTGGCCTGCTGAAGCAAAAAATGAAATGCACGATAAGTGTGTAAAAGAACATAAATCAAAAACTTATGGGGTGAGATAAATGACAAAAATGATGAAATTAAAAATAATGAGACCTGATGATTCAGGGAGAACATATGATACTTATATAGGAATGAGTGGGTTTCCCCATTCTTTTTCTAATAGGCGACATAGGTTTAATAATAGTATGACTATTCATAGAGGATATAATCATGATGCTCATGAACCCACAATTGCATCAATTAAAGAGTGGTTAGGTCAAGCATTAGGTATTATATCAAGAGGTCGTGGAAAAGAAACATTTGTTGGCTATATTCACATAGGTAATGAAGAAAATCCTGCAATATTAGCCATGATGAAAACAGAAACAAGATATTCTTTAAATGGAATAATGTCTTCTAAAGATACTATTTTAACAGCAATATCAAGGACAATATTTAAATCTTGTTTTACTGATGACCCTAATGAATTAATTAAAACTGCTTGGCAGAATGTAAAATTACCAGAATCTATATCTTATGCACTTGAAAACCGTGTACCCTTTCATTGGTATAAGAAAGGGGTAAGGATTGATGTTAGGCTTAATGTCAAATTAATTGATGAGGAAGAATGTGCATTAGAAATATCAGACGGTATTTGGGCACCAATTAGTATTAAAAATCTAAACACAATGCTTAATTTTTATTGGCATGGAAAACAAAGGGGTTCATGGAAATTTCTTTCTCCTAAGAAATTATGGAAAAGGCTTTTGAATAAAGAACCAACTGAAGCACAAATACATTTAATGTTAGCATTTTTGGAACAGAATAGGACTTCTAAGATTGTTGAAGAAAGGGCTAAGGAATTAATGGTTTCATTACAAGAACAATATCCTGATAGAATTAAAATTATTGAGCAAGAAGGTAGAACTAATATGGTTATACGAGGAAAGGTTGCTGATTGGGTATTAACAGATTCAACATATAAGAGTAATATTCAAGCAGTATCTACGTATGTTTATAAGTATATAGAAGATGAAGAGGCAAGAACATATTATAATGGATTTTTAGGTGGCCCAATTTGTATTGATAATATGACAAGACATTCTTCTCTTGGTGACCAATTTGCAGCAAGGGCTATGGCTTTATTGAATGATGATATAACAATGAAAATAGTTAGCACGATTAGAAATTATCTAAACAAAGAAGAACATATTAAGGGTCAAACAATTCATAGAATAGATTTTGATAATTTGGGCTTCTTCAAAGGAAAGTGATAAAATGTGGGAAATTCAAAAGGTTCTACAAGTAAAGGTAAATTGTTCAAGTAAAGAAGTATGGGAAGAAGTTTTAGATGAAATAGAAACTTTAATAGAAATGATGGTTAGTGCTAATAAGCAGATAGTGATAGATAGGATAGATGATATAAATGATAAAGGACTTTAAATTAAGGTTAACTTTGCTGTTAACTGAATTAGATATAAAACCATTAGGGAATAGGGAAGCAGAATTATTTACTGAATTAGCGCCAAGTAGTATGTTTATTGGATATAATATGTCAGATATTGTTGCAAGTATTGTTTTCTATACACAAAGAGAATTAGGTAATTATGTTAGTATGTTAGAAATATGTAAAGAAATAGGTGCTAATAAAACAACAGTATTTAGGTTGGTGGGAAAAATAACAAGGCATTATGGTACTTCTTATATAATTTCAAATCCGAGTGTGGTATCAAGAGTAGAAGCGATTATTAATCAAATGGATATTAATAAAAAATTACATGATGTGTATTTTAATCTCTTATTGGAAGGCTTTAATAAATATGAATTAGTAGCAAATGACCACGGTCTTCATAAAGGCAGGGGATATTATGCAGCAATAACATATATACTTTTAAATCCAAGGGGATATACTCAAAACAAAGTATGTTCTTATATTAATTGTACTCCTCTATCTTTGCGTAGTAGTTTAAAACAAATAAAAAAACTAACGGAGGCATAAATATGAAATGTTATATTTGTAAGATAGGGGATTTTAACATCATAAAATATACACCTCCTATAAATATAGTTATAAGAAGTAAAGCAAAATTCAAGTGTGATTTTTGTGGACATGAAGAAATAATTAGGTGATAGAATGAATAGAAAAATAATGATAATTGGAGCAGGTGGAATAGGGTCTTATTTGTGTGGACTTTTACATAAGACGGGTTGTTATGATATAACTGTGGCAGACCCCGATAACTATGAAAAGAAGAATCTTACATATCAAGATTGTAATGAAGATGCCGTAGGTATGAATAAAGCAAAAGCAATAAAAATAAAGTATTTGGATGTCAATGTTATTCCATATCCTATACTAACTAATAAACAAATATCAGGATATGATTTAGTTATTTGCTGTGCAGATAATCTTGATGTTAGAAGATTGCTTTATAGAGAAGGTGATAAATGGTTAGATTTAAGGGCGCAAGGTAGAAACTGTGCTTATGTTTCATTTAGAGCAAATAGTGAAATGTTTGATACTTTACTTAGTGGGCCTGAAGGTTCTTTTTCATGTCAAGGTAATGAATGGGATGGTTCAACAAAAGCACAACATTTCTCACATATTATTGCAGCAGGTATGGGTGCAGAATGGATTCATAGGTATTTTGCTCAAGATGCTGTTGCAGATTTTAAGGTTGTGAATGTATGAGTTGGGAAGATAGTTTGAAAAAGGAAAAATTGAAATCAGTAGGGTTTTGGAATAATGCTAGAAATGACTTTCCTCATTTTCCTATGCCTGTGGAAAATTCACCTAACTACGATAAAGAAAAAATGATAACTTACATAAAGACTTCGGGTGTAATAGCAGAATATAGGGGAATATCTTCTTGTAGATTTAATTGTAATGAAAAGATATATGATAATCCTGAAAAAACAGGCTCATTTAATTGGAAATATAAGATGGGTAGTAAAACATTTAGTGATGGAGTTTATCAATATCCGCAAGGATTAGAACATTATATTGATATACATGAAATTGAATTACCTCAAGATTTTGTTAATCATGTTCAGGCTCATAATTATGACCCATTTAAAAGTTGGGAAAAAGCACACCCTGATGTGGATATAAATAAATTAAAGCAATTTATTTTATTATCACATAATCGTCTTGGGCCAAGTATGACTGTATTACAAGGGTTGGTGGGAATATGAGTAAAGTAATGGATAGAGCAGTACAGACTCAAGAAACAACTAATATTCTTTTAGGGGAATTACTTAGAAATGTTAAGAAAAGTAATAAGATTTTGATGGCTGTTAACGCAGTTAATATAATGACAATAATTGTATTGTTAGTATTTATAATAGGTGGTTAAAATGGAAATAGTAAATGAAAAATGGCAAGAAGAAATAAGATATGTGTTTGAAGAAATTAAAGATGATAGAGATTATCTTGATGAAGATGGTTGGGAAAATGAAAACCTTTTCTTGGGTATAATTTGGGAAATGAGCATGACAGCATTTGATATAGAAAGAGAGGTGCAAGTAGTTATTGATAACAATGATAATATATATTGTTCTTTTGGTTCTCCTTCATTTGTAGAGTTTACTGAAGCCCCAATTGGAATGAAATTACCAATTAAGTGTTGGATTCATACTCATCCTTTTGGAAAAGCCTATTTTAGTGGCACTGATTGGAGAACAATTAAAACATGGGAACCTGTAATGGAACAAGCAATTGTATTGGGAGATAATGAAAAAATGGTGTGGAATAATTTTGATAAAGAATATACCCTATTCTTTGCTAATATAGATATTCCTAACTTTGATAAGTACCAAACCCTATTAAGTGATTTTGAGGAGGAAGAGGAATGAATATCGAATTAATGAAAGAAATAATTGTGAATTTAGCCGAACATTTGAATTGCCCTAATGAAGAATTAGAGAATATGATTGGAGTTAATTGGGCTACATTTCATGATTTGGTTAGACAAATGGAGGAGGAAGAGTAGTGGATGAAGAAGAGTTATATTCATGGGGAGTAGAAATTAAAAAGGATTTGGTGCAAATGTATAATAATAATTTGGTATCATATGATAAGTGGTTCCAATATTATTTAAGAAGTGGCGAAATGCCCTATGGTGTAGCAAAAGCAAGAACAGAAGACCCTATAGAATGGGTTATTGATATGTTAGAACAAGATTATGAACAAATATTAAAAAAATTAAACGTAGAAGATTTAGAAGAATTGTATGGTGAGGAAGAATGAGAGCATTAGGAAAATGGGTATTTTTAGAACCCACGGAAAGAAAGAGCGATATGGGGATAATTACTTCTCAATCAAAAACAGGTAAGATACATTCTATTGGGGGTGAAGTACCTGAAACTTTTAAATGGGCGATTGGGAAGACTGTGCAATATTTAGGTAAGAACCCAATACAAATTAATAGTGAAATAACAGCAATACATTCTACGGAAATTATTGGGGTGGTTGAATGATAATATATGGTAAAGAAGCACAGGATAAACTATTGGCTGGCCTTGATATGGTTGCTGATACAATTAAATGCACATTGGGACCAAAAGCAAGAACTGTAATTTATAAGAAGGGAGAAGGCCCACCTGTTGTAATAAATGATGGAGTATCAATTGCTAAGAAAATTAAAAGTGATGATGAATTTATTCAAATGGGTGTTGAATTAATTCAAGAAGTTGCTTCTCAAGCGCAATCTAATACGGGTGATGGCACAACAACAGCAGCAATAATTGCTAGAAAATTAGCGCAATTATCTATGGAAGAAATTAATAATGGGGTTGATAGGGTTGTATTAAAGAAACAAATAGAAGATGCTGCGGAAAATATAATTTTCCAATTAAATGAATATGCTCAACCTATTGATGGGGATATGAAAATGGTTGAATGGGTGGCTTCTATTGCTGCTAATAATGATTCAGAATTAGGGGAGTTAATCTCTCAAGTAGTAGATAGTATTGGGGTGGATGGAATCATCACATTAAAAAATAGTAAATCTGTTGAGACTTCTTTTGATATAGTAGAGGGCATGCAAATAGATAATGGGTATATGAGTCATGTAATGATTAATTCTTCTGAAACAGGAGAATGTAAATTTGAAGATTGTCTTGTTCTCATAAGTAATGATACTATTAACAATTTTGAAAACTTATTACCTGCACTGAATTTATCAGTTAGTGAAAAGAAACCGCTATTAATTATATCTAAAGAATTAGAAGGTACTGCATTCACTAATTTGTTAGGTAATATTTATCACCAAACAGTAAAGGTTTGTGCAATCAAAGCCCCCGATTGGGGCGATGACCAAGTAGAGATACTAAAAGATATTCAAACATTAATTGGTGGTAGAGTATTTGATATAAACATGGGTGATGATATTTCTCAAATTAAGGTAGAAGATTTTGGGGTTGCAGATACAGTAGTAGTAGATAGATTAAAGACCCTAATTACATCTAATGATTCTAATACTGCATTGGTTGAAGAGAGGGTGGCCACAATTAGAGCGCAAATAGAAAACCCAAATAATAATAATTATGTAAATGAAAAACTTCACAATAGGATGGGTAAATTAACTAATGGGGTGGCGGTAATTAATGTTGGTGCTGCAACAGAAGTAGAATTATTAGAAAAGAAAGAAAGGCTTGATGATGCTTTAAATGCTACAAAGGCTGCTATTCAAGAAGGTATAATTGCTGGTGGTGGATTACCATTATATTTAATAGGAAGTATGATGTATGATAATTCCCAATGTTTATCTCTTGCTCAGGCTTGTATGGAGCCAATTATTCAACTATCTAAAAATATTGGAATGGTGCTAGATTTTAATAGACTAAATGAAAAACAGGGGTTTGATGCATTTAATGGGGAATATGTTCCAATGATTGAAAAAGGAATTGTTGACCCAGTAAAAGTTACGAAGAGTGCAATAAAAACAGCCGTATCAATTGTAGGATTAATAATGACAACAGAAGTATTAATTGGACAAGGGGATAATTATGAAGAAAACGAAGAACTTAACAATTAAATTTCCCGCCCCATTACCGGCAGAAATACCTTGCCCAATTTGTGATGGTAATAAATGTAATGTTTGTGAAAAGACCGGAAAGATAAAAGTTAAAGTAGATGCAAGAATACCTATTGAAAAAGGATTGATAATTAAATATGTTGTAGATAATTTACAATCGGTAGCCAATTATATTAGTAAAAATTTTGGTTTAAATCCTCAAATTTCTACAAAAGAAGTATTAGATATTGATGATATGATGTATGAGATAGTACAAATATCAAGTATTGGTGGGGTATGTTGGGTAGTAAGTAGAATAGATGAATTAGAACCACCTAGATATTTCCAAACATATCAAGAGTTAGTAAAATTTAAAGGTGGATTAAGTCAATAAGGAGAGATGTGAATGCCAAGTAGAAGAGAATTAGATAGGTTAATATTTAGAATTAAAGATAATACACAATGGACAAAAGAGGCTAGAGAATGTTGGCAAGAATGTTCTGAAGGATTATTGGAATTTTTTATTATGAAGATTATAGAATGCCATAAAAATGATTGGGAAATCAGAAGGAGAATTACACCAATGCACGTAAGAAATGCTTTCGCTTCTTTGTATTTAGAAAATTTTAGGAGGAATAATAATGAAGACAATTAAAGAATTAGCAGACCATATTGCAGGTGAAGCAAAGTGGGCAGAAGAACAAGTAAATAAGAAATTTCAAGAATTAGTAGATGATATGCATGAAGATTTTAATTTTTATGTAGGGCATATTGCTGGTATGTTTGCTTGTATGAGAATAATAGCGAACTTTAGTAAAGATGAAGAGGAATAAATATGCCTGAAAACGGATATTCAATTCATAAGAAATTAAGACAGTGCAATGGCTGTGGAAAGAAAGGGTACTATGTGATGAAAACACACCATATTACAGTGGCCGGAAAAAAAATCCATTGTGGTACAATGAGAATAGTAAAAGGTGAAAAACATGTCGTGGATTAAATTTTGTAGATTAAATGAAGAGATTGAGAATGTTTCCCAAACTGAGTCAATTAGATTGATAAAGGATGCTTGGGATTCATTTAATAATAAGATGTTTATGATTAGGATATTTTGCTTAGAGTACCCAATGTCTAATATTGGTAGTAAGAAAATAGTGAAATGGGTTGCTGAAGCACTTGGTGTATTTGAAGAAGAGTTTCAAACATATATTGATATTCATGGTGATATTGGTGAAGCGGTGTATTATTTTACTGACTCTTCAGAACATAGTGAATACACTATACCTAGAATAGAATCTTTATTGAGTTTAGATTATGCTAATATGACAAGTAGAACATTTGATACTTTCGATGAGTATTTCAATAATATGTCTGCATTAGAAAAGAAGTGGTTTCTTCGTTATTTGATTAGAAAACCTAGACATGGTGTTGGAGAAGGTACTGTTCTTAAATTATTAGCAAGTGTTTATGGAAAAACCCTTAAAGAAGTTAAAAAGGATAGGATGTTTAATAGTGTATGCTCAATGATTGGGTGTTATGAAAGAAAAGAAAAGCCTGAAAATAAACCTGTTATTGGGAATTTTATAAAACCCATGTTAGCAAAGGCGATTCCTAAAAATAAGTGGCCTAAGTCTAGTAATCGTATATTAGAATACAAATATGATGGAGCAAGGTATCAAATACATAAAAATCATATGGGAATATTAATCTTTAATAGGAAAGGAAAACTTGTGAATGAGCAATTTCCTGATATTGAAGATGAAGTGGATTCATGGGGCATTTCTAACTTTATCATTGATACAGAAATATATCCAATTAAAGCAGATGGAACCCCTGCCGCATTTCAAGCCATGAATGTGAGATTTCATAGTAAAGACCATGCGAAGGCGGTCCTTAGATGCCCCGTAGCATTGGCTGTATTTGACGTTATGGTGGCGAATGACACTTCATACATGGAGGCTAATTTGACGGCCCGTATCGCCGCCCTACGGCTATTCCCACATAGGGCTGTTTTTGAAAATGACGGTAAAAAGGTTAATTCGTTTTATTCAAAGGCAATCAAAGAAGGCTTTGAAGGTATCATGATTAAGTCATTAGATGCAATTTACGAATCAGGCAAAAGGTCAACAAAGTGGGTAAAGTTTAAACCACCTAGAATTGAATTGGATGTAGTTATTACTGGAGCAAGATATGGTGATGGAAAAAGAGCAGGAGTAATGGCTTCTTTTGATATTGCGGTTAAGGATGGAGAAGGAGATTTTATTGAAATTGGTGCTATTGGTACGGGGTTTAATGATTTCGATTTTGCTATCTTAACTCAAAGATTAAGGTCGATAGTTAAATCATTTGAAAATAATACTCATAAAGTTTTACCTAAAATTGTGTTAGAAATTACTAGTGATTTGGTGACAAAGAATGAAAGTGGTTCTTATGGTTTAAGATTCCCAAGACTGATTAGGATTAGAGAAGATAAATCAGTTAATGATATTAATACTATTAATGATGTTATGGGGATGATGTGATGGATTATGAGAAAAAGTATAAGATTGGGGATTTTACTCCTATAGATTCAGAAATTTATGTAATTATGGGTATTGATTGGCCTTTTCTTAAATTAAGAATACCTAATGGGAGAGGCCCATATAGAACTTTACATTATTCAAAGGTTGGTTATTTTGAAAATCAAAAATTGAAATTTCCTGAATATGAAAAATCTAAAGAATATAAACATAATGGTAGAATAAATATTAATACATTAATTCGAGAAGAAACTGGTATGACAGTTAGTAGAGATTTAGTAGAATTTGCTCATGAACATATACTAACATTAATTTGTCAATTAGCCTGTGTCGCAGAAACAAATGCTAAGAATAGGGGAGATAAAAGACTACGCCCCGCCCATTGGTATAGATTAGAATTAAGTCCTAATCAGGGTTTAGGTTATTATAAAGTACATGATAATTACGTAGTAAGAATACAGGGGGAATAATAATGGTAGGATTTTTTAAGAGAAATAATTGGCTAGAAAAATGGAAAGAAGAATTTGGAGGAATAACTAGTTATTCTTTTATGATTTATGGTCCAATGACTATTAGGGACCAAGCAATATTAAATCATGGATTAACAATGCAAATTATGAAAAGGGGGATGAATGATTTAAGATTCCATAATATTACAGAGGAAATTGATGCTAAGTTGGCTGAATTATGGGGAATGCAAAGAGGATGGAATGTTCAATGGGTATTTCCAGGAGAAATAGATTTACCATTTATAGAAAAGGTAATTACAGATGGTTTAACTTATTTAAAATTAAATCATGTATTTTTTGGTAAACTTGGGGGTGTTGCTATTGTTTACTAAAGACCAACTTCAGGGGATTCTACTATCTTTAGCAAGACCGGAATTAGCAATTTTTCAAAACTCGAAGAAACCAACTGGTTATGAAATTAGAGTAAGAGTAGTTATTCGGGGGGATATATCTTTTTTAAATTATATTAATAGGACTCTTCATCAATATCAGATTGAATCAACAATTAAATTACAAGAAAGTAAAGTGCGCCCTCTTCCCGTATTAAGAATTAGTAGAATAGATACACTATTTGAATTATGTAAACTAGTACCTAATTTACCAGATGCAAAAGATAAATGGGTTTCCTTTAAAAAAGTCATCAATATTATGTTTATAGGTGAACATAGGTCACAAGACGGGTTAGATTTGATTTTAGAACTTAAGGGGGAAATTTGATGGGGGAACAATTAAGTTTAGATTATACAGAAGGTACTCCTATGGTGGAGCAAATGCCCATAAAAGAAATAGCACCAAATAGTATTATTACTAATGATACTGAACAAACTATGTTTAATATTATGTGTAATTATATGAGAAATTCTGATAGAAACTATGTTGCTCAATTATTAATAGTAAATAAAGTTGATTTTAATCATTTAATGATATGGCTTCATGCAAATATACCATTAGATGACTTATTGTTCCTTGATTCTCAGATAAAAAACAAATGGAGTAAAAAATATTTTTATGAAATGGCTGCTTTTATACACAGTGGAAATGAGTTTTATTCTGTTAATTATCCTATGAAGGTGAAATTATGAAATATTGTTCAATAGGTGGCAGGTTTGAAACTTTAATTATAAAAGCATTAGAACTCGGCCCCGCATCATCAAAACAAATAGAAGCAAGGGTTCTTTCAGAAGGTTGGAGAATAACCCCAGATGTGAGACAAATTGGTATATTATGTAAACAATCCCCTAAAGTGGAAAAAGATTATCAAGCCCATAATGGTATGGTATGGAAATTAAAGGAGGAATAAATATGTTATGGACAGAAAAATATAGACCTATCTCTTTAGAAAATTTCTATGGGCAAGAAGGGTTTAAAGAAGATTGTTTGAATTGGATTCAAAATAATAATATGCCTAATTTATTACTATATGGTATGCAGGGCGTAGGTAAAACAACTGCTGCATTTATATTAGTTAATTCTATTTTGAAAGAACATTCTTATAATAATGTTTTGGAACTAAATGCAAGCGATGATAGGAAATTAGAAACAGTTAGGACTAAAATAAAAGATTTTGCTTCATCTAAGAAAATTAGTAAAGTACCATTTAAAATTTGTATATTAGATGAATTTGGTGGTATGACTAATGATGCTCAAAATGCCCTTAAGCGTATCATGGAAAAATATTCATCTAATGTTAGATTTATATTGATATGTAATGATATTAATAAAGTTATACCTCCCATTAAATCTAGGTGTGCAAATTATTTATTTCATAGGGTTAAACCAAGTGAAGTATTAGAAGCAGTATTATATATTTTAAGAAAAGAGAATGTGGATATTCCTCGAAATCTTGATATTTTCTGCTTAAAATTTAAAGGTGATTTACGTCGAACAATTAGTGAATTACAGGCAAATATTAGTTCGGGTATAATCACAACTATTCCTACTAGTGGTTTTGAAGAAGCAATTCAATTACTAATAGATAATAATGCAGAAGAAGCAAGGGAAAAATTATTAAAACTGTCTAAAATGGGATATACAGTTAATGATATATGTAATAATTTACATGATATTGTTTCAGATGGTTCCTTACCAAGCGAAATTAAATTCAATTATTTAAGATTAATTGGGGAAACCCAATATAGAGGACAAACAATGACGCCAAGAATAGCGTTATCATGGATGGTCGCACAGACATTATAAAAAAAACAAGGTGAAAAAAATGAACGAAAAAGTAAAGAATGAACTAACGAAGGCAGCACAGTTATTGAATATGCCATTTGAAGAAATAGAAAAGAAGTGGGATGAAATTGTTTCTCAGAATAATTTAAATCCTGAAGTAGAAGCAGATTGTAATTTAGGTCTAGCATTATTTCGACAATGGTTTGGTCAACAAAAAAGAGCACAACAAAGTACCGATAACGGTACATCTGAATCTAATATAAAAATTGGATTTGGATTTGTATTTGCTACTGATGATTGTAGAGATTGGGAACAATCTAAACGTGATAAACTAATGGCTGAATACCTAAGAAATAAAGATGAAATATACAATGGTGGGCAATTTGCATATGTGGACACTGATGGTAGTAATTATACTATTAGTCAAGTATTAAATGGCTCTGAAGTGAAGAGGAATACTTCATCTATTTCAAATTTTGAACTGCCTGATTCTGTAATGGAAATAGATGGTAGAACAATACTACCATTAGATGATAGAAAAACATTGCCTTGGGGTGGAGATAATCCTAATCATGGGCATCCTAGAAATTTAAATGATTTCCAAAGGACTATTCATTTTATTGGTGAAGTAGATAATGGCGGAGTAAGGCATTGGGCATTTAAAGCAAAAGGGGAAATTGCACAAAATTGGAATGTGGATTCATTTAGATGGGTTTCAATTAGGGGCATTTGGAATAATGAAAGGAATAGAATGTACCCTATTTCTAATTATGATGGCACAACAACATTGAATACTGTGTTGTATAATGATGCTTCTGAAAACCCAAAGGATATGAGCGCAACAAAAATGCAAGATGTTTTGGTAAATAATTTGAAGAAATTCGTTTCGCCATTAATGCAATTGGAAGAATATCATAGCAGAAATCAACATGCAGCCTTTGATGAAAGAATAGTTATTACTGATGGTAATGTTGTAAACATGAATATGTCTCCTAATTCTACGGGGAATAGAACAATATCAATCAGCGATTTGAATGTGGATTATGATTATGATTCAGATGCTTATTCTTCAACCCCATGTTGGACTCCCCCACATATTAATATTGATTTTGGTATTGGGAGCCATGTACTTATAATTGGCCGTTCAAGTCAATCAGTTAATCAAGAGACTGGTCAATTAAGGCAACCTAGTATTAATGTAAGTGGTATTTATGTTTTGGATAAGAGAGGCAACCCTGTTGAATTTAAGGATTCAGGAGAAATTAATAAGGGGTGGTTCTGAAATTAATAATAACGAGGTTTGCTAGTAATAACTACTAAAGGCTTGGGTGGCATTTAGCAACGGTTAATGGGCATTAACCTAGTAGTTTTCCTCAATTTTTTTTCGACAGGTGATAATTATGAGTTGGACAGCACAAGCAACACAAGAAAATGCAGTTAGTAAGAATACGGCTTTAGAAGTAGCAAAAGCAGAAGCACTAAAAAGAGTAGCGGCATTAAAAGAAAGAGAAAGAGCATACCAAAGAATACTTGCTTATGGGGAACCAAAGGTAGGAAAAAGTGGATTTGCTATGGATTGGCGTACAGAAGAAGAAATAGAAAATGGTACATTAATTAGGATATTAGATTTTGATAATGGGTGTGAACCTACTTGGAGAACAAATTGGGATTCTGACCCTAATATTGAAATCCTACATCCAATTGTTAGGGATAATGAAGGCTATCCTGATTTAAGTGAAACAATATTATTGGCTGAAGCATGGATTCAAATGGCTAAAGATTCTATAGAAGATGGGGAAAACGTTAAATTTGTATTTGATGGTATAGATAAGTGGTTAAATATTTGTTTCTTAGCGGTACAACAAGATAAAAGGTCAACTAATTTTAAATTCTTACCTGTATTATGGGGGTCTAGGAATAAAACTTACGATGACTTAATTGATAAAGTTTGTGCTTTACCATGTGATGTTTATTTTATTACCCATATGAAAGATAAATATGAGGGAATTAATAATCCCAATCCAACTGGAAGAATGCCGGATATTGGAAAGAATACTATGGCAGCAATCAATCAAGAATTACAATTTGAAAAGAAGATTATTGGAAATAAGACTGATTATTATGTAAAGGTAATTTCTAGTAAAACAAATACTGCTCTAGTAGGTAAGGAATTTAATATATTAACTATTAATGCTGGTGAAGTAGAATGGACATCTGTTCCTGAATTTCAAGCAGGGAAACTTTGAGGATTTAATATGAGAATGATGCTTAATAAAAATAGTTTAATAGAAGCCTTAACAACTGTACAAGTTAAAGGTAAGTATCTATCTTCTCATAAATTAAAAAATGAGATATTAGGAGAATATGTTAAAATTTTTACAAAAACTGGTAAAGGGAAATTTAATGAAGGAATATATTTTATGAATGCTAGTCATGAAATGGCAGTAATGCATTATTTACCATATGTACCTAATGATGAAATTGATGCAGTATTTGAAATTGATAAACTGTTGAACTATGTTTCTAAGATGGAAGCGAGTATTATATTAGATATAGATGAAGTATGTAAAATTTCTAGTGGTAGTAAAACTGCAACAATACCTCTAGCCATTAGCCACCCTCAAGAAATAGCAATCAACATTTGGTTTAAAAATTTAACTAAATGTGAATATTCTGCAGAAATAAAACCTATAGTTTGTAATGATATTGAATATAATAATATTGTTAAATTAAACGGAAGGGCTTTTAAAAAGATAATTCAAAATTGCGATACAGTGGGTTCGGGAATCTATAGATTACATCTTGAGCCTAACTCTTTGAAAATACATTGTAGTAGGGGTTATGAATCTTATGAAGAATCAATGTATGAATTAAATACAATTGGTGAAGAAATTGGAGTAGTGTTTACTTCTCCGATATATGTGCCATTTGAAACAACCAACTTTAATATGTGTCTATCTAATGATGGGCCACTATTATTACAATCGAACAATACAATATTAATTAGGGCTCCATATATAGATAATTGAAGGAGAAAAAGAAAGAAAAAGAAGTGATGAAAATGAGTGAAGTGAAAGAACAAATGGAAAAAATAGTAGGACATGAAAATGTCATTACTAAGATGGATAAAGACATGAAAAATTTAGGTGCATATCTTAATAGGGATAATGCAAGGCATTTAGTGAATGCCTTTTATCAGATGCAAGATAATCGAATTAGGTTTGCTGGACAAGTTCGTTCTAAGGATAATGAAGAACCGAATGAATTATTGACTTGGTTTAAGGAACAGGCGCATTTGCTTGAAAAACAAGTAGAAGAGGCTATGGATAAATATACTATGGCTAGTCCTGTTGGTAGATGGATGAGAAAGTATATTTATGGATTGGGTCCAATTATGACAGCCGGTTTAATATCACATATTGATATGTCAAAGGTTGATAAGAAAGGTAGACCAATTCAATATGCTGGTCAAATTTGGAGTTATGCAGGATTAATTAATACAGAATGGGCAAAGGGTAAAAAAAGACCGTGGAATGCAGACTTGAAGAAACTTTGTTGGAAGATTGGAGAACAATTCCCAAAACAGGCTCGTCGTGAAAAAGATGTTTATGGTAAGTTAATGGCTCAAAAGAAGGCTGAAGAATGGGCTAAGAATCTAAGTGGTGAGTATTCTGATATTGCTTCACAAAAGACTGTTAATAAAGGCACTGAAGCATGGAAGTGGTATAATGGTAAGATTGACCCTGTTTGGGCTAAGGAGGAATTAAGTAAGATTAATGAAACTAAAAGTTATAATTGGCCCGCTAGTTATCCAACAGTAGATGAAGGATTAAATATGTTGCCTCCTGCACATATTCATGCTAGAGCAAGAAGGTGGACAATTAAATTGTTTTTGTCTCATCTGCTTGAAATTATGTATATTGACCATAATGGTAAGAGATGCCCTGACCCTTATATTATTAAAGAAGGTCATACAGGTAGAATTGGTGTTCCATTCCTTGCTGAATGGTTGCATAGTGAGGGAATTGTACTTTAATCAATTTTGTAGAAGTATCAAGTGCGAGGAATGAATCAACTTTGATGAAGTATTAGATGGTTTGAATGAATCAGAACATAAGAAGTATCACCACGAGAGAATGAATCAACAACAATGAAGTATTATTTGGAGAGAATGAATCATGTTCGATGAAGTATTATTTGGAAAGAATGAATCACACTAATGGAAGTATTAAACTGTAGAAATGAATCAAGGCATTTAAAGTATTAGGAAAGAAGAATGAATCATCCGACCTGAAGTATCAGAATGCTAAAATGAATCATTTGCATTGGAAGTATCACGTAGCCGGAATGAATCAAATATCCTGAATAGTAATGAATAGTGAATGAATCAGTCGGTCAAAAGTATCAGGGTCGTGGAATGAATCAAAGTACCTGAAGTATCATCAATCCCGAATGAATCAGAATCAACGAAGTATTATGTATGTGAGAATGAACTATTGAATTGAAAGTATTAGACCCATAGAATGAATCAAGTCTTAGGAAGTATTAAACTGTAAAAATGAATCATTTGCATGGAAGTATCACGTATTTTGAATGAATCATATTCAACGAAGTATTATTATGAATGAATGAATCATTAATGAGGAAGTATTAGGGAAGTTAAATGAATCATAGTTCAAAAAGTATCATGCAACGGGAATGAATCAAATGATGGAAAGTATCACTTTTGCAGAATGAATCATCGACGTAGAAGTATTAAAGCAAACGAATGAATTAAACCGGTAAAGGTATTATATGAAGGGAATGAATCAAAAGACTGGGAAGAATTAAATTGTTCGAATGAACCGTTACTTGGGGAAGTATCATGATGATAGAATGAATTACCATTTGCGAAGTATTATTGGCTGAGAATGAATTTAATGAGGAAAAAGTATCAAGTACGAAGAATGAATTATAAGGGTTGAGAAGTATCATCGAGTTGAAATGAATCAAGATTGGAAGAAGTATTATAGTTGTAGAATGAATTAAAGGGGAAATTAAAATGAATTACGTAAGATTAAATAACATATGTTTAGATTTAAGAGAGATAGAATGTTTAGAATGGAAGAGGACTGAAGATGAAGAAAATATGTCAACTCATATTATTTATAGAGTGACAATTCATACTAAGGCTTCAAAGATATTTACTAGATTAATATTTGAAGGGCAGTTTAAAACCCTTAAAGAAAGATATAAAAATCATGTAAATAGCATTATGGGTGAAGAAGAATGATTATTTGTTATACTAATGCTAATGGTGCAATTAATTTGCGCTGGAGAGACAAACAAGGTAATAGACAAGAAGAAATAATTACTGATTTTCGCCCGTACTTTTTTGTTCATGAAGAAGATAATGAACCTCAAGCATATGAAACTTCTGTTGTTGTAAATAACAGGAGAGTTAAATTAATTTACCCCTTCTCTTATGAAGGGGGTGAATTTTTCAATTTACAAAGCGACAAATTAAAAAAGGTTTTAGGGTTTAAACCGGGAGATATTAAAGATATGAAAAAATTCTTTGGTAAGACTTATGAAGCAGATGTAGCAATTCATCATAGGTATGCAATAGACCACATAGATGAAATAAAAGAATATGAATTAAAGAAGTGGTATTGGGATATGGAATGGTTGCCTGATGACCATGAATATGAGGGGGCTATTACTTGTATTGCAGTATATAATAATTATATGAAAAAATATAAAACTTATTTTTGGCTACCTAAAGGAACCCATGAACATATGGAAGATACCTATAATAGTGAAAAAGAAATGCTTGAAGCATTTGTTAATGATATTCAAGAAGAAGACCCCGATATGCTTATAGCATGGTTCGGATTAAAATTCGATTTGCCTAAATTAATTAAACGCTTATGGCATCATGGAATAGACCCTAGAAAGTTATCTCCATATAATGATGTTAAGCATTGTGATAGAAACGGACCTAGTAAAAGAGTAGAAACATATTCAGCAATTGAACAACCCATTCGTGGAAGGATTTGTCTTAACTTAGATTTAGCCTTTGAACGTCAATGGAATGATGCACAAAGAGGAACCTTACCATCAATGGCTTTAGATTATATTGCTGAATTAGTATTCGGTGAACATAAATTAGTTAGCGAAAAATTCCCAGATAAAAATGAGTTTTTCAGAAGAGCATGGCTTGAAGATACTAAAACATATTTGGAATATGCAGTAAAGGATGTTGAATTAATTCGTCGCATAGATGAGACTAACTTTTGTAGTGAGGCGATTTTATCTTTACAAAAATTACTAATGGCTCCATTCGATGCGTGTTTTTATGCTAGTCATATGGGTGGTATGTATTTTATGAAAAATGCTAAATGGAAAGCACCTACTGGTAATAAATCTGAAATTAGAGAAAAATATGATGGGGCATTTGTATTTAATCCCAAAGAAGAAAAAACAAATGGAAGGTACACAAATGTTGCTGCGTTTGACTTTGCGGGGCTATACCCATCTATGATAATTTCACGGAACATTTCATGGGAAACAAAAAGTCATAGCCCCACAGATTTTGCTGTCAATCTTAAAACACCTAGAACATTAGAAAAATCTGATGAAACTAGAATGGTATATTACCGTTCTGATAAATTAGGATTATTACCTAAAGCAGTTTTAAATCTTAAGGATTTGAGAGATTCATATAAAAAGAAATTCAAAGAAGCCACGTCTAAAGAAGAAGAGATTAAGTGGCATAACAATCAAATGGCTGTTAAAAGATTAATGGCAAGTTTTTATGGAATTGTTGCTTATCAAGGATTTGGTTGGTCTGATGTATTATTGGCCGCAAGTATTACAGCAAGTGCAAGAGAAGCAATTAGAGAAGTAGCGTTTAAAGTGAGGGAATTAGAATGAAAGTAAGAAAGAGTAATAGACATGATAGTGAAAATAGGGCGCAACCTTCTGAAAAGCCAATTAGAAAATATTGGGCAAAAAGTCCATTAGGAAAATATTTGAATCAAAATGAGACAAGTGAAGAAAGACCATGTATGGCTTGCGGGGGTTATGGAAATGAAAGGGCGCACATTTATGCACTTTCATATGGTGGTAGTAATTTACCTTCTAATATTCATATGCTTTGCTCAATATGTCATCATGAAAGTGAAATGATAGAAGGGTATTCTTATTGGCTTTGGTTGATTTGTAAGGCCACTGTTTTTCATGGCGGTTCAGATATGACATATGAAATGGATTGTAAATCATCCAAAGATGAAACATTATTCAAATACCATTATGCGTGTGAATACCCTGAAAAACTAAAGAAGTATGCTAAAGAATATGAAACTCTCAGTATAATGCAAGCGTGGGAAATCCAACAACCTGTGGCTTTAATGCACCTTTCTAATCCTTCACATTTCGGATTTACTTTTGGTGAAATAGACCTTGATGAAATAAGAGAAATAACTGAAGCACCTCTTATTGGTATTGGAAAAACCTCAATACATATGACAGATGAAATATGGAATGGAGTAGTGAACGCATGAAATGTGATATATGTGAAAGACAGCAAGTAGAATACATTGGAATAAGATGTGGAAAACATAAGGTTTGTATGCTTTGTATTAATAAATTAATAGAAGAGGGCATAGAAGAGAAAAGACGATGGGATAAATTAAAAAAGATATGGCGAAAGAAATGGGAAGAAGAATATAATCTACCAAAAAAATATAAAGGTGAAGAAGAATGAAGAAATATCAACATATAACCGATAGGCCAAGCCCTAATTTGACCCCTATCATGGATGAAAGAAACGCTTTTAGGTGTATATGTAAAGGATGCCCTGATTGTAAAGAAGAACCGGATTGGTTAGCACGAATGGATGGTGTAAATAGAATGACTACTACTTGTAAAAGAAATGGTTTCTTAACTGAAATAGCAAAAGTTGAAGGTGAAGGTAATTTCCATAAAGCCATGAAAATATTAGGTAATGAAACAAGAAACAACAACTGGAAAGAAGTCGTCATTTGTTCTGATGTAGAGGGCTATTGGGTTAAATCAGTAAAGTGTGGCCCACCGTGGATTGTAATTGGATTTGATACAAAGTATTTTAAAAATACAATATTGACTGGAAGAAAAGTAATTAATTATGAGGAATGGGTATGAGAATGAAAAAACACGTTATAGATTTTTTTAGAACTAATGAAACCGCCACTACTGCACAAGTGGCAGAATATATTAATTCAAAAACTCGTTCAGCAAAAGGCGGATTAAGTGTTTCTATACAAGAAATGGGAATGCATTTAAGAAAGTGGTGTGTTAGAATAGATATGGTTCCATCTAAAATTGGAACTATTAGTAGAAAGATAACCCTTTGGGCATTAAAAGAGGAATTTCAATGAAGGTAGTATATGGTCATACTGATTCAATCTATATACAGGTATCGGATGTTCATAAAGCAACAGAAGTTTGTAATATCTTAAATGATTACGTGCAAGATTTATTTCCAAATGTATTGGGGTTAGAAACTCACCCTGTTCAATTAGAATTTGAAAAATTTTATTCTGGTTTAGGAGTAGGGACCACTAAAAATAGAAATGCTGGTTTTTTAAAGTGGAAAGATGGAGAATATTTAGATGAAGAAGAATTTGTAGCAACGGGTTTCTCTATGAAAAGAATTAGTGAAAGCCCAATTAGTAGAAAATTTCAAACAGATATGTTAAAAATGTGGGCTAATCAAGAAAAGGAACATATAATGGTTGAATTTGCTAATAAGTTATATAATAAAATTGCTAAAGGAAAAGTGCCAATATCAGATATTATTAGGCGAGGTCGAATTAGACAGGAATTAGAAGAATATAAAAGTATAGCAGGAGGAATAGCAGGAGTATGTTATTATAATCAACATATTAATCCTATGAATCCAATTATAGATTCCTATATTTACATTCAATGTTCTCAAATCAATGGCCCACAATATGTTATTCTTCCAAATGGCAAAGAAAGAAAAGCAACCTATGTTTCTTTTAAAGAAATAAAAGAATTAACAGATGCATATATTATTGATTGGCACATTTATGCTGAGAATATAGTTATTAAAAAAGCAAAGCCTATTTTTGATGCTATGGGATGGGATATGAATAGGCTTAGAAAAGACGAAAATCAATTAGAATTACACAGGTGGATAGCATGAGTTATGAAAGACGTTATGGGCATGAAAAGAACGGTAAGTGGATTAGACCACCTATTAGAGATGATGATGAATATACCTATCAGTGGAATACTGAATGGGCAGGAGACTCAGATAAACCTATCTTAAAGATAAGTAAATCTTCATTAGGTAATTTTAAATGGTGTAAGCAACAATATGAATATACCAATTTAGATGCAAGACCTATTGAACAAACAGACGCCATGTTAAAGGGAACAATACTTCATGAATCATATGAAGACTTTTATAATGCAGTTAATATGGATATTATTAAAGGGAAGGATTTCATTAATGTAAGAAATTATTTTACCTCATTATTTCCAATAGATGATTATGTAGATTTAAGTCATAGTATGGCTACGTTTGAGGCTCAAAGATATATTACTTCTGAAGAAAATAATACTATTCAAGATTTTTTACCAGCAGGGAATGAGTTTAGAATAGGTGCAAAAATAGTAATTGAACAAGATGTGCATACTAAATACCCATTACGTAGAAATTACATTGTTTATATTAATGGTATAGTAGATAGATTATTTAAAGAAGGTAATGCTTACATTCCAATGGAATTTAAAACAGGTGCATGGAAAGATAGTAAAGTCACTAGCATGAGAAGAGAAATGGCTTTTTATAAACTATTAATTGAATCTGCATCCAGAGAAGATTTAGCAAAATTTGGAATTGATAAAGATATTCCGATTACTCATTGGGGTTGGTATTATCCAGCATCTAACCATTTAACAATAGAGCCTATAAAAACTAGAACAATGAATGCTACTAAGCAAGCAATAGCAGAATTACTATTTTCATATGAGAACAACTTCTTTCCACCTTCTTATTTTCATAAGAAGTGTGTGCATTGTTCATTTTTCTCACTATGTCCAGCAGCAAAAGAAGCAACAATAGCATGGAAAGATAAGGAGGATTGGTTTAATGATAACAGATAAAATAAAAGAAAAAGTATTGACTACTGAATGGAACTTTGCAGACTTATTAAAATTAGATGAATTGTGTAATTCTTTATCTAGAAGCATATACAATGATTCAGATTTAGAAGATTTATTGCGACTTGCTTGGGACACTCCAATTTCTTCACTAGATTTTAAAGAAACCTACAAATTAGGGGATTACTTTGAACAAGCAGCCACATTAAGAATTAGAACATTATTGAAAGAACAATTTCAAATTTATTTTGAAAATGCTAAAGTTTCTTTTAATCATTTTGAAGAAAAAGAAGAAGTTAAACCGATAATATCAGAATCTGCAAAAATTCCAGAGAAAAAAGAGAAAAAGAAAGAAAAGGGACCAAAAGATGATACAGGTATATCAATGCCAAAGGGTGTGAAAAGAGTATGAAATTTCCTAGAGAAGTTTGGGTTGGGAGCCACCTTTCTAAGAAGCAACATCTACCTAGACAAATAATGCATAGTAGAGATAACTTTGGTTTATTCTTAGAAAGAAATAATAATAGAATGAATTGTTATACTAGTGTTTATGATTATAGGAAATTCGGACCCAATCAAGCAGTTATATCTTCAATTATATTAGATAGGCTATTTTTAGATTTTGATTCACATGGGAAACCACTTGATTTATCTTTAGAAGATACAAAGTTAGTTGTTGAATATTTATTAAAAAATGATTATGAATTTGAATTATTCTTTAGTGGAAATGGATTCCACATATTTTTATATGGTGAGGTATCAGATAATATTAGAAACATACAGCAGTTCTTTTTTAAGATTCATAAATTAACTATTAATAGTACCTTAGATAAAACGGGCGTTCAGACTAGAAGATTGAGGAGAATACCCAATACAGTTAATATGAATACTAATAACTATTATTATTGTATTCCTTTAAAGTTAGAAGATATAGATAGTATGGAGCGAATATTGGTTTTAGCCAAAGAACCGCCTTTCTTACCCCCCTTTAGATATGGAAACAAGAAGGTATGTTGGCCTCAAGCCCCTGCTTTTCAACAAGCCCCCACTGAAATAGCAACCGTTGAACGCATAGGGAAACTGCCAATTCTACCTTGTTTAAAGAATAGCATTATGATAGAGAATCCAACCCATACTGCTCGATATTATTTGGTATCTTGGTATAGAACATTATTAGCAGATATGTTATTTAATATTAAAAAATCTTATAATGAAGATAACAATAAACAGATATTAGAAATGGTAATAGATGAAATTAAAGAAATAACTAAGCATGGTGAAGTTTGGTTAGATTGGGATGAAGAGACAACAAGAAACCATAGTTGGTATACAATTAATAATGATGGTGGATATATGGTTCCATCTTGCGATAAGTTAATAAGCGAGGGATATTGTATTGGTAAATGCTGGAGATTTCCAAAGGTAGGTGTGTAAATAAATGACACTTTGTATTGATAGTAGAGAAAATTCTACATTGACAGGACACGTTCAAGATTATTGTAGTAAGCATTTTGTACCATATGAAAAACAGTGGTTAGAAGTTGGGGATTATGCTATTGGAGATGTTTGTTTTGAAGCAAAATCCACTATAGATTTTTTAGGTTCAGTTAGAAATAAAAGATTGTGGAGACAATTAGATAGTATGATTACACATTACAAGAAAAATTTTCTTATTATACATGGAACAATGCAAGGTGCAATTAGAGAAGTTTCTAAACATATGAAGGGATTTAAAAATGCCCCTTCAGGAGCAAAAGAAGTGATGCTTAGAAATACATTTGAAGGAGCAATTGGTAGAATAAGATTAGATTATAATGTAGAAATAATTTGGCATGAGAATGTAAAATCTGCGGCTAAAGAAATGGTAATTATTTCAAAGATGTCGCCAATAGAAAGGAATCCAATAGACCATACGGTGTATAAAAGAGTTAGTAATGTAGACGATAGAGTAATATTATTATCTTCTATTAAGGGTGTTAGTGTTAAGAAGGCAAAAACAATTCTTAAAAAATATAAATGTATTATGGAGATAGGTTCACGGTCAATAACTGATTTAAAGGGAATTGATGGCATAGGACAAGTATTGGCAGAAAGGATAGTAAAAATATTAAATGAAGAAAATGTGGTGAAATTATGACAGATGAAAATTTTAGAATGGTAGAAGGCGGAGATGTAGAAGTAGCAAAAGAAAAACTTCCTGAAGCAGTATTGCTTTGGAGAGATATTTTTATTGAAATATCTAAGAAAAATAGTATTCCATCAATATTAGCGTATTTTAATTTATTGGGAACAGTATTAAAAGATGATATAGATATACCTATGGGTATGAATAAGGAAGATACAAGGATTCACGTTTGTTGGATTCAAACAGCAAGAAGTGGTAAAAGTGTATTAAATGATTTTTATTCTCAAATATGTGAAAAGACTTTTGAATTTATAAATAATACTTACAATACAGATTTTAATGTTTTTGATATTGTAGATTTTACTGATGCGGGCTTAATTGGTACTAATCAAGAAATAACTAATCCTAATCTTACTTGGAGAGAAGATGGAGAGCAAAGAAAAATAATGACTCAAACTAGAGGGGCATTAGAAGGTAGCGGAATAGCACTTTTTGATGAATTTGAATCTAGTGGAGTATTCACTAATAAATCACATAGAGAAAGCGTAGTGACAATTTTTCAAAAATTTATGAATACATTAACAACTAGTGGGTATCTTTATAAAAAGAAATTAGGGCAAGGAGAAGCAATAGAATGTGATTGCCAACGGTCTACTTGGGCAACAACATATGTTCCTGAAAATCTAACTGCTACTATTGCCACTAAAGGAGTATTACAAAGGATGTTTTTCTATATTAGAGAAGTGCCACAAGAAACATTAAATGAAATGAGATATGCAATAATAAATGAAATAGGAACTAGTAAAGAAAGAAAAACCCCTAGTGAAAAATTTGCTAAGGCAATACTTTTATTACTCACTTTAGTAAAAGAAAGAAGAGAACAAGTAGAGGGAAATAAAGAATTAGTAATTGAATGGGCAGCAGGTGTTAGAGAAAATATTACAGGAGAATATGATAATATGCAAGCATATATGTCAAAAGTACCTGAAAATGTCCGTAAAACAGTTGGATTGTTTGAAACTAATTCATTGTTATATTTAACTAAATTATCAGTATTATGTACTGTATCTGAAACACCAGCAAGAGCAGATAATGAAAAATGGGTTGTTTTTCCACGAAATGTAAGACAGGCTGCTTGGATTGTGCGACAAGGTTATATGAGTCTTGTGTCGTGGATGCTACAAGCACTTAAGACGCAACGTGTAAGTATTGCTGAAGATGCTGGACTGGTTAATTATATTGAAGCCTACAATTATTTAAAAATGGCAACTGATGATGATTGGGTTCTTAAGGCAGCATTAAGAGTTAAATTAGAACAAGACTATGAACTTTCCCAAGCAAAATTTTATAGAGATTGGAATATGGTTAAAGATTCTTTTAATGAAAGAAAAATAAGCAAAACAGTATATGTGAAACTTAAGGAGGAATGAAAATGAATATAACTTTTGAGAATGATTATATAATATTTGATGTAAATGATGGGCCTAAAAAAATAATAGAAACTTTAAATTCAAAGGGGGCTGAAGGTTGGACTCCGGTAACTAGCATTAATGTTGGTGGAATGAATATAGTATTCTTCTTAACAAGGCCATCTGTTGAAATGCCTGATAAATCGTCAGAATCTGAGAAAAAATTAAATAAACTTTGGGGTACTAGAAATGAGTAATGTTGTTGCTCTTGATATTGAAACAAAAAATTTATCAAATGAAATTGGTGGATGGAATAATACTCATATGTTTTTAGTATCAACAGTGGCAACATGGGATGGTTCAATTGGAAAAATGTATGTTGAAGAACATATTGTAGATAATGTAATTGCTAAATCTAATGAACAAGTTATTCCATTAAGGCAATTAAAATATGATTTAGATGACCTTCTTTCTAAAGGTGTAAAATTATTAGGGCATAATATAGGGGCATTTGATTTACCAGTATTAAGAGACTCTTTAGATATTTATTGTGTAAGAAAATTTTTAGAGAAGCGACAATATATTGACACTAGTAAACAATTAGTAAAACAATTTGGTGAAAGGTTTCCTCTTCAAAACTTAGTAGATAACACTTTAAGCGAATCAAAAAGTTTAGAAAGTGTTCAGGCTCCCGCATTATGGAAAGCAGGTGAATATCAGATAGTAGCAGATTACTGTCTTAAGGATTGTAAATTAGTATATGATTTATATAAACATAGTTTAGAAAATAATATAAAAGCGTTTAGTATAGATAAAGAAGAAATGTTAGAATTAAAAATGGAATGGTGAAAAAATGGACACGTTAGAAGTATTGGGCTGGATAGTATTTTTTGTAGTAATATCATTGTTGTTCTTTGCAGCATTTGGTACACAAAATATTACTGAAGAAAGTATTGAAGAATATATGCAGAACATAATTACACAGGTGAAGGAAGGGAAAAAGTAATGGGACTTAAATCGACTTGCCCACATTGTTCAATTAAAACTATTCCAAAGAGAATAGTTGGAGTTTATGTAGGTTCAGCCGATTCTATTAAGATTTGGGAATGTCGTGAATGTATGGGCTTATGGGCTAATACAATCAATAGATTTCTAACAAGTGGGGAAACACCAATTTCCTCACTTTAATTTTTTTATGTCTTTCAAATAGGATGTTATTTTTTAAGAACATTTTATAACACTTATTTGACCGATTCCCGACCCGTCAAAACCCGCCCTTTTGGCCTGATTTGGCCCGTTTAAGGGGGTATAGAAGCCCATACAGGGCATGATTGGCCCCCGACCTGCCTATGAAGAAATCGGTTCTTATGGGCAACGCTGCGTTTATTTTTAATTTGAATATAAACTCAGACTGTTTTATGAACAACCCTAAAGACATTCCTAGCCTGTTGAAGAATAGTATAACTTTCTCCGGCAACTATTTGTAATCTTGTAGAAGAGTTTGCTAAAATGGCATTATCTACATCATATAAAACATCACTTCCAGCCAAAACAATATCTACTCCGGTTCCTCCCATTGGCCCGCCACCACCAACAACAGTACATTGAATAGTAAAAATTCTACCATCATCAATAGCATTATCCCCATTTAATGTAAAGTCATAGTCTTGTGCTGGCATTGGTACTCCTGCTAAATCAACAATAATATGTCTATCGGTAGCATAAAGAGTGCTTGCAATACCATCAGGCGGCCCATTAATTACTCTAACACTATTAATTATTCCTGATTCTAATGCTATGATGGAATTATTTCTTACTCCTAAAACATCTGTTCCGTTTCCATCTTCCATTAATAGTAATACATCATCAATATATGCTGTTCCACCTGAAACTACTCCACTTCCACCTGAAGTAAAAGCCGCAGTAGTGGTAGCAACAGTATCACTAGTAATAGTTAAAATAACCCTTATTTCACTACCAATTTTAATTGTTTGCCCTACTCTTAATTGACTGAGAAATGCTGTGCTGACTCCTGTTATTGTTGTGCTTGCATCTGTTGTAGAGACTGTTCCTGATATTGCTTTATCTACACTTCCTTTAGTAGATAATATTGCTAATGGTGAAGATTGTGCTATTGATAATCTTGACCCATTAAATGTTAAATTGGCTTCTCCTGAAATTGCATTAGCACCAGTGACAGTTGTAATTGTATTATTTGTGCTGCCTGTTAATACTGCCTTTGCACTTATTTGAGTCTGTAAAGCACTTGAAGCACCCTTAACATAACTCAATTCAGTTAATGAAGGATAAGTAGCAACGGCTAAAGATTGTAAATTTTTAGAACCATCAGTCGCTACAATTTCAGATGCAGTTAATCCACTTGCATTAAATTGTGTTGATGAAACTTTATTATTAAAAATTGCTGCTCCTGCTTCACTCATATCTAATGTTAATGCTGTAATATCAGAAGCATCATCTGTTCCTTTAAATATAAT
>Ga0208299_1000699_pt1 | contig 29366 bp, 12 predicted proteins | sample 15_taG_FD_184089 | JGI IMG/M metagenome (GOLD analysis project Ga0208299, IMG submission 184089) | Marine viral communities from the Subarctic Pacific Ocean - 15_ETSP_OMZ_AT15312 metaG (SPAdes) (version 2) | ecosystem: Environmental > Aquatic > Marine > Oceanic | place: Pacific Ocean | collected...
TAAAGTAAAATCCTTCACACTATTGTTTTCTTATATATTCTAAAATTATATCTATTTTCTTTTTCATTTCCTCAAAATTTTCTGCTGCCCTTTCGTGGTGACGAGAGAATTGATTCTTTACTTCATATAAGCTAAACACTAAAAACCTATATAGTGCATATAAAGCTCCTAGTAATAATATTAATGGTAATCCATAACCTTCTATAAGTTGCAGTATTTCTTTCATCTTACCAAAATAAATTTTTAACTATCCATCCAATTACAGCCGCGTATAAAACCCACAATGCTTTCGTAACATTATTTTTCCAACTTTTCATTTGACGAAACGCCTGTAGGTCTTCCATCCAACCAGGTAAAGCTTTATCTTGTTTATCTAATCTTTCTGTGTTTTTGTTAACTCTAACTACTAAGCCAGAATCTGGATCAAGTAGTTTAATCATTAACTTATCAATCTTCTCGTTCAACTCTTTAATATCTTCTCTTAGCATTTCTATATCTTTTTGCATTAGTGCTACTTCTTGATTACAGAGTTTACACTCTGGGTACGTTGCTATTGTCATTTTATAATCACTTATTTATTCTAATTTGTAAATTTAACGAGCGGTTTTATTATCTAGTTCTTGTTCTTGTTCTTGTTCTAGTTCTTCTAACGCCTCTTCCAAATTTTTTCTTGTCTTTAATTTTTTCTATCTTCTCGTTTTCAATACCAAGATTCCATTGACTCCAACCACCAAACATAAGAGCTCTTTGATAAGCTTCGTGTTGATTATTTAAAGACTGTCTTACGTTTTGCGTCTTATTATATATCCTATTAGTCGGGGCGTTTGTAGTAGCTTCTATATAATTAGTAACCGCTGACCACATTGGGTTATCAATATCAAAAGTTTCCATTTCATCTATAACCTTTTTATTATAGTTAAGGGTTTTTTCAGCATTAACCATTTTTCTAGCTTTAATACCAAGAGGAGGAGAAACGTTTAACATTTCCATTAACACGGAACTTTCATCTGGGTTATATTTCTTATCTCTTTGTTCATGCCATTTAATCGCCATGTTTTTTAATGTAGCAACGACAGCACCCCAAACGCCAGTACCTCTTAAAACACTATCAATACTACCATTAATCACTCTTTCTTTTTTCTTTAACCATTTTTCATCATCTTCGTCATCTTCAAATAACGCTAAGAATAAAGCAGATTGTAAAGAGTAAAATATTAAGTTTTGTATTGCAAAATAGTAACCTATTCTAGACATATTAGATATGTCACTTTGGAATTGGGTTGTATTACCAGGTGTTATTCTTCTATTGTATATATCAGAAAAACTTTTTTTACCAATTCTATTCATCTGAGACGTGATGTTTTGAAAAGCAAGTATAAATTTACCAAGAGGCGAAGCTTGTTGTTGTGAAACCATATCAGGTCTTGCTGACTGTTGAGTAGCTTCTGCTAATACTTGAAAATCTATCCAAGCTTTTTCTTGAGCTTCCTTCTGACTTAACCCTTGTTTTAAATAAGTGTTAATTCTATTTCTATAAAAAGTTGACCCGCCAGTAGCGATCGCCATGTTATCCCCAATTTGTGTTGGCAAGAATCCTAATTGTAATAGTTTTGCTAACAAAGCTCTAGGTGTATTTTTAGCTCCTCGAAGTGAAGCCGCAAGTTCAGCACCGTTAACGTCTGTTTTAATTCCTCCACGTCTTTGTTTCATGAAGTCAGAGTTAAATATAAACGCCCAATCAGTCCAGTATTGTTTTTGATTAGCGAAAGCCTTAGCAGCAGCAAACACATTATTATCAGCGAAATTAATAAAATTAACCATAGACATTTGCTGTAATACAGCCGATCGCATATTAAAGAACATTGTAGAAGCAACAGACCCATTTAAATAATTTATAAATCCATTTACCAACTTATTTTGTCCACTTGGTCTATTCCTACCAGTTTTAGTTCTATAAAGTATGTCTTTAATAGCACTTACCATACCTTCTCCGTAAGCAGCTTCTATTTTATTTAAGTTCTCTTGTGAAAATATAATATCTGCATTCTCATCAAATTCAGTGAAATAACTCGCTCTTCCAACCCTTCCAGTGGCGTCATCTAAATCTGTTCTTATATCTCCACCCTCCCAACTTTCGGTAGGGCTTACATAAGCTTCTTGTTTAGATATTATATTTAATGTTTCTGCATAAGTTTGTAATTCAGCATCAGCCATAACTAAATCAACTAAATTTTGCTGATCAGTTTTTGTTAATCCAGGAACCTTATGACCATGTTTATCCCATAGGTAAACTCTTATAGCATCTTGATATGTAAAATCACCGTCTGGAGTTTTCTTTGTGAGTTTCTTTTTAACATTTTTAAACTCTTTATTTAATGATTTGTAATCATTAGCTATAGCTTGCTTAGCTGTATTTAACTCTCTATAAGCTCTATTAAGAGGTCTTACTAAAACTTGCTCAAAAAAGTCCCTGTGTTGGTTTCCTTTTTTACCTTTACCCATAAAGTTATATAATAACCCTACGAAATCTTCGTGTGATGGTGGAATAAAAAATCTAAACTTACCTTTACTTTCGCCACGTTTTCTAGCTTTGATAGCTGAGAATCTTTTTTTAGAATCAATACCAGTTACTTCTTCTAATATATCATTAAATTCAGTATTCATTGATTTACTAAATTTAATATTAGTTTTAGGTAAACCTTTAGCATCAGCATCTATTTCTAAAACCTTTTTAAGATCTAATCTTACTTTACCGTCAACTGTCTTTATAACATTCTTTAAGTCAGAATTCTTTTCTACTACTTTCCATCCTACTTCTGTTATTTGATCGTTTAATTTAATTCTTCCGTACATATAAGCAATACCACCTTCATTATATTGGTGTGATAATATATCTCCTTTTTGCCTAACCACTTCATTAGTGGTCATATCTCCAAAAGGTTGACCATGAGTATTAACAGCGCTCATTTTACCATCTGGAAAGAAATTATATGAAGCTGTGGCTTTTCCGTCTTTATTAAACTCTTTTATTTCAACTACTTTTCCATCAGGATTATACCTTGTAGACTTAACTGTCTTACCATTAACTCTATTTTCTATAATTTTAGTCCCATCTTTAAATTCACTTTCACTTATAAACTCTGTTGTAACAGTATTACCGTCTTTACTAACTGTTCGAGTCTCTTTAAGGACCTCTTCTCCTGATACTAGTTCTACTTTCCTTGTAACTCTACCTTCTTTAATCTGTATAACAGGAGCTTCTGTAGCATTATCCATCCTATCCCAAAACATTCCATTTGCATAAAAACCTAATAACTTACCGTCTTGAAATATTATTTGTTTTTTAGTTTTACGATACGCCATCCAATTTAACCAAGCATCTTCTGTAAGTTTCCCGTTTCTGGCTTGCGATATACACCAAGGATTAGAGTTTTCACCCCAATGACTACTTACAATATTTCTAACACTTTGCATTCCTTTTTTAGTATCTTCAACCTCGTGAACTGTAATATCGTGTTTCTTGCTGTAAACTCTACCTGGAGAAAATTCTTTTACTTTATTGGGGTTAAGGGGTTTCTTTTTAACTTTACCAGCATATGCCTCTATAATCTCATTAGGATTATTGTAAGAGAATAAATCTAGTTTAAATCTTTCTGCTAAGTTAATAGCATCTGTTATTTTAAATCTATCTTCAAGTAGTTTTATATTACTTGTTGCTATCCATTTAGTTGTTATTCTCTCATACTTTCTCTTTTTATCGTTAGGAATATTTAAATTATCTATAAATATAAACATATTATCTATAGTTTGAGAAACTAATCTATCTTTAACTAAATCAGGACGATGTTTTGCTATTGTTTTCTCATACTCAGTCCTATGACTTTTAGAAAACTTAATATTGTTATAGGTACCAGGATTAGCCAATCCACCAACATCTTTGACATCGTTTTTAGAAGCTTCTTCTATAGATTTAACTACTTGCGGATCACCGTGAATAAAATCAGTCTTAGCTAGTTGAACCCTTCCTTTAACATCAAATTGATCTAACATGTTTTGTACAGCTTGGATATTTTGTAAAGCGTCATCTGCAAAATATATATCGTTGTAACCCTCACCAACTTTATCTGCTATCCATAATGATTTAGATTCTGGCGTAGAAGATTCTAATGTAATAATATTATCTAAAGGTATATTTAATCCTTGAGATTTTAAGAATTCATATATAGGTACTTTGGCCGCGTGTGGTCTAGCTGTTAGTATGTAGTTATCTTTTAAACCATATTTTTTAGCTCTATTCATGGCTTCGCCAAACAAAGGTCCTTTTTCACCTTTAGTTACAACATCAAATTCTGCAAAATCAAACTTACCACCTTGCTCTAATATATTAGATCCTTCATTAGCAAATTCTTCAGCGCTCAGTCTACCTTTAATATATCCTTTAGTAAACTTATCCATTTTACCAACAATGCTCTGTGGCATTGCATCCCCTATTTTGAAGTTGTCTGTTTTAACTTCTGCAAAATTATCACCAAATAATTTCCTAAAACCTTCTTTATTATTTTGTACCGACTCATGAGTTCTTTTTACAATACCGTCTCTTAACGAACGTTCTTTTCTAACACGATTTCTTTCCAATGCTGTTTCTAGAGACGTTTCAACAAACACCATTTGGACATCATAACCCTTATCTTTAAATTCTTGAACTTGTTTTTTCATTGCGTTTAATGAAGCCCCAGTTCCATCTACAATAATTCCATCACCCTTACCTTGGAATTTCGATTGTTTACGCTTAGCTATTTTTCTCGCCTCCCATCCAAGTGAACTAAATTTACTATGCTGTTCTGGTGTAAAATCCTTCATATCTGTAGGTAACCCATGATTTTTCATTAACCATTCTAACGATATATCTTGATTAACAATTTTAAATCCTTGATTTTTTAAATCTAAACCTTTAATTACAGTTGATTTACCTGAACCGGGACCACCAGCCATAAATATAACTTTTCTACCAGGTTGAGGTGTGCCCTCTGGATTTGGCATAGTATACATAACACCTGATTTAGTTCTAGCAACTGTATCATCAAAATCCCAAGCGCTTAGACCTTTTGTTGGGTTTTTAGATGAACGAGAGAAATTAGAAGCTTTACTAATTGTTTTTCTTTTGTGTATATCTTTACTTAAAGGTGATTTAGTCGCATTTGTTTTACTATACCGCACTTTTCCCTCTTCAAACTGATTTATTATATCTTGCTTAGCTTCATCGGGACTTAAATGATCAACACTAAATTCCTCTGCTATAGTTTTCTCATTCAAAAGTCTAATACCAAAAGGATCAACACCATGCTTCATTAATCTATATATACCAGCGTGACCATCTTTTAATTTTAAAACACCTTTAACTATTTTAGGTAATACTTTTTCATAAAAATCGACACCTAAGGAAGCTTTTAATTTGCCACTAGGATCATTTATTTCTAATATAGATGCTTGTCCTAGCAACGCTCTTAGCACAACTTCAACTTCTTTAACGTTACCTCTTATAGCGGCATCCATAATTATTTTAACTATTTCATTGATAGGCGTGTGCTCTTCAACCACTGCTTGATCCGTTATGGGCTTATTGTTTTCATAAATTTGATAAGCGTATGGGGTAGCTGCTTTTCTAAAGAAATTACTTTGATCCACAGCCGAGTGAATTACCAATTCCTCCATTATCCAGGTGTGAACTTTATTCTGATCTGTATTTAACCAAACGCTTAAATCTTTAAAAAATTGGATAAAGTTTTTAAATTTATCTTTCTCGTTTGTTTTTTCAAAATTCCAATTTTTTGGATTTAATAATCTTTTACCTTTAAACCCAAGTTCCTTTTCTTTTTCTGTAAGATCTCTATGTATTTTAACTCTTTTATTAAATACTTGATCAGTATTTTTTATTTTTTCAGTTTCAGGTATAAACTGCTCAAATCTATCTACATTCATAAAAACAGCCCTATCTCCTCCCGTTAACAATTCTCGTAACAACCTGTAATATTGAGGGTTTTTATCTAGAAAGTTATTTAAAGGTTTAACCATACGCTCTCCCCACGTTATGCCTAATTTCTCATTCCAAAGACGCTCTAACATTCTAATTTCAACGTTTTTCCCTACTGTTTCCCCGGTTTTTGGATCGTATGTTTCCTTAAAAGTCTTCTCTTTTGGGACTGACGCACTCCACACTCTTTTTATAGCGTTTCTAATTTGTTTTATTACTCCAGCATCAGTGGTTTCTTTAGGAAATTCTGTTTTTATTGAGTTAGAAAATTGTGCCTTACTCTTATCAATAACTTGTTTAGCCTTTTTAACCACGCTAGGATCAAGTTTGTATTTGTATATTATTTTCTTTGCCGTGTCACTGTTAATACTATCACCTATACCTTCGTGTATCAACAAGCCCATGCCTTTTTCAACTTTACTACGAGAAAATTTAACAGTATCAAAAGTTTTATTTTCTCCTTTTTGTTTTTCTAATGTGTCTAAAAAACTATCTATTTCAGCTTCAACAATAGTGTTTATATCATTAGAATTTTCTATTTTAAATTTGTTAACAGCATCTTTAGTGAGAGATGCCGCTATAAGTTGAGCTAATTTTTTTTGTCTATCTAATAAAGTTGTATAACCACCATCAATAAAGTGCTTAGTAAACTTAGCCTTATTAGTTTTTATATCATATATACCTATACCGGGATATGTTACCTCACCAGTTACAGGGTTTACTCTTTTATCTTTCTCTCTACCTACTTTCTTTATATCGAATAAAGTATTGTAATTCTTTTTTATAGTTTTAACATCAAGAGCTTTTATATGGTTTTCATAATTTAAAGCGTGATAAGCTTTATATTCTTTGCTAGCAAAACCCTCTACTGTTTTGGTAACCTTACCCATTCCTTCTTTAATAGCTTTCATAAACTCTTTTTCTATAAGAGCGTTTAATTGCTTAGTTAAATTTTTAGGATTTTGCTCCAATATATTAACCACTTTATTATAAATGGTTTGAGATACTACATCTTTATTGTCAAGATTAACATCGCTTAGACTTTTTAGTTTCCTAGCCTTTTTACTTGGTTTTGGTTTTGTTGGCTTTGGCGCTTTAATATCTTTAGCTTCTGATATATCTACACCCATTTGTTCTATACCACCAATAGCTTTAGCTCTAGCATATATTTCGGGTTGTCTAGGTTTTAAAGTAGCACTTAAAAATGTCGTTACTTCAGTTTCTTTATTGTACGTATTAAACAGAGGTGTTTTACGACTTATTTTCGTTCCATCTTGTAATGTAACCTGAGGAAATATACCTAATATCTGTTCGTTTATAGCTTCTTTTACTGCTTGTATAGGTATATTACCTGTTGGATTAAACTTTAAGGCATTACTAATTACAGGCCAATTTTTTTCTATTATAGCTTCAGCAGCAGCAAATCTATCTTCTTGTGTTGATTGTGGAGAATTTATTATATCAACTAATGATTTGTTATCTATTTCAGCATCTAAAAACTGTTGTGCTCTTGGGGTAGTTTTAGAAAAAGCAGCTTTATCTTTAGTTGGTTGTGGTTTACCTTTTGCAAACGCAACCATACTCTCACTAAGTTTACCTGCTTTAACACTTTTACTATATTCCTTCATAAAGTTAAAAGCTTGTTCCCCAGTTTCTATACTTAATTTTTCATAAGGAGTATGCTCATTAAATATACCGGCAATATTATCTTTTATGCTATTCCAAAATCCTTTATTACCTTCGTATGTAATATTGTTTCTTTCATCTTGTATAATATCAGATAATAAATTAAACCACTCTGACGTAGTGGCTATTTGTTCTTCTGACATATTATAACCATCTTTAGCCCTAAGTCTTTCTTCAATTTTATCAACAACATCTTGACCAAGATTTGTTTTAATTTGCCCTCTGAATTGTGATATTAGTTTTCCAACTCTTGTATCTTTAGTAGCGATAGCTTTTTTTCCTTCAGCTTTACGTTTTTTAGCGTCTTCTATATCTAAATTTTCTAATTGGTTTAAAGCGCCTTCCATAACCCCATGTAACACTTCGTGAGAACCAACATTCATCGCCCCATATTCAGCAGCTTTCTCTCTGTTAATCATAATTTTAGTACTACCATCAGCAGCGGTAATTACATTAACACCATCAGAATTATTTGCTTCATTAGCTAATTCGTTTGCTCTCTTTTCTATTTGTCCACTATCCACATAAGCTTTAAGTTGCTTATCAGTCATGTCTGATAATTCACTAGCCATCATTCTTTCAACAAAAGCACTCACGTAATCCTCATTGCTATCAAAGGCTTCGTATGGATCAAAATCTAATTGTTCACTAGATATTTCAGCAAATTTTTCCGTAGCTTTTAAAAATACTTTAACTCTTTCTTTTTTTACTTTTTTAGCTGTTTCTGTTTGTCCTATATCTACTGCACTCTCATATCCAGCTATAATATCTGCAATTTCTTTTTCAAGACCCAATATTTTATCTTTAATACCAGGTACAGCTGATGATTTATCTTTATTTCCCTTTTTTAAATCGTTATTTGCTTTGTTTAATTCTTTTTGTAGTCTTATTAATTCTTCTCTATGTTTAGGATCTTTTATCGAAGCATCAACTTGAGAATCTAAATAAGCATCGTATATTATAGAGTTGACTTGATTCTCCATAACGTTATCATTTTCAACTTTAACATCAGCCATAGCTAATGTTGTTCTATCCATTTGATTAACTTCTTTCACAAACCTAGCCTCACTCATTTCTTCACCTCTAATACTATATTTACCTTTCTTTTTCAGTAATTGTGGTACAACAGTAATACCAGTCATAGCAATTCCTTTTTCAGCAAATCCTTCAGTTAGTATTTCTCCAGCATGATATTCTTGGCTACCAAGTGTTTGTCCCCCTATTTCACTAACAAGGCCACCACCAATCGCTACACCTGTACCTTTAATAGCTTTTTTTATTCTAGTTGTAAGTTTTTTCTTTGGCGCAAAAACTCCTCTAGCAGTACCACCAGAGAACATACCAGTAGCGGCATCTATAGTACCTATAGCCCAACCACGTCTAATAGATCTAGTTCTTTGTATTTCAGCTCTAGTACCTGTAATATCCATAAAAGGTAATCCATTCGGATCTTTATGTGTTATGACCTCAGGATTTTGTAAATACTTCACCATATTTTCTGGGGTGTAATCTAGTCCTTCTTCCTTCATTCCTTCTTGTACAAACTCTGCATAAGATAAACCCGCGTCCATAGTACCAGAAACAGAGCCAAATAACGTTGACAGAAACCCTATACTAAAACCTAGAGGGTTTTTGCTTGTTGGTAATCTACTTGTAGCAAGACCAACTGCTGGCGCGGCTAGCAAAGCGTTTTTTTGTACGTCTTTAGAATTTGCAAGTGCTGACCCCATCATTGCCATTGACTGTATACCAATATCTCTTAAATACCATGGATTTTCAACTGCAGCAACAAAAAAAGCTACAGTTCCACCATGTTCTTCATTGACTTGATCATATCTAGATTGATATCTCCTTATGTTGTCAGTTGGTTCTTTGAATTTCTTGTCTTTCCCCATACCAATCATGGCTTCTGCTTTTTCTAAAGTAACCACATTAGCATCTCTTACATTTATACTAGGTTGTGTTTCTTCTCCAGATTCAATACCAACCCCTCCAGATCGATACTGATTAGATATTCCCTCTGAAAGATAATTAATAATAGGATTGTCAAGAATCAGTTTATCATTTCCTAAAACTAAATTAAGAGCAATTTGTGCTTTTAAATATGATGGTTTTTTTCTATCTGTTTCTTCTATTTCTGTGTAAACCTTTTCTTTACTGGGTCTAGCCACTTGTTTGAAAAAGTCTACCACGCCTTCAGCAGTGTTTCTAATATTACTTACGTCTCCAAGAATAGGAATTAACTGAGATGTGTTATTATCTTCTTCACTTCCAAATAAAAATTGCTTACCTAAGTCACCCAATGTTTTTTTTGGTGGTAATTTTTTTATATCAGGATTAATATCTAAAAGCTGCTGTAAAGATATGTTATTATTCTTAGCTGTTTTATCAAGTTGATCATAACTAAGTTCCTTATCACCAAGCATAAATACATTATTAGATAGATCTTCTTTGAGTTTTATATCTGGATTCATCTCAAGAAGATCTTCTAATGATATATTATTCTCTATAGCCTTATTACGAAGTTGTGCCTCGCTAAGAGTTGTTTCACCTAATAGATATTGTTGCATATTTATGTTATATTAATTTACCTTCGCCACCTTTAACTCCATATTTGGCTTTATATCCAGCTGCTGTAGCTTCTTTAATGTCGGACATATTTTCCATTCTTCTATATCCTTCTATAGTGTAATTATCGGTAACTGTTTTAAAGCTAACCTGATCATCTTGATTACCACCAAGCATGATTACCTTTCCATTCTTATCTTTACCAGAGTAGAATGCTACGTGATATTGCTTTTTACCTTTCACCATTCTGGATACAACTATGATATCCCCCATTTTAGGGTCTTCAGTATCTAGATCTACAGGAGTACCTACGTTTAAATATTTAGCGGCTCTAAGTTTATTATAAGCCTCTTCGCTTTGTACTCTATCTCCGGTTTCCATTGCCCCTGTTTTCGTAAGAACATCATAAACAAAAGCACCACACCAAGCTTTATCATCATGTGTTAATGATTTTGTAACAGCTAGAGAGTCCTTTCGCGTACCAAGTAATTCTTTATAAACACCTTCTATGCTTTTAACTAAAGGTGAATCAGCCTCTGCTTCATTAACATTAAGATATCCATTATTAACTATATATTCAAGAGCATTAGTAGTTGCATTAGGATTTTCTATATTTTCTTTTAATACAGGATTCTCTTTAACTACTTCTTCAACAACTTTTTTTAGAGTGTTTTTGATTATTGGAGTTTCTCCTTTCTTTAACTCAGGATTCATTTCTTCAGCTCCAGATATTTTAACTTCATCTTGCATACCAAGATAATTTTTTGCTATTTTTTTACCCTCGTTAGAATCTAAAGGAATATACTCTCCAGATTCATTAAGAATCATATCTCCAGCGTTATTTATTTTACCAGCCATTGGATCAGGGTTATCTGGCCCATAATCTTGATCTACATCTTCAATTGCTGGTGGTTCTGTAATGGTTGTGTCTGATGGTACTACTGGTTCAGATAATGGTTCTTGACCTTTTACTTTTAAATCTTGTAATGGTGGTGGAGTTTTATCCACTCCTATTTGAACTTTAAAAGTAACATTTGATTTATCTTTTAAATTTTCGTACTCTCTTATATCAATTCCTTTATCACCAATCCAATAACTAATAAAAGGGTCGTCTATACCAGTAGTACCCTTAGCTTGTGATAGAGCTTTCTTAGCAGCGTCAATATCATTTCCTTCGTAGTTATAATATATCGTTATTCCAGCTTTACTTTTTTCCTTTGTTATTCCTTCTAAATCACTAGCTTTAATAACACTTGCTGTACTTGGTGTTCTAGGTTTAGGTTTATTAGATACTATTCCTTCTTTCTTTTTCGGAACTTTAATTTCAACACCATTTACCACTTCGTTTTCCGTTTCAATTTTTGGAGTTTCACCTTGTTGTTTTGCAGCCGCTGTTTTTATATTTCTAAAACGACTATCGTTAGTAAATATACGTCCAAGATCATCCGCACTACCTATATAAGATTCTTTTGTTTTTGGGGTGTCTCCTTGTTTCCAATTCTGGTACCAACTACCGTCATGATAAGAGTATACGTTTATTTTTTTGGTGTCAGGGTCTTTTTCTGTAAATGTTGTACCCGCTAAAATATCTTTATAAACACTTTCAGCTGAACTACCATTCCAATCTGATCCATCTAGTTTCTGAATTTTCTTTTTGAAGAAATCTACCTTAGTTCTTCCACTACCTTGTTCTGCTTCATGTCTAAAAACTTCATTATCTAATTTGTCGATAAACAAGTCTCTTCGTAATTCATAAGTATCTTCACCGTTTAGAATCTCGTCCACTATAGTATTGTAATTAGTGCCTATCATAAAATCATTTTTATCTAACACACCATGTCCTTTTTCACCTTTAGCTTGATCTTCTATAGTATATCCTAAATCGCTTAAACTTTGTATAATAGCAGGTGTTATCGCTGCTGTTCCATTTCTAAGAGAATCCGCAAAAGACTCTTTCATTCCACCATATTTTTGATTCATTAAATACTGAAGGGACTCTCCGTTTTCTACAGCTTGGTCTATTACTCTCTCTAACCAATTTTGATTCATTAAAGAATCGTTGGCAGTATAAGTGCCAGTTGGATTTTTGGCTATATCATTTAATCTTCCTTGAATGGTTGTTTCTGTTGTTATAGCTTTTGTAGGTATCATTTCTGATATTTCAGAGGATTTTTTAGAAACTACCTTACCGTTAATACTAGTTATGTAAGAAAATTCATTTGTAGCTGGATCAAGATATTTTACCATCTCACCTTCTTTAGCTCCTAAAACTACTAAATGTTTCCATAATTGTTCTGGTGTCTTATCAGTATCTGCACCAGTATTATTAGCCATGTAATCATTAGCTTTCGCATTATGCGTTCCAGATTTATCATCTACATTTTTAGCATATTTTGTTAAACTTGTAAGAAATTTACTATCACCAGGTTCTAATCCGTCTATCCAAGAATCACTAGCTTCAAACTTTTCTATAGCTTCTATTAAAGAAGTTTGATTACTCTTATATTTACCCATGATCTTGTTATTCTGTCTCTCCCATTCCCTTAATCCCTTAGAATCATTTTGAAAACCACCATTTTCTTTCCATATAGCAACTTGAGCATCCATTTCATCACTAAACATGTTATAATCCGCATTGTTTTCTATTCCTACTCCATATGTTCTAAGATCTTTCATAGCATCTTCTAACTCCTTCTTACTTGCTTTTTTATCTGTTTCATACTGTTTAAACGCTGTTGCAACACCAGTTAACAAATCTTTATTAGCGTCAGCCATTATACCAAATTGTTTGCTATAATCGCCAGGTACGTTTGCTAAACCAGCCCTTGCCGCTGCTGTTACTAATGATGGATCTGCTTTTCCTATTAAACTTGCCATATTTTTTTATTTTTTATTTATTTCGGGTAATAACTCTGCCACGACGAGTCAGGCATTGTGCTAACTGGATTTCCAAATTCATCAAAACCAGTACCTGTTCCTGGTGGGGCACCACTTCCACCACCCCAATTATGCATACCAGCTGCTTGCACACCCATTTGCATGTATGTAGATGCCGCGTCAGAGTGCATTTGCATTTGGTTTGCCATAGATGACATTTGATTTGACATTGCTTGTTGTACCGCGGCGTTAGCGCCAGCAGATTGACCATATTGCATACCTAATAAAGTTGCTTGTCTACTTGATTCAGCTTCTTGTAACATAGCTTCCCCACCTCTTTGAGCCATATCAGCAGCTGTAGCACCTTGAGCTTCCATTTGTTGTAATGACATAGCACCTTGTGCTCGCATTGCTTCATTTCTAAGTTGTTGTTGTTCTAATCCAACAGATACTTGCTGCGCTTGTAACGCACCTTGTCCAGCTAAAGATTGTGCTAAAGCAGCAATACCAGAACCACCAGCAGCACCACGTAAACCTTGTAATATATTAGATCTTTGTTGTGCTCCTTGTTCCATTTGGAAATCAGCCGCACCTGTACCAACACGTAAATCTTCATAAACGTTTTCTAATCCCGCGAATTGATTTTCCATATCTGCATAAGGATTTTCAAATTTCATAGCTCTATAGATATCTTTTTGTTTGTCTAATTCTGCTTGCTGTTTTGCTTTTTCTTTTTCAGCGGCGATAAATTGCTCCTCAGACATAGCCTGCATACCCTTAGCTGCTTGATTAGCTTTATATGCTTGATAACCAGAAAGCGCCATTGCACCAATGGCTAACGCTGTCATTATTGCCATATTATAAGTTTTTAATTATTTCATAAGATGGTTTTTTATCAACTTGCCACCCTAATTTTTCATGTGTTTTCATTAATTGTTTACTTCTACCTATACTGAACACGTATGTTATACCCATATTTTTACATACCACCTCAGCATTAGTTATTAATAACTCTATAGCTTCTTTTCTATCATCTTCTCTGTATTCTGGATTTGATACAATCCACTCTAAAAGAGCTCCAGTTGAATTTGTTAAATATAGAAACGCAGAAACTATTGGTATATTATTTTTTTCTACTATAAAACCACTTTTTCCTTTATCTGGTAGCATCTCTCTTGGTATAACTGGCCATCTCCACCATTTCCACCATTTACAAATAGTTTCATAGTCCTCTTTTTTAAGAGGTCTAAATTTTAATTCGTTTTTCATTATTTAATTTAATTTAATTGTATATATATAGTTACAGTCTACACTGTTTTTTTACTTTATGTTGCGATTAGGAATTTCTCAAGATCAAATGCAAGTCCAAAATTAGCGGTTGAGTCTACACTTAAAAACTCTATATAACCCGTTATTGTAGCTGTTTTACCACTACCTTCCACTGTTAATGTAACTCCGCTTTCTAAAGCTTGTGCCACATCAACGGTCCAATTACCAGAACCATCTGCTGTAACGCTTGTTATCGTTGGGTTTACAGCCCCTGAAGCTATACCTATACCACTAATAGTGGAAACATTTTGTACTGTACCCTCTTTATCTGCAACAGCAACCGTTGTACTTGCACTTCCACTTGTATCAGCTGTAGTTGTTGTTGTTGGTGCAGTTAACTCAACTTTTAAATCAGTTAATTTTATTTCAGTATTATTTACCGTTTTAATAGCGTCAGAACCGTAAGCGAAGAATTTTGCACCTAAACCATCAAAATCATTTTTCACTTGATTAGCAAAAGTGATATTCCCTAATTGTTGCGACACTAAACCTTTCGTGATTACTGGTTTAAACCCCACAGGGTCTAACGCTGGAGCGCTAGCGTTTACAACGGTATTCTCTACTTCATCAATACTACCGTCTTCATTATGAACCTCGGTTGTGTATGTTGTTGTATCTTCATAATTACTTATCCTGTTTTCTAAAATTAAAGCATCAGAAGTCCATACGCGCATTCCAGGTAATAATTGGTGTATACTACTACCACTATGTAAACTCCATCTATGATAATACGGTGGAGTGAATGTTAATGTCTCATTATCAGCAATAACTATTCCCTCTGACATGGTGAAAACTTTTGCGTTACTACCGACGTTTATAGCGGTAACCGTTACAGCAGCGTCTCCTGTCTTAGCGTCTAAAGCGGCGTTACCCGTTATTCTATCTCCAACTTGCCACCTACTAGTGCTGACATCATCATCCATAGTTACGTTTGGCGGAGAGTCATCTGCCGAAGTACCACCGTCTACAATTAAACCCGTGCCCCTAACAGTTCCTGCCCAAATATCTTCACCATGTATTTGAACACCACTACCCATTGTGACGGTAGTATAAGCAGTTAAATCGCTTATTGTTGGTTGTCTAGCTATTTGAAATGTTTTATCGGTGGCTGCTGTGATTGCTATTGAAAAAGCAGTTTTACCAACAGTATTACCTCTACCAACCGTAATAGTATCTGTAGAAACACTCATACTAACAAAATTACCTGCACTTTGAAACGTTGCTTGTGGTGATATAACACTTAATGTACATATAAGATCTGTGTACTGGTATATTACTTTTTTTAATAGACTAGAATTAGAACCTATAGACGAATTTATATCTAAACTACCATCACCAAACCTAACTTCAGAATAATCTTCATGAACAGTATCATGCGCAGATTCTGCATAAAGATAAATATCATATTGATCAGCAGATGAAATTGCCGGAAATTTAATAAATCCTTGATAAGTGCCGTTAGTTATTTTTTTCTTTTTTAAACTTTTATATGTAGACGTAAAAGTATTAGTTTTAAAGTTATAATAGTTGCCAGCAGCGTTTTTAACTTCTAAAGAAAATATAGCACCATTATCTCCAATTATAGAAAATTGTCTTGTAGTCTCTGCAGCAGCTATACTACCTAAATTTATATCAAACTTTTTAATTACTTTTACCATGCTATAATTTATTTACTACTTTCAGTTATTTCAGAATTAACTGAAAATAATTCAGCTTTATCTATAGAGTTATTTTTAAATGTTGTTTCAGCGTAGTATCCTAATAAACTAGATGTGTTTATCGCATGATTTTTAGCGAACATAATATAATCTCGCGCAGAAGGAAGAGTACCACTATCATCTACAGTTACGGTATTATTAGTTAAACTAGTTACAACACCACATTTTTGTAGTTGATCAGATTCTAATCTATCAAAACCAAGACTACTCCCTGTTGTAATCTCTCGAACCGAAAGTCTAATAGTTGCACTATTTGTATCTCTACCAAATAAATCTACTTGCTTATTTTGACCGCCCCCAGTTTTTTGTGAAACAAAATCAACTTCTGTAATGCCATCAGACGTTCTTCTCGCGTTACTACTTACACCAGCACTATTTGAAACTCCAATGCTTCCGGTTCCAGCATAACTTGAAATATCTAATCTTAATCTATAAGTTCTACCTTCTATAATATTATCATCAAGCATTACATTGCTAAAGTAATGTATGCCCGCTGTTACACCACTACTATCCCAACTCGCGGTATCAGTAGAATCTATTGAAAATCCAGAAGCCATACTAGCTCCTATAGTATTCATATCTACTATATTATCCCCCAGCACTTCTAACATTGTTTCAGAATATAATGTATCTCCAACTTGTAATGAAGAGTTTATGTTGTTAGAAAAAGTAATGTCATTACCACTCATGCTATCAATAACACCTATACCTTGTATATCAAACGCACCAAAATCTGTTGTTGAACTTACGTCAGAATCTATACCTTTGATATAATTAAACCATTTACCTTCTTTTTCTATGAACTCAGACAAGTTACCCTTTTGTTTATCTGTTTCAATGTTACTAACATACCAACCATCCTTAGGCATAGAATTAAAATGATCAACAGTTTTTTCTTGTGTTTCTGTAGTAATAATATCTCCAGGCAACCAATCGCCAAGAGATGATTCGCTATAAGGTTCTTTTCTTAAATGACCCCAACTCATAGACACTGAAGAATTAGCATTATTTAGATTCCAAGCTTTAATATTACCACTAAATATTAAAATATTGTTTCTATATTGTTTTATTGGTATAATAACAGCTTTATTTGATATATTCCACGTGTTAGGCTTCATAACACTTTCAAAAGCTGTTAAATCAAAATAACCGTATCTATCACTTGATCGCCCAATATCTACAACATTAGTTGTGTCCTTTATAACAAAATTATTAATACCTTCAACTCTAGATTGGCTACCTTCGTAATCTAAAGTGTGAAAAGATTTTACACTTCCAGGTTGATCATTCAATAAAACAGTTACACTAGATTCCGTATATTCAGGATAATTAGCTACTCCTGAATAGAAAGTATTCCTATTCTTACTTTCATCATAGTGCTTATACAGTTTACCGCCTAATATAGTAAAATAATCATTAGCACAACTAATAGCGTTTTCTGGATAAAATGATTTAAAACTTACCCAACCAGTAACATCTTCTCTAAATGAAATTGTTTTTGGAGGTACTGATATAGCTTGTCTAAGTGTTAGATTATACTCGTCATTCCTATCATCATAACTACCAATAAGCCTATTATATAATTTTAAATTATCTCTAAACCAATCTTTCATACCATGCATTGAAATAGGTGTCAACCCATCTTTAGATAATCTCATCACGGCACCTCTTTGTTTGTCTGTAAAATAGGATCTATATGCTTCAGATACAAATGATTCTGGGTTTTTAGATATACCATATTCACCTACAAAAGGAATTGCTTGACCTAATACGTTATGCGTTGCTGTTACTTGCATATTTCCATCAGCATTATACAAAGCATCTTTATTAGCTTGTATTCTTAAAACTTTATCTTCGCAGAGAGTTATTAAATCAGAATCTCTTGTGTGTAGTTTTTGTATACTACCGTATGTTGGATTTATGTCTTTTGTGATTTTCTCAGCTTGTATAAATTGATTTAGATTATTAATTCCACCAATTGAATTATATAAACCAGAATATATTAAACCATATTTTCTATGTTCTTCTTTATAACCGCCTTCTTCCAGTGTAGTAGATACTTTAACACCGTTTAGTATATATTGTAAATTAAAACTATCTTTAATTCTATTCGATTCTACACCGTTTCCAAACGAATAACAATTTGACCAATTTAAATTATATGTTGTGTAAGTATTATATAAACAATTTACTCCTTGTACTGTAGCAGTTTCTATTATAAACGTATTAGAACTATTACTAGTTAAATTAATAATCGTCTTTATAGTGTAATCAACAGAAGATCCATCTGGTTTTGTTATTCTAAGTTGATCACCAGCTTTGATAAGATAATTTCCAACAGGTACAGCGTCGCTTAATGTAAGAGATCCGTCAGTGGCAAAGCCTGCAACTGTAACAATTGCACTTTGTATATCTTCAGAAATTAAGTTACTACCTACGTGTTTTACTGTAGAGCCAATAGGTACGGCTAGGTTTTTGGTATCATCAGTTAATAATATTGGATTAAGTCCACTAGCTTCATAATAAATATTTAAATCAGTATTTTTCTTAGGTTCTGTTTCCCATACAGCAGGGTTAATTGGTAATTCACTTTCAGCTTCTATTGGTTCAAGAAATTCTATGTGGTAACCTATAGCTACTAAACCAGGATCGGTAATAGTAAAACCACCACCAACGTGATCATAAGCATTAAGTCTATTAGCAGAATAATTACTATAACCATTCATCGCAGGTTGTTGAAATATCAACTCTTGACTTACAGTTGGTTGATTACTGTATAATAAATGAGGTGTACCTGAAGCACTCGTTAGTAACATTCTAGAATAACCAGTTAAAAATAAATTATAAGAACTCCCGTCTTTTTCAATTTTCCATATAACTAACCAATCTTTATTATCTGCGGTTCCATCTGTATGCGTTTCTGTACCATCAGAATGACTAGTTAGTATCATTCCCTCTGTGATTTTATGTACAGAACCATCATCTTGTGCAGCGTCTAAACTATCCACTCTTACCGCTAAAGAACTAGTAGGAGCTGCGCTTGCAGAGTGATCAATTTTTAATTTTAATCCGCCAGTGATTGGACCTAAAGTATTACCGTTTGTTGGATCCCAAGTAATTGAATTTGTTGCTAAACCATCTTGTGTTCTAAACTTCATATTCCAATTTCTGGTAAAATTTGGAGATAGTTGAGCTAGTTGATAAGAATTACCGGCCGTGGACCAAATTGTCCAAGGAAAAGTAGTGCTAGGATGGGGAGAGTCTTCATAAGCTGTGCCATCTATATACCTTAAAAAGCGTTGATAACTTACGCCTGATTGTACTGTGTATATAGTACCATAAGGATCTTCCCTAAATCTAAATTGTCTAGCAGGTTTAAGTTTGTTAACAAATCCTACTTCTTCATCTTGATAAAATGGATTACCACCAGGTTCACCGATACTAAAAAAATCATTAACAAACTTATCACTACTATCTGATACTTCGTCATGGAATATTCCACCCATACCAATATTTATACGCATATCATTACCAGAGGAATAAATTCCATCATTATCAGCATTATCTTGTCCTATGTATTTCCAATCTAAATTATCATTGGTACTCCTACGTCCTTTTGTTTTTCCACGATCAATGAACCAAACTTGTTCTGATTTTGCCCTTACATCAGCTTCTTTTAAATTACTATCATCACGTATTGTACCGGCGCTGGCGTTTGTTGTAGTATAAACTACTGGAGATGTTGCAGAAGCTTGACTGGCTACACTTACAGATGGTGTAGCGGAAGTATCCCATCCCCCCACATATTTCGCATCACCACTACTTGTAAATTTTAGAAATTCATTTTTCCATTTAGTACCACTACCAAAAACATATGGAGATACATCTAGCATTGTGCCAGCACTAGTTGCATCTTCGATTTCATATAGGTTACTAGACGCTTTATCATAATTTCTAAAATAACAAGCAAATCTACCAAACTGATTATTATTGATTTTATTTACTCCAGGCGTAGTCAAATTGGAGATTGAACTATATAACCCGTTGGTTTGACCTGTTCTAGTTTCACTGTGAGTAGTTTCATGAGTAGAATGATCCATGTAATATAACTTTTTACTTTCCACTACTTTATATTCTGTATTAGCAGTAGTGTCTTGAGCAATCTTTTCAGTAAATACAATATCTTTTTCTAGTTTAACAAAAAACTTACCATCAAATTCTGGTGAATTTTCAATTTTATGTTTATATATTTTTACAATTGTATTATCTTTTATCTGAGTAGCACTTGATATAAAATCTACATCATCACCTAGAACTTTATCTAATTTAATATTATATGTTGCTTCAGATGGATCTACGGTTTGGTTTCTGAAGTTAGTACTAAGTCCATTTATTCTGTATCGTTTAGAAGTATTACTTCCTCCCGCGTTTGTAAACTCAACATATAAAACACCATCTTCAATTAAATCCAAATTAGAACCACTACTATTCGCAAACGCAGGATTATAAAACATTTTAAAACGATCTCTGCCAGATACTGGGGCATCGTTAAGGTTGTTATTAAAGATATTTCTAGAAGCAAATATATGTTCTCTCTCTTCTATTAGTGTTTTTTTAGTTTTTATAAAATCTGGTGCTTCATTTTCAATTGCAAGAACTTTATATTCAGCGGGTTCTGTAACTGGTTCATTTTGATTTAATACTTTTTTAAGAATTAAATACGTATCAATATCAATTTTATTTCTATCAGATGACGGAAAAGAAATCCAAACATTGTCATCTTCAGCATCATAAAATCTATCCATTGCTAAATTATAATATTCACCTGAAGTTTCCTTTATGAAAAACTTAAAATACTTCATGTCTTTCATATAGTCTGCATTATTAAAATTAACACTAATTTGATTAGCTTTAGACGCAAGTTCTTTTGTTATTTTTTTTGAATGTAATGTGTTTTTTTGAGGAGGAATAACTGGTGTTTCTCTACCGTATTTATCAACAAAAACAACACCTAATTCATATTCTCTTAGTGATTTTATTGATTTGGTAGTTTTACTTTTTATATCATTACTTAAAAAATTAAGTCCAACTTCTGGAACATAATTGTTATTTCCAATACTTTTTAAATCATAACCTTGCAAATAATTACCATAAACAATTCTATTACCAACAATATCTTGTGCTAAAGCTTTTTTAGGTACATTATCCCAAGGTCTTAATAATTGATTTGACGGAAGAGTTCTATGTATCATTTCTGACTCAATCGTATAATCGCTAAACCAATCGCCATGTTTTATGGTATCAATAACATATATATTTGGAGAATCTTCTTCTTTATATAAGATATCTATAGAAGTTACATCATCAGGAACATACAGACCGACATTTTTAATGATAATTGTTTTAATTCTATTTGTCATCCCTAAATTATAACCTTTTTTAGGGTGATAATCAAATGATCCAGGTAAAAAAGCTATTTCAGTAAATGGGGAAAACGTAGAATATTCTCCATCTTCATATTTATATCTAGTAGCGAATCTTGGAAACTTAAACTCAAATAATCTCTCTGTTTCTTCTTGTTTATCAGCAGCATATCTTAACTCTATTTCTCCATCTTCAACCTTAGGAGGAACACCTTCTATATCGAGAACTTTAAACCTTTGACGAGCATTACTTGTTGATGTGTTTTTTATAGAAATATTTTCTACGTTACCCGTAAATCCCTTTTCTCTTCTAAGATTTACTTTTATATCAAAATTAACTCCAAATGTAGAACTAATTGCAAATTGGTTTGGAGTAAACGTTAATGTTGTCCCGGCTGGTACAGCGGCAGTTGTATCATTTGATATTGTTATATCAGCATAACCAACATTGGCATCTTCATAATATGCTATTACGGTGGTATTGGCTGGAATCACCCCATTACTTATTTCTGTACCTATGGGAATTGGTGTGCTCGGGATAGCATCTAAATATATTATGTTTCTGTTCGTTCCACTATTCCACTCCCCTGCGATTTGATGTCCTGTGTGTGTAAATGGAATAGCGTAAGGATCAACAGATTGAGATTTAATAAACAAATCAATTTTTTTTGAATTAGTATTACTTTCAAATTCAATTGTCTTAGTTGCTGAGGCACCACTAATAACAAGAGTGGAAGCGTTTCCATTAAAATCAGTTTCATTAAATCTCGCAGCACTTCCTACGTTACTATTATTAGCTACACCAATCTCGAATTCATAAAAATTACCAGAAGGAGTACCTATCGTAACCTCTAGCTCTAATTGATATCTCCTGTTTTTAATTAAGTTTTCTAACATTATATCCTTAAGGTAGATTGTATGGGGTATAGAAGCAGTGGAATGGGCAGCATCATCAATGTTCAGATATCTAAATGCAGCCGAATCAGGATCTATAGAATTCGAAGGGCTTGATATTTTCCAAACGTTAGCATTTGCCGTACCATCTCCAAACCATTCACCAAACGGAGCACCAACTGTAGAATTAATATTTGAATTTGAGATTGTGGTATTGACTAGCTGTGGCATGTTATCCCATGACGCATCATTTTCACCATTTCCAATCGCTTGAAAGTAAAATTTATCCTCATAAGAAGTAGATGTTCCACTTGCAGCAGCTTGAGTACTGTCCAGCATTAAGTTTTCAGTGTAAATGCCGTCAGTGTAATAGTAACTTGTTTTAAAACGTTGCGTGCCAGAGCTTGGGTGCGGCATAGCTATATAACCTGCGATTCCACCTGCTGTAACATCGCTTAAAGTAAATCTAACTTCATATTCTTCATCGGGTGTAAAAGAAATAGTATTTGTTGTTTGTAGTTTTTTATACTGATCTGTATCATCAAAAACTAGTTTGGGATCGAAAACTGAATATGATATGCCGCCACTTAACGACGCTCCATCCCATCCATCAGGAGCTTGACCAGTAGTGTTTGGTATTGTAAAATCTCCGTTTGGTGCTAATTCACTTAAAGCATCAGTTTCACGATGACTACCCCAATCCTCAATTTTAGTTTTTATCCTATAGTTTGTTATAGGTGTTGATGGTGGAATATCGTTTTCAAATTCTTTAAACAAAATAGTATCTCCAGTATCCCAATCTAATGTAAAACCACTATTACCATCAATATCAGTTTCTATCATTGTTGAAAATGTATCACCAACTTTTAGACCAGAGAAATCATATTTAATAGAACTAATACCAGTATACCAAGGAATGGCAAACGATGATGTGTTATTTGCAGGACCACCAGTAAACGGTCTTGTAATTCGCATTACACCAGTATATATATTACCTGGATCACGTTCTGATTCTAATTCTATAATAGGGGGAGTTGAAGGGGGTTTTTTAATAACGGTACAATGCTCTGCTCTTATAGGTACATTAGTAGCGTAGTCAATACTTTGAGCATCATTTATTAATCTAGTCTGGGTGTGAAAGTTAAGTGTTCCGGCTTTGCATCTTTCTATATTTATTTTTTTTGGTTCAGAATTATTATCTGTCCAAAAAAGCATACCATCAATTATATTAATACCTGTTATATGTTCATCATTACTAAACTCTAATATGCCACTTTTTGAATCAGTTATATTAGGTTGCCAACTAAAAATATACCACATAGTGGATGTAAAAGTACTACATGGATTATCTGCCAAATTAACGTTAGTCGTTTCATACGAAGGAGGTCCTGCGTGGGTTACCGGAGCATCTACAGACGTTACAGTAGAAGAAAAGATTGTTACACCACTAGAGTTAATACCATGTACATACATATTTGCTACTATACCGGTCGCATCATGAAGTTCTAACATAGCTGTAGCTGGACAATTATATGCCCCACCTCCTTGGGCACTTATAGCAATTCTAATAGCTTCGACAAAAACAGGGGATATAGAACCGCTACTATTATCGTACTCTAATATCATATTTTTATTTTCAATTCTTGTATAAAGAGGTTCAAAAACTGATTGATCTATTAAATCAACTATTCTAGTACTAGAATTAGAAATAAACCAATATAATTTATCATTTTTTTCATCAGCAATACTACCAACACAATAAGCACCATCCAAAATATTATTTTGTCCAGCAATTAAAGAATTACCTAGTATGTTTTGAATAGTACCAACGTCAGCACCTTCTGAGGTTGACACTTGTATATTCATCGCGTCCCTATATTCTCCATTTGGAATAAGTCTCTCGTCGAGATCCTTATTCATTTTACCTTTGGTAAAATTATGCTTAATCTCCGGCATATATTAGTGTTTTATATGTTTCGACTTACCTCTTAGTGTTTGAGTTAATTCTTCTAATTTAATATTTGATAATCTTAATTTTGCTGTTCTTACAGCTGCAAACTTATCTTTTTTATAGTATGCTAATTGTCTCCCACCAACATTAGCTTTAGCAGACATGATAGCACAAAGTATAGATTTATACATAGCTTCCTCTGCAAATTTATGAACTTGCATTTCCGCGTCTGTACCTAAACCATCGCTTATATAATCTAATACAACTGTTTTCCCAGAAATATTAGAACTAAAGTGTATTTTTCCAGATTGTTGATCTATATAAAATGAACCGTTAACTTGCGCGTGTTGAGGATCTAACCCATATCTTTCTCCTCCAGCAGGCCAATACGTACCATCTGTATAATCATCAGTATTATTTTCAGATGGTGTTCCAGATTTATAATTTGACCAAGTTGTAGATGTTTCAGTATTGCTAGTTCTAACTAAAGAAACATTATCTAAACTAACGCTATCACCTGTGTCGCCATCATTCCTAAAAGATATAGTCTGGAAAGTCCAATCAATATTTGAAGCAGGGAAAGTGGCTGTTGACATATCTATCGTTTGGGTGTATGTGCCATCAGCTGTAACTGTATCGCCTGTAAATCTTCTTCCGTCTTCATCTGTAAGATACCAATTATAGTTACCAGCCGCATGATTACTTAGCGTAAAAGTTAATGTATATGTTTCCCCACTATATATAGGTACATTTTCTTGTCTTATACCGTTTTTGGCGAGAGAATTGTAAAGTTTCAAACTATTATTATCCCAAAGCCAACCTACAGAATCAGTTATAACTTGGCCTGAGTCTGCTCCAGCAGTAGCAGGTTGCATAACAGCGGCTTGAGCAGTTCCTTCTCTAGAAGATACATTCAGGTTCCAATTACCTGCACCACCTTCGAATGTTTCTCCAATCAACAAATTTCCAGACGGTATTAAATTACCGTCTAAATCGAATAGGAAATCTCCATCTGTTTCTTGTTGAGGTCTAAAAGGATTTGAAGTTCTATTTGTTGGGTATAATGGATGTTTTACACCAGATGAATCGCTCCAACTAATATTCGTGTAATTTACATAATCTTGTGGGAGTATCATTTGTAATGTTGCCGGTACTGTTATTTCTTGAGATTTAATAGATTTAAAAGTATCAAAAGATAATTCTTGCATAGCTCGTTGCGCATGAAAAGCTATATCCGCTCTTTTTATTTTGGATATTATCTTATTTTCACCGACGTAAGCGATTTGAAACTGGGTTATAATATTATCTAAAGAAGTAAATTGATAATTACCATAATCATTTTCTGCATAATATTGAGCTTGTGTAATATCGTCTAATAATCCCATTTATTTATTGTTTTTCTTGTTGTTGTTTAGCCCCTTCTAATCCTACAGCTATTTGTGTTAATTGTGGTTTTTCTATTGAAATACCAGCAAAAGCTAATATTCTATATACTAGTTCAGATTCTTCTGATAGGTGTAATTCAAAATCAGTTGATGAAGTTGAATTGTAAAGTGGTTTATCGTTTACAACTACATAACCCCATGTTGGCATGGTAGGTTTGGTAATATAAGAAATCTTTACTTGATCTACAGTTTCATCTGAAGAAGGATAAGGATATATCTTTATTTTATTTGGAGATGTTGCATGAGCAGTTGCATATCGAGTATAATAGGGTCGTTTTTTAGTTTTTTTTGTAAGTGGTGAATTATTGTAAGTCATTAGTTCACTTAACTTAATTTCTTCAGCTTGATAAGATTGACTTTCACCTACATATCTCACTCTTACCATACCCAATCTATACATATTTGGAAAATCATTTGTTAAACTTATATCACCCCATTCATTAACAACATTAGCTAATTGGTCATATTTCTCAAATGAACTAATCTTTTCTTCTAAATTAGTTAATATATCAGAGTATTCATGAGAGTTACCTGGTATTCTACTAAATTGATTTATATCATAAAAATACTGTTCAAGTATTTCCTTTTGTGCTTGGTCAGCAAATAAATTAAACTCTTGAGGAGTTATATATCCTCTTTGTTCTTTATTTGCTAATGCTAAAACTTTTTGATATACTGTATCTACACTTACTGCCATAATTTTTTATTATTGTTTTTAAAAAAATAACCACCCCTAAAAAGAGAGTGGCTATTCTTTAGGGTTGTTACGAATTTAATCGTTTTTCTATATTGGAGTAAATCTCCATTCCTTCATCAGTTTTAAACCAAGCGGCTAAAGCTGAGTAAGGATGTTCATCAAATGGGACGTTCATCAACTTCCTGTCATTACTACCCCAACTGAACGTTCTTTGATCTGGTGATAATTTTAATATCCCCATTTCTGTTGCTTTAATACCAAAGTTTCTAAGGATAACATTCTCGTCATTTACAAGTTCTAAGAACAGTTTAGGATTCTTTTTAGCGTATAACAGTAAATCACGCTTAAGTTCTTTAGAGCTCATCTCTGATACTTTAGAACCAATCTCCACCCTCATAACAGCTTCAGCCATATCAATGTCTAGATCTTGAGCCGCATTTAATGCTTCAATTTCCATTTCTAAAATATCGATTTCATTAGCTGCTTTTTTAGCTGGTTGATCTTCTTCAAACAGTGTGGTTATATGTGGATGGTATAAAGACAATAATTTCTGTAAAATTACTTTTTCTTTAGGTACAAATAATTTACCGTTTTGAAAAATAATATGCTCTAATCTTTGTTCACCAACCATTTCATCAACAAAACAAGTTTTTTGATTAGACGTATATTTTAACTCTCTTTCATAACCTTTTTCTTCGTCAAACCAAAATATATTACTGCCTCTTATTAAATAAGTTAAAGGAGATCTATTTTTAGTTAAATTGTAAAGTCTATCTTTTATTTCCCAACCGTCTTCCGCTTTCTTATAAGTTGGTTCTTGTCTTTTTGTTTTTGGTTGTTCTACAACCTGAGTAACTTCTTCAGTTACAACTTCTTCTTGAACTTGAGGTTCTTCCACCTCAGCTTTTTTTGTTTTCTTTGTCATAATATAATATATAATAAAATTAATAAAAATAAAAGGACCGAGGCCGAAACCTCGGTTCTTTTAAAAATTTGCTTAGTTTAATAACATAAAGTTATTAGCACCTTGAGTAATCATACATCTTTCAGATAAGTAATGTACTTCCATTACGTCTTTTCCAGATGTTGTTGCTCCAACAGAGCCAGTGATCCAAGTTTTCATTTTTCGATCATCAGTATCTGAAGTTTTATAACGGACGTGTAAAAACGGACGCTTCATATTTTTACCCATATTTTCGTCATAAACTGAAGATGTACCAGCTGGGATTATTACCCCTCTGATAGCATTAACAGCGTCATTAAGACCACCACGCATAGATTTATCATTTAAGTATTTCATATCAGATTTGTAGAAATCATAAGATCCACGTCTGAAACCAGAGAAACCTAAATTTAATGCCATATCTTCTGAGTTGTTGAATACCCCATAAGAAGTACCACCAGCACCGTAAGAATTCATAGAAGCTAGCATGTCATCGATTGCTAATGACGTTGTTCTTTGAACAAACATCATGTTTTCTTCAACCGCGCCATTTGCATCAAACGCTGCTAAAATAGCATCGAATTCAGCTAAGTCAGTAGCAGCGTTAACACCAGTAACACCAGATGATTGATGACCTCTAGTAGATATAGCTTTAAATAAACCTTCTGTACCAGCATCATAACCAGTAGCTGAAGAATCCGTACCTAAAACATTTTCTTCTACAGTCGAACCAGCTACAGCTAATTCGCCATCTAATAAAGCCATTTCAATATAATCAGTGAATCTAGCTCTAGTATCACCTTCAGCTTTTAAATACCAAAGATAACCAGTTTGTCCAGCTTCGCCTGTAACTTCAACCCAACCAATATTTCCAGCATCAGATCCAGAAACTTCATAGAAGTCTTTTAAAATGATATGCTTGTTAAAATGTGATTTGAATTGAGGTGCATTAGCTACACTTCTAGCCGCTGTTCCTTTTGCGAATTCAGAACCATAAACAAATACTCTTAAAAGTTCTGTAGTAGCTGTAGTACCTATCATAGTATCAATACTAACACCACTATAAGGATAAAGAGTAAGTGTTAAACCAGTCATTGTTTTTACTGCACATTTAGCTGTATTTCCAGCAGCTGAACTTACGATAACTGTATCACCAGCTCTAATAGCACATGTAGCAGTAGTAATATCGTTACCGTCAATGTCATTATCGATAGTAATAGTATTAGTACCAGCATATGTAGCCGTATAAGTTAGGTGTAATCTACCTTGTTCTGACCAAGCAACTCTATCAGAATTAGATGGTTCTTCAGCACCTACTTGAGATAAGAAGCCTGAAATTGTTCTATTACCAAAGATCTCAGCTTCTTGTTCCATAAGATCTGGTAAGTATTGTTGTGCCCACGCGCTGCCAGCTCCAGTAAAATCAACGTAATTTCCACTTAACGTTTGTTTCCTTGCAGCAGCATCCGGTGCACTTGCACTTGTAATTGCCATTTTGTTTTAATTTTAAATTATTATTTTTGTTTAATTTTAAACTTAAAATCAGAGGAATTTTCACCTAATACTTTATACTTGAAACCATCTGCTTCAATTTCACCATGACTTTGTCTTGGATCCATATTCACATTTTTGGCTTTAGCAACACTATCTTTCATAGCATCTGCTTTTCCTTGTTCGTAAAAGTGACTAGCAACAGCATCTGCATTCATCGCTGTAAATAGAGATTTATGATAACCCTTAGCATCCTTTAAACCCATTTTTTTATCCAAAAACTTTTTGGTAAAATTGTTTAAATCACTTTGGG
>Ga0208299_1000700_pt1 | contig 29339 bp, 27 predicted proteins | sample 15_taG_FD_184089 | JGI IMG/M metagenome (GOLD analysis project Ga0208299, IMG submission 184089) | Marine viral communities from the Subarctic Pacific Ocean - 15_ETSP_OMZ_AT15312 metaG (SPAdes) (version 2) | ecosystem: Environmental > Aquatic > Marine > Oceanic | place: Pacific Ocean | collected...
AGTATAAAGAAACGGAGAAGCAGATGATTAAACTAAAAAAATTATTAACAGAAAAAGATGAAATTGAAATAGAACAAAATACTCTGAAAACTGATAATAATGGGGGTGAAGTTTATGAATTTATAGGTGATTGGTTGTGGAATGAGGATTGTATAATACACGCTGGTGAAATGTAGAATGATTAAACTAAAACAATTATTAATTGAAGCCCAATATAAAAAGTTTAAAGACTTATTCAATACTATGCCTTCACAATTACAAAAAAGGGTTTATAATTTAAAGAATATTAAACAACGAAAAGATTATCATCCAGAGGGGAATGTTCTCAAACATACTATTTATTCAGTAGAAAGAGCGTTAAAGAGTGGTGATATAGATTTAGCAATTGCTGCTATGTTACACGATGTAGGTAAAGATGAAACTTCTGGTATCCACCCAAAGAAAGGACATGAAACACATTGGGGGCATGAAAAAGTATCGGCTGAATTGATAAAGAAATATAGAAAATGGATTGTTGATATTGGTGGAACACCATCAGATGTATATTACATAGTTAAAAATTCAGGTAGGATAAAATCATTTCATAATATGAGAAAAGTCAAACAAGATAAGATGAAAGCCCAACCAGGAAGATTTGGTAAATTAGATAAATTTAGTAAAGGTATAGATGTAGGTGGTAGAGGCAAAGGTAATGCTCCGAGTAGATACAAATGATTAAACTCAAAGACTTATTAAACGAAACAATTGCTTGTGGTGAATGTCTTTCTTATACTTATACACAGGCCGTAAGAAATCATAAAAAATAGAACTGATAAAGGTATCAAGGATATAATATTGAGATGAATAAAGAACTAATCATAGAAGATTCAACTTTAGCAGCAATGCCACCAACTAAATCTATACAAAAACTTAAAGTTCAAATACCTCTTGGGTCAATAGAATCTGATTCAGGAAGCCATCTAATAGATGTTCTAACGATAGTTAGTGTTGTGTTAGTTATATATGTCGGGAAGATATTAGTTGATAAATTTTTTAGAGGAGATAAATAATGGCTGTTAATAGAATTAAAAATAAACATGTCGTTGATAGAACTGAAATAAATAGAGGGAAACAAGTTTCTTTAAAAGATACTACCTCTCGTTCTATTACTCCCGGAAAAGATTTAACAAAAAATTATGCCATAACATTAAAAGATGTAGATACTACTATAATATCACATATTAAAAATGTGATGAAACCAGTAGTTAGGGAAGCGAGTGAGAATATAAAAGTTCCAGTATATTATGGTAATGAAGAAAGGTGGTCCGCATTTAGAAAAAAAGGAGTAATAAGAGATAAAAACAATTCTTTGATTTTACCATTAATTATGTTAAAAAGAATTTCAGTAGAAGCGAATGAAATGACAACACAAGATTACGCACATGATGTTTTACAAGAAAACGCGACGGTATTAAGGAATTCTCAATGGTCAAAAAATAATAGATATGATAATTTTTCAGTTTTAACTGGTATTAAACCTCAATATGAAAATTTATTAACTACAACACCAAATTTTAGAAATATTAATTATGATTTTATTATATGGACTAATTATATTGAACAGATGAATGAAATAGTAGAATTATTTATAGAAGAAAGTAATAAATATTGGGGTGATAATCAAGAATATAAATTTCATTGTGCTATTGACACAATTTCAGACGCATCTGAAATGACGGTCGATGATGAAAGATTTATTCGTTCAACATTTAGTGTTATTACAAAAGCATATTTACTACCAGAGTATATGAATTCTGTGGTTACAAATAAAAAAGCTACTTTGATTAAAGAACTTACACCAAGAAAAGTAGTTTTTAATAGTGAGATAATAGTAGACAACAACTAAGGGGGTTACATGAGTGAAGTTAATTTAAATGAACAAGAGATAAAAGAGATTAAAGAAATCCAATCTGTTTATCAAGACATGCGAGTAAATTTAGGTCAAATAGGTATGATTAAATTAGACTTATTAGATAAATTACAAGCTGCTAATACTGAAGAAGAAAGATTAGCAAAAAAATATCAAGAAACTAAAAAACAAGAAGCGGAGTTATTAAAAAAAATGAATAAAACTTATGGTGAAGGTCGTGTAGACTTGACTAAAGGTGTTTTTATAAATTCAAAATAATATCGTTTTTTGAATTTTTAGATTATATTTATTAATGAGTTGTTTCATCCTACCTAAAACAGGAGATTTTTCATGGCCGAGAAAATAATATCACCGGGTGTATTTACCAAAGAAATAGACCAAACATTTTTACCAGCGGCGATCGCAGACATAGGTGCTGCAATCGTAGGACCGACATTGAAAGGTCCAGTCTTAGTTCCAACAGTAGTTAATAGTTTTTCAGAATATGAAACAATATTCGGAACAACTATTACAAGTGGTTCTAAACAATATCAATATTTAACATCGCATACAGCAGAAGAATATTTGAAAAGCGGAGGACCGGCTACTATCGTTAGAGTAGCAGCTAGTGGCTATTCAGAAGCTACGGCGAGTATTTTAAGTGATGGAACATCTGTTGGTGCTACATATGGATCAGGTTCATTTTCATTTGTTCATAATCCAACTGGTTCTTTATCCGCAGGTGGCCCAGATGAATTTAGGATTGGAAGTGTCGCATTTGTATTTGTTTCACAATCAGTGGGTTTAGAAAATTCATCAACACAAAGATTTGTAGATTTTGGTACTGGCCACTCTGATCCAGCGCACGCTACAGCATCAGCAGTTGCTAATTTAGTAACAGCAGTCAATGCTGCAACTATAGCCGGTATAACAACTGTTTCCGCATCAGCGAAGGGTCTTACAACAAATTTAAATGGTGTTTTATCTATAACTGGTTCTACAACTGGAACATCTAATAATTTAACTATAACAACAGGTTCAGGAGCCGATGATACCGCAACAACAGCAAATTTTGCTAGATCAGTCAAGGTTGATTTAACTACCGAGAGAGCATTCACAATGATAGGCGGAACTGCTAATACTGCAGCGGGTAATACAATATTCAAATTACACACAATAAGTGAGGGTGAAGTATTAAACTCTTTAAGTGGAACAGGAACAACAGGGTTAGCGCAGACAAATAATTTATTACGCTCTGGTTCAAAAGATAATATAAGATATGAAATTTCAGAAAGAAATCTTAAAAAAGGTACATTTACTCTTTTAATCAGAAGAGGTAATGACAGAAGTGACAAAAAACAAATCTTAGAAACATGGAATAATTTAACATTAGATGATGCAGAACCAAACTTTATTAGTAAAGTAATTGGTGACCAAAAACAAACGCTTCGTGAAGATGAAAATGGTAATCCTTATTTACAATTATCTGGTTCAACTATTAATAAATCAAAATATGTTTATGTTGAAGTTCTTAAAACATTCACATCACCATTTTTAGATGATAATGGTGAAGTAGCAGTATCACAATCAGCTGCAGTACACGGATTTCCAGCATTAAAAAGTGGTTCTTATGGTGGCGCATTCGGCGGTGCTTCTGAGGGAACAATACAACATCCTAGAAAATTCTATACAGCTATAGAAGAAAACAATTCACAAGGATTAGATCCAAGTACAGATGGTGCAACTAACGGCTATGATAATTATATTAAAGCACTTAATTTATTGAAAAATCAAGATGAATATGATTTTAATTTATTATTTGTTCCTGGTATAATTGATAATGTACATGGTGCAGTGGCTAAAAAAGCAATACAGATTTGTGAAGAAAGAGGTGACGCATTCGCAATTATCGATCCAGTTAAATATGGAACAGCGAATATATCATCAGTAATATCAGTCGCTGAAGGTAGAGATTCTAATTTTGCTGCTATGTATTGGCCGTGGGTTCAAGTTAGAGATACATCATTGGGAGTGAATAGATTTGTGCCACCATCTGTTGTGATGTCGGGTGTATATGCATTTAATGACAAAGTCGCTCATCCTTGGTTCGCGCCTGCAGGTCTGAATAGAGGTGGAATTGATTCAGCAATTCAAGCTGAAAGAAAATTAACTCATTCAGATAGAGATACTTTATATGAATCAAATGTTAATCCATTAGCAACATTCCCAGGTCAAGGGGTTACAGCTTTTGGACAAAAAACCTTACAGAAGAAATCTTCTGCGTTAGATAGAATCAATGTTAGAAGATTATTAATTAGATTGAAGAAATTTATTGCTTCAAGTTCAAGATATTTAGTATTTGAACAAAATACAGCAGCAACAAGAGGTAGATTCTTGAATATAGTAAATCCGTTCTTAGAACAAGTACAAGCACAAAGTGGATTAACTGCGTTCAGAGTTGTAATGGATGAAACAAATAATACTCCAGATGTTGTGGATAGAAATATCTTATATGGACAAATATTTGTTCAACCAGCTAGAACAGCTGAATTTATAGTATTGGATTTCACAATTCAACCATCAGGAGCAACATTTCCTGAATAATTTTTAAATATCTTATATTTATTAATAGATAAATTGGAGAAGTATAATGGCTGAATTAATAGCAGCAAATGATATAATGTTTACACCCTTTGAACCGAAATTAAAGAATCGGTTTATAATGCAAATCGATGGTATTCCTGCTTATTTAATAAAAACAGCAGCTAGACCTCAGATTACTTTTGAAGATGTTGAATTACATCACATGAATGTAACTCGTTATGTTAAGGGTAAAGGTCAATGGCAACCATTGACTGCTACATTATATGATCCGATTGTACCAAGTGCTGCACAAGCTGTAATGGAATGGGTAAGATTAGGTCACGAATCAGTTACAGGCCGTGATGGATACTCAGATTTCTATAAAAAAGATGTAACATTTAATGTGTTAGGACCAGTTGGTGATAAAGTAGAAGAATGGACATTAAAAGGTGCTTATATACAAGATGCACAATTCGGTGATTTTGATTTCGGTGATGCAACAGCTGCAGAAATTACATTAACTTTAAGATATGATTACGCTATATTACAATTCTAATAGATAATGCTAACAAAGTTTGACGATATAATAGAGGTTTTATTAGAACACGAAGGTGGTTATGTGAACGATCCAAATGATTTGGGTGGTGAAACTAATTTCGGTATTACTAAACGATTCTATCCAGATGTTGATATAAAAAATCTCACAAAAGAAGAAGCAAGACAAATTTACTATGATGATTATTGGGTAAAGAACAAAGTACCTCAAATGCCTGATAATCTGAAACATATCTATTTTGATATGTGTATAAATCAAGGAAGAGGTACAGCAGTAAGAGTATTACAGAGAGCTGTTAATGCAAAAGGTGGTGATTTAAAAGTTGATGGTGGTTTAGGACCAAAAACTATTGAATCTATCAATAAATATAAACCTTGTGATAACAGAACTCGTTGTTATAGATTAAAACACTACTATGATCTCGTAAACAAAAAACCAGAACAAGAGAAATTCTTATTTGGTTGGTTTAGGAGAGCATTAGAAGTATAGGAGGTTATAAATGGCTGAAGAACAGAAATTCCCTACTGAGGTAATAGATTTGCCGAGTGAAGGTAAATTATATCCAAAAGATTCACCACTATCATCGGGAAAAATAGAGATAAAATATATGACTGCTAAAGAAGAAGATATTTTAACATCTCAAAATTTAATAGAAAAAGGTATTGTAATTGATAAATTATTACAAGCTTTAATTATTGATAAAAATATTAATTTAGATGATTTGGTATCTGGTGATAAAGATGCTATAATGATAGCAGCAAGAATATTGGCATACGGACCTGAATATACTGTAAATGTTAATAATCCAACGAATAACTCAGAAATAAGACATACTTTTGATTTAACACATTGTCCTTTTAAAAAATTACCTGAAAATATTGATAAAAATGAATTTGAATTAGAACTCCCAATATCAAAATATAAGATAAAGTTTAAATTATTAACTGGTCATGAAGAAAAATTAATTACTGAAGAATTAAAAGGTTATTCAAAGTTGGGATATGATTATTTACCTGAATTGAGTACCAGGCTGAAAGCCGCTATCATATCAGTACAAGGTGATGATACAAAGTTATCTATAAGTCAATTTATAGAAAATTTATTATCAAGGGATTCGTTTTATTTACGCTCAGAAATCAATAAACTCAGTCCGGGTGTTGATTTAAAACAAGAGATAGAGATAGGGGGTACGATGGTAATGGTAGATATACCATTAACTATCAGCTTTTTTTGGCCTACCAGCGAATTATAAACAAGAAATTCATAAACAAATTTTTTCTATTTGTTATCACGGAAATGGCTTCATATTTTCAGATTTATATGAAATGCCGGTATATTTAAGAAACTTTTATTATAAACAATTAGTTTCGGAAAAAAACGAAGAAAGAAAACAAATAGAGAAAACATCCAGGAACACTACACTCCAGAGACCTAATATACGCAAATAATTTTAAATTTTGATATTTATTATTGATATATATATTGGAGAAACTGATGCCTTCAGAAGCAGAATTAAGACAACTAATAAAATTAGAAAACCAATTAGCAGACCATAAGAAAAAATACGCTGCTTTAGACAGAAAGAATTCTTCAACAGCTTTCAAAATGCGTAAAAAGCGTAAAAAATTAGAAGAAGATATAGTCAAACTACAAGAAAAGCAAGCTAATCAAGAAAAAGAACAATTAAGCGCTTCCAAACAAATCGATAAAATGTTACTAAATAGAGCTAATAAATCTCAAGTTAATGTTCTGCTAGGTAAAAAGCACGCTAAAGTTCAACAAGAAATGGTTAATAATGAAAATACCCTAATAAAATCGCTTAGTAAAAAAATAGCCGGTAATGAATCTATATCAGAACTAGGAAATAAATTAATTGATGATGTAAAAATGTTAAATTCTGGTGAACTTGATAGTGTTGCTATACAAGAAAGAATAAAACAACTTAAACTTGAAACTGAGCAATTAACTGATGAAGAAAAAGAAGCGTTACAAGAGGAAATAACAAAATTACAAGAAATATTAAAAGCTCGCGGTGAAAACGCTGAAAAAATAGAAAAAACATTAGCAATTACATCCGTTTTAAATTCTGTAACTGGTGGTTTAGCGTCAAAAATAATGAGTATGAAGAAGCCTACTGTAGCTATAGGTGTAGCATTTGGTGCAGCTTTGGGTATTTTAAAGAAATTTAGTAGTACGACAGATGACATAGGTAATACTTTCGGAGCTTTAGGTGTTACACAATTTAGAACTGAAATTGGCCAAGCAGGTATTGAGGGAGCTAAGTTAGGTCGGTCAATGACAGATATAACTGCCGGTGCTGCAGAATTGGCTACGAATTTCGGTTTTAGTTTTTCCGAAGCTTTAAAATTGTCAGGAAAGATGACAGATTTTTCTAAATCAGTTGGTATGTCAAATGATGAAGGAGCTAAGTTAGTCGGTGTTCTTAGTACAATGACAGGACTTTCAGCCGAAGGTGCTATCAATATAGCCAAACAAACAGAAGCATTGGCTGTTCAAGAAGGTGTAGCGCCAACAGCTGTATTGAAAGACATAGCCGCATCTTCTGCAGAATTAGCTTTATATTCAGCAGAAACTGTTGGTAACTTTTTAGAAGCGTCTGTACATGCTAGAAAATTGGGTGTTGGTATAGATGAAATGCAAAAAATGGGGAAAGGATTACTTAATCTTCAAGAAAGTTTAACTGCTGAATTTACAGCCGAAGTAGCGTTAGGTAGAGAATTAGACTTTAATAAAGCTCGACAATTGTTTAACGCAAAAGATGAGCTTGGGTTTCAACAAGAAATGGTAAAACAAATGGGAAGTCAACACGAATTCCAGAAATTGCAAGTGATTGAACAAGACATAATGGCAGCCGCTTTTGGTACAACAGCTGATAAAATGGCTCTGATGTTAAGTAATCAAGGAGAAAGTGTTAGTTTAGCGGGACAATTGAGTAAAATGACTATGGACAATTTTGTCGGAGAAAAGGCTCAATCAAGTTTAGCGAATTTGACTGGTTCATTAGCTGAATTATCATTACTTATGACTGAAACTATTGGTCCTATTGTTGATATTGTAGCTTCTAAAATCGAAGCGTTTGTTAAAGGTTTAAGAGAGGGTGACGCAGGGGCAACAGCTTTAGCAATCGGATTAGGCGCCTTAACAGGAGCCGCAATGGCTAACGCCGCGGCTAATATTTTCGCGGGAGCGTCGAAGTTGTTTATGATTAATCCTGTACTTGGAACAGCTGGAGTAGTTGGAGCGGGATTCATAGTAGCATCGATGTTGAGAAAAGTGCGAGCCGCCAAATCAATCGGTGATGGTGAAATGAAAGCAGGTCAGCCGCCTGTAATTTCAACAGCTGAAGGCGCATTCCAACTAAGTAAACGAGATGATTTTGCAGTCGCTCCAGGTCTGTTTGATAATAATAATAGTTCATCAGAAGGCAAGAGTGAATTACAAAAACAAACAACACAAAATGAATCTATTATAAAACAACAAGAACAACAAAATTTAGCTCTAAATAAAGTAGTATCAGCATTAGAAAATTTAGCACCGGCAATGGGTAGACAATTTAAAACGCAATTACAAACCTTAGCATAGGAGAAAACTTTTGGGTTTAGAAAAATTAAAATCACTATTCAATAAAAATGTAGGAAACGCAGTGACTGATTTCTTTCAAAATCCACCTGATGGATTTACAAAGAACTTCACCGGGACAGATGAATCAAAATTAGCTCTTACTGAACCACAACGAATGATTAGTACATTCGGAACAATAGGACAGAATTTATCACAAAATTTCGGAAAAGGATTTTCAGATTTTAGAGGACAGGGAAGGTATCAAAGTGAGTTAGCTTCAGAATCACTATTCAATAAAAATGTAGGAAACGCAGTGACTGATTTCTTTCAAAATCCACCTGATGGATTTACAAAGAACTTCACTGGGACAGATGAATCAAAATTAGCTCCTACTGAACCTCAACGGATGATTAGTACATTCGGAATAATAGGACAAAATTTATCACAAAATTTTGGAATAGGATTTTCAGATTTTAGAGGACAGGGAAGGTATCAAAGTGAGTTAGCTTCAGAATCATTGATAGAATCGTTGTATAGTTTTTCTAATGAACCACCAGCTGTTAATTTTATGGATGAAACAGACGGTGTAACTATACCCGGATTTACGACAAGATGGGAAAGGGTTGATGATAATGTTGGTCCAGGTAATACGAAATATTTAGGATTGAGTAGTAAGTTTAATAACGATAGTATTTTAAATGATGAAGTAGGTGATTTAGGTAGTTTTGTTAATTATATGAATGTGGATTACGGAACTCTTATACCAGGATTTGATAAGTTTTCAACAGAATACGGATTTTTAGAAAATGATGATATTGGTTCATCTAAATATTTTTCTAATGGTAATGGTGATTTAATACAACCTCGTTCAGGGATTGATGATTTTAATAAAGATCCAAAAACAAATTTTGTTAATTTCATGACTTCAGATATACCCGGATTTGAACAATTTGGAACAACGACATCGGAAGGTGTATTTACTCGAATAGATTATAGCTGGGGTGACGATTTAGGTGTTTCAAAATATTTAGGATTGAGTAGTAAGTTTAATAACGATAGTATTTTAAATGATGAAGTAGGTGATTTAGATAGTTTTGTTAATTATATGGTTTCAGATATACTCGGATTTGGTAAATTTAGTACATCATATAGTTACTCTGCTGATGTTGGAGCATCAAAGTATATTGATGAAAATGCCGACGGTGTTGTGGATTTAGTAACAGATCGTTCATCATATTATGGAACACAAGATTTTGAAACGACTCCAAATAAATTTAATATATTAAATGATGTTCGTTATGAAGATGGAATTTCTTCAGACGGAACCGCAAGGGGTAAAATCGGCAAAGAAGGTTTAAAATTTGAAACACTTTATGATAATGACCATACAGTCACAGACGCCATCGGACAGACTTATAAAGGTGTAGCTAGGTCAGACTTGAATCAACAAAATACAGCTCTTCTTTCAGGCGGTCTGTTTGATTTTAGTAGTTGGCGAGGAGCTGAACCATATATAATGGAAGATATAAAAACTGAATCTGGTTTAACTGGACGAAAAGGCGGACCATATGGATTTGAATTAGCTGCTTATCAATCTGGTAAAGACATTATAAGAATGACTAAGTTTTTAAGTTCACCTGCGGGATTGTTGTTCATTGCAAGACAAAATGCTTTAGGTTTGATATCTCCTAGAGATGTAAGAACGACAAAACATGGTTCTAATAGACAAATCTACGGAAGGAGTAATAAACAAAGATTTAATGAATATTATTTACCGTCATCAACAATATTAAGTGCGGCAAGATTATTAAGATCACCAGTTCCAAATCTTGGTGTCAAAGGAGCTGTATTTGATAGAAATGATCCTGTTGGTATCATCCAAGAGGATCAATATATTACACCAGGTAATAAGGATACACAATATAGTAGTTTTTTTTATAAAGATGGCTTGACTGATACAAGTAAAAACAACCGATTAGGTGACTTTTTTACTAATTTAGATATAGGACACATCGAAGCATCAAGTGGTAAACTTGATGAATCTACGATTGAAAAAACGGTCAAAGGAGTAGGCCAAAAGAAACATGGAACTACAAAGTTGCCAGAAAATTTTCCAAATGATTATAAAGCAATTGAATCAGAAGTCCATGGCATGCCATTTTATTTTAAAGATTTACGAGATAATACCTATGTATTTTTCAGAGCATATCTAAGTGGTATCACAGAAAATATATCACCAGATTGGAATCCGGAAACATATATAGGTCGTGCTGAACCTGTTTATACTTATTTAAAAACTGACAGGGATATTTCATTTAATTTAACATTAGCTGCGAATACAAGAAATGAACTTGATAAAATATATCAAAAAATGAATAGGTTAACTTCAATGTGTTATCCTCAATATAAACATGATCCTTTATTCGGTACTGTTATAAGTAGAGCTCGGTCAAAACCACCATTAACAAGATTCAGATTAGGTGAAATGTACGGTGATGCTAGTATGGGATTATTAGGATTTATGAAAAGTGTAACTTATACTGTAGCAGATAATTCTACTTGGGAACATGAACAAGGATACAGAGTACCAAAAATAGTAGAAGTAGCAGTAAATTATCAAGTTATACATGATGAATCACCGGGTATTAATAATGATGGTATCCCAACAAGATTTTATGGTATATATAAACAATATGAAGCGTCAAGTGTAACAAGGGAGTATGTAAATGGCTAGATATGCAAATACAAAAATAGAAAAAACTAATAATAATAAAACTGCTTATAATACAACTATTTATAGAGATGTACCTAAAAGAGATGATGACATAATTGTAATCACACAAGAAGGTGATAGATTAGATTTATTAGCAAATCAATTTTATCAAAATCACTCGTTATGGTGGTATATCGCTCAAGTAAATAATTTAAACACAATGAATGTTCAACCCGGTGTTACATTAAGGATACCAATTACTACTGAATTTGCGAAAGGAAAATAATGAGTTTTTTAAATGATAGGTTATTCGGTTCTGAAATAGATCCAACATTAAAAGTTAAATTAGAATTACGAAGATTTTTGAATGAAGGAACAAAACCTTTTGAAAGTGTAGAAAACAAATTACAAGAACTTTTGGGCAAGAATCCCACATGTAAATTAACAACTGTTGAAGATTTTGGTTTTAGTTTTTCAGAACAAGGATTAGCCGATTTATCCTCACGAGTACCTTTCGCAAGAATGTGGACTGGAGTAGAACTCGTTAGGTCTGAAATGAAAGAAACTATGACTGAAATGCCAGCATTAAATAAGAAAAAATCAAATGAATCGTATTATTGGGATGGTGAAGAAGTAAAAGTAAATAAAATAACTCCGTATGATAAAATGGTTTATGTTATAGGAACTCATCATTATAATATATTTTCATCAGTCGATGATATAAATACAACTATCGGAAAAAATAAGAATTTCGGAGCAGAAGATACACCACCGGTGACATCAAGAGATATATTAGGAACTGAATTTTCTTCTAAAAATACTTTTTTAAAACCACCAGCCGGTATTAAATCAATAGATATTCAATCAGTCGGTACTTCTGCCGCCCCTGGTATTCCTGACATGACAAAAGAAATTACTGTGCAGTTTGTAGTACATAATTTTGATGATTATGATAAAATTTATTCAAAATATTTTTTAAATCCAGGAGCGGCCGTATTTATAGATTACGGATGGAATACAACTGATTTATATAGTCCTTTTGAATTAGTAAAGAAATCTGAAGTAGAGATAAAAGAAGCAATTTATGGTAACGATGGATTCATAGCACAATCATATGGTGATTTAGATGTTCTAATCGGTGTAGTTAAAAACTTTGACGCTAAAGTTAGAGATGATGGTGGTGTAGATTGTACTTTAGAATTAATATCGAGAGGTTCACTTATATTAGGTAATGTATTAAAAGAAGAAAATGGACAAATAGAAGCCATACTTAATAAATTAGAAACAGAATTAGTAAAATTTACATTATCATTATCACAAGATCGTTCAGAACCTGGTAATGATAAGGATGCAAAAGCCAAGAAGATAGCTAATAATTCTAAATCAAAAGAATATTTGAAATATTTAAATGAAGAAAGACCAAAAGCTACTCCTGTACAATTGAATGCTGCTGCCGGTCTTATAGGACAAAAATATCTAAAACAAAATCAAAATGATGTTTTTCCTGGTAATGTTGAAAATTCAATGCTGTTTGGTATGTATTACTCAAACGCAACCGCGGCGCCTTCAGCATTTATATCTATAGGTTTATTCGAGGATCTTGTTATAAACAAATTTTTTGGCCAAGGTGAATCATTAAAAAAAATAAATAGCTCTGAGAATAACTTAAATTCTAAATTTGATTCGTCAACATCGTTTATTAATACTAATGATAATTTAATTCAAAGACAAAAATCTTTTGCACAAGTTATAGAGAGTTTACCATTTTTGTTTCCTTATCCGTATAATACAGATGTGACCACTATAACAAACACTTGGACTACTATCAACAAAAACATAGCATATGAGGATGTTTTAAAGAATATAACGATTGGTGAAACAGATGTTTTCGACAAAACAAAAGTAATACCTATTAGGGAGTGTTTTATTAGATTAGACATTATAGTAAACGCGTTGAAAAGCGCTGTAAAAAATGAAAGCAATCTGAGTAAGGCAGTAACACAAATTTTAAATAGAATTAATAAAGATTTTGACGACCAAATAAAGTTGATAATTATATCAGATTATGCCTCTAACAAATTTAAAATAATAGATGCTAATACTTTAGGTATTGATGTGGACAAAATAAGAGCAAATGCCGAATTTACATTTAAGCCTTTTGCTAAAAATTCTATTGTTAAAAGCTTGGATTTTTCTTATAATTTACCTGATAGTGATTTAGGTAAGCAATACGCTTTACAATCTTTACCAATAGGTTCAGAATATATACCATTATCAAGTACAATAGATAAATATTTAACAGAAACTTTACTGAAATTCGCAGATGGTGATGATTTAGTAAATTCAGTAGGATTTAGATATTTACCTTATAAAGACCAATATGGATCATATAACTTAGTAGAAACTAAAACTGATTTGTTTTCAGTATCCAATGTTACTAATAAGAACTCGTTTACTAATATATCAAAAGTAAAAGCTTTTCTTACAACAGGTACTAAAAGTGAAATCACCAAAGCGACTTCAACAAAAGAAACTGAAAAGAAAAATAAAAATAATAATGACACAGTAGAAAACACAACTAAGAATGTAATTGTAGCTAAAAACATTGGTGAATTTTATTTGTTACACAATAGAATAAATCGTTCACTGCCTATGATTACAAATTTCTCTTTAAGTTTATCAACTTATGGTTGTTCTTTATTTACTCCTGGAGATGTATTTAATGTAGATTATTTACCAACAAGATTCAGAGAATATATACATTTTCAAATAATGGGTATTAAACATGCAATCAGTCCTGGTTCATGGGTCACTTCATTAGAAACACAAGTTCTACGGAAAAAAGGAGCAGCATTACCGGGTAGATTATATTCTACTAAAGAGATAGTATTAAATAAGAATTTTTTATTGAATTTGACAACAAATTTGAAAACATCTGGATTGTTTGACAGGATTGATACCATAAAAGCTTCTTCTTTAGCGAGTCAAACTAAATACGCTGATTTTGTTTTTTCTATAAAATTGAACAGCACTCTCAACAAGCACCAGAACGGAAGAATTGAAAACATTCTGACATTAAACGCGAAACAGGTAGATAGTAAAAGTAAGATTCCAACAATAGTTTCTGAACAATATAACACAGAAAATTTTGAACGAATATATAGCGAAAAAAACGGCTGGGCATCAAACTCCTACGAATGGTCTAAGGACATTGAAAATAAAGACATTAAAGACCGAGGGTTCAAGGTCAAAAATAAATTTTATAATGATACTTATGAATTAGAATTTTATGCACGAGATAATAAAACATACGCAGAAGCAAACTCACTTAAAAAGCAAAGAGTTATTGTATTTTCCCAAGAATTTTATATGGAACCTGGAAGTGAATATACATTGCTTATCAAAAATAATTTATGGGTAGTTGTTCCTAAATTTATTGGTGAATTTGACCCTACCATAGTTTATAACAAGAACAGAACTCTTTCAAGTGATGGTAAAGAAATAACAAAGATACAATTTTATGACAGGATGTTGGGTGTGTTTGATGAAGTATTATATATTATAGATGAATCACTACTTGCTGGACCTGTCACTCCAATTGCAAGACAAGTAACTGATGGCGACTCGGGTCTTTATGGATGTAATGTTGTATTTCATAAAGATAATAAAGACATTGTCAAGCAATCGATAGAGAATTTCCTTCCTAAAGGTGATGGTCTTAAATCTCCGTATGATTGGAAGGATGATGTTAATAAAGAATGGGAATATCAAGATTTTTGGGACTCACCAGAAGCAGGCCTTTATAAAGCTAGATTTGAATTTATGGAACGCACACACCATTATGCCTGGCAACCACCGAATTATTTTCTGCCAGAAAAACAGGAACAAGATTTTTTTAGAGCATTAGGATGTGCTGTTATAGGAATAAAGATACTAAATCCAGAATATTCACAAGAAAAGGCTATTGCAGAGGCTATCAATTCATTATATGTTCAACGAGAATTAGATGTCCCTGCTGTAAAATATTCCGAAGCTGTTCACCACTACAATAAAAACTGGTATGGTGGTTATATTACTTCCGGGAATAAAGATAAATGGGAAAATAAAGATAAATGGAATTTCGGACCTCTCACAGGCGGAAAACACACATATCTTCCAAGTAAATGGGATACTTACACCAGCACATGTGAAGCAAACTATGATAATCAATATTGTATAAATCAAGAAAGTGATTCTAGTGAGGGCGTTGTTTCTTTGGCTGAGTGGTGGGATTATTGGTTTCCTTCTACTCCGGAAAATGATGCGGACTAAAAAAAACACTTGTTTCATATACTAAAAAAGTAGTATTTTACATAAAGAGAAAAATGGTTATAAATGTATACTGTAATTCCAATACATTCAGATGGATTTTTACATCCACTTCATAAAGACAATAGGTTATCTTTACTCTATGTGAAAGAACTTGATGGTGAAGGTCGTATGCTTACATTCAATCATATGGATTCATTATCAACAGATTCTTACGAGTTTTTAAAAGATGAGGTTATATTAACACCTTCAAAAAAACATCTATTATCTGTATATCCATTCAAACAAGTTTATGATATGAATATGTTGAATTGGTGGTTATATAACAAGCCAATGAATTTAGATATAAAAGTCGATACTATTGATATATTGAATAATAGATTTTACAATTTAAAACAGATAAATACAGTAATACCCATATATAAACATCTTGAATATTGTAACAAGGTAGCTGAACAGATAGAACAACTGTGGAAAAATAAAGATAAAATCAACTTCGATGACTATTTATTATATAATAGAGAAGCTATATTAGCTTACTACTCAATTGAGAGAAAAGGTATCAAGGTTTCGGATGATGTGTGTGATATATTTGATAACAGAGTAAAAAAACATATATCAAATAATAAGTTATATTCAGATTATTTTCTAAATACAACAACAGGAAGACCTAGTAATTCATTTGGTTCAGTCAATTTTGCAGCACTTGAACCAGAAAAGAGAAAAGTATTTCTACCTGAAAATAACATGTTTGTAGAATATGATTATGATGCTTATCATTTGAGGATAATAGCTGATTTAGTAGGATATAAGTTTCCAGAAGGCTCAGTACATGAGTATTTAGCTGGTTGGTATGGGGTTGATTATGATGAATCTAAAGGTATAACATTTAAGATATTATACGGTGGTATAAGTGATGATATAGCTAATAAAGTACCTTTTTTCAAAAAAGTGAGAAAATTTATTTCTTTACAATGGAAGTTATTTAATTCACAGAAATATGTTCAGACTTATATTTATAATAGAAGAATTGCATCAAAAAATTTAGAAGGAATGAATGCTAATAAAGTGTTTAATTATCTTATTCAAGCACATGAAACTGAATTGAATATAAAAACGATAATTGAATTACAACGATATTTATTAGATAAGAAGACCGATTTAGTATTATATGGATACGATAGTTTTTTATTTGATTTCTCAAAACAAGATGGGGAACACATATTGTATAATGTGAAAAAAATATTAGAAAGAAACAGACATCCAGTCAAGTTAAAACAAGGTTATAATTATCAGGAGATGAAGTAATATGAAATTTGATAAGATTGTTGAAGATATAGGTAATGCATGGCAAGACGCTATACCCACTGGTATCATCAATAAGGATAATCCATATCATGTTGTTATATTAGAAGGCATTTTAGATAAGTTCAATCTGACCAGAGAACAAAAATTAAGAATGTTGAATAGTGTTAGAGGTATTAAAGAAGATGATATTGTAAAAAATAAGAAAACTGGTAATACTTATGTTGTAAAAACACATAATAAAAAAACACAAGATTTGGTTAAAAAGAATGCTAGTCCTGAAGATGTGAAAAATGTGAAAAAAGGAGATGAAAAAGATAAGAAAGAAGTTCCTGTTAAATCTGATGCCGATACATCAAACGCTATAAACAAAGTAAATGATGAAAGACATGGTGTATTAAAGAAAGCTGAAGTCGCTCTTGCTAAAGGATATATAGGTAAAGCGGATGCCGAAAAAGTCCAAGAGTTTCATCAAGATATAAATGAATTTTTAAAAAATCCAACACAAGCAGCCGCAGAGGCTCTAACAAAAGAATATAAATTATCACAAAATTCAAATGGTAAGAAATTATACTTAGGATTCATAGCAGGTAATAGTAGAAAGTTATTAGGTGAAGATAATTTATTAGTTAAAGCAGTAAGTGATGTAATAAATAAGTTTATTGATTTAAAAGCAAAGGGTGATGTACAAAAACTAGCAATGAATAGATTACAAGGTTCTTCAAAACCTGAATTAGCTACTGTTGTTAAATCAGATGATCCGGGTGTTCAAAAAATATTCAGTACACCTCCGTATGATAGATTAGATGAAAAATTTCATCAAGTATTCGGTCCTACTAAAGATGGTAAATTATTAAGACCTAGTAATGAACATTCTAAAGAATACTTTCAACAATCTGTAGCTGAGAATACATCTTTAGATAAAACTATTGAAGTGCTTATAGATTTGGAAAAACAAGGAACAGCATCACCGGGTGTAAGAAAAGCTTTAGAAACACATAAGGTTAGAATGAACGAAATAACTCAAAATTTTGATAAAACTACACCTGAACAAAGAAGAGCATTAGTAGAAGAAACTTATTCACAGATGGCAAGAGAGATGCATGAAGCTGATCCTGATATTGCAAGAGGACTTATGAAAAATATGGCAGAGATGGCATTATATGATTCTGAGATAGCAGGCGGCGATGAGTGTTATTTACCTTCAAATGGAACTTTCCCTTCAGGTGATAAATTAAGAGTTGACAGAGACGGTACAGGTGCTGTAGAAAAGATAGCCGCGGTTTCTGTTAAGTTTGGTGAAAACAACGGATTCTACGGATTCCCAGGTGAAAGTGCTCAGTATCAAAAATTTCATCCAGATAAAGATAAAAGAACATATATGAGAAACAGAGTAGGACATAGTGGTCATTCATTAGGAGTTAGAGATGATTTAATTCAAGACCCTACAAAGTTTGATAAAATGTTAAAGGAAAGTGGACTTGATGGGGCTATAAAAAATCCAGAAGCATTAAGAGAAAAATTAAGTACGATGCAAAAAAAGATGGATTCAATTAGAAAATCGATTACAAATGATAAAGGTAAATATAAAAATAAAGATTTAGTAGCAAGAAGAAAAGAATTAGAAGCGATAAATACAGAAGCTCAAGCTTTATTAAAAGAAGTTGTTGATGAAGATAAATTAACAGAAATTATGGGACCAAAGAATGCAAAAGTGTTTATGAGCGGTGGTTGTGAAGCTATTAATATTATCAGTATGGCTTCTGTTTTAAATACATCAGATGGTTTATCTGTTATCGAACATAATCATCAAATAATAGATAAAGAAGGCTTACATTCTGAAACTGATACAGGTACAAAAAATCTTAAAGAATGGAAATTTCAATTTAGAGCATTTGACAGCAGAGGTGGTGGGTTGTTATCTGGTTTTGTAGGACCGCAAAAATAATGAAAACACAACTCTTAGCCACATTCACAACAAAAATTTATTTAGACGGTATCGTTGATAAAATCAAAGCTACCTACCCTATTGTATTTGATAAAATCTACATATTACAAGATGAAGATAGTCCAAAAGAATTAATTTGTACATATAATGTTGATGTGTCAAATGCAGTAGATTACAATGCAATAGAAAATACAATTTCATTACATAGAAAAAAACACACAAATACATTATATACAATTAATGCATTAAACGAAGTTGTGATGAATATGAACAACGGAATTAAAGATCCCAATACAATTGTACCTTGGGAAAATTACAAAAATTCTATTTTAGTCACTAACGCAGATGGCTTAAATAAAATAAACACAAGGATATTTAAAATAATAAAAATTTGATGTTTTAGGATTTTAATATATACTTATATATAGTTATAACAAATCAATACAGGAGAAATAGGTTATGAGTGAGTCTACCTTATATTATTTTTATTCAGTAGGATGTGGCTGGTGTAAGAAAACAGAACCTTTAGTTGATGAACTCAACGAAGCGGGTTATGATATTCTTAAACTGGATTTAGCTGATAAAGATAACCAAGAGTTAAATAAACAATTAAAAGAAAAATATAAAAAACAATGTGGTACACCTTGGCTTATAGATGCTGAATCGGGTAACAATATTTGTGGATTTCGTGAAAAAGATATAATTGAAAAATGGGCAAAAGGTGAAGAAATTCCAGAACCGCCTAAACCCAAAGGCCCGCCTCCTCCTCCACCAACTGACTTTGACAATGAAGAACAAGTCAAAACTTGGAAAGAGGGATATGAAAAATGGGTTAAAGAAAATGACCATATGCCAAATTTACCAAAACCTGATGATATGTTGAATCGTTTGAAACAACAAAAGCAAATGATGGAACAAAGACAGGCTCAACAAGGGGCAACAGGAGCGCCAAATCCCGCTATTGAAGGTAGAATATCTGTGATAGAACAGAAATTGGATAGATTATTAAATCATTTAGGTGTTAAAACTAATGATATAAAGCCAGTTCAACCTAAACAACCTGTTGTGAAACCTCAACCAAAAGGTTTACCAGGACCACCAGCTAGTAAGAAACCACCAAAGAAAAAAAAGAGTAAAAAATGAAACTCATCAAGCCAAAACCAACAGTAGAAAGAAAAGCTACTGAGGAAGAGCTTGAATGTATTGATAAGACTGAAAAGATGATAGAGGGAGAAAATAAACTCCCTCCAGCATCTCAGATGATTAGAAACATCGCAGTTGACCATTGGAAAGGTTTAAAAGCTTTCATTCGTGGAAAACAAGTTATATCAACACAAGACGAAGCTCAACGAAGGTGGGATATTTGTTTAAAATGTCCCAATCTTAAATACGATGAAACAAATCCAGACACAAATAAAAAAGATGGTAGATGTACTCATTGTGGGTGTTTTATGAATGTGAAAGTTCATTACGCTACAGCTGAATGCCCGATAAAAAAATGGACAAAAGAATGTAAACACGAAAATCAATGCGGGTGTAAATAAATAAAAAAAGGTTGTTTTATATACCAAAAGCGATATATATTATAGTCAGTAGTAAAAAGGTTATATGTTTCTAACATATAAATGAAAATAAACAATAAACAATAAACAATAACGAGGAGATATTCAATGGATATCAATGCAATAAAAAACCGATTAAATCAGTTACAAACAACAACTTCAACAAAAAAATCATTTTGGAAACCTGAACCAGGTAAAACTCAGATTAGAATTGTGCCTTATAAATTCAATAAAGACAATCCTTTTCAAGAGTTATTCTTTCATTATCAGTTTGAAAACAAAACGATGGTTTCACCTGTTACATATGGAAGACCTGACCCAATCAATGAATTTTCAACCAAATTAAAATCAACTGGTGTAAAAGATGATTGGATTCAAGGTAAAAGACTTGAACCTAAAATGAGAACTTATGCTCCTGTCGTAGTAAGAGGTCAAGAAAATGAAGGTGTTAAATTTTGGGGATTTGGTAAAACAGTTTATCAAGAATTGTTATCAATTATCGCTGACCCTGATTACGGTGATATTACAGACGCTATCAATGGTCGTGATATAACTGTTGAGAAGATGACACCAGCCGAAGCGGGTAATCAGTACGGTAAAACTACAATTCGTGTTAAACCAAATATGACACCTTTAACTGAAGATAAAGAACAATTAAAATCAATGATTGAATCGCAAGTTGATATTAATGAGCTTTATACTGAACCTTCTTACGATGATTTAAAAGAAGTCCTTGATAGATACATGAATCCTGAAACAGAGGAAGAAACAGAAACAGAATCTACACCAGAACCTGTAGCAGCAGTTGCTTCAAATGTGGGTGATGCTTTTGATGATTTATTCAGTAAATAAATAGGAGAATACAATGACAGAAAGAGATGATCTTGCAAATGTCATTGCCTCTGAACTCAACAAAACATTCAAACATCAACAAGTCGCCTATTTTTTAGGTGGTGATGCAGAAACTCCAACAGACATAAGAGGGTTCGTTTCAACCGGATCCTCTATGTTGGATTTAGCGATAGCAAACAAACCTGGTGGTGGAATGGCTGTTGGTAGAATAACAGAATTGAATGGTTTAGAAGGTAGTGGTAAATCATTAATTGGAGCACACGCTCTAGCCGATTGTCAAAGACAAGGTGGTGTTGCAGTTTATATTGATACAGAATCAGCTGTGTCAGAGGAATTTCTTGCGGCTATAGGTATAGATACATCTAATATGTTGTATGTACACCTTGAAACTGTTGAAGAAGTTTTTGATACGATTTCAACAATCGTAACTAAAATTCGTGAATCAAGTAAAGATAGATTGGTCACAATACTCGTTGATTCATTAGCAGCTGCTTCTACAAAAGTAGAGATGGATGCTGATTTTGATAAAGATGGGTGGGCTACTGCTAAAGCAATTATTATAAGTAAGGCTATGAGAAAAATTACTCAAATGATTGCCCGACAAAAAGTATGTCTTATATTTACGAATCAGTTACGACAGAAGCTAGGTGTCATGTTCGGTGACCCGTGGACTACAAGTGGTGGAAAAGCACTTCCATTTCATGCTTCAACTCGTGTTCGTTTAAAGAACGCTGGTCAAATCAAAGATACTAAAAAGAATACCATAGGTATAAAAATCAAAGCTCAAGTTATAAAGAATAGATTAGGACCTCCAATGAGGACTGCTGAATTTCCTCTTTATTTCGATAAAGGTATTGATGATTATGGTAGTTGGTTAACTGTAATGAAAGAGCATAACTTACTTAAACAAGGTGGTGCTTGGTACACAATACAGCATGCCAATACAGAAACAGGTGAACTTATCAAAGAATACAAATTTCAATCAAAGGATTTTGAAGAACTCGTATTGAGTAATCCAGAATTAAAGGAATATTGTTATAATATGATATGTAAAGCCTGTATCTTGAAATATGATTCAAAACAACTTGGTGTCGATGATGTAGTTGAAACTGGTGAGGTAGTGGATGAAATCTAAAATTGATAAAGAACAATATTTATCATTTTTAGATCAGATTGAAGATACACCGAAAAAAACATTGAACTTGAATGATCGTGTTCTTATCATAGATGGTTTGAACACTTTCATTCGAGCTCATGCAGTCAATCCTTCTTTAAATGATGACGGGATGCATGTTGGAGCTCTTATAGGATTTTTAAGGTCTATAAGATACACAATTGAAAAATTACAACCTACAAGATGTATAATTGTATTTGATGGAAAAGGCGGTTCTAAAAGAAGAAGAAAAATCTATCCAGACTACAAAGCAAATAGAAAAGTAAAATCAAGATTAAATAGAAATGTAGATTGGTCATCAGGTCCAGCAGATGAACAACAATCTATGAAAATGCAAATGGGTAGATTAATACAATACCTGGAACAATTACCTGTTACATTGATTTCAATAGATGATATAGAAGCTGATGATACTATGGCTTATATAACAAAACAGATTTTAGTTAATAGTCAGATTTTAATTATGTCGACTGATAAAGACTTCCTACAATTAACAGATGAACGAATAAAAGTATGGAGTCCTACAAAAAAGAAATTATATAATCAAAAGGCAATCATTGATGAATATGGTATTCACCCATCAAAGTTCTTGTTATACAGAGTGTTAGATGGTGACAAATCTGATTTTATAAATGGTATTAAAGGTGCCGGGATAAAATCAATAATTAAATACATTGACCCTTTGACTAAGGAAGATAAATTTGATTTAGATGATTTAATTGAATATTGTGAAAAATCAGATAAAAAAATAAAACTCTTGGATACTATCTCAAATAGTCGTAAATTACTATATAGGAATTTCTTACTAATGCAGTTAGATGAGGTAGATATACCGAATCATTGTAAGTTAAAAATACAAGGTGCATTGAATAATGAAATTCCACAACTGATAAAGTATAAATTTCAGACAATGTTTTTACAAGATAAATTATCAAGTCAAATTAAAAACTTTGATAGTTGGATTACAGAATTTATCAAGTTAGATAGAATTGGAAGAGTTAATAAAATTTAAAAAGGTATTATGTCAGAATATTCAGACAAAATGAAAAGAGCTTCGAAGATTTTATTCGAGGATAGGTTGTATGATTTTGAACCCAAGTCTATTTGGGATTATAAAAAGTATACAGATTTTGATAAACAGATTACTGATAAAATAGCATCAGATGGTTTGTCAAAGGATACCAGTAAAGGTAAAGATTGGGTAAAAGTAGGTGGTGGACTTAGAGCTCTATCAAAGTTTAATTCAGAGAATTGTAAGAACATCATAAATTATTTTACTTGTAAAGGTGATACTATATTAGACCCATTCGCTGGTAGGTCAAGAGCTACTATATCAAATCATCTTGGTAGGAAATATATTGGATTTGAATTAACAGAAAAATATTTCCCACAAACAATAGGTGAGGATTTGAGAGTATATAATGACGATAGTGCTAATATGGGTAAATGGTTAGATTATTTAGATTACGCTGATTTAGTATTTACTTGTCCACCATATTGGGATATGGAAAAGTATTCAAAGGATGAAAATGATTTGAGTACATTTAAAACTTATGATAAATTTTTAGATGGGTGTAATAGTAGATTAGAATTAGCTTCACAATATTTAAAAGATGATGGATTCTTAGTAGTTGTGTTGATGGACTTTAGAAGAAAAGGTATTCTTCATTCGTGGCATACTGATACTATAAATCACTTTCATAATAATACAGACTTTAAATTATACGATACAATTATATGGGAAATGAGTCCAGCTAAAAGACATCCTTTATATCCACAAGCATTATTGAATAGAAGAATGTTAAATGCTCACGAGTATTGTTTAGTGTTCAATAGAAAAACACAACCAGAATTAAGAGAGTTTTATGATAAAAAGTTGGAAGAAGATGAAATCATAAGTAAAAACGATAAAATTAATGAATTTTTTTAGAGAATTAAATGGTAAATAAAATAACCGATTTTGGATATAATTTTCAGATAAAAACAATCGTGTGTTTAATGAGAGATGTTAAATTCATTGAACAAATACACGATATTTTAGATGAAAAACATTTTGACAATGAAGCAATAAAATGGATTATAAAAAATTGTAGAGAATATTATGATGAATATAAGACCAATATAACTTTAGATGTTTTTAAAATTAAATCAAATGAAGTAAAAAATGAGATACTTAAAACAACTATTGTTGACACTTTAAGAGAGGTTTATAAGCATCTTGAAGCCACAGATTTAGAATTTGTTCAAGATAAGGCTTTAGATTTCTTTAAAAATCAAGCATTGAAAAATGCCATATTAAGTTCAGTTGATATTTTAGAACAAAAAGGTGATTTTGACCAAATTAAGATATTGATTGATGATGCTATGAAAGCTGGTACTGAAAGAAATTTAGGGCATGATTATCTTGAAGATTTTGAAGTTAGATATTCTGAAATGGCTCGTGAAACAATACCTACAAATTGGGATGTTATTAATGAGTTGATGCAGGGTGGTTTGGGTAAAGGTGAATTAGGTGTTATTGTGGCTCCAGCAGGTATTGGCAAATCTTGGGTATTGGCTACAATTGGTGCTGATGCTATCAGAAAAGGTTATAGTGTAGTTCATTATACATTAGAATTGAATGAAGCTTATGTTGGGTTAAGATACGATAGTATATTCTCAGGTATTGCTAATCAGAATCTTAAATATCATAAAGATGATATTGAGAAGAAGATTGAAAAACTTAAAGGTAATTTAACAATCAAATACTTTCCAACAAAAACAGCTTCAGTTCATACAGTCCAAGCTCACTTACAGAAAATGAAAACATTAGGTCATAATGTTGATTTAGTTATCATGGATTACGCTGATATTATGAAAGACACAAGTAATGCTCGTGAAGTTAGACATGCTCTTGGTAACATCTATGAAGAATTAAGAGGAACAGCGGGTGAGATTGAAGTTCCTATATGGACAGCTTCCCAAGCAAATCGTTCAGCTCTGGATGAAGATGTAATTGAAGCTACAAAAATTTCTGAATCATATCAGAAGATTATGACAGCAGATTTTGTTATGTCGTTATCAAGAAAAGTAGAAGATAAAATAGGTAACACTGGTAGATTTCATGTTATGAAAAATAGATTTGGGCCTGATGGTATCACATTCCCTGCCTTGGTAAATACAAACAATGGTAAGATTGATATTTATGAATCAGCTACGGTTGATGGCCAACACCAGCAGAAAAAAATTGATAATAGGGATAATATAGCTAAGAAAATGTTATCTACTAAATTTAAAGATTTAATGGGAGACGAATAATGACAGAAAAACAATTTGAAGCTTTAGGAAAAGTTTTAGATATGTATCTTGAAATGGAACAATTGGATTATGAAGAATATGAAGATAAACCCAAAGACCATATATTCAATGATTTATTAACATTGAATCATTATCTTATGAAAAATTATTATATGAAAAATAATAATGTATAAAAAAGTATTACCATTTTCAGACGATATGAAGGTAAAAGACCAATTTGGTTGGTTACCCTTATCAGTCGTTGAACCAGATAAAGCTTCTAAAATCAAATGGAAAGATGCTTACCTTGATGATGGTATGAAAGAAAAGAGAAGAAGTGATGACGCAAAATATTTACCAGGATTAGGGTTTAGTGAATTTCATGCTGGTATGACAGAAGATATACTTATGTATTGGTCAATGGATAATAGTGTTGTTGTTGACCCCTTTTCTGGTAGATTAACAAGAGCATTTATATCATCAAAAATGGGTAGAAAATATTATGGTTATGATATATCACCTACTACGGTTAAAAGAGTAAAAGCACATTTAGAACAACACGATTCTGATGCTACGATATATTGTGATGATGGTTGTAAGATGAAACAAACACCTGATGACTTTGCTGATTTAGTTATGACTTGTCCGCCTTATCATCAGTTAGAAAAATACGAATCAGTAGATGGTCAATTATCAGACATAAAAAAATATTCAGAATTTTTAGATATGATTGAATTGTGTGGTACTAATATAAATAGAGTATTGAAACCAGGTGGGTTTTGTATATGGGTTTGTGGTGATTGGAGAGAAAGTGGTAAGTTTAGAAACTTTCATTTAGATACTATAAAACTATTTGAGAAAGCTGGTCTAATCACACACGATATAATGATTATGAAAAACATAAGTCCTTTTGCAGCATTACAAGCAGGTAAAGTGGCTTCAAAAAGATATACAAGTAAAGTTCACGAATATGTATTAGTGTTTAGGAAAGAAGGTGAGTTAGAAATAAACACAGATGTAATAGTGAAAAAAGAAGAAAAAGACAATTTTTGGTAGGAGAAAATTATGGAAAAACAAATTATTAGTTATATAGAAATACCAGAAGATTATTGGGTTGTATCAACACCCGAAAATATTGAAATAGAATACATTAATCCTGAAGAAGATTAATATTTATAAGTGACCTCAATCAAGGTTTTAATCAAGGAGTTTTAATGGACATATCATCACAAATTTTATCAGATATTACAGTTTATATGAAGTATGCTAGATATTTACCTAAGTTTCAAAGACGGGAAACTTGGCATGAATTAGTTACAAGAAATAAAAAAATGCATATAAAACAATATCCTGATTTAAAGAAAGAAATAAATAAAGTTTATAAATTGGTATATGACAAGAAAATATTACCATCAATGAGAAGTATGCAATTTGCCGGCAAATCAATTGAAATATCACCTAATAGAGTTTATAATTGTGCTTATCTCCCAATAGATAATTGGCAATCATTTTCAGAGGTGATGTTTTTATTACTTGGTGGAACTGGAGTTGGTTATTCAGTTCAAAAACATCATGTAGAAAAATTACCTGAAATACACAGACCTAATCCAAAAAGAAAACGAAGATTTCTAATTGGTGATTCGATTGAAGGTTGGGCTGATGCTGTAAAGGTATTAATGAAATCATTTTATTATGGTGGTTCACATATCAAGTTTGACTTTTCGGATATACGACCAAAAGGTGCTATGTTAGTTACAAGTGGTGGTAAAGCTCCTGGCCCTCAACCATTAAAAGAATGTATTGTAAAAATTCAAGGTATTTTAAATCAAAAAGAAAATGGTGATAAATTAACAACATTGGAAGTTCATGATATTGTATGTCATATAGCAGATGCTGTATTAGCGGGCGGTATTAGAAGAGCTGCTTTAATATCATTATTTTCTGCAGATGATGATTCAATGATTTCATCTAAATATGGAAATTGGTGGGAAAGTAACCCACAAAGAGGCAGGTCTAACAACTCTGCTGTTCTGGTTCGTTCAAAAGTTACTGAAGATTTTTTCTTTGATTTGTGGGAAAAAATTAAATCAAGTGGTAGTGGAGAACCAGGTATCTATCTTACCAACGACAAAGATTGGGGAACTAATCCTTGTTGTTTCGTTGGAGATACACAAATCGAGACAGATTCTGGTAAACAATCTATTAAAAGTATCGTTAATAATGTTAATAATGGGAATGTATGTAGAGTTAAAACATTCAATGAGGATACTGGATTGGTAGAACTCCAAACTGTTAAGGTGGGAATACTTACTAAAAAGGATGCCACTGTTGTTAAATTAACAGTAGAGGAAAATGGGATACGATATTCAACAACATGCACTCCAGACCACCAATTTTTTACTAATAATAGAGGTTGGGTAGAATGTAAGGATTTAACTACTGATGATGATATTCAAATTTACCAATCATTAATATAATTATAAAATTGATGATGTTTTAATACTATTTCATATATTTATTATAAATGATATTGTATTAATTGGAGGTTAATTATGAATGGTGGAAAAGTAAAAAAAGGTTCTGGGAAAAATAGAGGGTATATAGGGTATCATACCACATGGGACGGTAAACGAGTATTTTTAAGAAGTAAATGTGAATTTATATATGCGAGTGTATTAGATATAGAAAAAAAATATTATATGTTAGAAAAATGCATTTATACCATAGATAATAAGAATTATAAACCTGATTTTTTCTTATATAAAAATTCAGATTATACTGGATTGTATAAAATAGTAGAAATAAAAGGATGGGATGATAAGAAAACTGCGATGGATTATTTGAATAGATATAAAGGGTATTTTGAATCAATAGATATTGAATATGAAGTTAAATGGAAATATCAAGCATTGGTAACAAAATACAATTTACAGGATAATATTCAACATTGGATAGAATATTCGATAAATAATTATGATTCAATATCTGATGTGAGGGGTAAACATAATCCAATGTATAGTTTGAAACATAAAAGTTCTACTATTAAATTAATACGAGAAAAAGCATTAGCAAGACAGACCGATGAATATAGAAAGAAAAACTCTGAAGCCCAGTTAGCATTTTGGAAAACTCCAAAAGGGATACAGAGAAAAAAAGAACTATCAATATTTAGAAAAGAGTTATCTAAAAAGCAAAATCCCATAGTAGATAAATTGTGTAAAGATTGTGGTAATACATATAGAGATAAATTAAAATTTAATAACGAGTTCTGCTCAACCAAATGCAACCGGAAATGGGGATATGCTAATATTCCCGGATATGGACAGCACAAAAATAGGAAATAATATGGCAAAATTAGTATCGATAGAATTTATAAATAAAAAACATGATGTATATGACATCGAAGTTGATAACAACCACAATTTTTTCGCTGATGGTATATTAGCACATAATTGTGAAATAGCTTTAAGACCATACCAATTCTGTAATCTAACAGAAGTGAATGTATCAAATGTTGAATCACAGGATGACTTGAATGAAAGAGTTAGGGGTGCTGCATTCATAGGAACTCTACAAGCAGGATATTCAGAGT
>Ga0208299_1000702_pt1 | contig 29245 bp, 41 predicted proteins | sample 15_taG_FD_184089 | JGI IMG/M metagenome (GOLD analysis project Ga0208299, IMG submission 184089) | Marine viral communities from the Subarctic Pacific Ocean - 15_ETSP_OMZ_AT15312 metaG (SPAdes) (version 2) | ecosystem: Environmental > Aquatic > Marine > Oceanic | place: Pacific Ocean | collected...
GCGGACATATCGGCCATGAAGCAGACCCAGCCCAAGGGCTTCATCGCCGGGGTCATCGCGCCAGTCGCGAAGAAGGTCAACGCCCCGGCCTGGATGCAGTCCGACAACTGGACGATGCGGCTGTTCTTGACCGCGATTATCGTCGCGCTCGTCTGGCTCGCTGTTGGCCGAGAAGGGTCGGCGGACATGCTGTACTACTTGGGGGACACACTCGCTAAGGAGGCCCCCGATGGCTGAGCAGGAAGCGAAGTCGATCGTCGAAGAGGTGAAGGTCCACACCGACGAGATGCGAGCGTGTGCCGCCCGCATCCAGCGTCTCGTTGACGAAGGGCGAGCCGAACTGGAGGCCGGGAGAGGCCGCGCCAGCATGAGGCGCGGGCTCCGTAATGGGTTGAAGACAGCGAAGCCCGCATAGACCCTCAAGCCTAAAGGGTGGAGGTTCCGGCAGATGCGAGCTAAGCTCGGGCCGTGGCAACCATCATCCCGCAGACGGCAGCCCTGGCGATCAACCAGACGGTCGAGAAGCCCAAGCACGCTGCGTGGGCGACATCCCAAGCCCGACGTGACCGTCTCGGCATGTACGCGCCAGGAACCCTCGATCCCCTCTTCGGGGTCGCCCTCACAGGCGCGCGGCTCCAGCGCGCCGGACGGCTGCTCACCGCCGAGCAACTTTGGAAGATGTACGAGCGGACCCCGGACATCCGGGCGTGCGTGGACAACATCGCCCGACTGATCTCGACCTGGGATTGGATTGTCGAGCCGACGATCGATCCGCAGGAAGCCCGGTACGCCGACATCATGTCGATTTGCGGCGATACGATGCGGTGGCTCCAGAGTCCCAACGACGACGGCGCGACGTGGCAGGAGATGGTGTTCTCCCTGGTCGTCGACACGCTCGTCTACGAGTCGGGAGTGTGGGAGCTTGCGGAGAACGCGCTCGGCGAATTGGAAGAACTGGTCCCCTGGCTCGGGTCGGAGTTCACTCCGATCAAGGACAAGCACGGCCGGCTGTTGACCTACGAGCAGGTACCCGAAGGGGCGCTGGGGACGAAGATCAACTTCCCCCCGGAGCGGCTGATGTTCTTCCAGTTGTTCCCCAACACCAGGAAGAACCTGGGCGTGCCCCTGATCGAGACGATCGTCAACGAAGCAGCGACGGTCATCCTCTCCTCGGAGCACGCACGTCTCGCGATCGACGTCGACGAGATCCCTCCCGGCATCCTCGTTGTGAGCGGGATCGAAGGCGATGCCGCTCAGCGCGCCCGCGCCGACATGGAGTCGATGAGCGGGAAGGACCACAAGATCCGGCTCGTCACCTCCCCGGAGCCGGGGATGGTTGATGCGAAGTGGGTGGAGCTTCGCCATACGATGAAGGACATCGCGTTCCGTGAAGTCCTCGACGACATCCGGCGTGTCATCTGGCGCGTGTTCGGCGTCATGCCGATCGAGATGGGCGCGACAGACGGGATGCCCCGCGCGACGGCTAACGCCCAAGTTGAAGTGGCTGGTAGCCACCTCGTTCAGCCGCTTCTGGAGCTTCTCCAAGCGAAGGTCCAGCGCGACATCATCTCGCGCATCGTCGGCGTCGAAGTCGGTGACCTCGTCCAGTTCCGGTTCGACCGTGACGCGAAGCTGAAGCCCGACGAAGTGCTGGCGCAGGAGCGCGCCTACGACGTGGCCGTGAAGAACGCGACCATGACGATCAACGAGGTCCGGCAGGCGCGTGGGCACATGCCCCACGACGGCGATCTCGGCGACACCCCCTTCGTGTGGGCTGGTGGCGGGCCGACGCCCCTCGCGTCGATCGTGAAAGAGTCGGAGGACGACGGACCGGATCCGGTCGACGAACCCACCGATGACGACACGATGGAAGAGGAGCCAGAAGTCAGCGACCCCGAAGAGATCGCGGCGACGATTGCCGACTTCCAAGCCCGGCGTTGGGCGCGTCGATCGGTGGCCGGTGACCTCCGGGTCCGAGCGGGGAGCCTCCCGTCGGACTGGCCCGACTACGCGCATCTGAAGAACTACCGGGCGATCGACATGGACCGCGTCGGAGTCGCTGTCGGGGATTACATGCGGGTCGTCGGTGGCCTTTACGCCGAGACGCACTCAGAGATCCTGGCGGCGGCTCGTGCTGCTGCCGGGCGGAACGCGAAGGCGCTCAACGAAGAATCCGCAGCCCGTCTACGGAACCGGGTGACCCAGGCTCTCGACGGCCTCGCTGTCCGTTGGGAAGCCGCGACGGCGTCGCTCTACCGGGATGCAGCGTGGGCCGGCCGTGACGCGGCTGTCGACGCTACCGGGGTTGCGTGGGACGTCGACGTCGACGCTCGCGCCCGGCAGTACGCCAACGCGCACCTCCAGTACCTCACGTCGTCTTCGGGCCTCCTCGGGAAGCTCCACCGTGAACTCACGGGACTGATTGCGGCGACGGTCGACCACCGGGCGGCCTTGGTCTTCAAGGCCGTAGAGCACGGGGTCATTCGGAGCGGAAAGGACGCCTTCCTCACCGCGATCACTTCTCTCTTTGCCTCCCAGCGGCATCGGGTCGGCAACTGGGCGGGTAAGCTCGTCGAGCTAGCCAACCAGCTTCTCTTGGCGGGGTTCGCAGCAGCAGAAGCGCTCACCGCAGGGGAGCAGGAGTGGTGGGGCGAGTGGGTCGCCGTAGGGGACAACCGCATGTGCCAGGACTGCGCTCGTGAAGGCGCAGCCGGTCTGCGACCCATGCGCCAGATCCGTCTCGTCCCTGGCGGCGACACCCGGTGCGGTGCAAGGTGTCGCTGCTACCTCGTCGCGTGGACGGGCGACGAAGTGAAGTCGGGGCGCGTCAGCTAGCCTTTGCGGCCTTGAAGTTGTGGGGCTGTCGCAAGTAGTTCCTCAGCGCGCGTTGCTCGCTGAGCGATGACCCGAACGGGCGGGACTGCCAACGGGGCTTGGTGCAGTGCGGGCTGGTCGCGAGTCGAATGACGGTCTTCGGCATCCACAGGCCCTTCGTCGCGTCCCACACGACGACCGCGCAGGCGTAGAAGCCGGCCGGGACGTCGATGACGTCGTAGAGGGCCATCATGCCGTAGCAGGCGTAGCGGACGCACCAATCGAGTCCGTCGACGTTGTAGAAGTCGCGGACGTCGCCGTCACGGGGGGCGTTCTGGTCGCTCATCGGGGGTTCTCCTTCGTTCCACCAGAATAATACCCCGTCCGTTATCGGACGCGAGCGAAAAGTCTGGAGCCACGACCGATTTCTCGACGGGGTAGGGTAGGTGAGGAGGGCCGATGCTGACCCTGTTTTCGCTCGCATGTTCGTTGTCGCTGACTGCTGCGCCCCCTCCTCGCTCCTACTGCAACCACCGGCACGTTTGCGCCGACGCGCGCCCACAGAACGTGCCGGAACGCATCCACCCGCCGCCCGATCGGCCGAAGCCGAGGCGGACGAAGCCGCGCCGTAAGTAGGTTCGTGGTATAGCTGCTCGCATGAACAGGCTCTACGTGATGTTCGGCATCGCGCCTGACGGATGGTGGCGGCTTCGGGGTACTACCTACCCTACTGATCGCGCCCCCGAGGGTTCCATGCCGCTACGCTCGCGCTTACCGCGCTTCCTCGATTGGATCGGCGCGTCGCTGATCAACGACTGGTCGGTGGTTCGCCCACAGAAGGGCGACGTACTCGTCTGCCGGGTGCCGGACCCGAAGGCGGTAGATCCGGATGTCGTCGCCGAAGCGAACCGCCTCGTGCGGCAAGCGGGGATGTCGGCAGCGGTGTTTCTCCCGCTCGACTGCCGCGTCCACGTCGAAGAAGCCCGGCTTCGGACCGAGGATCGTGGGTACCGCGAGACGAAGACCTACGGAGAGGACCGAGGGGTTCACGTCGGCGTGCCCGGAGCGGTGCCGAAGTGAGCAAAGGGACAAGGACCGATCTCGCAGTCGATGTCGGGCTTGCGAGGGTCTACGATCTCTCGATGGGTCGTCGGCTCGCAGACCTCCCCTTCTGGGAGCGCAGGATCGTGAACGACGGTCCCGTGATCGAGGTCGGAGCACACCCACGGATCTCGCGGCAGTTCGGACGGGATTGGGTCTGCATCGACATAGACCCAGAGATGTGCGATCTGTGCCTGGGTGAAGTCGCAGCCGTGTGTGGCAACGCGTTGGACGAGTCGGTTTGGGAAGAGGTCGCCGCCTTGCTTTCCAAGCGAGCCGCCTACGCCATCATCCCGTTCTCGACGATCTACCTCGTCGAGCACGCGCGGCAGGCTGAGTTGATCAAGCTCGCCGGGAAGTACGCCGACGAAGTCGTTGTCGAAGCCTTCATCCCGAAGCCGTGGGCCTTGAAGGACGGGCACCGGAGAACGTCGTCCGGATGCAACTCCCCTCCGGGGGAGCCGGAAGGGACATGGGTCCGTTCTGACCGCTACGACGTCTCCGTCCAAGCGCAGATCACGACCGTCGAGCGGTTCTTCGGGGAAGCCGGGAAGTCGTACCGCTACCGGGTGACGGAGGAGTTGAACTGGCGACACGCAGAAGAGTGGCGCGACTTCATTCTGGAAGAAGTCCAGCCCGCTGCCGTGCAGTTCATGCTGCCGCCTGCGTCCCCTCCGGACACCATCGGCATCCAGTTGATGCTGTGAGGCCGGTCGTTGTCCTCGGGGGGGCCGGACTCCTCGGCCGTGCGGTCACTCGTCGGGCGAAAGCGTCGGGACGTGACGACGTCGTCTGCTTATCGAAGACCGACTGCAACATCGCGGTTGGCGATTCGGTCGGCCGGATGTTCGACAAGTACCGCCCTCGCGCGGTGATCGTCGCTGCCGCCATCACAAATGTCGACCATTGTAGTGACGCCGGCTTCGTCAACGCGGTCGCTCCTGGCGTCATCGCCAAATTCGCGCCGACGTGGCTCGTGTCCACCAACTACGTCTTCGACGGGAAGGGGCCGCACCATCCGAAGGACGAGCGGTCCCCTGTCGGCCCTTACGGTCGCCAGAAAGCCCAAGCGGAAGACCTCGTGCTTCGGAAGGGTGGGCACGTCGTGCGAACCGGGTGGCTCTTTGGGCCGGGCGGGGGGAACTTCGGATCGAGCCTGCGAGGCAGCCTCGATCGGATGGCGGCGTCGGAGATGAAGGCGCACATCAAAGCAGCCGACGACTGGCCTGTGCAGCCCACCTTCGTTGACGATCTCGCCGACTACCTCCTCGGGCTGCCGAAGGGCGTGACGCACGCGATCGGACAAGACGAGACGACGTGGTACGAGTTTGCGAAGGCGGTGGCCGGGCCGGACCGGGCGAAGTTCGTCTGTCCGTGCAAGCTCGCCGACATCCCGATGAATGCTCCGCGCCCGGATGACGGGCGTCTCGCACCGGCAATCCTGCCCGGATGGCGGGACGGGCTGCGTCGTTGGGACGATATGATAGCCTCCGAGCGAGAGCCCTGAGAGGGCCAAGGAAACGATGATCTACGGCACGGTTTTGTCCCTCGGGGACTCGTTGACGTTCGGAGCCCGGTGCTACCTCGGGTTCCCTGAGTACCTCGCCAGGGATCTCACGCTTCGACACGACCGCCGCATCGAGTGGTCGGCCATCAACGCCGGGGTGTGCGGGGAGACGACTCGACAGATCCTCGATCGGACTCCCGCCCTCGTGCAGCGGTTCGCGGCCCTCCCCGGACCGAAGGTCATCACCTACCTCGCTGGCACCAACGACTCCAAGGGGAACGGGACTCGGCCCCTGGAGTGGCAGGAAGCCTACCGGCAGACGGTGCGGTGGCTTCGCCGTGTCCACGGAGCCCGCATCGTCCTCTGCACCATTCCCGCCCTCCAATCCGATCAGATGCCGTGCTACACGGAAGGGTCGATGCGATGGATCGAGCGGGCCAACTATGCGATTCGGGACATGCACGACGTGCTGAACTCCCGGTCCATCAACCTCGTTGACCTCGCCGACATCCACGAGACGGTCGACGGGGTCCACCTCACGCCGGAAGCGTCTGAGACGGTAGCCGGCCGCATCACGGAAGTCATCGCCCCAAGGGAGTCAGCGTGACGAAGGTCCGCATCATCGTCCTCGACGGACTCGACTACAAATGGTTCTCGGAGAACGACGACGTCGCTCCTGCGTTCTGGTCCCGCATGCGGGAGCGCGGCTGCTACGGCCGGCTGGAAGTCTGTCACCCGCCGCTGACGTCCAACGCCGCTGCCGCACTCTTGTGCGGGGTCGAGGTCGACATCCCGTGGGTCGCACGCGACCACTACGCGACCTCCCAGGAGTTGATCCGTTGCCGGCCCTGGATTCCGGAGTTGTCCCGGTTCGGGCTGTCGGCGGGCATCTGCAACGTCCCGCTCACGTGGCCGGTCGCCCCGGCTCTTTCTCCACCGGGAAGCTGGTGCGTGGGCGGGTTCCCTCTCGATCCTGTCGCCCTTCGCGACCCGAACCGCCCGTGGTACCTCCCGCGTGATCTCGACGTCGACGGGTACCCGATCCGCACCCTCCTCGACGACTCCGGGCCGGGCGGAACTGACGACCTCGACGCGCTGATGGAAGCGGAGTGCAAGATCGTCGACTGGTTCCTTTGCCAGCCGCGCAAGGACGTCGAGGTCGTGTGGCTGCGAGCGACCGACTCAGCCGGGCACCACGCCTTCGGGACCGAGAAGTACAGGACGGTCGTCAGTCACGCTGCCATCGAAGCGATGATCCTCATGAAGGAGGCGGAGAACGTCATCATCGTCTCCGATCACGGCTTCGACTACCTCTCGTCCCCACGCTGCGACGAGTACAAGGCGACGTCCCACGGGCCGACTGCCGAGCGACACGACCTCGTCGGAGGCCACACCCCCGACGGCATCTTCTTCGCGATCGGCGACGCGATCCACGCTCGCGGAGAGCTTCACGGGTTGCGCCTCCTCGATGTCGCCGGGGGAGTGTTCGATCTCTTGGGCATCCCGCCCGCGCCCGGCATGATCAGCACGGGTCCGGCGTGGTCGAAGCCCTACGCGGACGCCGAAGCCGAGCGGATCAAACAGCAGATGGTCGACCTGGGCTACGCATGAACTCCCTCGCTGTCGTCGTCCTTGATTCGCTTCGGTACGACGTCCTCGCCGACGTCGTCGGGGAGATGCCGACCCTGTCGGGGCTCGGCGTCTTGGAGCGACGGTGGTCCTACGCGACGTGGACGGGGCCGTCGCACTACAACCTGCTCTCCGGGCTCCTTCCTCACACCGGACCTGTAGGGATGCCGGCGTCGGCCTACTACCGGCAGTCCATCCAGCACCTCGCCGGACTCCTCGGGCTCAGCCTCGGGTCGATGGCCGATCTTGCGCCGTCCCTCTGGCTCCCGACCTACCTGCGCGAGCGGGGCTACTACACGGGCGCGTACACTTCCCTTCCGGTCCTCTCGGCCCACACCGGGATCGCCAAGGGGTTCGGGTTCTTCGTGAAGGGAGAGCGGCACAACGATGCTCAACAAGGACTCGTGGCCCTGGCTGGCTGGCTCCGACAAGCTGCCGAAGACGGACCAGCCACTCAGCCTGGATTCTGGTTGTTCAACCTCGGGGAGACGCACTACCCGTACACCCACCACGGAGACGCGCGCCGCAAGCTCCCCCACGTCTCCGGGTGGCACGGCACAGTCCGGTCGCCGGAACGGACTCACCAAGAGGGGCCGGACCCGCTCGACGAAGTCCTGATGCGCGAGTTGCGGGAGCGGCAAGGTGATGCCGCTGTCCGCTTGGACTCCTGGTTCGCGGCTCTCTTCCAGCAGCTTCACCCCGGCACGAGGGTCGTTGTTACTGCCGACCACGGCGAGCTATTTGGGGAGGCGGGCTGCCACGGGCACGGCCCGTTCTTCCACGAGAAGCTGATGGAAGTCCCGTACATCGAAGGGGTCGTCGGGTGATGGACGTCATCGGTTTCTTCATCGCACTCGTGCTCGTGTTCATCGCATTCCTCGTGGAGTCCTCCCCATGATCGAGCAGTTTGCCTTCCCAGCGAAGGCCGGTTCCGTCTGGAACCCAGGCCACGTCGACCGCCACGGCTACTTCCCTCCGAGTCGGAAGAAAGCAGTGCTCGCCGACATGCCGGAAACCCGGCCGCTCGTCACCGTGATCGGTACCGTCCGCAACGAAGCCGTCCCCTGGTCCCGGTCGTGGCACTGGTGGGCGCGGCAGACCCTCCCGCCGTGGCTCGCCGGCAGGGTCGAGTACCTCGTGCTGGATGACGGCTCCTCCGACGACATCGCCGATCGCGTCCAGGCGGCGCGGGACGAGGGCCACCCGGTGAAGTACGTCCGTCTGCGTGAAGCCGGTTCGCCGGAACGGTCCTGCACCTTGGCGTTCAACTACGCCATCAAGAACCTCGTCACGTCCCCGCTGGTGTTGATCCAGTGGTGGGACCGCATCCCCGGCTCTCGGCGCGTCCTCCAGTGTCTCGTGGAGCCGTTCCGATTCAAGGCCGGCATCGTCACTACGGGGTTCTCTCGGCACATCGGCGGGTCGTCGTCGATGGTCGAGATGTCGCCCGAAGAACTGGAAGCCAACCTCGCCAAAGTCCCGTGGCAGTCCGATCCGGACTGGCTCGCCAGCTTGTGCGGCCCGATCGGGAGCCACACGAAGCCGGGTCGCATGACGGAGTCGAGCGCGTTCTGCATCCCGGTTCAGGAGTTCGTGGCTCTCGGTGGCTACGACGAGCGCTACACCGCTCGCCACGGGTATCCGAACGTCGAGATGTGGCGGCGGATTCTCCAGTCGGGACTTGTCGCGCTCAACCCGCCTGCCGACCTCGTCGTGAACTACCACCAGAGCCACGGCCAGCCGCGCTCGGAGAAGACGTTGGGGTGGCTCGGCGACTGCAAGCTTCGCCGGAACATGGGCGAAGAGTGGGGAAGGGAAGCTGGTTGCCAGCTCAGCCCTTCTTCACGGTGATGTTGAACGTCCACAAGATCGTCGCCTCGACGTCCGCCTTGCCCTCGCATCGGGCGACCATGGTCATCTTGTCGCCGGGCGTGCAGTCCTCCTGCTCGGACGCCCACTGCTCGATCGCCCACTCGCCGTTGTGGGCGGGGTAGGTCCCCCACACGAACTCGTCGTTGAAGGCCTTTTCGCTGATAGTCCAGATAGGGAGCTTCATCGTCTTCTCCTTTACACGGGGTTGGTCAGGTAGGCCTGCGCTTCACGTGCGGCCTCGATCGCGGCGCTCGCCTGCTTCCAGCAGATGTCCGCGTAGGCCTCGCGGCCCGCCTTCGACGCCTGCTTGGCCTCCACCGCCCAGAACTCGGCCTCGGGCACCTTCGGCGCGGGCTGCGAGGTCGCCACGGCGGGCTTGTCGGTACTGACCGGCTGCACGACTTCGACCGTCGAGGGCCGACCCTTCCGGCCCCATGCGCGGTTCGATGCGAGCTTCCACGTGTGGCGCGCGGCGATCATCATGCGTTCGACGATGTCGCGCATGTCGCCAGTGCGGAACACGCGGGTCGACTTCACGAGGCCCTTCTCGGCGTCATCGCTGCCGATGGTGGCGCACACCCGGATCGCGTCGGTGCCCCGCGCTCGGACGGCGTGGGAGCGGACGTCGATCGAGGTGAACACCTTGACCGTCGAGTCGTGCTTCGCGGGGAGGACGTACACCTTCTCGTTCCGCGAGTCCGGACCCCGGACGAAGCCGGCGTCGGTGAGCGCGTCACTGATGTCCAGGGCGAGGTTGGCCCGGTCGTTGGCGCAGTTCGGGTCGTACTTGGTGGTGGGCATCTGATTCTCCTTCTTCTTCCGGCGGGGCGGGCGTTCCCTGCCCCACATAAATAGTACCGCGTTACTGCCGAAGGTCTGCAGAAAAGTCCTCCCGCACGGGACTTTTTCGGGAGGTCGGAGTAGGCTCCCAGCATGATCTTCGGCACGCAAGACACCCGGATGACCTTGCGCCGCAGGACAGGCTTCCTTGTCGACGCCATTGCCGTCACCGCCACGGTCACCGTCGACCGCCAGCCCTCCCGAGAAGCTGCCATCAAAGTCGAGCTTTCTGGAGGAACGACTGGGTCGGGGACAGTGACCATCAACGGGACGGTCGACGGGTCTTCCGACTCGGAAGTGCTCACGTTCACGGCGAACGGCACGAAGATCACCGCCAAGCTGTTCACGGCGGTCACGTCCATCACGTCGACGGGACTCGACGACGAGGCGACTCCAGCGACGATCACGGTGTGGGCGTGCGGTCGGGATGGCTCCCCGCAGCCAGTCGAGTACGACCTCGCCGTCGACATCCCGGTCCACATCATCACCCCGACCGATGCCGTCTGGCCCAATTACGTCGAAGGCTCGCGCGAGACGATCAACATTCGGGCGCTGCTCGACTACTGCGAAGCGTGGGCTCCTCGGCCCGGTGACCATCTCGACGACGATGTCTACGGGGACTCGTGGCTCGTGGAGCACGTGACCCTGACGCCGGGCAACTGGAAGCCCAACTTCTTCGACTGCCGCTGCAAGAAGGTGCGGGAGTAGCTACTCCTCGCCTTCCAAGACGGCTGGAAACCGGGTGCCCAAGCACCAGACCGGCTCCGTCTCCCGCTGGGCTTCGGCCCCGGTCCAGTTGAGCACCACGGGGTACTTGATCCCGGCGTCGGGGAGAGCCGACTTATGGGGGTAGGGCATCCAGTCGCCGGAAGCTGACAGCCGGACCTTGACGATCTTTCCGCATCTGGCGCAAGCATGCTTCATGACGGCCGGCACACCGGGATGACGGGGTAGGGCGTGACGATCATCTCGGATGCCGCCAACTCGGCGAACTTCACCGCACGACGCGTAGCGGCGGCATCGACCAACGGGCGCAGGAACTCGCGGACGATGCGCGCCTCGTAGGGACGCAGGACAGCGATGTAGAAGCCGCAGTTGACCTTGATCGCCAAGTGCCCGTTGTAGAGCTTCGGCGGCTTCTCCAGCCCGCGATCGAGCCGGGCTGCGATGATCTCGACGTCGAAGTCGCGAACGCGGACCGACCACCCGCTCATCTTGACGACGTGGAGCGGGTCGTTGACGATCGCGCACCCGCCACCATCGAGGTACAGCGAGCGTCGTCGCTTCGTCGTCTCCGGGTCGGAGTGGTAGTTGTCGGCGACGTAGCGCCGGACGTGCCCGCCCATCCCAGGAGAGCACCAGTGCCCTCGGATGTTCGTCTTGTACGGGTAGATCAAGTGTTGGCAGCGGCGATCCATCACGCCTCCTTGATCCAGACGAGCGGGAAACCCGCCGCCCGGAGGATGAGTGAGGTCACGAGGTCGTCCCACCTGTCGGCAGGGAACGGGACGACCGTGAGGATCAGGTGCTCGCCACGCATGACGAAGATCGCCTTCGGCGTCACGAGGAACTGACGGTTCTTCAGCGTCGTGTCCGTCAGCGACACGAAGTGTGCGAGGAGCTTCGGCTCGACCTTCACGGCGCGCATCAGCTCGTTGTAGATGCACGCGCGCTCGGCACTACCGATCCGGTAGTTGTAGCGTTGGACCGCGTGGTTGGTCAGCGCGTACAGGGCGCGAGGCCGGTGCGGGGTTCGGGTCATCGGATTCTCCTTCTTCCGACGAAATAATACCCCGACCGTTACCCGACGCTACCCCTTTTCTGCCCCCCCACGGACTTCGTTAGGCCGCTCCGATGGTCACCTTTTTCCGGTTCCGTGGGGCCAGTCGTAGCAGCGCTTCCTGTACGAAGTCGTGCCGGGCCTGGATGTCCTCCGGTCCGGTCCCGTCTGCGTAGGAGTGGACGAGTCCAGATTGCTCTTCGCCCCCCACGACGAAGAAGTGCCGGTAGCGCTCGCGGCGGGCGCGGGCTTTGTCGATGATCATCCCGAATCGCTCCGGGTGGTCCCACGACGGGGTGCCGGGCAACGGGACGTAGCTGGACAAGATCCAGTCGGCGACGTGGTCCCGGTTCCGCTCGACGAAGTCGACCAGCGCGAGGACATCCTCCCACGTCTCGGTCGGGTTGCCGACCATGATCGAGCAGCGAGCGCTCATGCCGGTAGCGGCGATCCGACGGAGCGCGATCTCGTTCATGCGGACCGTGGTGCCCTTATCCATTGCCTTCAGCACCTTGTCGGTTCCGCCTTCGACCCCGACGCAGATCGCCTGACAGCCCGAGTCGGCCATGTACTGCAAGAGGTCGTCGTCGCCCTTCCGGACGCACAGGTTGGCCCGCGTCCAGCCTCGCCACTTCACTCCGCGAGCGCGGAGGCCGTCGCACAACGCTCGCATGTCCTCCCGACGACGGGCGGTGAGCGAGTCGTCGAGGAAGAGGAGGTTGGTGATCCCCGTCGTCTCTTTGATGAAGTCGACCTCGGCGAGGATGCGCTCTGGATGCTGCATCCGAAGCCCTTTCCCCCACAGCGACTCCTGTTGGCAGAAGTTGCACCGTGCCGGGCACCCGCGCGTCGTGATGATGTTCGTCGCTCGCTCCCCGGCGATCTTCCGGGTGTACCGGCTCCAGTCGAGGAGGTCGCGTGCAGGGAACGGGAGGGAGTCGAGCGGTTCGACTGGCCTCCCTCGGAGGGTGAAGCCCGATCCAGCGGCTCGCCATCGAGCCTTGTACATCTCCCGGTCTTCGATCGCTTCGACGAACGCTTCCTCCCCCTCCTGGGTGACGACGACGTCGAACCACTCCGCGCACTCTCCCGGCATCGCCGACGCGTGGGACCCACCGCAGACGAGGAGCGCGTCCGGCTCCCGAACCCGCAAGGCTTCGGCGATCGCGACGGCGTGCGGGAACTGCATAGAGGCAAGCTGGATGCCGTAGACGTCCGCCCCTTCGGGGATCTCGGCCATGCACCGGGTCAGCGAGAAGTCGTGGGTCCAGTGGCCCTTTGGCCCGCCCGGACCTGACGGGAAGCACTCCACGTTCAGATCGATCACCTCCCAGCCGGAAGTGTCGTGACCGTGGGCGCGAGCCCAGCCGATCAAGTACAGGAGCCCGAGGGGGGGGCCGATGCGGGGGTCCAACATCGAAGTGTTGGGCGGGGAGACGAGGATGACGCGGCTCATTGGAGCAGTCTATCGGCTGCGTCCTCGCAGTTCCTCGACCTTCTCCAGAACGAGGTTGACGTCGGCGTCGTGTCCCCACGCGTCCTTGTACGCGAGATAGGCCGGTGCCGAAGGTCCGCCCGCCAACACCTCGCGGGCGATTGCGGCGATCGCTGCGTCCTTCGCTTCGCGGGCGCGCTCGACGGCGCGGTCCTCCGCTCGCTCGGCCTCTCGGATCCGGCGGCGCGCGGCCGTCGCTTCGTCTATCGCTTCGTAGTAGGCGACGGCGGCGTTCTCGATGCGGGCACGGACCAGGGTCATCGGGCTCTCCTTCTTACCCCGAAACCGTTACCCCGCCGAAAACGAAGGTCTACCCGCCATCGGACCTTTTTCGGGAGCCCGACACAGGCTATGCTGCGCGACGTGGACTTGAACGGGCTGGCACGGACGGAAGAGGCGACCGAAGTCGTCCAACCGAAGGGACGGGACACTCTTCTCGGTGAGAAGGTCACGGGCGGCCCGACGTCCGGCACCGACATTCGGCTCTACCTCCACCGGAAGCAACTCGACGTCCTCGCCCACGTCGCGAAGCAGTCCGTGGTGAAGCGGGCGGTGATTCGGGACGTCCGGCTCAACGTCAAGCGGTGGCAGCTTCCGAACGGACAGCGCTACATGACGTGGCACGTCGAGTCCGACAATCTCGTGATGAACGAGCGCCAAGGGATCATCAAAGCGACGACCGTGTCCGCTGCGTTGACGCGCGATCCGCGCCCGAACTCCGACAATGCGAAGCTCCTCGACCGCCTCCGGATCGGGCAAGGCGACATCCGGCTCATCATGGCCCTTCCGCAGATCGAGGAACTCTCAAGCAGGGCAGCAGCCTCGATCACCGGAAGGGCCGTGATCTGGAACTGTGGGCTCCGGGTCCGGTCCTGGCTCTCGTCGAAGGGCGAGGAGTACCAGACGTGGACCTTCATCTCCGACCGGCCTCCGGAGTCTGAGACGCCCGCGATCGTTCTGGCGAGGCCGTAGTGAAGTCTGCCGCGCATATCGACGCGCAGTTGATGGACCGCTACCCGATCCTCGGGCTCGCGCGGCTGTACCACAAGACAACCCGAGGGCAGGCCCTCTCGTTCAACGAACGGCCCTACCTCGTCGAGATGTACGCGGACCTCCCGAACCTCCCCCACATGGTCGGCCGAAAGGCGACTCAGACAGGCTGGTCCGAGTTGCTCATCCAGTACGCGCTCTGGAAAGCCGGATGGAAGGGCGAGACTGTCGCCTACGTGCTCCCCACCCACAAGGACCGGGATCGGTTCGTCGCCCAGCGCATCAACACCGTTCTCCTCGGAGTCCCTGCCTACGCGTGCCGAGTCCCCGGCGGGGTTCATGGCCCTGCCGACGGGGCAGACTCCCTTCGCGCCAAGAACTTCGGCGACGGCCGGATGCTGTTCTTGTCGTCCAAGACCCCCGGCGACTTCGTCGAGTTCTCGGCCGACACGATGGTGATCGACGAGTTCGACTTGTGCGACCCAGCGAACCTCGCCAACGCCCGGAACCGCCTCCGCGAAGCGCCGAACCCGCAGTACTTCGTGATCGGCAACCCGACCCTTCCGAACATCGGCATCTCGGCTGCCTTCGACCGATCCGATGGCCGTCGCTGGTTCCACGCGTGCGACCGTTGCGGGCATCATCAGCGTCTCGACTGGTTCGCCAACATCGTCGAGAAGGACGACAGCGGGCGGTGGGTTCCGCGTGACCGTGGCTTCGATCCGATGGCCGGTCCTTCCGGTCGAGACATCCGGCCCGTGTGCATCCGATGCGGCGAGCCGTTCAACCGCCACGCGCTCCAGGGGCAGTGGGTCGCGGAGAGGCCCGGCTACCTGCGCGGCTACGCGATGTCCCGCCTTGACGTCCTCTCGCAGAACTTCGGCGCGCTCTACATCGAGTGGCTGGAAGCCCAGGAGGACACGATCAAGATCGCCGCCTTCGTCAACGGCGTCCTCGGGGAGCCGTGGGAGGGTCGGGGTCAGGCGGTCACGATGGAGATGCTGACACGGGCGGGAGTAGGCACCGCGATCGAGGAGGTCGGCACCGATGCTTACAAGGATGTCGCCGTTTCGGCTGGCCTCGACGTCGGCTCCAAGCTCAACCTGATCATCTCCGTCAAGGAGCGGTTCGGTCCAGAGAACGCCCGGCGCACTGTCCGGCGCACCGTCCACATCGGTGAGTACCAGACGTTCAAAGAGGTCGAGCGGGTCATCCGGTCGTTCTGGGTGGACTGCCTCGTCGTCGACTCCCTCCCCGAGACGCGGAAGTCGAAGGAGTTGCAGAACAAGTTGAAGGTCGACGATGACAGGGGTCACTCCTGCCGTGTGTGGCTCGCGCGCTACGCGATGCAGGAGCGGGTCGGCCGGATGGCCTACGGGATGAACCTCAACTACAAGGACCGGGTCGTCACCGTCGACCGGACCCAGGTCCTCGATGCGACCCTCGACGAGCTTGCCGCCGATCCGCCTTCACGGATCTTTCCGCGCGATGCGAACGCGGTTGATGACTTCGCGCGCCAGATGCGTGCCCCCAAGCGCCTGATGGACAAGCGCAACCGTCGCTTCATCTGGTCGAAGCCCGGCCCGGACCACTACCGGCACGCGGACGCCTACGACCGCATCGCACGGGACATCATCAACCGGGGTGGGGCTTACCACTCCGTCGTCATCGAAGGGCCGTGGTCACCGTGAAGCCGCTCATCGCCATCGTCCCTGTCGCCGGGTCCGGGTCGCGGATCAAGGAGATCACGCAGGGGACGAACAAGTCTCTCCTCCAAATCCCGATGGCCTACGAGACGTTCCTCCACCGGACGATCCGACAGTGCGTGGATGCTGGTGCCGAGCACGTCATCCTCGTCGTCGGGTACCGGGCTGAGGCGATCAGGGAGGCGTTGATCGGGTGCTCCACGCCCGTCAGCATCATCAAGAACCATGCGTGGGCCGCGACCGGCAACGGGTACTCGCTCTACCTCGGGCTCCTCGCGGTCCCCGACGGCCACGACGTGCTGTACTTCCAGCCCGATGTAGTCGTCCCCGATTCCTTCGTCGCCAACCTCTCCGAGTGGTGGGGCCGGATGTCGACCCCGAAAGAACTACTCGTCGCCGTCGACCTCAAGGAACGGGCCGAGGAAGCCTCCCAGGTCGTACTAGGCGCAGGTGGTGTCGTCCGCATCGGCAAAGGCATCCCGCTCGACGAGTCCGACGGGTCGTGGATCCCCATCGCGTTCCTCTCCGAGAACTCGGCTCGTGCCTACACGGATGCTGCCGATGTCGTCTTCGACAACGACCTCCGAGCCTACGACGTCGACGTGTTCGACCAGATGATCACCGCTGGCACGGGCTGCGCCTACGAGCACATCGAGAAGCGTCGCTGGATGGAGGTCGACACCCCCGAGGAATACTTCCGCCTGACCCGGTGGCAGCAGGAGAAGCTGATCTGATGCCTCTCCCCCCCACCGTGCTCATCGTCGTCGACACCCTCCGGTACGAGGAACCGCTCCAGTGGTCGTGGCTCAGGGACGTGCCCCACCGCTGGCACACCCGCCACTACGGGACAGCGCCCTACACCCTCGCCGCGATGGCGACAATCGTGTCCGGCAAGCTCCCCCAGGACCACGGGCTCTACTACTGGAAGCTGGACCCCCCGGCGATCATGGCCCGCTCCGACGTACAGGACACCGTCGCCGAAGACTTCGACAACGCCTTCGCCATGACGGGCGCTGGGTGGGCGCACGGCCCGACGTGGGGCTTCGCTCGCGGCTTCGACTGGCACCGGACCCCGGACAAGGACGCCCGGCTCCGGGGCAAGTTCGTCTCCGACGCCAATCACTTCACCCTGCTCCACACCTACGAGCTTCACCACTACGTGTTCGACGTCGACCCCGACCGGACCCGGAACATCCACGACGAGATGGAAGCCGACGAAGCCCATCCGATCCACCTCACCACAGCACGCAACCGGCGGCTGGTCCTCGTGGGGGAGCGCATCAAGCAGATCGTCGAAGCGAACCCCTACCACCGCATCCTCGTCACCTCCGACCACGGGGAGGGGTTCTCCTGGCCTCGCGGCTTCGGGCACGGCTTCGACAAGTGGCCCACCGATGAGATCCTCCACCTTCCCCTGATCGAGTTCGGCCCGGCCATCCACGCCACCCATCTCGACCACTCGTTCATCCCCCAGAATCGGCTCCGTTCTCACCTCGCCGGGGTTCCCCCCGTCGACGACCCCGCCAATGTGTACTGGCCCGCCGAGAACGTACAAGAATCGATCAGTTTTCGACTCCAGCCCAACGGGGTGACCCACGCCGTCGTCGTCGGCGAGGAGTTCCCGATGTTCGGCCAAATCAGCCAGCCCTCGGATGCCCCATGCGCGTAGCGTCCATCTGCGCCCTGCCGTTCCACCGCTGGGTTCTCCAGTCGACCGTGAACGCCTTTCTCCAGCAGGGGCACGAGGTTCGTCACTTCGTCCACCACCCGGCTCACCCCCAGGACTTCCTCCAGCACACCGACCACCGGTCCTTCTTCGCCGACGTTCGCGACTTCAAGCCCGATCTCGTCCTCGCAGCCGACTACCCCTACGACCTCCTTCGCAACAACTGCGGAGCCCCCGTGCTCGCTACCCGGCACGGCATCATCCACAAGGGGAACGGGTACGCCCCCGAGCAGGACCAAGCGGACTTCATCGTCACGTGGTCCGACTGGGACCACCGGAACCTCGACCGCTACGGAATCACCTCCCCCACCCGAATCCAAGCCGGATGCCCATGGTTCCCACACCTCGACGTGCCTCCCGCCCATCGTAGGTCGGCACGAGAACGCCAAGCCCACCGCCACGGCATCCCGGTCCACACCCCGACCATCCTCTACGCCCCCTCCCACAACCTCCACTCCTACGACGTCGTCTTCCGGGCCTCCCAGAACCTCCCGCCAGGGGTTCACGTCATCGTCAGGCCACACCCCGTGACCCTGTGGCGGAACCCCGAACTCCCCGCCAAGCTCGACACCCTCCCCAACGTCCACGTCCAAGTCGACCCAGCCCACATCGGACCCTTCACGGCTCTCCTCGCCGCCGATCTGCTCATCTCCGACTACTCGTCCATCCCCTACTTCGCACTCCTCGTGCCCCACGCGTCCCTGCCCATCATCACCCTCCCACCAAGAACCTTCCCCTTCCCCGATTCCCCCGAAGCTACCCACAACCCACAACTCGGACACGAGGTCTTCGACCACCACTCGCTCCTGCAAGCGATCGATGAAGCCATCGACGACGACCCCATGCTCCCCTTCCGCCTCGGACTACGCCACACCATCTTCCAGCCAGCACTGCACCAGCACGAGCAAGACCCGCCATTCCGAATCGCCTCCCACTTCCAAAGTCCTAAGCCCCACGCCCTTTCCACCCCCACCCCGTTCTGAGCGCCACCCCGATTTTCATGAAGCAAAACGCCGAATAGAAAACCCCCGACAACAAGTACCAAATGCCCCTCGACATCAAAGGAAACCTGCTGCCACTGCCCATCATCAAGCCGACTTCCACCAGGGAAGCGCTACGACGTACCAACCCCCGACCCAATACCCCCAACCAACTTCCGAAGCGCACGATCCACAAGGCTAACGAAAAGCCCAAGTAGACAGCGTTTCCTCCGACCCCTCCCCACAACTCCCGACAACAGGGAGACGCCACCGGTACGCCCAACACCGACCCCGCTACCGACCCCGACCAACTCCCCACACGTATCCGACAAATCCCAAATCGCCCCGAAACGCTTGACGGAGCACTACCCGGCTACCAGCGTCAGCCCCCACCACGGGAGTATCAAATCACATCCTCTCACTTCTGATACGACCCATCATCCCTGATTACTACTTCTCCATCCGTTAGGTTTACCCCCGTCAGGCAGGAAAACTCCATCTCGCCGCGCGCACGCAAGCCATAGACTTGAAAAAATCACGTGGCCCTCCTTGCCCGGATTTCACCGCTTCCGACATCGACCCGTCAAGGGCTTGCCGCCTCGCTCCCGAGCCCTTGACGCGTCATGGATTTTGCCCTTGGTCCCCCGTGCCACGTGCCCTCGTGGCCATGCTCTGGGGTCCAGGCTCGTCGCTCGCCCCCCCTGCCCCTATTGGGGGTACGTGCGGCCCTCAACGGGCGAGCCTGGGCGAGCCTTGGCCCGAGGCGATCAAGCGGGTGCGAGGCTCGCCGTGTCGGCCATGTCCCCCGATCTGCCGTGCGGACCAGGGTCGTGAGGTGCGCTGGTGGCCTGTTGCGGGCGATTTGAGGAGCGCTACAGGGTGGGGCCGGTAAGGATCACCCGTGCGCGGCTCAACGGGCGAGCCTGGACGTCCTCACGGGGCCACGCTTGCGTGTCGGCCACCGACTCGGCCCTCCGTCATGCGTTTGGCATGTCGGGAGGACACGAGAAAGGCCGTGGTGCGGCCGTGCAGACCCCCCTCACGACGTGCTCTTGCGCCCGTTTGCCGCCGTTCTCTGGCCGTCTCGGGGTGGGGGGCTTGATGCGGCTATCGTGCGGCCCCCCTCAAACGGAGCCTGGGGCCGTTCTGGAGGCCAAGAGGGGTCATCGCCCAGGCTCGCGAGTTGCCCGGTTGCCGGTACCCAAGGTCCGGCAAGGGGGTGAACGGCCTCAAACGGGCCGCAAATGGCCTCCAGGGCATGTCGGCCTCAAACGGGAGCCTGGGGCGGTGTTCAGCTACTGGGAGAGGGGCACTAACACCCCGAGATCATTGACGAAAAAAAAGTAGCGGAAAAGTCGTTAGGGGGGCTTGTGTGTAACGGGAAAGGGGGTACTATTCATGTGCGGGGACGGACCCCGCACGAAGAAGGAGAACCGACATGACCGTGTCCCCCCTCATTGCTGCCCTGAGCGCCCTCGACGGCGACGGCACCCTCGCCCTCGTCCTCGCGGGCCTGGAGCGGCTGGAGGCCCTCAAGTACCAGAAGGTCGCCGAGGCCGTGACGGCCGTCCAGGCGATCGACGAGCCGCTCGACTGGGCAACGTGGTTCGACCAGTGGGCCGGCCGGCTCGCAACGCTGAGCTACGACATGACCGAGATCCGGTGCGAGCTGGACCGGTCCCTCGACGAGCTGTCGAACGCGACGCAGGCGGTGCGGGAGCACCAGAACGCATGGACCGATGCCGCCGAGCGGTACAACTCGGTCTTGGAGGAGATGGCCGTCGCGATGACGGAGGCCGGCTTCGACCCGAGCTGCCTGGAGGCGGACGAGCCCGACGTCTACCCGTGCGAGGAGGTCGACGAGTACGACCTGCCCGACATCGACGGGTACGAGGTGCCCGACGTGAGCGACACCTCCTACAAGGTCGAATAGCCCCGAGGGGGTGGGGGCCACGGCCCCTGCCCCGCATCGTGCCCGTGCGCGGCCAAATCGGCCGCATGCGGCGTTCATGGGCAGGGGGCTGTATGCCTCAATCGAAGGCGGAAGCGAGCGTCGAGCCTGGAGCCCCTCACGGAGTTTTGACTTTTTCCGTTATCAGGGGTAGGAATCGCCGCACGGCGGGGTACATTGTGGGAGAAGAAGAAGGAGAGAGTGATGCCCGACCAGACCCCAAATCCCCTGACGTTCCCCGAGTGGCGGTTCGTCGTCGCGCTGGAGAGCGAGTACCGCCGGATGCGGCTGAAGTCGCCGAGCGCGAAGGCGTGCTGGTTCGCTTCCCGCAACGGCCAGTACGAGCGCGCGGCAACCCCGTCGGACGGTCGCCGTGCGGTCGCCGAGCGGCTCGACATCCGCTCCCCGTGGGTCGTCGTCCTCGATGACCGCGAGGGCTGCATGCCGTGGAACCAGCCGCTGGTGACGTCGTGAGCCGCCGGAACCGACCCTCCGTCCTCGTCCCGATCCCCGACGGTCCCGAGCGGAAGGCGACCCTGAGCGATGACGACCGGAAGACCGTGCGCGGCTCGATCGCGTTCATGCTGGAGCACGACTGGGACATGCCCGAGATCGTCGTGCTCAGCTTCGGCTACGCCGAGGTGTGGCCGAACGGCGAGGTGTTCGCCTGGGGCCGGCTCGTCGAGGTCGTCGAGGCCGAGTAGGCCGACACGACCGGAACACGGGCTTGGCGGGCCATGCGGCCCCCCAGGCTCGTTCTCGTCTGTGCCCTCCGATTGATCCTTACCGGCGAGGCTCGTAATGGCCCTCAAACGCCGAGCCTGGGGCCGCATGGGCGTCACCAAAAAGTTGGCTCGATCTGCAACTTTTCCGTAGCGGGTAACGCCGAAGGGGGTACTATTCATGTGCGGGGAGGCCGAAGTAGAGCCGACCCGAAACCGGAAGAAGAAGGAAGACGACATGTCCCGCACCAACTACGACACGACCGCCATCGCCGCCATCCTCGCCGAGGTGATGTCCACCACGGTCCTCGTGACGATCAACGAGGTCGTCGAGGCCTGCGAGTCGAAGGACGTCGCGTGCAAGCGGCTCCACGCCCACAACGCGATCAGGGCGCAGGTCGAGGCCGGCACGCTCCGCAAGGACGGCCGGACCAACGCCGGCATGAGCTACGTCGTGCTGACGGATGAGGTCGCCGCGAGCTACGCGAAGGCCGACTCGCTCACCTCCGATGCGGCGCTCCTGGCCCGCGCGTTCGACGACGTCACCGCACGCGGCACCGACGTCGTGCTGTCGGCCGACGTGTTCCGCGCGATCCTCGCCGACGAGGACCGGCTGGTCCGCATCGCGACCATGGAGGAGATCGTCCGCGACGAGGTCGCGATGATCGAGGCCGAGCAGGCCAAGCGCGAGGCGGACGAGGCAGCGGCCAAGGCCGAGGCCGACAAGCCCGCCGTCGACATCGACGCGCTCCGGGCGCAGGTCGAGGAGATGACGGTCAAGGAGATGCGAGCCGTCGCGAAGAAGTGCGGCGTGCCGAAGTCGTCCAAGATGAACCGCGCGGACCTCGTGGCGGTGCTGACCGAAGCCGCGTACAACCAGGCCCTCGCGGCGCAGGCCGCGTAGCCCGCCACGGGGGGGCGAGGGTCGGGGTGCCGGGGGGCATCCCGGCCCTTCCTCGTCTCCGCTTTGCCCCCGTGCGGCACCGCAAACGCCCCTCAAACGGCGAGCCGGGCACGGGGCTGTATGCCTCAATCGAGGACGCCCCCCAAACGGGAGCCTTGGCGCGAGCCACGGGCCACAGGCACGAATCGCCCAGGCTCGACGCTCGGGTAGTTGCCGGGGGGTAGGGTCGAGGGCGACCCCCTGGACGAGCCTGGACCCCCTCAACAGGCCACGTTTCGATCTGGCCGACTTTCGGGTGTTCCCGTACTGGAGAGGGGGCACTAAACCCCCGAAGTCCTTGATGAAAAAAAGATGACACTTTCTCCGTTAGGGGGGTAGGAAGTAACGACGAACGCGGTACAATTCCATTGGAAGAAACGAAGGAGAATCCGATGAAGATGGACGCGAACCTCACCCGCGTCGGCAAGTGGACCGACGGCCAGTACACCCCCGAGTCCGTGGCGCTGTCGAAGGCCGAGGGCGATGCCCTCAACATCGCGCGTCGCGACTACGGTCTGCGCGACGGCGATGCGTTCGTCGGCACGTCGCCAATCACCAGCGGTCCGATCGTCGCGTTCGTCAACCAGTGGGCGACCGGCGTGGTCCTGACCTTCGATCACCCGAAGTGGGCCGACGAGTGGGAGATCGAGCACGAGGACTGGAACAACATCCTCTTCCGCGTGAACGACGACCGGCTCCGGGTGAAGGTCGTGGCGGCGTTCTGAGTCGGCCGTTGGGGCGGGAGAACCTCGCCCCAACTTTGTTCGACTTTTCCGTTGTCCTTAACGCCGATCGCGGTACTATGTATGTGGAAGGAACGAAGAAGGAGAACGGAAATGCAGAAGAGCCCCACGAAGGTCCAGAGCGCGAAGGCGAAGACGGAGCGCGGCTACGATGGTTCGGCCGGTCCGTGCGACTGGATGCGGGTGTCGTCGCGTCGCGACGCGCGCCGGCTCGCAGCCGAGAAGCGCCGGTGGCGTCGTGCCGACCGTCGTGCCGGTCGCGTCGCGATCGACGAGGCGGCAGACGAGCGGCACTCCGAGATGCTGGAGGTCGCGCGCATCTTCCAGGCGCTCGCCGAGGCGTGCGCGTGGTGGCGCTGGGAGGCCGAAGCCGAGTACCAGACCGACCGGACGATGTGGCGCATGGGCGCGTAAGCGCGAGGCGCGAGGAAGGGGTGGTCCTCGGGCCACCCTTTTCGTTTGCCGGCGTCTGCTTGCCCGCCTCGATTGATCCTTACCGGCACGCGAGCAGGCGGGAGCCTGTGCGCCAGCCTGTGGCCTGCACGGCGCGAAGGAAAAGTTGGCTCCAGGGGTAGGAAGTAACGGCGAACGCGGTACTATGATGGAGAAGAAGGAGAGAAGCAAATGGCCCTCAACGCATTGATCGACCTCGTGCTCAACCTCGCCGAGTTGCTGGAGGACACTCCGTACATCGATATGGACGAGGCGGTCTTCTACACGGGGGAGTCGCCGCGACGCCTCCGCTTCGCGCTGTCGCTCTGCGACGGCTTCCGGCGCGCTCGCGTCGACGGGATCGACCGCTGGTCGCTCGTCTCCCGCAAGGAGGTGCTGGACTGGATCGACGCGAAGCTCGCCGAGGAGCCGCTCGCCGCCTCCGAGTTGCGCTGAAAAAGTAGGGGAGGGGGGGACTTTCCCGTAGACCTCAACGGGAATCGCGGTACTATTCTTGTGAAGAAGGAGAACGAGATGAACCCCTGGAAGCCCGAAGCCCGCAAGCCCGCGACCGGTACCCGCGTCGCTCCTGACGGTCGCCCCATCGGCCTCGTCGTGTACCGCTACTGCCGCGTCGCCGCTGCTCAGCGAGGTGCGAAGTGATCAGCCCGACGATCGAGGGGACCGCAGTCGTCGGCGACGTCCTCGGGAACTGCGTGACCGTGAAGGCCACGGTCCGGACCGGCCTCCGGTCCGTCATCCTCGACCTCGCTCGCGAGCACGGGGAGGTGTCCGGGCTCCCAACGTGGACGTGGTCGTACGTCGATCGCACTCCGCGAGAAAAGTTCGACATCGACATCCCGCACTCCTTGTGGGGCGTGCTCCGCGTGGAGGAGCCGGTGCCAATCCGCAGCGGCCGTGCCTACTACCTCCACGAATGGCGTCCGCGCGAGGGGTAGGAAAAAGTCGGCCTTCTACCAACTTTCCCGTTGTCCTTAACGGACAACGCGGTACTATTCAGGTGGAAGAAGGAGAACGACATGAACGAGGCGATTCAGAAGGCGAAGGCGCTCGGCACGGCAGACGCGTTCAACGGTACGGGCGGGTGGGGCCGGTTCACGAGCATCGAGGTCAAGCACGGCGAGAAGGTCGGCGAGGCGTACTGGGACGCCTACATCCTCGGGAAGATGATCGCGAAGCGGCTCCCCTCGTCGGACACGCCGAAGATCGACTTCAACCTCGACTTCGACTGGCAGTGAAAAAGTCGTCGAGGGGACCTCGGCGGTCTGAGAGGCCAGGGAGGGTGGCCCGCAAGGCCACCTTTCCCCTGTGGCTGGCGCTCGCGCATGCGCCGGTAAGGTCCAATCGTGGTCGTCTCCTGATCGCGAGCCTGGGGCCGTTCTGCGCTCAACGCGTACGGGTCGTGCTGCCCGTCGTGCCCGTAGGGGCATCGGCCGTTTGATTGGGGCGAGGGATTTCAAAATCCTAAGCCCCACGACGTTCTGACCCCCACGAGCCCCACGCCGTTTGGCTGCGAGGCAAGTCTGCGTGGCTTCTCGGAGCCAAGCAAACGTCTCGACCGTCGCGACGTCGAGCGAATGGGGCCGAGAAAGTTGGCTACTTTCGGTAGACCTACGTCAGTAACGCGATACTATATATTCGAAGGAAGAAGGAGAGCCCGATGAAGAAGTTCTTGGTCCACACCGGCGCGGAGGGCGACACGGCCCACGTCGTCGACCTCGCGACGGGTGAGCGCGAGGAGATGTACCCGACGTTCGTGATCTCGACGCTCCGCAGCAGGGGGTTCGCGATCTCGGACGACGTCGAGGCGGCGTTCGATGATGCCGTCGCCGCCTCGTACCACTACGAGGTCGTGCTGGAGGTGACCCGATGAGCGCGGAGACGGAGTTCGTCCTCGGCGTCGTGTGGTCGCTGATGTTCCTCGCCGTGTGGGCGTTCGTGAACCTCCTCGACACGGGGTGGCTCGGCTGACGAGCCAAATCGCGGCGCATGTCGACGCGAGTCGGCATGGCTTCGATGACAACAAATCTCGGACGGGGTGCCCGGATTTTTCTACCCGTCTTTTGGGAGACGTGAAGGCTGCGAAACCATCGAGGGCAGCGGTTGTCGCGTCAAGAGAACATGCCCTTGCCTATGGTTGAACCATGCCCTCGTGGCCACAGAACACGCCCAGGCTCGGCCCTTGGGGGGGTACCCGGTATTGGGGGTACGTGCGGCCCGACAAACGGCCTCAAACGGCGAGCCTGCGCCCGCACGGGGTATCGCCCGAGAAACGCAACGATTTGGGGGGTTCACGGATGCCCGCAGCGTGGCCTGTAGGCTCGCCCAGGCTCGTGTCTGACCCCTGACTGGTCCGGTCGTACCGGCAACGTGTCAACTCGCCAGCCTCGCGGAACATGCCCTCCAGGCCACGGCACACGCCCAGGCTCGTGTTCACTTCGTCGCGGGTACCCCTGTACCCACAAATGACGACACGCGAGCCTGGACGAGCCTACGGGCCGCAAGGGCACGTGGCCTAACACCCCGAAGTCCTTGCAGACGGGGGTGCAGACTGGTGTTGAACACCCCCCATGCCGGCCCGAGGCTCGTCCAGGCTGGCGTTCTGACATCGACCCTGTATGCCTCAATCGTGGGCGGGCGGCAAACGCGAGCCTGGGGCGAGCCTATGGCCGCATCGGTGTGTTCAACTTTCTCAACTTGGGGGGTAGGACACCAACGGTGATCGCGGTACATTTCGGGGGAAGAAGGAGCCTGATGATGCAGTTCGCCGACCTCGACACGCCCGTTCTCTACATGCTCTTCGACCGGCTCACCCGGTCGTTCGCTTCGGCGGAACGACGGGCCGCAATGGCCCGCCCGCTCACGCGCACGTGGTTCCGCCCAACGGTCCCGTTCGGGGGGGTCGACCTCACGGCCGATGCCGCCGCATCGCTCATCATGGCCGTCGCGATCGAACTCCGACGTCGCGCGCCGACGTTCGACCACAACTTCTGGTCGCCGGTCACCGAACACGGCCAGTCGGGGTACTGGTACGACGATCACGGGATGCCGATCCCGTAGGCCAAATGGGGGTCATGCCGGGCCATGCGGCCCGCGTGACGCCGGCACGTTTGTGGAGCGGTAAGGATCAATCGGACGGGGTGTGGTGAATGCCGCACGGGGAAGCCTGGGACGCGCACGGGGGTGTCGCTCAAACGGCGCTAACACCCCGAAATCCTTGCGGAAAAAAAGTTCGAACTTTGTTCGATTTTCGCCCAAAATCAACGCAAATCGCGTTACAATTCCTGTACGGAATGACCGTTACCCCGAACCCCGGAAAGCCAGATGACCCTCACGACCGCCCTCACCGCCCGTTTCGCTCTCGCCGCGATCGCCGCCCTCACCCCGTTCGTCGCGACCGTCGCACTTCTCACCGTCGTCGCGTAATCGCGCGGTCCGCGATCGACGTCGGGTTTTCCGGCGTCGATCCCCGACCGACCGATTTCCCCCCGAACCCGGACCCGAAAATGAACGCCCCGACCGTTACGATCGACATCCCCGCGTACGACGTCCGGCCGATCGGACCGACGCCGATCGTCGTCGCCGTCGCCCGGTTCGGATCGTCCGGCGTCGCGTTCGACGTCGTCGCGACGTTCGTCGCCCGTCCGGGTACGTCGACGATCGACCGTATCCGTCGCGCGGACGCGTTCGCCGTCGCCCGGTTCGGTCGGTCGAACGTCGGCCGGACCGTCGCCGGTACCCGCGACGGTCGCCCGTTCCCCGCGACGTACCCCGGCGACGGTCCGGCGATTGTCGTCCCCGTTCGCCCGTAACGATTCCCACAACCCCCACACGGAGTACCTCATGATCGATTCCCGCAACCTCATCGCCGACGCCGCTCTCGCCGACCTCATCGCGCACATCGCGTATTCGCACATCGACGACGACGGCGGGGCGTCCGACGTCGCCCGGACGGCCGGTATCGTCCTCACGGACGTCATCGCCCGTATCGGCGATAGGGTCGCCGAACGGGTCGTCGACTACTACGGGTCCGACGACGCCGTGAGCGCGTTCGACGACGTCGCCGCGATGGGCGAATACGCGATGTGCGCGCTCACGGACCGCGTCGCTCTTCGCGTCGCCGCGTCGATCGCCGATACCGCGTCCGATGAGATCGACGCGGTCCGCGCCCGCGCGGCCGACGTCGCGACCGTCGTCGCGATCGACCCGTACCCCGGCGGGAACCGGACGGACAACGTCGACGCGTTCGCCGTCGTCGTCGTCGACGTATTCGGGCGGAAGGCGGCGGTCATCCGGTCGGACTGGACCGTCGACGGCGCGCCGACGTACTACGACGCGGACCGCGCGATCGACGCGGTCCGGACCGCGATCGCCGACGGCGCGATCGACGCGCCGATCGATCTTCGTGAGGGTGCGGCGTTCGGGTTCGTCGCCCCGGCCGACGGCGACTACCGGGTGACCCGGTGTGACGCGTCCGACGTCGTCGCCGACGGACCGAACCCGTTGGCGGTCCGCGCGATGACGTACTGAATCGCGGGTACCCCCCCCGGTCGCCCGGTTCGGGCGATCGGCAACCCGATCGGAATACTCCCCCCCGACATTTGCGTGAGGTTTTGCGGGTCGGGTCCGTATGAGAACTGGCCCCTCCCCGTCCCCTTCCTACTCGTCGTCCGTGCCGGTGCTTTCGGGCTTGTGGATGACGACGTGGTTTTGGGCCTGCTGGTGGATCTGTCGCGAGTTCTTGACCGCCTGTAGGATCGACTGGAGTTCCGTGGCGTCCTGTTCCAGTGCGTCGAGCACAGCGGATTCGTCTCCGGTCTTCTTGGCGAGTGCGAGTCGGATGGACTCCTGCGGGACTTCCGCCGGTCCCGTCTGTTGTTCTCCAGCGGGTCCGAGTGCGACCCGCGAGGTGAATCCTCCTGTGAGGAGCTGTCGGGCCTTGACGAGTCGTGGGAGGTCAGCGACGGACACGCGGATCTCGCCCTTCCTGATTCGTTTTGCGATGGTGATGAGTGCCGCGTCGATGATTCTCACCTGCATCTGGACGGCATCGAACCCGAGGAATTCTCGTCGGATTCGTTCCCAGGTCCTGGCCTCCTGCAGCGCCACCCTCACGTCGGCTGGTAGTTCGGGGTCATCCTCCGTCATGACCCGGACGGAGCCGTCGGGGTTGGCGACATGGATTTCGGCCTTTGCGTTATCGGGCCGGTCCGCCGAGCGGTGGATCTTGTTGACGGCCGACGCGGATGCGTCCGCGTGTTCCTCGACGATCTCCTCCAGCGCGTTTTCCCTCAGGATGTACTCGGGCTGGTCCACCGGCTTCTTGTAGTCGGGGACGTAGGGGATTCCGGTCTTGCCGTTATCGAGCACCATCTTGAGCGCGGGGTTGATTCGTCGAAGCGCCACCTTCGCGGCGAACTCCTGCAGCGCCTCGATTCCTTGCAGTGGGATGTCTGGTCCCCCCGCATCGACCCGCAGGTACCAGTCGAACTTCTTTCGCCACACCTGCACCGTCGGTTTCGGCACCCCCATCACCTTCCCGACCGACCCGAGTCCTCGCTCCTCCCCTGCGATGCAGTACATGAGGAAGGTTTGGTAGGCGCGGTCGTGTTCGCGGTCGTCGAGTCGCTGGGCGAGGTGCGGGTACTTGACGGACGGCGGCCGATGGTCCTGGGTGGTCATGTCCCGTATAGTAGCGTCAACCCCGTACGGGTGGGGCCTGCTCTTCCTCGCGGGCAGCGTCGAGCGCCTGCTGGAGACGAGCAAGGCAGATGGCGCCACGGTGCCAGACGATAGCGCTGCACTGGAAGCACCCGCCGGTCGGGCGCTTGTCGTGCATCAGGTCGTTGAGGTCAACCATCGTCCACCACCTCGGCCACCACCTCGGGCGGGGCGGGTGGAAGGGGGAGGCGCACGCGGATCTTGACCTCGTGCTTGCAACCCACGGGAACGCGGCCATCGGGACCTGGCGCGAATACGTGAGCGCCGTTCTC
>Ga0208299_1000704_pt1 | contig 29053 bp, 42 predicted proteins | sample 15_taG_FD_184089 | JGI IMG/M metagenome (GOLD analysis project Ga0208299, IMG submission 184089) | Marine viral communities from the Subarctic Pacific Ocean - 15_ETSP_OMZ_AT15312 metaG (SPAdes) (version 2) | ecosystem: Environmental > Aquatic > Marine > Oceanic | place: Pacific Ocean | collected...
GTTGAGACAGGCAGTCATAGAAGTTACTGGTAAGAAATTACGGGAGATAGAAGGTTATATAAAGGATGTAGTTAACTCCTTGGATTTTCAGGAGGATGTAAAGATACGGATTGTTGCTGACGCAGATAGTGAGTTTTCAATACTAAGCGATGTGCTTATAGCAGGTAGGGATATGGGTGATGCAGCAGTTGCGTTAAGAGAGGTCGGCCCTATTACCGAAATTATTTATAATGTCTCGTCGCTAGATCCTCGTATTGATATCAAGACGTTAGGTCCAGAGATCATGCGGAATATTGCTAGACCTCAAATCTTTGATGCGATACAGAGAACAGTCTTTAATGAAACAGAATTACAACAGGCAGGTAAGCTTGTTGCTAATACTACTGTACCTGATTTTATAAATGCAGAGGCTGCTAGTAGGGGCCTTACTTGGTTAGAAGCAAAGATGATTGAAATGACTAACAAGGATGGTGTGGCCCCAAATTTAGAGGACGCACTTATGCACGCTGTATCAGACTATTTTGCTGAGATGATTTCCAACAAGGACTTTGCTCCAGTACAGAAAAAAATTATGTCTAATGCAATGGACAAGATCTATACTAATACTGAGGGCTTGTTTGGAGGCATAGCCAGGGCTGTACAGAAGGCAGAGATTGGTAGTATTTGGCAGATCTATACGAATATGTCAACAGGCCAGCTTGCTCAAAGAGCTAGGGCTGAACGAGGCTTGTTGTCTGACGAAAAAGAATTGATACCTGGTCTTCCTGTTGGGGCAGTACGGCTGATGAGATATGCCAACAATGCTGAAGTGGAGGAGTATCGGACTGCTATAGCTTTAAGGGATAGCACTACGAATGAGGCAGACCGAAAGATGGAACAGGCGAAGGTCGATGCTATTTCTAAGAGAATACTTTCTCGCAGAAATATGATTCAGCAAAGTGTGCCTCTTCCTCCAGATGAGATTAAAAGACTCAGTGACAAAGCAGAGCATTATAGAATGTTATCAGAAGGGAATAGAACAGTAATTCCTTTAGTAGGTAAACAGCTTGAACTGGACTTAGGTCCAATAAATGTTTGGTATGGTAGTGGTGAAAATGCATCTCTAAGCAACTTGGCATCAAGGCCCTTTGAAATAGACGGAAGAAAATATGTAAGTGTTGAACACGCCTATCAAACATTAAAGTCAGGCTCCTTTGATGCGGATACATATAATAAGAATTGGAAGGAAGGAGTTAAGATAAGAGGTAAAAGGGTAGATCCTGCAAACAGTATACCATTAATGAAACGATTAGTTTTGGAGTCGTTCAGACAAAATCCTGAGACGCAACAAGCATTAATAGATACAGGTGAATCTACGATTACGCACAATCAGGATAAGGGTATTTGGGGCACGGAATTTCCTGCAATCCTAACAGAGGTTAGAAGCGAATTGGCGGAAGAATTGGGACGCTCACCTGATGATCAGGCTGAAATTCTAAGCCATACCTTAGACATCTTAGAAGGCAGGGCAGAGCCTTATGTTATGCCTTCTGAGTATACAAGGTTCTTTGCAAGACAGACTATATTCGATGAACAAACTATAAAACTAGCTGACGCACAGAATATCGAAGGGCAGGAACCATTCGATAAGGTTCTTGAGGTTATTGGGGAGTCTATGGGTAGGGGTGATAGCCCTGCAGATGCTGTGAGAATTTTCCGAAAAGATATTGAGAAACAATTAGAACCTAAGTTTAATAAAAAAATAATACAGGCTATGTTTAATGCGAACGAGCCTATCGCCCGCTTAAATAAAGAGGTTGCCGAAGCCTTGGATATGACAGCGATTCCTGCTTTGTCTGATACGCTGTGGGCAAAAAGTGTAGCTGATAATATTGGTAATTATGTTAAGTCTTTGATGAATGATGGTCCTGTAACCTTTACAGGAGAAACTGCAGAGAGGGGGATGTTTAGGGTTATACCTGTCCGAAGTGATTTGCTAAAGAAAAAATATGGCATGGACAGGATTCCTGGTCTGAATGCAATATTCGCAATTATAGATGGTGCCCCGAAAGATCAGATGGTAGCCACTCTTTACGGGTTGGGCAAATCATTGCAATGGCAAAAGAGGCGACATGACTATTGGCTAAAGAGAGAGGCTGTTACGCCTGAACAGAAAATACAAAAGGAAAGGGATATAAGTCGTTATAGATCAGACAAAAGAAACATAAATAAAATAACAAAAAAAGTTGACCCCGACGCAGTTTATAAAGAAGGCGATACGATTCCTCCAAAGAAAAAAGTAGGAGACAGGCTGAGTGCTAATGATTACGAAGCAAAGCTAGACGCCCTTATATTACACACGGAAAAAATTAATAGTCCAGTTGTAAAGTTTTGGGATGTTCTTAATGAGTTTACAAATCACAGTTTAAAGACAGCTTATAATGCTGAACTGATCACGAAGCAAAGGTATGATATATTGACAGAGATGCCCTATATCCCAAGGTATATCGCTCCTGAATTTTTAGAAGATGGACAGATGGATGTCACCAGGGTAATTAGTGATGATCTGCTTTCTAGGAGTCGAAAGGCCAGTGAGTCACCTATACATGATGACTTGTTCGCAAATAATGCAATGAATGCAATGGCTGTATTGCGTGATTCAGCAAATAATATTTGGGTAAATCGGGCTGTACGTGATGAAGAAACACTGGGAAGGGCTAGGGATGTAACGGGCAAGGTTTCAAGAAGCACGGCTATAGCAAATCCAGATAGATATATACGTGTGAAACAGCAGGGTATTGAAAAAATCTATGAGGTGGATGACAAAGCTGTGGTAAGGGCCGCCATGCAGATAGGGTTCAGCCCAGAAAGACTGTGGAATGTAATAGCTGGTCAAGGGCCAGAGCCTGTTAAGGATAGTTGGTACTGGAAGATGTTAAGGTTTCCTTCGGATGCAGTACGGCAACTGGTGACTAGATCCATAGGGTTTATAGAACGAAACCTACAGAGAGATGGTATGCTAGGTATGTTCTTTCATGGGTTTAGTGACGGGGGCGTCAACTTTTTCATGGAACTTTTGAATAACGTCGCTGATCCAACTTTGATCACGAGTGGGGCGTTAATTGATAAGGACAAAGCAAGCGATACGGTCATGTTCGTGAGAAACCATGGGGGAGATTTTGGCTTTGATTATACAGAAGCAAAAAGTACTAGAGACCCACTAGCTGATAGTTTTGAAGGAAGTTTGATGAAAGAAATGGCCGAATCGAAGAAGCCTTTATCTCTAGCTAGTAAGGCGTTAAAGGCATCCATAGATTATATGAGTCCCGATAGGTGGGGACTCAAAGAAGTAGTTAATCCATTGCAGTGGGTGCCTTTAGCATGGCACATGATGGGGACTATATCGTCCCATGTAGAGCTTTCTGGTAGAAAGGCAGTCTTCCAGATGCAACTGGCTAAGACGGGGAATAGGGAAACTGCCCAGCGTTCTGCAATAGAACAAATAAATTATGGTACAGCAGGGGGTAGCCCTCTTGTTAGGTTGTGGGCGGCCGTAGCTCCATTTATTAATGGAGCTTTACAGGGAGCAAGTGTTTCCTGGAGAACTGTCTTTAGGGGTGATACAACAAATGTCCCAACGACGGGACACTATGGGTATACTCGTACAGAGTGGGACGCTCTTCCTTTTTGGAAGCGGGATCGTGCTAAGATTTGGGCTAGGATGATGGTCCATGGAACTGTGGCATCGTTGCTTTACTTACTGAACGATGATGATGAGGAGTTCAGTCGTCTATCTCCAATACAGCGTTCACAGTATATGCTGATTCCTATAGGTGATGGCACCTATATGAGATACCCTATGCCCCATGAACTAGGGATAGTAACTACAGTTATTCCCCAACAAATAACACAAGCAGTCTTGGATGAAGGTCATGGCTGGAAGGATGCTACCAGAGAATCTTTTGATGCGATAAGAAAGGGTTTCAGGTATCCTTTACTACCTCAAGTTTTGTCGCCTGTTTATGATATGTTAAGAAATGAAGACAGATATAGAGAGCAACCTATCGTAGATTACTATAGTGACCAACTTCAACCAATACTTCAGCAGGGTCCAGGCACTGATCCAATGGCAAGAGGGATGGCAGGGATCGCTAACCAGATTCCATTTTTACGTGAGACTCCATTGTCTAGTCCTGATAAAGTCGCATACGCTATCTCAGCATCCATAGGACCAATAGGTATGTTTCTTAAAGAAACAGCAGAGAAGTTAGCTATGGAACAGCATGGCATATCCACGATAGGCACCAAGTACGACAAGGATGATTGGCAAGACAACTGGGGTCAAAATATGTGGATGAGCGATAAGGGCATAGGAGGCGATCAGGAAAGTGTTTATGGATGGCTAGAAAAAGTAGGTCAGATTGCTAGGAATCATAATGCGATGGTAGAATCCAGGCAGTTTACAGAAGAACAGGCACGGGAGTACTACGATAAGCATGAACTAGAAATAGATGCGTATTCTGGATTACAGGATATTGCACAACGGTTGCTTGAACTGAGGACTGAGGAACAATCTATGCGAAACTTGGATATTTTAGGAGAGTACGAGGGAGTAGAAGGCCAGAAGAAGCGGGCGGAAGGAAAAGAAGACTTGCGACAGGAACGCATAAGATGGTTCAATGAGGCAAATAAGATAATCAAAGAACTTACAGAAGAAACGGGTGGTCGAGGGCCATCGTTTCTCCCTTAAGCAAGGAATACAACGTATGGATATATTTAAACAGCTACTATCAGACGAGAAGGGAAAGCTCAGTGCGGCACGGACACTACTAGTGTGCTGTCTGATCTTCTCAGGTGTGATAATTGTATTTGATTCTGCATTGTGGGGTGACGTTCCGAATGCGGCCTATGCCTTGCTTGGTACAGTGTTCACTGGTTTACTTACATGGACGGCTGGGCCTCGAATAGCACAATATGTAGGGCCGCAAATATCGGGTGTTGCAAAGGGTATAGGCTCTGCTGTGAGACAGCCTAAGAGACCCAAGTTTAGGGATGACAATCCAAAGTTTAGGGAAGATGACGAAATCTGATTGGATAGAAGTATGCGGAAGCCGGTTAGCAGCACGAGAAATAAATAATTTTTCTCCGCTAGAAATATGTGACGTCGGCAGAACTGCTCATGGTGTCGAACTTACGGCACCATCTCTTCACCTATTGGAGAATGCATTTAAGCTGATCTCAATACTAGAATGGCTACGGGAAGCAGAAGGTATTGCACCCGTGTTAATTAATTCCTGGTATCGTGACAGGGAATACAACGAAGTAATCGGTGGGGTGCCCAACTCAATGCACCTTACGTTGGGAGCTTGTGATGTTACCAAGAAAGGAAAGACACCCAAGGAGGTGGCCGACCTACTAGAGACACATCCTCAAGCAGATCTATTGGGTATCGGGAGATACAATTCATTTACACACGTTGACTGCAGGGGCATGATGGCACGCCCATCTCCTGCGAGGTGGGGCACTAATGGCTAACGGTATTAGAGGTTTGAACCCAGACAAGCCCAGGAGACTGCGTCCAAAAGACCCTTCGAGTATTATTACAAAAGTAATAGACGCACTTACAAAAAAGGGTCCAGAAGCAGAAGAGACTGAGCTTACTAGCCATGCTTCAAGTCACTTTAATGTGCCATCAGAGATGATGGGACTTGCTGACAGCCTACAAGCTATGGTGCAACGAGAAGATCGTGGCCCTGTGCAGGTAGCGTTTCGTCCATATCAAGAGGACGATGTGCATACCCCAGAAGCGGCTAGGGCGTATGCACAACGGGGAAGCCCAGACAAAATTGTTATGTACGATGAATATTTTCCAAGAGGTGAGTTCGATCCTGAATCTGACCGTTATCTTTCAGGAAGGCGGACGTTAGCTCATGAGTTTGGGCATCATGACGATTTTAGGCGGTCGTTCGATGACAGAGAAGGGTTTGAAGAAAGAAAGCAAATATCAGACGCACTCGAACAATACCGGCTGACCGCAGAGATGCCTGAAGGTGGTTTCTACGAAAGCCGTAACCCAAAGACAGGCGAGATGGAAAGAGTAGCTCGTTATCAAGGGCAACCTGATCAGTTATATGCTGATGCTTTTGCTGGAGCAGTACAATATTTACAGAGAACACACGCCTTAGATCCAGATGCGGATATAGAACAGGTTCCCCCTCATTTAAAATTAATGGTAGACAATCTGCTTGAGCGAGACATATATAAAAATCATCCGATCAATATATTGACTCATGGCAACACGACAACCATCCGCCCTACTGAAGGGGGCAACATAATTGAACAAGCAAAAGATGCGTTAAGCGATGCGTCAGCAACAGATATTGCTAAGGGAGTGGCGAGTATTGTAATTCCCCAAGCAATTCCGTTGTTATACAGGGACAAGCTACTTCTTAAAAAACGTAGAGGTGGGAGATAATGGCTAACGGTATCAAGGACTTAGATCCAAATTATACCCGTACATTAACTCCAAGGGTTACGGAGCATTTGAGGGATTGGGCTAAATCTGTTTATGGATTGACTGACTCAGAATTTGATGAGTCCATTAGTGAATGGCAACAAGGTTCACGTAAACCAAAAAATACAAGGGGCATCATGTCTTATAGGCCCCGAAATATGCCGGAGATGCCGAAGCGGACTCCAGAAAGGCAGAAAATATATGATGCCGTAGCCCAGCGAGCAGAATACCATGCAGCAGGGAAGCCCGTCACTGGTCGTGGAAGCCCTTGGACGCTAAATCGTGACGGTAGATACGTGATGAAACCAATGGCAGATAAGGTGAAGTGGCAAGGAATTAGAAGCATAATGAAGAAAGTTCCTTTTCTTCTTGGGCCGGCTATTGGCCTTGCGTTTGATCAGTTGACGGCAGCAGATGAGCTAGGTACTGGTGAAGATGAAATTTTAAGGCAGATAAAAATGGGCAGGGATAATTAATGTCTAACGGTATCAAAGACTTAACGTCACGTGCGGACACGGCGTTAGATAAGGCAACGGATTATTCAAATTCGTTATTGGCACTAGGTGTCGCACTTAATCCTGCTACAAGTTTTGGACAGGATGTCTTTGATATAGGGCTAGGTGGTATAAATATTTTAAGGTCTTTACTCAAAGGCAAAGGAGTTCCTGGGGAGGAAGTTGCAAGATCAGGGTTTGGTATTCTGGGGTTACTTCCTATTATATCTGGCCTCGCTACCCGACGGGGACGCCAAGCCCTGTCGGACTTACAGAAGTATGGCCCTATTGAGAAGGGCAAGAGTGGAGGGCGTCCTCGTAAGAAATTTCCAGAAAAGTATGACAAGCCAGACCCCTCTGGACGTGACGTAACAGGAAAAATTCCATTAACGAAACGTGATTATGAACACTGGGGGTATCCAAAGACCAAGATAGAAGAACCTGAACTCTTGACACCTCAGTTAAGGAAAATGATGAAGGAGTCTGAGGATCTTGGTTTAGGCCCCAAAGAGTTGAACCCACTGCGTGCCCAGCAAGAGAAGGAAGACCTTGTAGCTGCTTGGCTTAGAGATGATAAAAGAAAAGAGATAGAAACCGCACTGGGTTGGCAATGGCTTCCTGATGGAAATGAATTTATGAATCTTAAGACTGGGGCGAGACAAAAAAATATACCCAGAGAATTGCGGAACCACCCAGAGTGGAGGGCTATAAGAGAAGGGTTCGTAGAGGACAAAAATAAAATTGAAAGAGCCGTGGAAGAGGGCGGAAGGCGTGGGGCAATACAAAGTGAAACTATTAAAGAGGGTAGTTACTTTGGCCAACGACAGATAGATAAAGCTAAAGAAGCAGAAGCTAGGATCGAGAAAGAAATAAAGGAAAATATAATAAAAGAAGAGAAAGCAGTAAGCTTTATGACAGATCCTGATATGAGGGCAGGGTCTCCTGGTTCCTATGAGGTAGAATTACCGGCCAGCGAACGGCAAACGCTACCTGGTTACATGAGAAAGTTTTTTGTTAAGGGCGGCGTGGGAGTTGACACTAGGATTAACAGACAACTACTACCTAATCAAAGTTTTATTGAACGCCTAAAAGCCAACCCAAACCTTACTCCCGAACAGAAGATAAAAATATTTAACGACGAAGCAGATTATATACTAAAAAACCATGGCGAAGAATACCATAAAATATTTACAGAAGGTGTCCCTGAACGGAAAACTCTCCTTGGCCAATCTCATTTTGCTCGTATGATGGGGTCAATGAAGGGCCGTAAACTATTACCTTCAGAGTACGACTCCTTGGTGGAGGCTGCGAATGCAGACCCGCAAAATCTAAATAAACTCCAACAACGCCTGGTACGTGGTATTCGAGACAAAGTACGGGAAGAACGGGGACTTGAACCCCTGCCATTTGTCAAAAAAGAAAAAGTTGATTGGGCAAAAGAGAGTAAGATTGAAGCAGAGCAACAGGAGCGTATTCTTGACGAAGCCTTGGAAGGTAAGTCTCGTGGATTTATGGAGGAGAAACCAGTAGCACCACGGCAAGTTGTCAAGAACATCTTGGAAGGTCTCGAAGATCTGCCGTCTACTGGAATAATGCGAGTAGGTAGAAAGGGTGTGCAGGTTATACCTCCGAAGGTCCACTCTAAAGTAATGCCAATGAACTATAAAGATGGGCAATATGGATTGAATATGCAGCCTCAATTTAAAGGTAAGTCCACCATGGATTTAATTAAGAGTGGGGATAGGACTGGTACAAGTCGAGGAAGTATAAATAAAGATTATAATGTCGGTGATCTTGTAGAGGTTAAGGGAAGCGGCAAGGAAAAGATTTTAGTAAGAATTGAGGCACATGATGATGGTAGTGTTTGGAAAAAAGTCAGTGATATAAACCCCGAAGAGTGGATGGCCCGTGAGGGCTGGGACTTAGATGCATACAATAAACTTGCTAGGGCAGGTAATTATCAAATGAAGTATAGCGTGGCCCGTCTAGCAAAGACAGGTCAATTCCAAAACTACAATATAGATAGTGTACAAAAGGGTCTGAGTAAGATGTATACTGAGCTAGGTTTTAACAAGCCAAGGATTAGACAAATCCCTCAAGGATCTTTATCACGAACTGGACGTGTTCAGCCTGAACTTTTAGAGGTGGTACGAGAGGCTATTCCCTTCACGGAATTTTTAGAAAGGTTTCAGAAATTACCTCCGTCAGAACAAATTAAATACCTAAGTAAATATTTAGAAGAAGGTCGAACAGCCAAAAAGGTAGCCAGAAGAAGAAAAGTTAGAGAAGCTATTCGTCCATCACCTAGAGGGGAGGCTACTGCTATAAAGACGATTGAAAAAAGGAAGGCAAAAGAGAAGTCAGAAGGGATAAGACAAGAAGCCCTTGAGATGGAAAGAAGGAGAAAACTATTTGAAGGTAAGTCCCTACGAGAACGAGTAGCGTTGGCCATGGCCGAAAGTGGCAACGATGTAGACAAGGCCGCAACGCTCTTGGGATGGAACAACAGATATGTAAAGGATTGGATAAAAAGATATGGACTGAAGTTTGAGTCGAAACCATAGAAAAAAGGACAGTAAGATGTATAAGGGTATAATGGGATTACAAGCAGGTGGCCCAACTAAGTGGAGGGACACGGCTCCGTTAGCAGACATGGGTCTAGGAGAACTGGAAAAGCTGAAAGGGAGAATGCCAAGCAATTTGTATACGCCTATAGGTACGGGTCCGAGGGCTATTGAGAATCCATTAGGTGGACCCTTTCGCAAGGCACTGCTGAGTGCAATAGAGGCTAGGCAGGACGAAAACATTATGGAGTTGTTGCAACCTCGTATAGAAAGCATTCTGAGGGAGGCACATGAACGCCATCAAGACCTTCTCACGGGTCAGCTACCAGACGAATCTGATTGGCGTTATGGCCGAACAGTGCCTAAAAGGGTGCCCTTCGATCTGTCATCCGTTCCAGAGGGAGAGGTGGATGTGGCCCTCAGAAAGGCTATAGAAGATTTCACTGGGGAGGCTGTGCGAGATAAAAACCTCATGCGTGAGTTTAGGAGAATCAAAGACTTAAAAGACCCTGCACCGACGGTTAACCTGCGAGGTGGCCTTCGCTCCTTGACACAGGAAGGAGGCACGAGCGTCACAGGGGGTAGGAATGTATCTCGTCCTTCAGGGGTGTCCAGATGGAAGGGGGGTTCTCCCGCCTTTGGCGAAGCGGTAACGGCTATGCACCGTGATAGGGTGAAGGACGCAAGCGAGTCCGCTTCTAAGTTATGGCGAAAAGAAATGGACTATAAATATGGTCCCAAGCTTCGAGACTCCAAAGGAATAGGATTTGGACCAGGTTGGGAAGGGGTACCAGGACGGTTACGAGAATTTGCCAGGAAGAAGTTCGCAGGAGGTGGGCTAAAATCTTTGTTAGCTTTAATACCTGGTTTAAGTGTGATGACTGACCAAGCATTAGCGGCTACACCGTTAGGGAGTGGAGATTTACCTATAGATGATTCAGACAGCTTGCCAGTCATACCCCCAATGGGGCCAAGCTCAAGCTCCGCTGAAGCAGGTAGTCTGATAGACGAAATGTTAAGAAGCATAGAGGCAGGGAGTCCAATTAGATAATGGCCATCACTAAACAAACGTCATTACCTGCAGTTAGTATTGGGTTTGCAATCAGCATACTGGTGGCTACCTGGTATGCAGGTGCAAGGTTTCGTGATATGGAAAATCGGGACGTAGCTAATACTGTTTTGATAGAAGATATAGCAGACAGACAGAGAAAATATATAGGAACTTCTGGATTGTTGACGGAACGACTAAATAATTTAACTGAACAGATTCACTTACTCGAAAGAGAACTGGCCTTACTAAAGGTCAGGCTAGAACTAGGTGGAGAAGATCGGTAAGGAGGAGACATATGTCTACAGTCATAGCAGTCGCTAGTGACCTGCACTGTGGATCAACAATAGGCTTGTGCCCATCCACTGGGATTGAACTGGATGACGGTGGTTGGTATGAGCCATCCGATGCTCAGAAATGGCTATGGCAAGAATGGGAAAATCACTGGGATACAGTCAAGAGTTTAGCACGAAGGAAGACATTGCACCTTGTACTGAACGGTGACATGATTGATGGAGATCACCACCGAACACCACAGATTGCATCGCCACTGACAGGTATCCACATACGTACAGCCTTGGAATGTCTAGGAGTACCACTGGCACTCAAGCCAAAGCAGGTCCACGTGATGAGAGGAACTCCCTCTCACGTAGGTAGATCTGCAGAGTCAGAGGAAGGGATTGCACGGGCACTACACAGTCAAGGGTGGCCCGTAGAGCTAGATCCTGATAGTGGGATGTACTCCAGCTATAGGCGTAGGCTGGACATAGGGGACGTTAGGCTCTCGATAAGCCATCATGGTAGGATGGGACAGCGAGCGAACACCAGGGCTGGTTACAGTCGCTTATACGCTTTCGATGCGTGGGCCGAAGCCGCACTAGAGATGTGGCAGGAAATGAAAAGAGGCAACCTCGAAAAGGCGTGGGATGAGAAGAGGCCAGCCGACATTGGAATACGCAGTCACAATCACCAGTACATGGACAGTGGCTATGACCATCGAGGTGTCACTCGAATGATCAGTACACCAGCGTTTCAGTTAGCTACTGAGTGGGTACACAGGATAGCTGTAGAAAACATGGCCAGCATTGGATTATTGGTTGTCATTATTAGCGATGATGGAGATATTGAAGTACGGCCTTTGCTGTCGAATGTTTCCAGAGAAACCCCAATCAAGGGAGAGGTATGAATCAGTTAACATCAGAGCAAATTATACAAGAAATTGAGAAGGCTTTTGAAGCTGGCAGAAAACGTGACCAAGAAAATGTATACACGTTGAAGGAACTAAAGAAGCTATTGCAGATGTCCGACAATGCAGTGTACCAGAGGCTCGACATCTTGGAAGATGAGGGACGCTTAGAATGCACCAACAAGATGGTGAAAACTAGGGCCACAGGAATCAGTGGTAAGAGAATCTGGAGACACGTAACTGCCTACAAGATTCGCCCGTCCGAAGAAGACGGAAACAATCCTGCCGGCTGAAGATAATTATTTTACGTACATTCAAGAACTGCAGCGATAGCACACAGAAATATATAATTACAGAAAACCCCCGTAGGGGGTTTTTAGAAATCACGGGGTAAGTAGATGATTCGATCAAAAGAAATGCTGACACTGGGTGGAGTCCTTGTACTCCTGGGATTGGCATACAGTTATGTCGGAGATGCGAAGACGGATGCACTCATTGCAGAAGAACGAGTACGAATACTAGAGGTAGAAAGAAAAGAGCTTGAGGTGTCCCTCGAAAAAGCTACCCAAGACTACGAGGTACTACGAGATAGCCTGGACTACGCTCACGACTCCATTTCTGAGGTACGTGCCGATGCTGTTGAGAGGGCTTTAGAAGCATCTGAGAGCTTCACGGACAACATGGCAATACTTCGGGATAGTTTGGAGTCTTACGAGGGCTTAAAACCTGTCTTTGACCAGATCCAAGAAGACCATGATCGAGAGGTCTCAGCTTACCAGGATCAGGTAGAAACTTTAGAGGCTGAAAATCTCATGCTGTGGCGTAGAGTTGCGGTGATTGATTCGATGTGGGTACGGGAACAACAGGTCAACCAAGCACTCAGGGCTGAGATCACTGCCCTGAATGCTGAGTCGGATGCATGGGAGAAGGTCGCCAAGGGTAGCCTGTTCAGCAAGATAAGAGCAGGGGTTCCGTATGCGATCATTGGTGGTGGCATTGCTCTGCTTGTTCTTGACGATTAGAGGGCTTCTTCACCGACTTGTCGATAGGCTTACTGCAGTACGCACAGGTGTCCCAGTCTGTTAAGATCTGGCGGTGACCACAATGCTTACAAACAAACTCAACCTGTTTCATTTAATCGTTAGAAGTTCTTGTGATTAAGGCATGACAGAAAGCTATGCTGTCTAGCTGACTCATCCTCTTTATGCCTGGGAATGGTATCGTATTCTCATGCACCACAGGGGCCGGCATATGAGTGGGAACCAGTGTGTTGATCTCTTTGCTTACAGCTTTCATTGTTGCTAGATGCGAAAGCCATCCGACAAGCCATACCGCAGTGAGCAAACAAAACCAATTAATTACTTTTTCTAAATCAATCATTACCCCTCCTAGTATGCGAGGCTATAACCTCGACTTTGATGACAGTATACCTTCCACTGTTCATGATAATACTCTGCTCTGTCTCTTACAGATTGTTTAGTTCTTCCGTATTTCTTTTCAAACTTTTCTTTCCCCATCTCATCGAAGTCCTTATGTGCCAGGAAATGCAGGGGCACGACGTGCTTATATGTTCCCCCTGCTCCCCGTGATTTCATGTGTGCGTTATGGATACTGCACAGCTTTCCAGTTAGCTCGCAAGGGTGACTAGCTATGAACCTTACTCGCTCAACACTATAAAAATGTTTCTTAAATCTTTTTTTCTTTCGTTCAGACTTACTCGTCATAGAGGTCCTCAATCTCATCAAAGCATTCAGAGTCTACAAAGATCGGCTGGCCCTGATCAACGTATGCACACAAGGTATTATGCTCCAAGTATTCCCTGGCTTCGGTATGACTCATGCCGTCACGATCCATTAAGATCTTGATACACTTATCTACACTGTAGACCAGGCGAAACTCTTGAACAGCTACGTCATATGTCTTTCCGATTACTGCGTCATCTAACCCATCAGCTTTTAACATAATTCTCCATAGATACAATCAATGTACTCGTTAATAAATTCTGCTGGTATGAGATGGTCATACCCTACAAATCCTGTCTTACGCTCTATCATACGCTTATCTTTAATGAGGCTTGCGTCCTGGTACTTGTTCAGAACTTCAGCACTGGCCAGCCCACAAACCTCATACGTATTATCATCTATCTTTACAACAAGTATTTGGTCATACGTGTTGTCTATATTTATTGCATGGTGTAGACCCTTAGTCACAGTCTTCACACCTAGCTTAACTCCGATTGGATCAAGGTCTGGATGGTCGTAGTTACCTGAGTGACCGACTGTCCAGTCTACAAAAGATCGGCCCAATAGTTTCTCGACTGCCATCTCTCCAGTCATGCCTGTGAAAGATCGCTTGACCTCACTTCTGTTGTCGATCTGGTGGTCTTTCTCCGTCAGCTTTGCAACTGCCTTACTGCGAGCAAACTCCCTAGCCTTTTGCACCTCTTGATCCGACAGCGAAACGGTTATCCCCTTTTGCTGTTGTAACATATCTATACTAACGCAATGAACATATCTGAGTCCATCCTTTTGCGAATAATTTCTACATATTCTGGGTTAATCTCACACAGCACAGCGTTGCGATCATTGTGTGCCGACACCATTCCTGTCGTCCCACTACCTGCGAAGGGATCGAGAACTGTACCACCTTCTGGGCACCCTGCCATGATACATGGCCGTATGAGTTCGGGTGGGTAGGTAGCAAAGTGAGCTTCTCTGTATGAGTCTACGTTCACAGTCCATACAGTTCGCTTGTTCCTTGTGTCGTGATTCACCCTCTCTTCAATTCCTTTGGGATCGAAGTGATAGGTTTTATTCTTACTAAGTAGAAATATATATTCGTGTGCCTTAGTGCATCGGTCTTTGACAGATTCCGGCATTGGGTTAGGCTTGTGCCAGATAATATCCTGTCTTAGATACCAACCATCTGCTTGTAATGCGAAAGCTACACGCCATGGTATACCCACTAGATCTTTTGGCTTCAAGCCATCAGGAACAATCTTGCTGTGTGCGTGTTCTAAATGGTGGTAGTCTTTGTTAAGGTTACCTGGAGGCCCCTTACCACTACCACTGTAGCTGTCTCCTAGATTTAACCAGACAGTACCATCATCTCTTAGTACACGTCTGACCTCTCTGAAAACTGACACAAGATTTTCTGCGTATTCTTCAGGTGTATCTTCTAGTCCAAGCTGTTCGTCTTTACGTGTCGCTCCACATTGAGGACACGATGACTTGTATATGGCGTCACCTACCACACTGCCCTGATCGTACATACCTCTGTGCCCAGTGCTAGTGTCTTTACTAATCTTTGTCAGTCTCATGTGTGGACAGTCAGGGTCTCCACCTTCCCACGTACCTGTGCCGTAGTCTCGTAAGCCCCAGTAGGGTGGGCTAGTGACACAGGTGTTGATGCTCTGCGGTTCAAGTGTCTGTAAAGATTTTCTGCACTCGCCCGTGAGGATCTTAACTTCATTCATCTGCGGTTACTGCTGTCTAACAAAATGATCCAACACCACACTATTATACCTACGATAAACATTGCGTAGAATGTCCACCTAGTCAGTTGGAAATCCATCGAACTCCTCCTTTCACTGCGAAGGGCACCACCTGTTGTGAGGACCAGTCCAACAGGGATTGAGTCTTGGTTGTTTAAGCTAGGCCAGACGTTCCAAGATCCGGCACTAGCCCCTTCTGTTAAATAATTATACTTAGCTCAACTTAAACTTCTTTTTTTTCCCACCATCTCACACCTAGTTGGACCTTTTCGCAGGGCACTGCTGATTTCAGGTATGACTCTATGCAGTGTATTACAAGTTGGTTAATACTTATGCCTCTCGTATCAGCCTCTATACGACAGGTTTCGTACAACTCTTGAGATAAACGCAAAGAGGTTTGTCGCCTAGAAGGGGAGGTCGAGTCCGTCATCTTTCTTCTCCTCTGTTTTCTGTACAGGTGCATCTTCTCGCTTGTGTTCTAACTCTAAGCGGAAGTTCTTGTACGGTGCCCCTGCCTTCGATACCCTGTTCCACATTGCGACTTTTAATATGGGCATACGTCCTTCTCTAACCTCATCCACCATGACTTTCATAAACTCTCTTGTAAATTCAATCTTGCCTACTTCTGCTGGATGCCTATCTGTCTTTGCGTACTTGTTTGGAAATACTGCAAAGTCTACCTTGGGTTGATTCTTGTAATCTATCGCCATCTATTTTTCCTCCGAAAGTTGAAGTGCTTGTTGTCCTAACGCTTGTATGTTCTCTGTTAATGTTACTACCTTATTTGCATTACGATCAGTAATAGCTTTCTTAATGTCGCTTTGCAAATCCTTGTCCTCAATACTCCATCCACCTTTAGCTAGATCGTTGATCGTCTTCTTTAAGATCACGATCTTTTCATCTACCTGATCATCAGCCTTCTTGTTTGTTTGAACAGGTTTCTTTGAGCTAGGCTTTTTCTTTGGCTTGCTAACCCCATTAGCCGTAGCCTTTGAGGGTGCCTCATAGAAGATATCATCAAGCCCACTGTACACATATAAGCCCAAGCCCCACATGGCTAGGTTCTTTGTCAGGCAACGCATCTTAGCCGTGTTGATTGCCATGCTGTCAGGGTGGACGATTGCTTGGTTCCTGTGGTCTGTGATGGGCAACCACATTTCTTTCTTCAGTTCCCCACCATCCCCATCAGGGATAGCAACAGAGCAGGTCACTGAAGCTGTGCCACCTTCGTAGTAAACGACATCACGCAGAACCCCATTGGCATCATTAGCTCCATGCCACTTCAGGCTCCACTCAGGAAAATTCTCTGTGAAAATCCTGACAGCTTGAGACCAACTCAGGTACGTTAGCCCCATCTTCTCCTCAGTATGTTCATTTACATTGATCTGCGACAGCGTGTCGTAGACTTTTTTATACGTTAGCTTGGCCATTTGTATGTTCTCCTCTTTTGTTTTGTATCCATAATTTGTCAATATATCTTTGGGCGGCCTTGAGGTTTTTAAATACTGGCCGTCCTTCCATATCTCGTCGCCACTGTTCTACCTCAAAGCTGTTGTATCTGATTGGCCCACTGTTAAAACATTCTCCAAACTTATAAAATTTTGGACCATAGCCATCAGTCCTCCAATTCAACAAAGTGGCCTCCGAACAGCCCAAGTAATCTGCCACCCTTGCCTGGGGCCACAAGCACTCGAAAAAAGATAAAGCCCTATGACCATGATGATAGCCCATCATCTCTTGTAATTCCCCATTATCCAGGCTCTTGAGGTGCTCTTCGGTAAAGGCTATCTCTGCCTCTATAGGTGGTCGCCCATCTACAGATACACCGTTTTCATTAATCATCCTACACTCCTCCTTGAAATTGTGTACAGAAATCTGCAACACCACAGTAGTGTTCGCATCTCATGTACTCTTGGTTCCTTGCGTTCCACCATCGTTCCTCTTCGGTACATCTTACATCATCCTCTGCTGTGTGTATCTCCACTCTCTCAGCGAGGTATCGCTCTAGCCTGTTCTCTGGCCAAAGCGGGACTGGTAAAGAATTAATAATACTAGCTGGGTAGTTTTTTCTTTTGCCTACGTACAGCTTGTTATGGTCTTTGCAGATCACAACGATTTGTAGGCTCTGAACCTCTCTATCATTTTGCCTAAGTAACCAGGCGTAGAGATTCATCTGGGCTTCCCACTCAGGCTTCAATCCGTATTGCACGGCACCTGTCTTGCTGAACTTATAGTCGGTCACATGACCGCCTTCCCTTACCAAGTCTATCGCACCTGATATCCGTAGCCCATCGTACTCAGCGTAAAGCCTTTCCTCTGCTACACCTTCAGCATATTCTTCCAGTGCATTGTGAACAACGGTGCCTAACCAGGTGATCATCTTGTCATCTACATCTGTAGACAACTCATCATCGTGCTTCTCGTACAGCCTACCGATCTGTGGTGGTTGGATGAGAGAAGTTACAGAGATATCTGCATCTCCCCTGCTGTACTTGTCATCCTCTACTGCCTTGACGAACTCTATTGGTGCGTCAAAATTGTTAGTGAGCTTCACCCCACCCTCCAAATACCTAGCGTTGGTGGTAATTGTAGATTTTTATCACGCTTGTCTAGTCTTCTGAATTGTAATTTGACACCCATCTCACTTGCTCTCCGCCAGATACTCGCTCGCAGGTTTCTGGCAAGTTTCTCCAACCGTTCAAAGTCGGCATCTAACCACTCGTCCAGTTGAAATTCAAGTGCCAAATCAATTTCAAACATATCACCCACTTCCATTTTATCTAGTGGAAATGTGCCATTCACTCCTACCATTGTCTTCATTGGTACGTTCTTCTGTATTTCGTAAGCCATTATTCCCTCCTCCATATTCCGATTCCGTAATCTGTTTTACCTACACTGTACTTCTTCTCCTGCTCCTTGCCAGTCCGATACGCATAGGAACGCACTGCCCTCATTAGCTTGGCAGTCTCTTCCTCTTCCAGTGGAATTTCTATCATGTCACCAACTCCAATGGTTTCCAGTGGAAGGTCATCCCACCTTCGCTTACGGCCTGGTTTGGGTACGTGGGTTCCTACCCCCTCGTACACCCTGTAACGCTTTTTATCTGACAAATATTCCTCCTTTGTTATTGCCTCCGACTGATACTTGTGTTAGTATGTTCTTCCCGGAGACGATCTATGATAAGAAAACGAGCAACAAAACGCAAGTCTATCGACGATGAAGTGTGTGCGATAACGATCCTTGGTGAACCAGCATCAAAGGCCAACTCTCGTAGGCTTGTTCGCATCGGACAAAAAGTTAGAAGTATCAAGAGCAAGAAGGCCCTGGAATATGCCAAGGGCTTTGAGATGCAGTGCCCCATCCGAAAGGAAATATTCGAGGAAGACGTAGCTGTTGCCATGAAAATCTTCTACCGTACCCGACGCCCAGATCTTGACGAGAGTCTTATACTAGATTTACTAGAGAATAAAGTATATAAAAATGATAGACTAGTTAAGTATAAGTCTATTGAACATGGTTTAGATAAAGAAGAACCTAGAACCATAATTGCTATCTCCAAGTTAAGTAATAAAGAGTTAGTAGTTAATAAGTTGAAAGAGATTTTAGATAAGGAGGAGTAATGCAAATAGCACCCGACATCCAAAGGGTAGCTCAGAATCTAAGTTACGGACAGCACAAGCAAGAATGTCCAGAGTGTCAGGGCACTCGCAGTAGGAATACAAAAGATAAACCTCTCTCAATTAATGTTGACTCCAAGGGTGTACAATATCACTGCCACCACTGCGACACTGAAGGTGGCTGGATGCACGACAACAGACTACCAAGAATGGAACCTATGCCTAGAACACAAAAACCAATCACGATACCCACCGAAACAAAAAATACATCTGCATATAATTATTTAAAGGGAAGGAATATTGCAGAGGAAATCATCGAAGAACACACGATACTAGGTACGTACCGATTTAATGGTAAGATCGTCCCTGCTGTTGGGTTCAAGTACAAAGACGGGGACACTGTTAATTCAGTCAAGTGGCGATCAGCCGACGATGACAAAAAGTTCTCACAAGAAAATGTGTGTGAAGATTTTTTCAATTTAGACTCCTATGTTAACGGCAACGATGTATTGATCTGTGAGGGTGAGGTTGATGCGTTGGCATGGATGAGTTGCGAACTACCCGAAGGTCTAACAGTTCTCAGTATACCCAATGGTGCCCCTGCCAAGGTGAAAGACGGATCATTCGATCCCAAACACGACAACAAATTCCGATACATCTGGAGAGCCAAGAAGCAACTGGAATCTGCCAAGCGAATCATTCTTAATACGGATGCAGACACAGCAGGTAAGGCCCTGGAAGATGAGATCATTCGCAGAATAGGCCGATCCAAGGTGTGGACAATAGATCTAAGTGGATACAAGGATGCCTCCGAAGCGTTGAGTGAGCGTGGCACTGACTATCTGGAAGGGCAACTCGAATACGCAGAGATGCTTCCGACTGTAGGACTGCATGATGCTAGTGTATACCAGGATGCTATACAAAACTTATACGAGAATGGTGAGATGAGGGGTGCTAGTACAGGCATCCCATCATTGGACAAGCTCATGCAAGTTCCATTGGGTATGTTAACGGTGGTCACTGGTGTCCCCAGTAGTGGCAAGTCCGACCTGATAGATCAGGTATGCTTGAACCTGGCAAAAGAAAAAGGATGGAAGACAGTCTACTGTTCATTTGAAAAACCTCCTGAGTTACACATCGCACAGCTATCACAAAAATTAATCGACAAACCATTCTTTACTGGGCCAACCAGCCGTATGTCCGAAGAAGAAAAAGATCACAGCGTTAACTGGGTGAACGATCACTTCATCTTCATGGATCATAGACGTGAAGGCCCAAACACAATCGACAAGATACTTGAGGTGGCATCTGCGGCGGTCATGCGTATGGGTTGCAGATGCTTAGTCATTGATCCCTACAATTATCTTGAGCTTGACCAAACAAACAGAGAGACCGACAACATCTCCAGTATGTTAACAAAGGTACAACAGTGGGCGAAGTCCCACGAAGCACACGTATTTTTTATAGCACACCCAACGAAGATACATCAAGACCGACGCTCCAAGAGTAAGGTTGTTGTTACTGGCCATGACATCGCAGGTTCATTCGCCTGGTTTGCAAAGGCCGACATCGGTCTCACAGTCTGGCGTCATCCTACTGATGAAGAGCCACCAGAAGCACACGTGTGGAAGGTGAGATGGAACTGGATAGGCAAACACGGACACACTGCACTTCACTTTGACAAGACTACTACTCGATGGCAAGATCTATCACCAGAACTTGATGACTACGACTGGGACGTTTTCTAAACGCTTGTTTAAATACTGTTGACCAGATAGATTTTTTATGTGCTACGGCTTCTCTGTCCGTACACAATTAAAAGAAAAGCACGACCTCCTCCTCCGGTCTCAAGTGCTTCCCCTCACTGGGAGACTTCCTCGCTCCCACTGAGGGGTTTTTAATGTATGCTGTCCTGACCAAACTTTCCTAGCATCTGCAACTTTCCTATCTCATCTTCGAGATCATCTTCCATTTCAAAGATACGTTGTATCTGTGGCAGAAGATTGTGTTCAATATTATCTCTTATTTCTGTCATCGTTTCGGGGTCTCGAAGATCGCTACGAGCATCGTCGTGGAGTTTGACTATTTCGACTAGCACAGCCAAGCACTCGTTAATCAGTGCGAGCATAGCGTTGTAATTAATTAGTTTCGCTACCCCAGCGTTGAGTTCCTCATCTGTGGGAAAGTATGTGTCGTCCATTACATCCTTGCTCGATACTGGCTTGATAGATCCTCAAACAATTTGTCTAGCCGAAAAGTATAATAATTATATACGTTCCGCAGCCAGCCGGCATTATCGACACAAGTCACGTGTTGCATTGGCCCATTAGCTATGGATGGATTGTCCCAAATATCCATCGTAACAGATGGTGAGCAGTTCGGGTTGAGACATGAGTATAATTCCATCGCCCCCGACTTGGAGATGACTCCCACCCTGTGCCCCTTCATAAAGCAACGCCTTATGGCTTTCTTCCGTACCTGTCGTGCTTCCCTAGTTCTCATTGCTACCTCCTAAATAATGTTTAGATCTCGTAGTTCTTGCTCAGTGTATGTTCTTTGTTGATCTCTTTTTAGTTCGATTAACCGCCAACATTTGTCGTCGATCTTGGCACTCCCTTTAATAGCACTATAGTATTCTGGGTATGCTTTCTCAAGGTTTATTAGGCTCCTCAACGTGTCCTTGCCTACCCAATCATCTTGGTTGTGTAACGAATTTTTGTAAAGGTCTATCGCCAGGTCTCGATAGGTAAGCTCAAACATAGTAAAGGTCAAAGGCTCAGACTTGACGGCCTCGAACTGTGTGCTTGATTCGTATTCATCCCAGTACTCCCATCCATCGTGTTGCAAAGCCTCCATCGCCTTGGCACGTGCTTCCTCTTTTGAGGTGGCAACAAAGTCCCTGCCCCACTTGGTCATCTCAAATCCTGTAACGGCATAGATTCTACTTTTCTTCTTGGTCATTTTTATTCTCCTTTGTCTGCATTTCAAATACATTCGCCAACCTCTTCGGTATCACAACAGTGTCGTTGCACATACCACAGCACTGCCCATCCTTCACTGGCAATGCTCTGTGTGCAAATCCTAGAATTTCGTACCCACATATTACACATTGCATACTTCCTCCTTGTTTGATGTGTTCGCTACTATCACTTGGCCCAGTGTTGTGAGGGCTAACTTGTATTTATCTCTCAGCCTAACAGAAAGCCAACCCCCATCTTCAGTGTACAAATCTTCTATCTTCCATGTGTTGTGAAGATTTGCATCTATGTCTGCGAGCTTGACCTGTAGGGCTATAGGATTGTCAGCTACCCTGACCAAGTAATCCTTAAAGTAATCCTCATCGGGACGCTTACTAATTGCTACAACAGCATCGTAGATGACATCTCCGAACTCATCACGGATCGTTTTCCGTAGTCTCTTGCGAGGTTTCTTGGACTTGGTGTCCTCTATTGTGTCATGTAGTATTGCTACTATTTGGAAGACGTGTCCTAGTTCTTGCACACGATACGCAACATCATTAACGTGATCCACGTACGGCACACCTCTTTTGTCTACTTGATTATGATGTACAATCCAAGCCAACTTCTCAGCACGTTCAATCTTTTCTTGTATTGTCATACTCCCTCCTTGCATCGGGCATCTAATTTTTCAACTATGTACAGGATGTCATCAATGAGATCACCTGCTGTGTCTTCATTGTCTGTCCCTGCATGCCTTCTTTTTTCGTCACGAAACTTATGACCTGCCATCGTGTTGTGCAGGTCAATGACATCAAAGTACAACTTTGCAATTTCTTCATCTGGCCTCACTTCTAGTAATACACTGCGACTCATTTTCATCTCGTAGTGATACTGCTTTGTTGGTACACTCATACTTCCTCCTTTATGTCTGTTACTTGAGCCGACTGTGACACGTTATGAAAATCGTCAGTGTGCATCCCAAAGTAGGGATTCTGAAAGATTTTCGTGCCACTCTCGATAGAGGGGTTCTCGTACACCTTTGCCCCTGCCTCTATTCCATTCTCTGCTTCAACCCTATAGGTTTCTGTGATCTCCACCTTAACTATATACTTAGGCATTTGTTTTTTCTCCTCCCGTTAGCCGGGTGTTATAAATAAATAATTATACTTAGTCACTACTTTTAAACCACTGGGAAAGTTTTAATTTTCTTTCCAATTCTTTCTCTGCATCCCTCCAAATGAGAGTCATTGTGTCATCTGCTAGTGGCACGTCAACAAGCAAGTGTTCCTCTGTCTCATCGGAATAGAGTTTTACAGTGCTTGCAGTCCCACTACTGAGTGTGCGGTTTGGGTAGAGTTGATCGAGCCATGCTTGATCTATTGGTTTGTTCATAATTAAAGCTCCTCTAAATTTAAATGTGAACTACTTGACCGAACTGATTGTTGATGAATCTTGGTTCCTTGCCTGTTGTTACCCACAAGACTGGATATCGAACAGTGGATCTGCTGACATATCCGTATCCATCTGTGAAGTATATCAAGCACCCTACGTCTACATTGTTCTCTTCGATGTAATCAAAGATGGGATCGAAGTTGGTGCCTCCACCACCATATACTTCGGCTGTTAAGTTATCTGCACCCCTGCCATCCCTGAGATGCACATCAAACCATGGCTCCTTAGTCTTGGGGTTCATGTGTACACGGCTATCTACATAGGACATCCTTATTTTGTTGAGTCGCATATCTTTAGCCATCCTTACAATGTTACCCAAGTATGCTCGATGCTCATCTGTTCCCACTGATGCAGAAGAATCTGTGCAAGTATAAAGAACGCTGTTGTTCTTCGAGCGACCAGGTAAATAATTTCCTGACTGAAGAAATCTTTTGTTTGGCCGTTGGTAACTCAGACTACTTGAGTAACTCTTCTTGAGAAACGCTTGCACCTGAGTCAAGGGCTTGACTCTATCGTTGCTGTGACCAAGGATGTTCTCGCACCATCCACTACCAGATCCCTTGCCGATACCCTTCTCTAGTACTGCACCACGATTGGCTATCTGCTGTATCCTCTCCATCTCCCTCTCTAGTGACTGTTGTTGGCTATGATCAGTCTCTAAGTTAGGTGGCAACTCTGGGGGCAATGGCATTATTTGTCCGTAGTCCCCTGGGTATGTGCCACCTTCGTTGCTCTGCCCACCCTGTGACTGACTCTCGCTTTGACCCTCTCCGTCACTCTCATCTCCTTCCTCTCCCTGTCCCTCTCCCTCTCCCTCTCCCTGCCCCTCTTGTTCCTGTTGGGGATCGGGATCGTGGCCCGTGAGAACCATGTCGATGAACACGCTGTCTGCATCCCAACTGCCGTCCGAATACTTGGGATCTACCAACACATCTTCTGGCACCTGTATCAAAGAGTGTGACCTGACACCTCTATTGATGTCACCATTGATTACGTAATCACACGCAATATTATACAGCCTATGACACTCTTCCTCAGTCATCACTATATCTTTGAAGAATCCATTCTGGACTTTATTACAGATTTCTATGATACGAATGTGATGTCCATGCAGAATATGAGATGCCTCATGTACTAAAATGTACGCTATGTGTCCGTCCAACCTACCCCAAAGTCCGCTTGTATTATAAAAGATACTGCGACCATCGGTTGCCATCACTGGAAAATTCATTCCATCCAATGGTTCCTTCAGTGGCATCCCACCCAGGGTAACTGGAACAACTGGATCAGTGAGCATCATCTCTGATTTTATTTGGATGATTTTGTTTTTCATTTCCTCATGCTTAGAACTCATAATTAAATCCTCCGGGCTAAGTATAATTATTTATGACATGAACCGGTCCAACGCTTCAACTCCCGTATCTACTGAATCCTTGATTTCGTTCAGTTGTTTCTTGACTTCCTCTCTCTTGCTGTCATCCTCTCCCGACAGTGCCGACCTTGCATCACGCAGATCACCATCCCCCAGTTCCTTCATGTGATCTATAAGTTTGTGAATCTTTTCTGCACCATCCTTGAGTCCCTCGTTCTGCAGTGTATCGCACAGATGTACTGCATCATCAGCCATTCTTCCTAGTCGCTTGATCCCTTTCTCCTTCGGAAGGGTATTGCCTGTGCGATTATCTCCAGGTGTAAACTGATAGTCATCCATCCTCTGTATGATATCGGTAACTTCACCCTGCATACGTTCAGCTACGCTATTGAGAACATTAGTGACTCGTTGCTTTTGATCTCGCATGAGATTTTCTACAGCTTGATCAACCATATCGTGTCCCTGTTCCATGTACGGCAGTGCCACAATCTCACACTCCCACCTACACTGGTCACGTATCTCCTTCGTTGTTTGGTTGTAATGTTCCTGATGTCGGCCAGCCAATTTGATCGCACCCTCTGCTCTGATCCTTGGCCATTGACTTAGCAACTCACTCTCACACGCTTGTTCAAATTCCTTTCTGAGCATTTTTATTTTCTGCTCAAAATCTGGTAACTTGCTACGCATAATTACGTACTGTACACCACTTTCTTTGTAGCCCCTATCGCTGATCTTAGAATCTGACCACACCCAACACTCGCTTTTGATATAGCCTCTGGCTCTGGCTTGTATCGCTCGCAACCTAGCAGTTACACTTGGCTCTACCAAATTGACCATGCCTTGTGTCATACCCTTGTCCATGCCCAGTGCGTCGGCACCTGCATCAGACAACTTCCTGTCTACCTTTTGGAATCCAGGTAGTCCAGACTCAAACCTTACTTGCACGCACTGTTCATAAAAATTTCCTATATTCATAGCTCCCCCCCTAAAAGAATAATTCTTTGTTGTCTATAATTATTTTTGCGAACTCCGCTTCCTCTCTTACCTTTGGGTTGGCTTTCTGTGCGAGATAGTAGAACGCTACTCGCTGTTCGGCCCCAAAGTTTCTTACGAATACTGCGAACTTATCGAATTGAGTATGATCGTGAGCGAGTCTCTGAGACAACGCTATCATCATGCTGATCACTCGTATCGCATGAAGACCTTCCCTGTCTGCATCTCTCATCTCTGCAATCTTATCCCTATTCTCTGGGGTATCTGGGTGATCTATCAAGTCATCCAGGTCTCCCCAATCCTCCGCTGTTTGCCATACCTGCCACAGTGTCTGCCCTGCAATGAGTCCTATCCTTCCTATGACAGTGGCATATGCAATGGGATCTTCTATCGTCATCCCACTATGGATCATGCGATTACTCAGTCCCTTGAGAGTTCTCGCTGTGGCAAATGGTTCCCCAGGATTTTGCTCTTGCTCTCTCGTCTGGGTGAAGGCAAAGTCATCCCCGAAATATTTACAGCAAGCTATAATTATTGGATGCAAGCTGTGTCCCTCATACTCTAGGAATCCAGTACTATCATTGGTCACTGTGTACCTCTCTGTTCTACTCGTAAGGTCATCTGTTATGGAGTGAGACGATGAGTTATGTCCCTCACCATTACCCATCAGAACAATCAAGGCGTGTTCTGGCACAAGCCAGTCATCGAGTTGCCCCTCGTTAGTCATCTGAGACCAACACTTGAACAGGTTGTAGTTCTTGGCGAACTCATCGATGAGGATCACGCCCTTCCAGTTTGGATCACGTGGAAATAATTCCAGCAAGATTTTTTTATACTCACCTTCGCTTAACTGTGGCATGGTTACATCCCACTCATCCCACGTACTTGGGTTGAACATGATCAGACCAAACTCACCCTTGCTTGTATCAGCGTGTCTGCCTGATTCGTGGTAGTCTACCACTGTGTCCATGTCGTACACTTCTTTGGCAAGCACATCGATTGCTTCCCTACTTGCGTGTGTCTTACCTACTCCATTGGCACCTAAGAATATGATGCCAGACTTACCCATGGTGTGTCCGTTTTCCTTGCACACTGCCATGTTTGTTCGGGCTACCTGACACATCACTCTTGACATATCGCTTGGCCCGATGGTTGCTGATACCCCTGCTGTTTCACTCATACGATCCTCTCTTTGTTGTAAGGCTCATTGGCCTTCGTGAAATAAAATGTGGTAAATTACCACGTCCCTCCTGCTACTAAATAATTACTAACTAAATATAATTATTCTTTACATCTTTACAAAACACGACTGGACATTACCCAGTCAGTCACTATCATACGGCTTCTCTGCATAAGTTGTTATGTCTTTTTCGAGTTGCTTCATCCTGGTTGTAAGAGCGAGCATCCTTTTACGTAGCTGTGCCTCTTCAGGATTATTCCATGTCTTTCTTTCACAGCATTCACATGGACTCATTCTGCCATCGAACCAGTTGACTCTATCCTCTATCCTTTCGGTAGACCTACGAACAATCCCTGCTACCAGACTAAGGGCTTCCTTATGCTCTTCATCTTTCCGTCTCTCAGCTTCCCAAGATTCGCTGTGTTTTTGCCATCTACTTTTCATACTCCCTCCCTCGGTAAAAGAATTTTACCGGCTAAAGATTATTTATTTATTTACTGACGGGCCGGCTACCCGTTCACACATCTTTCGTAGGATAGCTACCCCCACCCATCTTCGGTAACCAATAATCGTTGATGTCAGGTGGCAAACCATCACGCCCGACTCGTAACATCCCTACTAATTGTTGATGCACTTCCCGAATACCCAAGTCCTCTAGGTTTTTCAGGAAATTTTCTAGTCGTTCTATCGTGTCGTACTCCTCGTACCTCCCACTAATATCCTTAACTATTTCCTGTGCTACTTTTTCATGCAGTTCCATCACTCACCTCGCTCGGTTAAACAATCCCGCCGGCCAAAGATTATTTATTTATTTATTAACGGGCCGGCCTAATCCTGTTACTTACCCTGTCAGCTAACTTCCAAGCCATGATCGCCATCTCATTTATTGACGAACAGTTTGCCATTATTCTTTGGTTGCTTGGTTTCAACTTATCAAAAACCTGTACTATCACACTGGCAGTCTGCATATCCATCATCTTTCCACCTACCACAGCACACTGCTTGTCCTCTACGATCTTTCGACACTGCTCTATTACATCCGTCATCACTCACTCTCCTCAATCTCGTCTTCCTCAAAGTGGAAGGTTGGCTTCCTTGATGTCCCACCCAGAACTCGTTTAAGTTCTGCTTCCGCCTCATCTTTTTGAGATATATGCCAGACTCTCAAGACTGCCCTATTCTCACCAGTTCCCCATGTCAATAATATTTGATCTGTAATGGTGTATTCTAATTGCATCACTCACTCTCCTTTTAGACGTTCACGAACATACTTTTCGTGTTCTCTGTATTGGACGTAAATGAGAGCATTGAGCAGGTCTATCATTGCTGGCCTCGTCATCCTTCTTTGGTTTACGTCCGTTGCCCCACCAGTACTATGGTTTCGGATCAGCCTCCGACCTTCTTTGTTGCAACCCTCAACCTCATAGTTGTCGTCCCCAGTCATTTTGTTTAATCGCCAAACTCTGTGTTCTAAAACATCGTCCAATCTTGCCATAACAATCCTCCTGCCTAAGTATAATTATTTAATTATCGTGGTAAATTACCACACCTCAAAAGTCTCCAGCTTCCTCTTGCATCTTTGTTCTTTCCCCATGCAACTTGTGTAACTCTGCTCTAAATAAATCCCTCTCGTATCTCAGTTCTGTAACCTGTGTTCTTAGCTCTACGTTTTTTCTTTGCATCCTCTTCCTCTCGTAACGCTCTTGCTGTAGCTCATGCCATTGCTTGCCAGTTGTATCAGCCATCTGTTGCCTCCCTTTCTCTCTCTAGTGTGAACTCTTTACGAACATCCTCGGACACCATTGCGTTGTAGTACACAGCGACCTCGCCACAACGAACAGTCTCGCTGTGATCGTATTCCATTCTGGCCTTGACCCATGCATTGATGCTATCAATACTCATACGTGTACCGACTTCACTAATGAGTACACCAATCCAGAACTTGGCACACGCTTCGGTCTCTGCGAGACATTGAGTTTTCCATTTATCTCTACTCTTTTGTGTTTTCCGTAACGAATCTTCAAGGTTTATTATCCAATTAGAAAGCCTTTTCCCCTGTTCTTCCTTGGTCTCGTTGTCATTCATACTCCCTCCTAATTAAAGTCTATTCGTAACTGCATGACACGCCCCTCTCTAACCTTGGCGTACACAGGGTAGCATCCATCCCCCCACCCAGTCTTAGTCGCAACAGCCAACTGGGT